>CZCA01001026.1_pt1 | contig 11085 bp, 10 predicted proteins | sample 591981 | NCBI WGS metagenome assembly CZCA01 (sample SAMEA3556810, study PRJEB10932) | anaerobic digester metagenome
CTATAACCCACTCCTCCCCTGCCAGCCAAGCAATAACCCGAGCTTCAATGGCACTAAAGTCTGATATAATAAACCGGCATCCTGGAGAGTGTCAAGGCCGGAGTAAAAGTTCCCAAAATCGCCGGTTGAAAAGTTCCGTTTTTGGCCGGAATATTGCCCACATCCCAAGCCTAGTTTAAGCCAGTCTCACCTCCTTTGTAGGTGGTACCTGGGATACACCGGCTTTTCTTCTTTCACGTAGCCGGTAGCTTTCGCCTTTGATGTTGATTGTAATAGAGTGATGGAGCAGCCGGTCTAGAATGGCTGCGGCCAACACCGGATCTCCGAGGAAATCACCCCAGTCCCCGTAGCTCTTGTTCGATGTCAATATGATGCTTCCTTTTTCATACCTGCGGGAGATCAATTGGAATAACAGGTTTGCTTTTGCCCGGTCCAAAGGTAGATAGCCAACCTCATCTATGACGAGTAGTTTGGGTTTTAGATATGTTCTGATTCTTTTTTCCAGCATGTTGTTTACGTCCGCATCCTGCAAACTAGTCATAAGTTGATTTAATGTGATGAAATAAGCTGTATGGCCTTCTTCCAATGCTCTTAAGGCTAAAGCGGCAGCCAGATGAGATTTGCCTACTCCTGGGGGTCCCAGCAGCAGAATATTGTCGGCCCGGTCCAGGAAACTCAAGGTAGAAAGCTCTGCAATCAGCCGTTTGTCGATACTGGGCTGGGCATCAAAATCAAAATTGGCCAGTGTTTTGTTTGCCGGCACTTTTGCCAGGCGGGTGCGGGTTACAAGTGAGCGTTTCCTGCGGACTGCCACTTCTTCTTCTAAAAGCCGGTTGATAAACTCAATATATGACCAGTTCCCTTTTGCAGCTTGTTCCGCCTTGCTTTCCAGGATAAGGGCAGCCTGATCCAGTCCAAGCTCTTCCAGCAGGCTATGTACAATCTGCAGGTTCATTGCTGCACCCCGGCAAACTGTTCATAGATATCCAGGCTGCGCTGCTCCACAACCGGATAGACTTGACGGAGACCGTTTGCCCGGTTTTCACGCTGGGCAGATAACAGTCCGGCAAAATGACTTGCCTGCGTTACCCGACGTCTGTTGTCACGGGGCAGTTCATGCTCGGCGATTACTTGATTGTGCCACCAAATCTTGATTATCCCACCGGCTAACTCTTCAACCTCCAGGTTACATCCTGCATAAGCCCAGGGAACAGAGAACAGCACACCTAAATACGATACATAACAGTCACGGTTGGCTTTCCGGGGTAGCCGTACAGCTGTAGGAAAAGCCTTTTGGGGTAACGGCCGCAGAGTTTCCTGCCCAAGCCTGTCTACCGGCCGACAGCCTGTTGTACCATGTATCCTGACGTTTGCTACCGTATCCAGCCATTGCTGCAGTTGTTGGTTAAGATCGGTCAGATCAGTAAAATGGCGGCCTGGACAGAAATTTCTCTTGATGTAGTCGATAGCACGCTCTACTTTACCTTTACTTCGTGGCTTGTATGGGGTATGTGCAACCGGCCTGAAACCATAATAATTTGCAAATTCCAGGAAACGCGCCTGCCAGATTGGCTTATGCTCCAGATCCCGGCCAATGGTTACCGTTTTCATGTTGTCATAAACGATTTGTTCGGCAATACCACCGGCCATGGCAAAGCAGCGTTGATGGCAAAGCAGTAGAGTTTCCAGATCCATGGAGTTGGTGCAATAAGCAACAAGATATCGTGAATATCCTAGAACTATTACAAAAATGTATACTTTCCGCAAGCGCTCATCAAGCAGGAATGTCCCCAGATAGCCCCAGTCCGCCTGCATCTGTTCCCCCGGCTTGGTTTCAAAACGCCGTACTGCAGTTATTTTAAACTGCTTGCGGAACGGTGCAACAAAGTCCTTTAAAATGGTTTTACCCCCGGTATAGCCTTGTTCTCTAATCTCTCGAATTAAAATTTCACAATTAAACACTCCATCAGCCATGCGGTTCATGATATACTCTTTATAAGGGTCCAACTTACTTGGCTTTTTCGGTCGCCTTTTGTAATTCGGCATATCTTTCCGTTTAAGCCATTTCCGTATGGTTTTGTCACAATAGCCATACTCTAAGGCAAGATCAGCAACAGTCATTCCCTTTTCATACTTATCTCTGATTTCCAAAACTTCCACATCCCTTATCAGTTTTAATGCACCTCCACCTTGGCTATGGTTTCGGTGCTTTAATTCTACATTTGGGATGTGGAACATTTTTTAGTGGAACTTTTCAACCGGCGATTTACGGTAATTATACACCGGCGTTAGCAACGGTGAGGGCGACAGCGGTACCCAGGCACTTTTTAAACTGTACACAGGGCAGTTGTAATTTGTATTATTAGTCAGTTGCGTCTGAATAAAAGTGCGAAGCCAGCAGAAAATGAATTGCTTTCTGCTGGCTTTTTTAGTGCGGCCGTCATGGGCGCAGTCTAACGCCCAAATACTTTACTTGTTTTTCCACAAACCATGAAGGTTACAGTATTCTCTTACCTCAAGGACATCATCCATGTTCGGACAAAACTCTGCATATGGTTTTTCGCCCGGACTCAATTCTGCTCTGAACACCTTATTTTTTGTCAAAACCTCGATAAAACGGATATAGTGTTTTTCCTCCATCGGATGCTCAATTGTGCCCACTTTTACGGAAATCCCCCCGCCATGAAGTGGTTCCGCTACGGGAACATGCTTTTCGTTGCCCGTATCCTCAGTTTTTGCTTCCATTTTATCCATAGGTTTTCCGCAACATACCAGAGCAGGGGCTCCCGTATGGACTATTTCCACCACATTACCGCAAACACTGCACTTGTATAAATCTCTTAAGCTGGTCATGAGATCGCCTCCTTTACTTTTTGGGTAATCTGATCCAGTTGGACCGGATCCGGCACATAAGGCAGTTTTACCTGCTCCAACAGGGCAAAACCGGCTCCTTTTAATACCTCTTCCATCTGGCCTACACTTTGGCCACCCCAGCCGTATGAGCCGAAGGCCAAACCGATCCTGTTTTTGGGTGCCAGCCCTTTCATGTATGTTAAAAACGCTGACACTGTGGGGAGCATATTATTGTTTAAAGTAGGAGATCCCACACAAATATATTTTGCTGTAAGCACTTCGAGCATTACATCAGAAATATCATTTACCCTCAGATTCATCATCCGGGTAGTAATCCCCTTGGACTCGAAAGCTTTTTCTACAGCATAAGCAATTTTTTCTGTAGAACCCCACATGGTATCATAAACTATTACCGCTTTCTCTTGCGTCTCATTTGCCGCCCACATACCATACTTGTTTAATATGGCAGGAATATTGGCACGCCAAATAATGCCGTGACTGGGGGCAATAGTTTCGATATCGAAAACCGACACTGCCTCAAGCGCCTTTTGCACCTGACTGCCATAGGGAAGAACAATATTGGCGTAATATTTTCCTGCTTCCTCCAAAAGGATATCCAGCGGCATCTGATCATCAAAACGCTCGGAAGTTGCTATATGCTGGCCAAAAGCATCATTGGAAAAAAGGATCTTTTCTTCTCCTGAATATGTCACCATGTTATCCGGCCAGTGCACCATGGGAGTCTGCACGAAAGTCAAATTCCGTTTTCCCAGATTCAGGGTATCACCCGATTTGACTACGATATAATCCCATTCCCCTTGATAATGGGCTTTCAGTCCCTTTTCCCCATTGGGAGAGGTAATAACTTTTGCTTTTGGGGCGACTGCCATAAAACGGGGCAAGGCACCGGAATGGTCCATTTCCACATGATTGGAGACCACGTAATCAATTTGTGCCGGGTCTATTATTGACGATATGCGGGCCAACATTTCCTCAAAGAGATAGTGTTTTACCGTATCTATCAAAGCTATTTTATCGTCAATAACAAGATAGGCATTATAAGTAGTCCCCCTTGGGGTCCGGTAACCATGAAAACTGCGAATGTTCCAGTCTATCCCCCCTACCCAGTATATATTTTCTTTTACCTTAACAGCTTTCATAATTAAACCACCCATCCAACAATTCTTTGATACTGTACTTTATTCCTCTGCTTCAAACTGATCTTTGCCTACCCCGCAGACAGGACATACCCAATCTTCCGGGAGATCCTCAAAAGCTGTTCCTGGAGCAACTCCTGAATCAGGATCGCCTTGATCCGGGTCATAAACGTAGCCGCAAACTGAACATACATACTTGTTCATCCTGTTTTCCTCCTTTTGTAAATCTTGTTTAGTTTTTGCTTTCTCCTCATATTTTATGTCCTTTGGTGGAGGCGGGGGTGCTGAGCCTTTCTTTACTTGATGGTAGTAGGCATAAGTCATGGGCTCTTCTTGACTCAGTACTTCAGCCTCAATCACCTTTCCAATGAAAAGAGTATGGGTCTCCACCTCCAGACTGCCGATTACTTCCGCTTCCAGATAACCTACCGTGTTCTCCAAAAGTACCGGAGCCCCGGTAACGCCCTTTTTATACGAAAGGGATTGATATTTATTCGTATCTCTTCCAGACTTGAAACCGAAACGGCCGATAAACTCAAGAGGTACGGATTTTGGCAGAATAGACACCGAAAAGACCTTGCTCGATTTGATAAACTCATTGGTTAAATTCTTTTTATTAATACCTATGGCTACTGTCGCGGGTTCAGCAGAGATTTGAAAAAAAGTGTTAGCAACCTGCCCATTGAAAGCGCCATCTCTGGTTGAACCAATTACATACAATCCATAACTGACCTTGTGAAATATTTTTTCATCCATTTCTGAACCACCTTTCATCTTTACTTTAAAAAACAGGCGTTGCTGTCGGGTTGCTCGCAGTTTTTGCTCATTTTGATTTCAGCAAATCTCTGATTTCTTCCAGCAGAAGAACTTCCTGCGATGGTGCGGGAGGAGCAGGTGGCACCTCTGCTTCTTTCTTTTTCCAGGAGGATAAAAGCTTGATAAACAGGAAAATGGAGAAAGCAATAATCAAAAAGTCTACAATCGATTGAATGAAAGCGCCATAAAGAATAGCCACTTCAGCGGTGTCACCGCTGGCCGGCGCAATGACAAGCTTCAGGTGCGTTAAGTTAATACCTCCCAATAAGACCCCGATTGCTGGCATAAGTACATCATTTACAAGTGAAGTGACGATTTTACCAAATGCTCCGCCGATAATTACGCCGACAGCGAGGTCTATCACATTTCCCCTGAGCGCGAATTCTTTAAATTCTTTTAGCATGCAAAATACCCCTTGCTGTTTTTTTTTGATACTCTGAGCATCAGTTCCTCGAAGACAGCAGTTTTTCCTGCAAGTTTACACGGTTTTTTATTCGCGGGCTATTGCCCTGTTGCAGCTGCCCGAAATAAGGCGAGTTTTTTACATTGAAATAATGATGGTGTCATGATAAAGTAAGTTAAAGATAGAAGGGAGTGTATGGATGTCGGTGATCCTGTAAGGACTTAAAGAATGGCAGGAAACGAGCAGTTGTTCTGCTCCTGTTTGTGTTGCCAAACTGCCTTACAGATTGACCAAACATCCATTATTTATAATGGTTTGATTTGTAGCGCAGTAGCAGCATACTGTGTTTTTTGTTTTTCTATAGGGTGATGATCAGAAAGGGAGGAGTACCATGTATTCATTTACGAATCGGTTTCTGGCCAGTGATAAAAATGCTGAGTTCCTGAAAGCCACGATGATGGGACCAAACGCCATGCGGATATCAGAGGAATTGTCGTCATACCTGGACATCAATGAGAATGTGCGGATCCTTGACTTGGGGTGCGGGCGTGGTCTTTCGACGCTGTTGCTGGTGAAAAAATATGGCGCGTCCGTTTTTGCCGCCGACCTTTGGATTTCGCCAACGGAAAACTATGAGCGTTTTCGCTCCCTCGGGATTGCTGATAAGGCCGTTCCGCTTTCCGTGGACGCGACCAAGGGGCTGCCTTTCGCAAACGGATATTTTGACCTGTTGTTCAGCGTGGACGCTTACCACTATTTTGGTGATACGCCGTCGATGCTCCCGTCACTCATCCCTTTTGTGAAAAAGGGCGGCTGTATCGCCTTGGCCATTCCCGGTATAAAATATGAGTTTGGGGAAAATGTCCCTGATGAAATGAAGCCGTTTTGGCATGATGAGGTGGCCAGGACTATTCATTCTCTGGCCTGGTGGAAAGATCTGTGGCAGAAAGCAGGGGGCATAGAAATTGTGGACATCCGGGAAATGGCCTGCTGCAGACAGGCGTGGAGCGAATGGCTGACCGCCTGCCATCCCGTTGTTGCTGAGGACATTAAAATGATGGAAGCTGAAAACGGCAAGTATTTTAATCTTATTCAAATGATTGCCAAAGTCGTATAATCCTTGTACTGCAGGGCTCCGGATATTTCGATAATATCCGGAGTCTTTCATTGTATCACCAGGCAGGCTTTGGCCTGAACAAATAATTAAGGATACATCGACCATCCATTCGGCACAGCATTGTATCGGACTTGCCCTGTATGGCGCAATAGCGGTAGCTTATGACAGGCTCGGGACTGACGTGCCCTGGGAACAAATCGAGCAATTCGCTGCTGAAGAGTGCGGACGTATGGAAGCCGCCCTGCGAGCCATTGCCGTGGAGAATGAGCCAAACCCGGCCAAACTCAGCTGGAAATGCTGACTATGGTCTACCGGGGCCTGAGGACATTTTGGGTTAAAAAAGGCGGCTGTCAGCCAGCCGCCCTTGACTTTTTTCTGTTGGTTTTTTCCGCCTCTTCAGGCTGCCTCCTGCTCCGTCAGATTTCCACTTCTTCAATTACTTCCATTTCCGCCATTAACTGCTTTACATACTCTTCCTGGCTGATAGCATTGCTCAGGTCAGGAAGCTCAAGCGCAGTTTCATAATCGTATAATTCACAGTCGCCTTGCATCTTGAATTGAATGTTCATCGGGCCTTCCGGAATGGCTGCTTTTACAGCTTCATCTGCATCAGACATTTCCGCTATTGTTTCAACTAATTGCTTGAAATTTATTGTCATGTTCATATCAAAATTCATGTAATCGGATAACAGGGTTTCTTTATTGATCAGAGTGTCAATGTAGTAGTTGACCTCCATGTTATTCAGAACACTCTCGAGGATCGTCCCAAACTGGGCAGTAAGATCCGCAGTCCCCTGGGAGTTTGGCTGGGCGCCAGCAGCTGCGACCAAAGATGCCAAATCAATATTCCCCAGAATTTGATTCGTTAAGCTTTTGAAGCTCTCGGCATCAATATAGTTCTTGATCGTGTAATATTCCCGGCCGTCTTCTTTTACCACATCGTCACCGAAAACGTTGATAACCCCGGCTTTGGCCAACAACTCCAATGATTGTTGAGGAGTCATTTGCATCAGGTTGTTCAGACCAAGCGTTTCCTCCAGCCCGGTCAGCTCCTGATACACCCACTGATCAGACATCGGCAGTTTCTGATAGATGGCATTGTCAAACCAGACCATCTCAGTAACCATACCATCGCCGAGGCCTGCCGCTTCCAATTCCTCCGGACTGAGTTCAAGTCCAGCCAAAGGCATTTTCATGGTCTGCTTCATATACATGGCCATTGGCTCATACTGGAAAACCCCTTCAATCAGGATTTCCATCCTGGGCATACCCGGCATTGCCATCAGGTCTTGGATTCCTGCAAATTCAAATTCAACCAGATTGCTGCTTTTCATCTTGTAAGAATTAATTTCTTTAAGCAGCTCGGAAGACCTTACCACCAACTCGTCAGCCGTATAATCACCGGATTTTTCTCTCCAGGAGACGATTACCTGCCGGTTAGCGTTATCCCAGGAGACTGTACCGCCCTGACTTTCAAACAGGGCACGAACCGGCACAATTGTACCTTCGTCCACTTCCAGGCCCGGGATTCGCTTAAGAGCTGCAGCAGGTATGTAACTGACACCATCTTTCAGGGTAATGTCGGCATTGAATTTCTGCCCATTAAAAACCAGCTCAACAGGATCGGCAGCGAAAGCCGCAGGTGCTGCCACAAGCAGAATCAATAAAACAATGAGAAAACCAATTGCCTTTTTCGGTATCATAAATCTCCCCTCCAGCCATTATTTATTTTAATCATATTTTCTTATCGTACCTGCTATCACCGTCAGGCCGCACTCAATCGTGTTTCACCACAGGATCCGTTACTATTTCACGGCTTCTCCCGCATGGCTCAAGATTTAAAGAACTGTCTCAACAACAAAAAAATTTTCGCACTGATTGAGAACTGTGGCAGGTACGCTTTTTTCGTCGGGGAGTTGGTTTAAAGAGACCGTGCCAATGTTCAGGGGTTGGATAAGTTGTATAATATTAAGGAGCTGCTAGTTATAGTATTGCATTTATAAAGGAGTTAAGCAACATGAAATACGCAAAAACCGATTATCACGTTCATCCAGACTACTCTATTGACGCTGCTCCTGTCCGGATCAGGGACTACTGTCAAAAGGCGCTGGAGTTGAAGTTAACGGAGATTTGTTTCACTACCCATATCGAACTGGATCCGGTGCGTCGTGAAATTGATAATTTTATTATTTTCAATGGGGAAAGGCTATCGGTTTTCAACCCTGCCTGGCTGGACGGCTATTTCAGAGAAATTGCCCGGGTGCAGCAAGAGTTCCGGCACGCCAATCTCAAAGTAAAAGCCGGAATTGAAGTTGGATACTGCCGGGGTTGCGAAAGATTTGTTGAAAAAATCGTTAACGAATATCCATTTGATTTTGTCCTGGGAGCGATCCACTGTCTTGACCATATCACCATTTCATCAATGAAAGAAAGCCCCAATTATTTTCGAAAAAAAACCCTGGCCGAATTACGAAAAGAATATTTCGCCACACTTGCAGAAATGGCAACTACGGGACTTTTTGATTGTATTGCCCATGTGGACCTTTACCTCCGGTATGGTTTTGGATACTACGGCCCCGAAGTTCTGACCATTCACCGTGGGGCGATAGAACCGATTTTTACCGAAATGGCCCGCAGAAAAGCTGCCTTTGCCAAACGATAAGCCCCCGCCAGGCTGCCAGGTCCGGCACCATTTTGACGACAGGGTGACTCAAGCCCCTTTGTTTGCCGCGGGCAGCACCAGGCAGCCATCCGCTTCCCGCCTTCTGGCATCAGCCAGGATCGTCCCGGTGGCGCTGGTTCCGATCCGGTCCGCCCCGGCCGCCAGGAACGCCAGGAGGTGGTCCAGGCTGCGGATACCACCGGCGGCCTTGATCTTGACCCCCGGAGCGACGTTTTCCCGCATCAGCCTGATGTCGGCCAGGGCAGCGCCGCCAGGGGCAAATCCGGTGGATGTCTTGACATAGTCTGCCCCAACCGCACTGCAGATCCGGCAGGCGAGGATTTTTTCCGGGTCAGTGAGATAACAGTTTTCCAGGATCACTTTCACCGCCGCTCCCAGTCTGTGGGCCAGGCTGATCACAGCATCAAGCTCTTTCTCGACATAACTTTTATCCCCGGAGCGCAGCTTGCCGATATTCAGCACCAAATCCACTTCCTGACAACCGCTGGTGATCGCCTCTTCCGTTTCCTGAAGCTTCACCCTTGTTGTATTGGCTCCCAGAGGAAACCCGATCACGGTACTCAAGCAAACGGAAGACCCGGCCAGGCATTCCCTGCCCCGGGGCACATCAGCCGGCCGCAAGCAAACGGACGCCACCTGGTGCTGAACGGCCAGCAGGCACCCGGCCTCGATCTCGCTGTCGATCAGGTCCGGTTTCAACAAAGCGTGATCAATCGTTTTGGCAATCTGTTCTGTAGTCAGCAATCACAGTTCCTCCCATCCCGCGGCGTCCCATCACTCCCGCTCCAGAATACTCTGGCTGCAGATTATCCCGGAAGCGCTGGCCTGAGCCAATCCCCGGGTAATCCCCGCACCGTCGCCAATTGCAAACAGGTTTGCCACTTTTGTTTCCAGTTCCGGGGTCAGTTCCGGCCGGGAAGAGTAAAACTTGACCTCGACCCCGTAAAGCAACGTCCCGTCCGAAGCCACACCGGGCGCCAGTTTTTCCATTGATTCCAGCATTTCCATAATGTTGACCAGGTAGCGGTAAGGTAGTACCAGAGAAAGGTCTCCCGGAGTAGCTGCCGGTAAACTGGGTTCCACCAGACCGTGTCCCATCCGCTCGGGAGTTGATCTCCGGCCCCGGCGCAGGTCGCCAAGTCGTTGGACAATGACACCATTGCTCAGCAGGTTTGCCAGACTGGCCACATTCTTGCCGTAAATGATTGGTTCTTTAAATGGTTCGGTGAATCGCTTGCTGACAAGCAGCGCGAAGTTGGTATTGCTGGTCTTTTTCTGATGAAAGCTGTGGCCGTTGACCGTGATCAGGCCGCTGCTGTTTTCCATCACCACTTCCCCGTAGGGGTTGACGCAGAAGGTCCGTACTTCGTCATCAAACTTGTTCGAGTAATAGATCAGTTTCGGTTCATAAACATATCTGGTCAGATGCTCGAGGGTACTGGCCAGAACCTCCACCCTGACCCCGATATCAACCGGGTTGTTTGTCAGTTTCAGACCCAGGCGCTCGCATTCCTTCCTGAACCATTCCGCCCCGTCACGGCCGGGTGCACAGATGACATAACGCCCCCGGATCAGTTCCTCCCCGACCCTGACACCAACCACAGCGCCTCTTTCGACCACAATCTCATCAACCTTGACACCTTCCCGGATCTCCACCCGGTCTCGCAAGGCATCGTACATCCGGGCCAGAATCGTGCGGTTATTCTCCGTACCAAGATGCCGGATCCGGGCTGGAACCAGTTTCAGGTTGGCAATCGCCGCCTTTTTCACGAGATACTCGACCCGTTCATTGTACTCGCCGAAAACCTTACCCGGCGCACCGAAGTTCAGGTAGACCTGGTCCACCCGTTCGATCAGTTCAGCCAGCCGTTCTTTGCCAATAAACTGATCCAGCCAGCCGCCAAAAGCCGTGGTCAGGGTCAGCTTACCGTCGGAAAAAGCTCCCGCACCACCCCAGCCGCTCATGATCGAACAGGGGCGGCAGCACTGGCAGGGCCCGCTGTCTCTGGGACAGTGACTGTCTCTTATACACATCTCCGAGCCCACGAGACCGTAC
>CZCA01001428.1_pt1 | contig 11080 bp, 16 predicted proteins | sample 591981 | NCBI WGS metagenome assembly CZCA01 (sample SAMEA3556810, study PRJEB10932) | anaerobic digester metagenome
GGCAGAAGAAATTTGCTGAATATTATGCCCAAAGCGGTAACACTGTTCGAAGTGCAATTAAGGCTGGGTATTCCGAAGCCTATGCAAACGCACAAGCGTACAAATTGTTGGAGAATGTTGGAGTTTCAGAATACATCAAAGAACTAACCGAAAAGCTCAAAGACGAGAGAATCCTGTCAGCAAAGGACAGACAGGTTATTCTTTCGGATATTGCAAAGGGTGAAGACTATGAACCGTCTGACCGCATAAAAGCTATCGACACCCTCAACAAAATGACAGGGGAATATCTTAATAGGGTTGAAGTTTCTGGAAAACTTGAAACCGAAACATCAAAGCTTGATAACCTTGTGAAGCAGATGAATGACAGTGGATAACAAATTGATATTATCCCAAAAATACAAAGCGTTTCTGAAATGCAAAGCACCTGTGGAGTTCCTGGAAGGGACGACTGCCGCCGGTAAAACAACGGTAGGTGTATTCAAGTTTATCCTCAAGTGTGCCGAAAGTCCAAAAAAGATACACATTCTCTCTGGACTTGACCTCGGCACCATAGAAAAAAACATAATTAACAAAGACCTTGGCATTATAGATGACTTTGGTTTACTTACAGAGTATAACGCAGCCGGTAAAGGGCAGTATAGCTTGCCACATATCGTGTTGCATACATCAAGTGGCGACAAGATTATATATGTGCTGGGATATGATAACAAGGCTCGGTGGAAAAAGGCTCTAGGCGGTCAATACGGATGCTTATATATTGATGAAATAAACATAGCCGATATGGAGTATGTCCGAGAAGCCTCTATGCGTTGTGATTATCTTATAGCAACGCTTAACCCAGATGACCCTAATCTGTCAGTGTATAAAGAGTACATAAACTGCTCAAGACCTTTGCCAGAGTGGCAAGATGACACACCGCAAGAAATATTAAATATGCTTAGCGAAGAGCCAAAACCCAACTGGGTGCATTGGTTCTTTTCTTTTGCTCATAATGCCGGCTTAACCGCTGAAAAAATAGAGCAGATAAAGCTGATTGTGCCGAAAGGAACAAAGCTATGGAAAAACAAAATACTTGGACTGCGTGGCAGGGCAACAGGACTTGTGTTCTCGTGCTTTGAACATTCACAGCATATAAAGTCAAAACAATGGGCAAATCAGTTCATATATGACCGCAGAAAACAGCAGACAGAATACTTTACAGACTTTTCTGCGGGACTTGATACTGCGTATAGTCAGATGTCGCCAGACACAATTGCAATGGCTTATATTGGTATAACGAATAAAGGCAAGTGCATTGTGCTTGACGAAAAAGTTTATAACAACGCAGATATGCAAACACCTATTGCTCCAAGCGACACTGTAACAAACTTTATAGATTTTCTTGAACGTAACCGCAAAACATGGGGCTTTGCCCGTAATGTGTTTATAGATTCTGCCGACCAGGCAACTATAACAGAGCTTAATAAGCATAAGCGGCTGTATGGCAGTGTGTATGAATTTAACAACGCTTGGAAGAAAGTCACAATAATAGACAGGCTTAATATGCAGATAGGCTGGATGGTGCAAGGTAGCTTCTACGTGCTTGACCAATGCCCTAATTACATTAACGAGCTTGATATATACAGCTGGCGTGGAGACAAAGACAACACACCAGAGGACGGCAACGACCATATGATTAACGCCGTACAGTATGCTTTTATTCCTTATAAACTGAAAATCGGAGGTAAGAAATGAGGTGGATTAACAATTTGAATGAGAAGTTAAAACAGGGTATGCGCAGCTGGCTTAATGTTCAAGCACCACAGCGGTTTACACTCACCCTAAACAATATGCTTGACTGGGAAACAAACTGCATTAAAAACGAGATATGGTACAGAGGCGACAGCAACGAGCTGTCGGAACTGTATAAGCAGCTACCGGGTAATGATAACTGCTTTTGGAAAGCAGTGCCAACCAAAGAAATTGCAATACGCAAAATCCACACAGGATTGCCTGGCAATATCGTAAGTATTCTTACAGCGCTTACACTTGCGGACCTTAACGGCATAGTTGTAGATAATGCGCCAATAGATTTGTGGCAAGACATAGAAGCTGAGAACAACTTTACAGAGCTGTTAAATACAGCTGTGCAGGAGGCTCTTGTATGTGGTGATGGTGCTTTTAGAGTGTCGTTTGACACAGTAGTAACAAACAAACCGATAATAGAGTGGTTTAGTGGTGATAAGTGTGAGTTTGTCTATAACCGTGGTAGGCTCAATGAGATAATATTTAAGTCGAGGTACAGCAAGGACAATACAATGTATGTTCTGCTCGAGCATTACGGCTATGGCTATGTAACTTATGAGCTGCTCAAAGACAACGATAAGCCAGTACCACTTACCGTTCTACCGCAAACTGCCGACCTTGCAAACGCAGAATTTTCCGACAATTTAATTCTTGCAGTGCCGTTTATGGTTTATAAATCCAACAAATATACAGGCAGAGGTAAGTCTATTTTTGACGCAAAGGCAGACAGCTTTGACAGCTTTGACGAGATTTACAGCCAGTGGATGGACGCTGTCCGACATGGCAGACCTATAAAATACATTCCAGACAATATGCTCCCTCGTGACCCAGGCACAGGTGAGGTTATTCTGCGTTCAAGTCCATTTGACAATGCGTTTATATCGCTGTCTCAAGGCTCTATGGCAGAGAATGGTAGCAACGATAAGATAACTACTGAACAGCCAAATATTCCGCACGAAAGCTATTTAGCCTCTTACTGCACTGCTTTGGACTTATGTTTGCAAGGAATAATTAGTCCATCTACATTGGGAATTGACACAAAAAAGCTGGACAATGCGGAGGCACAAAGAGAAAAAGAAAAAACAACTCTCTACACTCGCAATGCTATTGTTAGTGCATTGCAAAAGGCTTTGCCAAAGGTAGTAAACACTGCACTTAACGCCCATAACATTTTGCACGAGCAGGAAATTGACGAGTACAGCGTAGATGTGCCGTTCGGCGAATACGCAAACCCAAGCTTTGAAAGCCAAGTAGAAACAGTAGCAAAGGCAAAGCAAGGGGGAATTATGAGTATTGAGGCAAGTGTGGACGAACTGTACGGCGACACAAGGGATGACGAGTGGAAAGCCGAAGAAGTAGAACGCTTAAAGTCAGAACAAGGCATAGCAGTAGAGGACGACCCAAGCCTTGCAGACAAAATGCCAGTTATAGGCTTTGACGGAGGTGTAGATAATGAAAGTTAAAATTGCTCAAAAGATTTGGGGCATGACAAGACAAGAGTTTGAAAAAGTAATCAAAGTTGCAGGTGAGCAAGTCCCATTTGGAGTTTATGCAGTTGTTAAGGGTGATTACGCAGAGCTGATGAACGTTAAATGCAGTAGCAAGTCAGAGCTTAAATGTCAAAAGCACCAGTTGAAACAGCAAGGCTACAAGGTGTACTATAATGGCTGATTATGACATTGCTGCAGCCTTTGCAGCGATAGAAAACGAGCTTATAAGCTCTATGCATCGTAACCTTAGCCATCACAGGGCACAGGAAACAGACGAAGGTATACAATGGGCTATGTGGCAGGCGGAACAACTAAAAGTCTTAGAACAATATAAAAAAAGGAACAGAATTAAGTATAAAAAGAATTTTGAAAAAATAAATAACTCTATTGATGGCGTTATTTTAAACTCTCGTAAGATTGGGGGGCTAGAACAGGAAACGCAAATTTTAAAGGCAATTAAAAATGGCTTTAAGGTGTATAAGGAGCTAGGACAAACAGGTACAGTAGCAAAATTCATACAGCTTAACGACAAAAAATTAGATGCGTTAATAAATGCCACTAAGTCTGATTTTAGTAGAGCCGAAGCAGCTATGCTCCGTATGTCAAATGACCAGTACCGCAAAATTATATTTAATGCACAGGTTTATGCAAATGCTGGCGGTACTGCTTACGCTAAGGCAGTGGATATGGCAACTAAAGACTTTTTAGCCTCTGGTATAAACTGTATAGCCTACAAAAACGGTGCAAGACACACCGTATCAGATTATGCAGACATGGCAATACGCACAGCATCTAAGCGTGCGTACCTAACGGGGGAGGGGGAAAAACGAAGAGAATGGGGTATATGCACCGTTATAGTTAATAAGCGTGGGAATCCATGTCCTCGTTGCTTGCCCTTTTGCGGTCGAGTGTTTATTGATGATTTGTGGAGCGGTGGGACTCCGTCTGACGGTGACTTTCCCCTTTTAAGCAGCGCAATAGCACAAGGATTGTACCATCCACGCTGTAAAGACAGCCACACTACATATTTTGAGGGCATAAGTACAACACTAGAGGGCGTTACCCTTGAAGAACGAGAAAAAGTAAAAGAGCAATACGAAATACAGCAAAAGTCCGCACAAGCGCAAAACCAAGCCAATAAATGCTCAAGAATAGCAGAGAACAGCCTTGATAAAGACAACAAGCGTATGTATTCTGCAAGGGCAGAGAAATGGCAGGGGGTAGCGGAAAAGTTAAGTGATTCTGTTGCAAAATCCGCTGATGGTGGTATAATAAATTCAGGAGCAACAGCAGGTGCTTTAAGTCCATATAGTAAAGCAGCTGAAAAACATGCAGTTAAGTATTATGAATTCGTTAGACATATGACTACTGACACACAAAAAATATCTGAAGCTACAAAAATAAGCCAAGATAAAATTGACAAAATCAAGAAACATGTTTTTATTGATGAACACGATTTGCTTGAAGGAAGAAAACGCTTTACTCCATCGTATGATATGGCGGAATCATGGCAAAGATTAATTAAAGGTGATTATCAAGAAAAAGATATGATTTTACTTAAACATGAATATTATGAGTTACGCTCTATGGAAAAAGGTTTGACCCAAAATGAAGCTCATATAAAGGCTTCAAAAAGATACAACTATTCAAAATATTGTGAGTAAAGGAGAGTGTATTATGGTACATCTTTTTAATATTACTAAAAACAAAGACAACATATCTTGTGATTACACGCCTGAAACAAGTAGGCAAAAAGGTCATGTTGTTATGGATACTAAATCTTTAGAAATTATAGATGTTAAATTTTCTGAATATGAGTATGGTAAAAAGACTTATGTGTCTCATGTTCGCTCAAAACTTGAAGAATTACTAAGTTCAGGCACTCCATTACCAAAAGAAACAATTTCAACATGGTATTAATTAACCGCCCCTTGTGGGGCGGTTTTGTTATGCTCGATTTTAGGAGGTGATAGTGTGGGTTCAGTAACGGTAAAAGTTGTTAAAGATTTTAAAGACAAAGAAAATGAGTTGAAGCTTAGAAAAACAGGTGATTTATTTTCTATTTCACCAGATAGGGCAGATTACTTAATAGAACTGGGGTTTGTGGAAATCATAAGTTCAAAAACAACTAAATCCAAGGCATAAACAACTTGTCATTTTGATAGGTTGTTTTTTTTATTGTCCAAACACGATATGACATAAAAAGGTGCGTGAACGCAGACAGCGGTTGACAACTGTATAAACGGTCAGACAGACCTAAAAAACTGTAAAGGAAGTATTAAACTATGGCAGAATCAAACACACAAACAACACCAGCAAACACAGAACCACAGACACCACCTGCAAATACTCCGCAGGCAACACCAATTGACTATGAAAAACTTGCAAGCATAATCAATGGTAAGCAGGCAGCGACAGAGGACAGTGTATTAAAAGGCTATTTTAAGCAACAGGGGCTAAGTCAAGCTGAGCTAACGCAGGCGATAACGAGCTTCAAAGAACAAAAGGCAAAAAACACACCTGATGTTATAGCCTTACAGTCACAGCTCCAACAGGCTCAAAAGGGTGCGTTACAGGCACAAGTTACTCAACAGGCAACTATTGAGGCTATAAAGCTTGGCATACCTGTGGACACTGTGCCTTATCTTCTTAAACTTGCAGACTTCGCCACTGCGCAGGACGAGAACGGCAAGCTTAATGAAGAAAACATCAAAAAAGCTATAAACAAAGTAATTGAAGATATACCAGCACTAAAACCCAACGCCTTTAACGATAACAACAAAGGCTTTAGGATAGGTAGCACTGGCAATTCAAACCAAAATGACGACGATAGATTAAGAGCTATCTTTGGCATTAAAAAATAAAACGGAAATGAGGAATTTTAAATGGCAGTATTAGAATACGCTGACATTTTCAGCGGTGTATTAAGAGAACTATACGGACAAGCACTCACAAGTAACGACTTGTTTAATTCAAATAGCGATTTGCAAATAATAAATGGTAAGCAACTAAAAATACCTAAGCTTACAGTAAGTGGCTACAAAGACCACACAAGAGGCGGTGCGGGTTTTAATGCAGGTACATACAGCAATGGTTATGAGATAAAGGCTCTTGACCACGATAGGGATATAGAGTTTGCAATAGACCCTATGGACGTGGATGAAACAGACCTTGTAGTATCAATAGCAAATATACAAAAACGCTTTGAAACCACGCAAGCTATACCAGAACTTGACAGCTACACCTATAGTAAGCTGTTTTCCGAGGCTACAAGAGTTGGTGCCAACATCAAAACAACGGCCCTAACAACAGCAAATGTTTTAGAGGATTTTGACGAAAATTTAGAGAAATTTTCTGAGGCGGGTGTGCCACTCGACAGGGTTATTATGTATTGTACTCCCGCATACAAAAAACTAATTAAAAATGCTGAGGGAATTTCTCGCAGCATTAATATAAGCTCTGAAAACAATATTGACAGACGCATACGCACACTGGATGATATACAAAAAATCATTGAGGTGCCTAGCGTAAGGCTAAAAACTTTATTTGATTTCACAAACGGAGTTAAAGCGGCCACTACAGCCAAGCAAATGGATTACATTCTTATTGACCCAGAGGCACAGGTAAGCCGTGTTAAATACAGCTATATCAAGGTTTTTGAGCCAGGCACAGACAGCCGTACTGCTGACAATTATATGTATCAAAACCGAAGATTTAACGGTACATTTGGCATTGACCAGCTACTTAAGGACGGTGTTATTATACACACAGGAGCGTGATTGTAGAATGAAAGCAGTAAAGGAAAATAAAGAGTACACGATAACAGAACAAGAAAAAGCTAGATACTTGGCAGACGGCTATGACATCTGTAGCGACGAGGGTAAGCTCTTGGCAAAGTCCCCACTTGCTACAGTCCCGTATGAGCAGTATGCAAAAGTCAAAGCAGAGCTTGATGAGCTTAAAGCCGCTAACGCAAAAAAACCAAGCGGCAAAAATGCATAAGCCTTATGCAGACCTTGATTATTATTTGAGCGTATACGCAGGCACGCAGGACGACCCCGCAGCAAAGTTAAAAGAAGCAAGCAGGCAGATAGATACCTTAACGTTTAATCGCATTGTGGGGCGTTTTGACACGCTTACTAAGTTTCAGCAGGATATAGTAAAAGAGGTCTGCTGTGAACAAGCGGATTTTTTAGCGACTAATGAAGAAATGCTACAAAGTGCTATAAGTAGTTACAGCATTAACGGTGTGTCTATGACGTATGGTACAGGAATAAACCTATGCGTGCAGTCGGGGGTAGCAATGTTTAGCAGTACATATGCAAAACTATGCCAAACAGGGCTGTGCTACAGAGGTGGTGTAAAATAATGAAGTACCCTTGCTTAGTACAAAAATCAGTGTGTAAGACAGACATAACCATAACATTGCATGGGGACGAGGTCAATGAGGATGGTACGCCAATTGTAGTAGCCTTTGGTACAATTAAGTGTAATTATCAAGACAGCGCTAAAACTGTTTATACTGCGGACAAAAAGCAATTACAACTAACAGGTGTAGTGCTAGCCCCCGGTGATATATGCCCAGAGCTTGCTACTATTAGTGCAGGCGAGGCTGTAGTATTTGGAGCGAAGCGACGCATCCACAAAGGAGCTAAAGTACGCAATCCAGACGGCACCGTTAATTATTGTAGATTGGAGTTGATTTGATGCAGGTTAGAGCCACAGTTGTTATTAACAAAGGCTGTATTACACAGCTTACCAAGACAGCGATAATCGCATTAGAGCTAACAGCGGAAGCTCTCCACACCGAGGTAATACAGGCAGAGGTCATGCCACGTGACGAGGGTACACTGCAAAATGAAAAGTTTTTTGTTGACCACTCACAGTCCTCAAAAGGCAGGGTTGCGCTTTGTTTTGAAGGACCGTACGCAAGGCGGCTGTATTATCACCCAGAGTATAACTTCAGCAGAGATGAAAATATTGCCGCTGGTGGACGGTGGTTAGAGCCTTGGCTAAAGGGTGGACTGCGACAAGATTTTTGCAATAAAAGTTTTATTAAGCTGTACAAAAGGTTAGGTAGCTTATGATGCTTACAAAGTCAGATGTAAAAGACTGGTTAAAAGGCTATGGCATGACAGACCACTACTATACAGGCGTATTAAATGCTAAGCAAGACAAGTCTATTGGTGTTTATAACCGCAAATCCAGTGGCGCGCCTGTTACAGCACTAGGTAGGTTATCAAGCTATGATGTAAAAGCAATATCAATACTACTGCATTGGACAAACAATGCAGTAGAAACAGAAAAAGTAGCAATACAGCTGTTTAAAAAAATAAGAGCAGAAAAACAATTAAAAATCAATAATGTATTTATAAACACTATTGTCTTGCAAGTACCACAGCCTATTGAGGTGGGTGCAGATGAAAACGGTGTATACGAGTATGTTATTGATTTTGATCTATATTACACAAGGAGTGAATAAAAATGGCGACAACAAGTACAGGCGTTTATCCGGTGTCAGAAAATCAGTTTAAAATAGGGACTGACTCAAGCATGAAGCCTATTGCAGATATGGAAAGCTTTTCGGTTTCGTTTGACAACGGTGTAGAAGAATGGACACCGATGGAGGCTGGTGGTTGGGCTAGACGTCTAATGACAGCCAAATCTGTGACTATATCTATCTCGGGTAAGCGTAACGTGGGCGATGAGGGCAATGACATGGTAGCAAACCTTGCTTTTGTATCTGGCAGGGCTGCCGAAAAGGACCTGCTGTGGACGTTCCCAGATGGCACAACGGTGCTGTTTGCTGGTGCTGTAATAAGCGTAACAGAGTGTGGTGCGGGTGACAGCACAAATGTTGCACCTCTTGCGTTTGATGTTATGTCAAATGGTAAACCAACAGTAACACCAGCAGTTTAATATTTTAGGAGGATTTTTTTATGGCAAAAATTATTGATATTACAGATAAATTAAATTTTGAGGAAAAACCGCAAATAAAAATTAAGGATACACTAATTACGGTCAATGATGAGGCGTCAGCTATGCTGACAATCATGCCTTTGGTTAGCAAAGAGGTGACACCAGAGGTTATTGCACGGATATGCGATACAATCTTTTCATCAACCGAGCAAAAAAAATTGGACGATATGCACCTAAGCTTTAATGATTATGTACAGGTGGTATTGTCTGCTATAACTCTTGTTAGTGGTAGTGACGAATCGGGGGAAGCGGTGACCCCTGCTATGACATAATAGAGGATTTCGATTTAATCATATCGTCTTTTTTGTCCCAGTATGGGGTAAGGATAAAGTCAGCACAGTTCATGACGATGAAATGGGACGAGTTTTGTTCGCTGCTTGCAGGCTTAGATGGGGACACTCCTCTAGGTCGTATGGTGCAGATACGAGCAGAAAACGACCCTAAAACGCTAAAAAGCTTCACCGCACATCAACACAAAATAAGAAACCAATGGCGAAAAAAGAGGGCTGACGCAGTACCAAAGGCGGACAGCGAGCAAGTCCTAGAACAACTTAAAAACGCCTTTATATCTATGGCGACAAATGGATAAAGATTTTTGGAAGTGCCATAATTGCGGAAAAAGCAATCATAAAAGTGTTGGCACTTGCGGTTTTGGTTGCAGAAAAAAATAGACAAAAGCCGCCCAGAAAGGAGCGGCTGAAATTTTGTAAAAATATTTTCAAAAACCTCTTGACTTATTGTCACGCAACAATTATAATATAGGTGTGACAAAAAGAAAAGAGGTGTTTTTAATGTCACCAAGAACAGGCAGACCTAAAGCAGATAATCCAAAGTCAATTAGATATAGTGTTCGTTTAGATTTACAAACAGAGGAAAAATTAAACGAATACTGTAAAATTCACTCTTTAACTAAAGGTGAAGCTATAAGGCAAGGAATACATTTGCTCCTAATGTCTGACATAAAAGAATAACGGCAACTACTCACCGTCCAAAGTAATTAGTTACCGTTATTGCTCAACCACAAGGATTGATAAATATATTATATCATTTTTCTTGTGGAATTTCAATATTTTATAAGGAGAATTTTTATTATGCAGACAGTTTGTATTAACAAACAGCCTGTTGCCATGAAACAATATAAAGGCAATAAGGTTGTAACTTTCAAAGACATTGACCTTGTACACGGCAGACCAGACGGAACAGCAAGAAAACGCTTTAATGACAACAAAAAGCACTTTATTGAAGGTGAAGATTTCTTTAAAATTCAACCGTCCGAAATTCGGACAGTTGGGATAAAAAGCCCAAATGGTGGTATCGTTGTTACCGAAAGTGGTTATCTTATGTTGGCAAAATCCTTTACAGATGACTTGGCGTGGAAAGTACAGCGTGAACTGGTTAATTGCTATTTCAGAGATAGAGAAGTTTCAAATTATGAATACTTTGACAAATTTTACAATGGTATGCCAGTGCTAACAGCAATAGATGTATCACATTTTACAGGAATAGCTAGAGGAATAGTTGAATGGTTTTGTAAGCACAAAGCACTAAAAAATGTAGATTGCTTTTTTTGTACAGCAGACAGTCTTAAAAGGTACAAGAAAGAAAATCCCAAAACTGTAAAAACGATACCAGCTCTATACCTAATAACAGAAAGTGGTTTTAACAAGATTTGCAAGGCATATAAGATTAAAATAGCGTCCCCTGCGTGCTTTGAAAACAAAAAAATGTCCGACTTAGAGCAACTTGTGCTTACACCGCTTAATAAACCGCAAAAAGAGTATATGTTGCCGTTTGAAAGCGAAAAATTTCAAGATACCATTAAGAAA
>CZCA01003355.1_pt1 | contig 11078 bp, 7 predicted proteins | sample 591981 | NCBI WGS metagenome assembly CZCA01 (sample SAMEA3556810, study PRJEB10932) | anaerobic digester metagenome
CTGTTTTATAGTGGAATGTCTACATCCAGTAGAGGCGCGTGTTGCTGTGCACCGTAAGAGTCTGTATCGCCGAAATCTCCGCTGACGATTCTACGAGGAATGGTAGCCTTGAACGAATATGCCGGGTCGTATTCGAAGAACCTGACTTTGTCGGGCGCCACATTGTACAGACTGGCTACGAGGTCTGCATTGAGTGTCCCGGTTGCTTTGACTTTCTCATACGTCTCGGCGTCTGAGAACATCACGTCGAGTGTCACGTAGAAAGGGCCAGCATTCTTGCTGCGAATGACCTTTGCCAAATCTTTGAGTTTCATTGCATTATGCCTCCTCAGCTTCGTTACACATCGAGTATTTCGGTTCTGAACATCTCGTAAGGATCGTTCGGCTCAATCAGATGTTCCATGCTGAATCTGTATACGGGTCCCATCGGAATGTCAGAAGGCGAGAATGCAACTGCCATGTTGCCGGCTATGCATTTTCGGCCCGGGAAATCATGGTGAAGGGTGAACGTTCGGGAGAAAGCAAGTATTACTTGCGACAACTCTGGCGTATCCGCGACTACGTCAATGACTATTCCCAGTTCATTAGGGGTTGTGTCCTTGTTTGGATCCCATTCGCCCATGATGGCGTTCTTTCCGTATACATGGAAGCCAAGACGGTAGTCGGACTGCTTGACTTCGCCGTTGAAGGCGTCGTCGACGCGTCTCTGGATAGTGTTTCTGACGTTTGCGAGATAGTCATCGATTTGATCTATGAGAATCGGGTCCCGAGTCCCCATGATCGATATGGTTCTGTAGCCCATCTTGGCTGCAGCCTCAAGTTTGATTCGGTAGGTTTTATCAGGGATGAATTTGCTGCCCGATACCCTGACAGTTCTCTCGTCCACCTGCTCATACTCTACTTCGCTCAGATCGAGCATGCCGCCGGCTTCATAAAGGTGATACGGGCTGGCATTCTCGTAAAGGGCGTGTGCAGCGGTGCTGACTGTGGTGTGGCGCTGGGCCGGGTTGAGGGGTTCGACCAGGAAGTGATCACGGCGCATGGTAACGAGTATGCAGTCTCCGGCATTTGCAGGTTCGGCGGACATGGCGCCACACTCAAGCAGCTTGGCTGCATGCCACGCAAGGCCTGGGTCGAAGCCTTCTTTGATGGGCATCGAAGCGAAGACCGATGTGTCGCTTGACCGCCCTGTGATCACGATATCTGCGCCTTGCTCGACTGCGGATATGAACGGTTCTGCGCCCATGAGGCCGACGATGTGTTCAGCAGCGTCGATTTCTTCATCTGTAAGCTCCGGCAGCGCTCCCATGGACTTGACCTTTCCTTCTTTCATCTTGGAGCGGATGTAGGTCTTGTCCTGTTCAGAATGGATTACTGCCAGTTTCAGATGGAGATCGTTCTCATGCAGTATCTCCATGACGATGTCGAGGAACCACTGGAGGTTCTTGTCGCCTCCTGCACCGCCCGCTGTTCCAATGATCAACGGGATATTGGCTTTGCGTGCGGCCTTGATCAGCAACGAAGCATCTCGCTTGCACGCCTCGCGAGATACAAATGCTGTTCCAGAACCCAGGTAGAATGGCCCAGGGTCTGTTGAGCCTGCATCGGATGCCAGCACGTCTGGTTTTCGTTCCATTCCCCGCCGGAGCGAGTCTTCAGAGAACCCGTATCCCACGATGCCTGTGGCAGAGAGGATCTTGATCTCCTGTTTCGACAACTGGAACACCTCCGTCATATAGTAGAAGTCATAATTGGTACAGGTGGGATTCCATTACATGAATAGATAACCCACCAGCTCAAATCTAGCACACAGAGTTCCCTGCCGAGCATGTTCATTAGTTTCGAAACGCCTTTAAATACTTGCATAAACCTGACGACACGAGATTGGGTCGATAGAATAATTATGGGGTTTTATAAGCATCTTCATGGTCCGTTTATAGGCGGGATGACAACAATGTAGACCATGGTCGGTTTTTCCTCTATGCGGTAGTTGCGATATGTAACGCAGGAGTGAGAGAATGGAGCTGTTCCCTGGTGCTTTTTATCGAAGAAGGGCTGGGTTTTGAATGAAGCTGGGACGATCCCTGCTCCTCCAGGACAGGGTGTTCTTATTTGCCGTAGTCGTCATTGTTGTTGCCGTAGCTACTAGTGGGGCAGTATCAATCCGGACAATGAGGTCTGAGCTGGAAAACCGCTCAGCGGAGTGTGCTGTTTCAATAGCAAGAACCTTTGCGCTGACTGAGCCGGTCCGCGAGAATCTCGGCAAACCCGGCGGAGCATCTGTAATACAGCCTATTGCTGAGGCTGTGAGTCTTGCCTCCGGCGCTCAATTCGTGGTCACAATTGACATGGAGGGCATTAGATACTCGCACCCCCTTCCTGACCGTATCGGCAAGCATGTAGCAGGGGGAGATGAGGGCCGGGCTCTTGCAGGCGAAGAGTATGTCTCGCGAGCCTGCGGCACCATGGGCCCGTCCATGCGCGCGTTCGTGCCCATCTATAGCCAGTCTGGCAAGCAAGTAGGGGCGGCCGTCGTGGGCTACCTGGTCGATGACATGAGTCGTGAGGTGGGCGCCACACTGAAGAAGATGTACGCTGCGCTCTTTGTGTCGCTAGCGGCAGGCCTAATCGGCTCGAGCGTGTTGGCGCGGAATGTGAAGAAAGCGATGTTTGGCATGGAGCCGTTCGAAATCGCTTCATTGCTGGAACAGCAAGACGCCATACTCTCATCGGTCAGGGAAGGCATCATAGCAGTCAATGCAGACGGCAACATTACCCTGGTCAACGACGAGGCAAAGCGCATGCTGTCTATAGAAGAGGACATGACAGGAATGCCTGTGGCAGAGGCGATCCCGACGACAAGACTTCCTGAAGTACTGGCTACGGGAAAACCCGAATATGACCGCGAGCAAGTGCTAGGGCGCACACTCATTGTCACTAATCGAGTTCCTGTCGTTGTGAATGGCAAGGTAATCGGCGCAGTGGCAAGCTTCCGCGATAATGCTGAAGTGAAGAAGCTTGCAGAGGAGCTCACCGGCGTTAAAAAATATGTGGAAGCGCTTCGCGTCCAGTCCCATGAGTTCAAGAACACGCTCCATGCTGTGGCAGGAATGATCCAGATGGAACGATATGATGATGCCCTGGACTGCATCATGCAGGTTTCAGAGTCCCGCAATAAGCTGGTCAATTTCGCGTCTAGCCGGATACGAGTGGTGCCCCTGGCTGCCCTCCTAATTTCCAAGGCTGGCGTCGCGCGTGAGCAGGGGGTAGATTTTTCCATCTCGTCCGATAGCTGGCTCGATGAAGTTCCGCCATACATAGATGTGCATGACCTTGTTACCGTAGTAGGGAACCTTCTCGACAATGCCATGGAGGCTGCCGTATCTGATGCCGGCTCGAGTGCGGGCAGACGCCAGGTGCATGTTTCGTTTCGCCAGGTCGATCACGGGCTGCACATTGAGGTAGCCAATACTGGACTTCCCATACCCGATGGCGTGGCACAGCATATGTGGGCGCATGGCTTTACTACAAAGTCGGACGGTTATGGAATAGGGCTTGCACTGGTTCGGGATAGAGTTGAGGCAGCCAGGGGAAGCATCTGGTTTGAAAGAGCTCAGCCGGAATTGGATTTCCGGACTGAGACGCAGCATACGAAGACTGCATGTGGAGAGACCGGCTGCAAGACTGATGCGTCTACAAACAGCCTTACGGTCTTTCACGTGTTTCTTCCGTTGGAGGATAAACATGAACACAGCCGATCGGAATTGTGACAAGGACGGACAACCTGCGCTCAGAGTCTTGCTAGTCGAGGATGACCCTATGGTTCTGGAGATACATGATACGCTCGTGTCGAGCGTTCCTGGGTTTGAAGTTGTAGGCCATGCCCGCGACGGGCGGGCGGCTTTGGATATGATTCCCAAGCTCAATCCGGACATCATCATCCTAGACGTCTACATGCCCGGTCGTGATGGAATAGATGTGTTCAAAGAGATTCGGAGTCTCGATACTCCGGTTGATGTAATCATGGTAACGGCTGCAGAAGACTCATCCACAGTGGTGACATCAAGGCGGCTCGGGGCCTTTGATTACATCATAAAACCCTTTCGATTTGAACGTCTGCGTGCTTCACTGGAGAGCTACCGCGCCGCTCAACGCAGCCGTAGTCGCGGGCGGATTAGTCAAGATGACATAGACCGTGCCTGGCATGTACGGAAGCCTGGATACGCAGAGGAACTTGAAGAGTTGCCCAAAGGAATACAAAGGCCCACACTGGATGCGCTTAGCGAGTGTCTTATGCACCGTGCTGACGAGGAGTTGTCGACTGAAGAGATTGCTTTGGAGCTTGGAATCTCAAGGATGACAGTCTCCAAATACCTGGAGTTCCTAGTTGACTCCGGATTGGTAAGTGCGCGACTTGATTACTCCACCGGAGGAAGGCCTCGAAGCCTATACGAATGGATCGGAGTCTGATTTTCTGAGTAGCTCTCATCTTCTGTAGAGGATTCACGTACTTTGGGGGAGAAACTACAATTATCCCGAGATCTAGCATGCAGGATCCCTCTTAGACTGTTCTGCAGCCAGAAGAGGTCATTGGGCCGAGTGCAGTGCCCATCGAAGGCGGCTATTTCACTATGCCACTAGTTTGGCCTCGATGCTGGCCTCCGAAAGACTGCTCAGCGAGGGGGGATGCGGTGTATGGAATACGCAATAATAGGCGCACTAATCGTCTCTGGAATCATCCTCCTGGGAATAGGCATCTACGTTGTGCTTGAGGGCAGAAGGCGGCGAAACCTGTGGTTTTCGGGGTTCTCGTTTGCCGCTGCTCTGCACTCCTTCGGATATGCATTTGAGCTGACTGCCAACACCATAGGTGAAGCTTTTGTTTGCATGCAGATAGAGTACCTGGGCATCTCATTTCTGCCCACTTTCGGGATTCTGGCAGCGCTTGAGCTTACGGGAAACAACCGGCGGCTGAACAGGGGCGCTGTCGCAGGCATGTTCGCATTCTCCTTCATGACCCTGATCCTGGTGCACACCAACAACCTCCATAACCTGTATTATGCTGACCTATCGCTGGCGAAGATAGGTGCCATGGCGATAGTCCAGGTGACGCCAGGCATCTGGTACAAAGTCTTCATGGCATACGTGAACCTTGCCTTCTGCGCGGGCATTTTAATTGTGGCCAAGGCAATCATTAGGGCGCCTCGAGATCTCAAGCCCCAGTACTGGACCTACTTTATCAGCTTTCTCGTCCCGGGAATTGGCAACCTCATTTACCTGGCCGGACTCAGCCCCTACAATCTGGACCTTGTGCCCTACGGACTGGTCATCATGAGTGGGCTGCTTCTCCTCGGCCTGAGCGAAAACCAGCTCTTCCAGGTGGTCTCGTTGGCTAAGAGGAGCGTCTTTGACAATATGGATGATATCGTAGTGATAATGAACAAGCACAACAGAGTCATAGACCACAACGATTCTCTTGATCAAGTGTTGCCCGGCGAACCCAGGGATCATGTAGGAGAGCATCTTTCCACCGTGTTCAACTCGCACCCCCAGATTGTCGGGTTTGTAATGAACCACACAGACGACTATGCCAACATTGCTCTTGAAGACGACTCCGGGCAAGTATATAAGACGAGCATCCACACAGTTAGGGACAGAAGAAAGAGGGTCTTGGCGAAGTACCTGATCATGAGCGACATCACTCATGAAATGAAAGTGTTGCAGACTATGAAAGACCTCGCTAATCTCGACACGCTGACCGATACCGCAAACCGAAGATCCTTCTATGCTCAAGCAGAGGAACTGCTCAGGTTGTGCGGAAGCGGCCTCTTCATATCCCTGATCATGCTGGATATCGACCGTTTCAAGAAAGTAAATGATACCTATGGCCATGATGCTGGCGATATGGTTTTGAGGGAAATCGCCTTATTGCTCAAACAGAATGTGAGGGCTGAGGATGTAGTGGCGCGATACGGAGGCGAGGAGTTCGTCATAATCATACCCGGCGCAGGAGCTGATGTTGCTTTCGGGCTTGCTGAAAGACTGCGGGAGAAGATAGATGATGCTGAGATGCTCTATGAAGACAAGAGGATCCACGTCACCGCGAGCCTGGGCGTGGCAGCCGAGATCTGCTCCCCGGACTTTGAGATTGAGCGGCTCGTCAAGAAGGCAGACACTGCACTCTATAGGGCCAAGAATGCAGGACGAAACAGGGTTGTGCTGTATAGCCCTGACGCTTCTTCGTGAGCATGGTCAGCTCAAAGACGGCCACGGTTCCTTCTCTGGGACTCGTGACCGTCTTTAATGCTGTTGGGTGTTGTGTCAAGCACTCTCTATCGCTGTATCACCAGCCTGAATGGCTCGCCGAGCGTATCATCGGCAGTGCGAACTACGCATAGGTACAGTCCATTGGCTAGAGGTTTCCCGTCGACTCGCGTCAGATCCCATACTGACTGTAGGCCCGATGCTGGGAGCGAGCATGAATATACCATTCGTCCCGCGACATCGTAAACGAGCAAGTCGGCGTCGGCATCGACTGAGTAGTAGATGGTTAATTCAGTTCGGGCAGGGTTAGGTCCGAACCTGACCTCTCCGGCCGCAAGCTCCGGTGCGCCTGAGGCACCCTCGCCTATGCAGGCTACGAAAACAGCGCCTGAATCGTTGCCTTCGCGATTTCGCGTCTGAAGAATCCACTTCCCCCGTTCGGCTTCTGGGATCCGCATGGTCACTATGGACTCTCCTACTTGTGCCGATGCGGCGATACAACCGTCGGGATCATATACCACCATGTCCACCGTTCCCGCGCTTGTTGAGGCGGAGATGACGAAGTTTCTGCCTGAGAGATGTTCTATCTCGTACTCAATGCAGTCGCCTGGCTTGGCCGAGTCGACTATTCTATCGGATATTGTGCAACCGAGCCTCTCAATGGCCCTGGTGGCCTCGACCCGTTCGCGACCGGTCAGAGTAGCTAGTACGTTCCACATGGATAGCTTCTCCATGCTGCTGTCGCCAATAGGTTTGAGGTTTGGAGGCCCCTGTCCTTGCACTTGGTAGGGCTGGGATGCGCTGTAACGTAATTGGGCGTAAAAATGAGGTGAGGAATAGATCACGTACCCGTCCCCATATTCAAACCCAACCAACAAGGGCTTTTGGGGCAGGGTTTCCACGCCCTTGGGCACGGCCTCGTGCGCCTCCAGCTCTTCTCTGATATGCGGTGTGGCTCCGGGAAGAGATGGGCTGAACCGTGGAGGATTGGTAGGGTCCACTTGCACATCCCCGATCAAGGCCACTTCAACACCGAAGGCCACATTGTCAATTACCGCCCAGTATCCGAGATCCATATGGACTGCTACCCCGTCTGGCCACATATAACGTGCGAGCGCAGGGTCTTGCGCCTCTACGGCTGCTATCTGACCGGCAACGCCTATGCGAGGATCATCACCCAAAAACCCGATCCTGCCTGGGAATGCCTGGGTGATCACTGGATATGCCCAGTCTGTTGCGAGGAGTTCGCCGCCCCTGTAAACGAAGTCCCTGAGGGCGCTGGCCATGGCCGGAGTCACAGACAGGTTGTCTGTGGAGTTGACGAAGACGCCCTCAAACAAGCTCAGGAATCCCCGGTCGGCCAGCAAGTGATAGTCGTTGCGCAGATCAAAGTAATCCATGTCGGAGAGCCATAGAAGTAGTCCCAGGCTATCGTACGACCAGCCTGTGCAGATGCAGCTTTGCGACACATCTGCTGTCATAATAAGCCCGGTATCACTGATGTTGCGAACACTGCAGCCGGTGTTCCGGTAATCGTACCACCAATTATCTGGAATGGTCAGATCTCCAAACTTGCGGTTGTTTGCCGATCCTGGATAGAGGTCGCCAGCATCGCCCCGGTTTGCGCCCCAGTATAGGTCGTTGAGCCCGTCTGCCTGTTTGAGATCGACAAGTCTGTGGTCCTCATCTGAGTTATTGCCCCGGCTTTCATCTATGTGCCATATGGCAAGGCCGGATCCGGGAAGCCCGGCGTCAAAACCCGTCTTATGCCTGTTTTCTATGAGAAAATATTCTCCTACGCCGCCCCCTCTCCAGTTCCAGTCGGACGGACCGTTCGGGTTGGGAAGGAACTGCAACACATCGCCAAAGTAAGCAGCTGCGTATATCGGTTGATCCAAGAATGTGCCTTTGACTAAGGTGGGATTCACCCACCCCAGGTACGACTTGCACCAGGCAGACATGTGGGCGGGGGTGTCTCCGCCTAGGGCGGTGCGGTTCCAGGAGCCGCCAGCCATAAGGCACCAGTTTCCCACCCCCGACGAACTGTAGTCGGTATCATACAAGTCAGGCAGACCCAGCGCATGGCCGAACTCGTGAGCAAAAACACCTATCGTACTGATCCCAGTCCAGGATGTCTCTGGCTGGATGACATAGGAGTCTATTCTCACTCCGTCAGTATATACGGACCCTAACCCAGCTGATGAGAGATACCATTGATGTGACCAAATATCGCGGAGATCTCCGCTTTCTTCGGCTCCCCTTCCCTGGTGAACTATCATCACAGTCTCAACGATGCCATCATGATCATTATCATATTTGCTGAAGTCAACGTATGGATCTGCAGCAAGAATGGCTTCTTTGACAAGTTCTGCGGCTCTATATGTGCCATTCCTATCACCGTAGTAATCATGCCCGTTCCTAGCCGTGAACCAGCCAGTTACTCCAGCCGGTCCAGGAGATACTGAAAAAGCTCCATACGAGATCTCCTCGTAGTAGTCTTTCAGGCTGCCAGGCCCAGTGGCAATTGCCGGATTGTGTCCGAACAAGAGGTCCTGGAAATCGTAAGCGGAGTAGGTAGGCGTTCTATCATTGAAGTTGATTATGATTACCGGTACGTTGGCTGTACCAGTGGGAAGCACTACTCTTGCCGAGAATTCGGGCTCAAGAGAGCGCTTTTCCAGCACGATATCGCGCGAAGGCCTCAGGTGCATCTGAATGCCTTCGAGTGGCAGAATAGTCCCAGGCCGGATGCCTGAGGGCTCTAGTTCGCCATATGCTGAGAGGCGTGCATACTCCCAGAAGCCAGAGGTTTGACTGCGGACAATAGTGTATCCGTCAGACGTTTCCCAGCCGTTGAGCCATTCATCTCCCCATTGCACTGCTTCAAGTGTGGTTTCATCGGGCTGGGCTAGGATATGTACATCGGGCGATGCCGGCACTGCCAATGCTCTTATGGGCGTGGCTAGCAGGGCAATTGCTACTACGCTCGCGGCAATCAGGATAATTGAAGCATTACCGAAACGTGAATTTTTACATGTCAACGTCATCACCTCCCACCTCCATCAGACGCGGAGCTACCTGTAGGCGTCCCGGAGAAATCTACGAAGCTGTCTGTTCCTGTGACGACACGGGATTCGGGCACGAACGTCCATCCTGGTCGTGAAGGTGTGACTGTAACCGTGCCGTACAGGCCAGACTTCGACCAATCGCCATATACGTCGCTTTGAGTTCTGCCGAATCCTCCGCTGAAGGTGAAAGATACCTTGTAAAGCCCGCTGCCATCACGGCTATCAATGACCCTGCCTGATACCGCATATGCGTTGGCAACGGGATTTCCCACAAAGTCCAAGTTGCTAGAGGATCCGGAGACTGTCACAGTTTCCGGCGTAAACACGAGTCCGGTCTTTGCCGGGGTGACGGTTACGTTGCCAGACAGCTTGCTTGCACTCCAGAAGCCAGTGGATCCAGTTCGGGCTGTGCCGAATCCTCCGCCAAGGAATAGCAGAACGTCTGCGATGCCAGCGCCATATTGGTCGGTCACACATCCTGATACGGTGTATGTGCGGGTAAAGTTGTACTGGTCACTAGACCGGGTGATATTGTGGCTAGGCGGATCAAATGTCCAGTTTAGCAGGCTTGGAGTCACAGTCACGTCTCCATACAGACCGTCTCGTGTCCATCGGCCATAAGGATCTGTGTATACCGAGACATGCCCTCCGGAGAAGTCAAGCTTGACAGAGGAGACTACCGATCCATCTGCATCGCTGACCAGGCCGCCCGCGCTGTATGTGCCTTCGAAATTCACATCTGACGCGGGTTCGCTCACAGTCTTCGAAGAAGGCGAGAAGGTCCACCCATCCTTGGAAGCGGTCACTACGATAGAACCGGAAAGGCCGCTTCTCGTCCAGTATCCATTGCTATCTGCTGTCGTCGAATAACTGCTGTTGCTGAATGTAAGCTTCGCATAATCGGCTGCGCGTCCGGCCCGGTCAGCAACTCTGCCAGACACCGTATAGCTGCCGGTGAAATCGGCTGTTGTTGTTGCTCCGGTAACTGGTCGATTGCCAGGATTGAATGTCCACCCGTTCTTCTTCGGCGTGGCTATCACTGTTCCAGACAGGCCGGGTTTGGTCCATTTTCCGTCCGGACCTGTGAAGACAGAACGAAAATCCCGGTCGAACTCTATCTCGACGCTAGAGATTGGGGTTCCAAGACCGTCGCGTACGTAACCCGAGGCGGAATATGTTCCAGTCGGTGAGGCTTGAAAGTCAACGTTGCTCCTGGCCCCATTAACGGTTTGGCTGGATGGTTTAAAGTTGTATCCGGTCTTGCTGGGCACTATTGTCACGGTGCCCTTGAGATCAGACATGCTCCATCTTCCGTCCAAATGTGTTGATGTTGTTCCATGATCGGTGGCAATTGTCACACCGGGCAGACCGGAACCGTCTTCTGCGAGGGTGACGCGTCCAGAAACCGTGTAGGTAGCAACACCTTTTGATGGGCCGCACCCTACTAGGAGTAGGGATACCAGTATGATGGATAGAAACCTTGAAACGCGAAGCATACTCTTAACCCGAACTACACACAACAAATATCCCTCCATTCGCAGTAATGAACATGGAGTTGCCGGACATGCCGACGCTAGTCCGACTCTTCGAGGGACGCAACAGAGAATCACGTGGTTCTGTTTTGTGTGATTGATCGTCGTAGATTTTGACGTGTTTCAAGAGTATGTAGATCATAGATGGTCTGTATGTTAATGGCCAAGTTAAAATGGGCTTAAATGGCCACGAAAAATCCCCACAAATGGCCAT
>CZCA01003077.1_pt1 | contig 11065 bp, 8 predicted proteins | sample 591981 | NCBI WGS metagenome assembly CZCA01 (sample SAMEA3556810, study PRJEB10932) | anaerobic digester metagenome
CAACTCCTTTACGCAGTTTGTGCCGGGTCATGTGCATCTGCACGAAATCGGACAACTTGTCAAACAAGAAATCGAAAAGTTGGGTTGTTTTGCAGCCGAGTTCAATACCATCGCCATTGACGATGGCATTGCAATGGGGCACGACGGAATGCTTTACTCGCTGCCTTCGCGCGATCTCATTGCCGATTCGGTGGAATACATGATCAATGCCCACAAAGCCGATGCGATGATTTGCATCAGCAACTGCGACAAAATAACGCCGGGAATGCTCATGGCAGCCATGCGGTTGAACATTCCGGCCATTTTTGTGTCGGGAGGACCAATGGAAGCCGGGAAAATCGGCGACGAACAAGTAGACCTGATCGACGCCATGATCGAGTCGGCAGACGAATCCGTTCCGGAAGAACGTATCCGTCAATTGGAAGAATTGGCATGTCCTACCTGTGGGTCCTGCTCGGGAATGTTTACGGCAAACTCCATGAATTGCCTCAACGAAGCCATCGGTCTGGCGCTACCCGGAAACGGAACGGTGGTTGCTACCCACGTCAACCGCATCGCCTTGTTCAAGAAGGCAGCTAAACAAATCGTGGACAATGCCCTGCGTTATTATTCCGAAGGTGATGAACGGGTTTTGCCTCGCAGCATTGCCACACGCGAAGCTTTTCTGAATGCCATGACGCTGGATATTGCGATGGGTGGGTCAACCAACACTATCCTACATCTGTTGGCCATTGCCAATGAGGCGCAGGTCGATTTCACGCTTGACGATATCGATGCCCTGTCACGCAAAATTCCCTGCATTTGCAAAGTGGCACCCAATACAAAAAAATACCACATTCAGGACGTCAATCGCGCAGGCGGCATTCTGGGAATCATGAATGAACTGGCAAAAAGCAACTTGATAAATACCGCCGTACATCGAGTCGATGGTCTCACACTTGCCGAAGCCCTAAAAAAATACGACATCACCGTCGAGAACCCCGATCCCGAAGCTATGGATATCTATTTATCCGCTCCTGCAAATCGGTTTAATTTGGTGATGGGCTCGCAAAATTGCAGATTCCAGACACCGGACACCAACAAAACGGAAGGCTGCATCCGCGATATCGCTCACGCTTACACCAAAGACGGCGGTCTAGCCGTACTGAAAGGCAATATCGCAGAAGATGGCTGTGTGGTAAAAACTGCCGGCGTTGACGAAAGTATCCTGAAATTCAGCGGAACGGCAAAAGTATTCCACTCGCAAGAAGAGGCAAGTGAGGGCATATTAAACGGCACAGTTCAAGCAGGAGACGTTGTGGTGATCATCTACGAAGGTCCCAAAGGCGGTCCCGGCATGCAGGAAATGCTTTATCCCACATCCTACATCAAATCGAAGCACTTGGGAAAAGCATGTGCGCTGATTACCGATGGGCGATTTTCGGGAGGCACATCGGGGCTATCGATCGGACACATCTCTCCCGAAGCTGCGGCAGGAGGCAACATCGGGCTGGTAAAAAACGGCGATAGCATAGAAATCGATATTCCCAACCGTGTCATCCATCTGAAAATATCCGATGAAGAATTGGCAGAACGAAGAAAAGCAGAAGAAGCCAAAGGAAAAGAAGCCTTTAAGCCGATACGCGACAGGAAAGTCTCGAAAGCGTTGAAAGCTTATGCATCGCTGGTAAGCTCGGCCGATAAAGGCGCAATCAGAATAATAGAAGAATAAAAACTCGTAATTCAAATTGTAGTCATATTGTATAATCATATGGAAGAAAAACCAACTATACCGATTATAACCGGGAGTGAAGCACTGATTCGTTCGCTCATAAACGAAGAGGTAGATACCATTTTCGGCTATCCCGGCGGCGCCGCCATCCCTATTTTCGATGCGTTGTATGATCATAAAAACGAAATCAAACATATCCTGGTTCGTCACGAACAAGGCGCAGTACATGCAGCCGAAGGTTACGCTCGCGTTTCCAAAAAAGTAGGAGTTGTACTGGTGACCTCAGGACCCGGGGCAACAAACACCATTACCGGCATTGCCGACGCCATGATGGACAGCATTCCGTTGGTAGTGATCACCGGTCAGGTAGCCTCCTCGTTGTTGGGCACCGACGCCTTTCAGGAAGCCGATGTGATCGGCATAACCCAACCCATCACCAAATGGGCATATCAGGTTCGTCGTGCCGAAGACATCGCGTGGGCGGTTTCGCGAGCATTTTATATTGCGGCAAGCGGACGCCCGGGACCCGTAGTGCTGGATATTGCCAAAGATGCCCAAAACAACAAAACACCCTACACGTATCAGAAGACTACCTTTATCCGCAGCTACCAGCCGACACCCGACATCGATGAAGAAAGCATCAAAAAGGCTGCCGAGCTCATCAATCAGGCAAAAAAACCTTTCGCATTGGTGGGGCACGGAGTCATTTTGGGAAATGCGGAAAATGAATTGAAAGAATTTCTGGAGAAAGCCGATATTCCATTTGCATCTACCGTTCTTGGACTTTCGGCCATCCCCTCATTCCATCCACTGAATCAAGGGATGCTCGGCATGCACGGAAACATCGGTCCTAATATGAAAATCAACGAATGCGACGTTCTCATTGCCATTGGCATGCGCTTTGATGATCGCGTAACCGGTAACCCCAATACATACGCCAAACAAGCCAAAATCATTCATTTCGATATTGACCCGGCCGAGATCGACAAAAACATCAAGGTAGATGTGAAAGTCATCGGAGACGTAAAGGAAACCTTGCCACATGTTACACGATTACTGAAAAAAAACAGCCACAAAGATTGGATAGAAGAATTCAAACCTTACAAAGACAAAGAATACGAAAAGGTAATCAAAGACGAACTGTACCCAACATCGGGAGAAATAAAAATGGGTGAAGTCATCAACAAAGTGAGCGAAGCAAGCGGACACGATGCCATATGCGTTACCGACGTAGGGCAGAATCAGATGATGGGAGCACGCTATTTCAAATTTTCCCGCCCGCGCAGCTTGGTTACCTCAGGAGGATTGGGTACAATGGGGTTTGGTTTGCCTGCAGGCATAGGTGCAAAATGTGGCGCTCCCGACAGAACCGTCTGCATTTTCGTTGGCGATGGCGGTTTTCAGATGACCATCCAGGAGTTGGGCACGATTATGGAATACGGTATCGATGTAAAGATTATTCTTTTAAACAACAACTACTTGGGAATGGTACGTCAGTGGCAGGAATTGTTTTACGACGAACGTTATTCCGAAACCCACATGAAAAATCCCGACTTCGTAAAAATTGCCGAAGCCTATGGCATAAAAGGCAGAAGAGTAACCAAACGGGAAGAATTGGACGAAGCCATTTCCGAAATGCTAAATCACAAAGGGGCTTATCTTTTGGAAGTAAAGGTTGAAACCAAAGGGATGGTGTATCCAATGGTTCCTGCCGGAGGAAACATCACGAATATTCTGCTTGGCGAAAAAAACGGAAAAGGGAATTGATACCCATGTTTTCAACAACTAAACGAAAATAATCATGCAAGAAAAAACATTATATACCATTACCATTTTTTCCGAAAATAAAGTAGGCGTTCTCAACCAGATTGCGAACATCTTTACCCGTCGGCAATTAAATATCGAAACACTCTCCGTATCGCCTTCGGCAATAGAAGGAATTCATAAATTTACCATCACAACGTTTGCCAATTCGGAAGAAACAATGAAAAAACTAGTCAACCAGATCGACAAACGGGTGGATATTCTGAAAGCCTATTACAATACAAACGACGATTTGGTTCATCAGGAAATTGCCCTGTATAAAATAGAAACAGAAAAGCTGTTGGCAACAAGCCAGGTAGAAGATTTGGTTCGTAAGCACAATGCGCTTATCTTAGACGTCAGCGAACATGCCACGGTTATTCAAAAAACAGGTCACTACGAAGACACACAAGCACTTTTTGAAGAACTGTCGCAAAGCATTGGTGTACTCCAGTTTGTCCGTTCCGGACGTATTGCTATCACCAAATCGCGTGTAGAACGATTAAGCGATATGCTGGAAAAATTGAAAATAAAAGAAGAAAAAATTGAAAATAAAAACTCATAAACCCTAAAATTTTAAAGATATGGCAGTAATGAATTTTGGCGGGGTAGAAGAAAATGTAGTTACCCGCGACGAATTTCCTTTAAGTAAAGCAAAGGAAGTATTGAAAGACGAAGTAATCGCCGTTATCGGTTACGGTGTTCAAGGACCCGGACAATCGCTCAACTTGCGCGACAACGGATTCAATGTTATCGTTGGACAACGAAAAAACAGTAAATCGTGGGACAAAGCCATAGCAGATGGCTGGGTTCCCGGAAAAACGCTTTTCGAAATCGAAGAAGCTGCAAAAAGAGGAACAATTATTCAATACCTGCTTTCCGACGCAGCTCAAATTGAAGTTTGGCCTGTAATAAAAAAGCACCTTACTCCGGGCAAAGCACTCTATTTTTCGCATGGTTTTGGAATCACGTATAAAGACCGAACAGGAATTGTTCCTCCTCCCGATGTAGATGTTATTTTGGTCGCTCCGAAAGGATCGGGAACAAGTTTGCGAAAAATGTTCCTCGAAGGAAGAGGGCTCAATTCCAGCTATGCCATCTTCCAAGATGCTACCGGTAAAGCATACGACAGAGTCATTGCTTTGGGTATTGGCATCGGTTCGGGATATTTGTTCGAAACCACCTTCGAGCGCGAAGTATATTCCGATCTCACCGGCGAACGGGGTACATTGATGGGTGCTATTCAAGGTCTGTTCCTGGCTCAATACGAAACCCTTCGCGAACACGGGCACACACCATCCGAAGCCTTCAACGAAACGGTTGAAGAACTTACCCAATCGCTCATGCCGTTAGTTGCCGAAAATGGGATGGATTGGATGTATGCCAACTGCTCTACCACCGCCCAACGTGGTGCGTTAGATTGGATGGGGCCCTTCCACGATGCCGTAAAACCCGTTTTCGAAAAATTGTACAACGAAGTGGCCAGCGGAAATGAAGCCCAACGCGCTATCGATGCCAATTCTCAACCCGATTATCGCGAAAAACTCGAAGAAGAACTGAAAGCCTTACGCGAAAGTGAAATGTGGAAAACGGGTGCGGTAGTAAGAAAACTGAGACCTGAAAACAATTGAATTTGAATTTCAAAATAGGTTCTTAAAAAATGATCACGGGGTAGGCTTCACAACCTACCCCGTGATTGTTTATACAACTATTTGTATACAACTATTTGTATAAAAAAGTTTGGGTTCGTATTTAAAAGAAAATCACCTTACTTAATCGATGTCTTCTTCCTTTGTCAAATCCAATTTCTCGTCGTCTCTCCCCCGATCAAAAAACATTTTGTTTAACGGATTCCCATGCGCTTCGTCGTATGCTGCACGATTATTGAAAATATCGATCGCCGTATAAACGGCCTGAAGAAACGACTCGATCGAAGCCTGATTTTTCCCAACAATGTCATAAGCTGTTCCATGATCGGGTGAAGTACGAACAACAGGCAATCCTGCAGTAAAATTAACACCCGAGTCCATTGCAATGGTCTTAAACGGAATAAGCCCCTGATCGTGATACATGGCCAACACACCATCAAAATCCCGGTAACGTCCTGTTCCGAAAAATCCATCGGCAGGAAATGGCCCCGAACAAAGGATGTTATTTGTTTTCTGCATTTCTTCGATTGCAGGGAGAATAATCTCCTGCTCTTCATTACCCAACAATCCGTTGTCTCCCGCATGGGGATTCAAACCCAATACGGCAATTCGCGGATTATCAACTCTAAAATCGCGCTTCAACGCACTATTCAATATTTTCAGTTTTTCCTCGATCAATTCTTTCGAAATTCCTTTCGGCACTTCAGAAAGTGGCATATGGGTAGTTACAAGTGCCACGCGCAAAAATTCGGACACCATGATCATTAATGCCTGCTTGCCTTTTTTTGAAAAATGCTCCTGCAAATATTCGGTATGACCGGGAAAATGAAAATCTTCACTTTGTATCGTGTTCTTGCAAATGGGCAACGTTACCAACACATCGATTTTGTTTGCTTTCAAATCATCGACAGCACGGTCAAGCGCACGGAAAGCGGCTTCGCCCGAAACTTCAGTGGGCATTCCCATATCAATCTTCACCTCTTCTTTTATGCAATTAACGAAGTTTATTTTCCCGTCCTTACACTCTTCGGTATTTTCGATAAAATTGAATGGCAGAGGTTTACAATTGAGCACCTTTCTGTAATACGAAGCTGCTTTTGCCGATCCATAAATAACCGGCGTAAAAATCTCCAACAACCGATTATCGGAAAATGCTTTAAATATTATTTCATATCCAATACCATTCAGATCACCGTGCGTAATACCTACTTTAACTCTTTTCGACATCTATTTATTCAAATTATATTTCTTTCTTCTTTAAATTGATTTATACGATTGTTTTTATTCTTTTTCTTTGCTTTGTTCATTTGGATCAAGAATGCTTATGGTATAAAACGAAGCCTCCAAATTACGTAGCAAATTGCGTTTTTTACCTTCGGGAGCATACACTAAAACATCCACCACAATTACCTTGTTGGTATAAGGATTCACAAAGGCTTGCGCCACAAATGGTCCCCCCATCATATCCGCGGTCATCTCCCATAATCCGCGTATTTCGGCTCGGAAAATGCTGTCAATCACCATTTTTTTATAGAGAGGATCGTATTGTTTGGAAGTGGTCATTTGTGAATCGAAAGATCCTGTGATATGTTCTCCCAATACACGGTCTCTGATGGCAATCAACGAATCTTTTTCAAACACTTTTTCCGTAACGTAAGGAAATTGATAAATAACTATATCCTGACGCCCTTTAACCGCATCGTTGGTTGCCCAATAAAAATCCTTGTCTTCTGTAACATGAGTTAATCCCGGTGGATAATGGATACTGATACCGAACTTTTCCCTTATCCTTTTCTGCGGAGTTCCCGATTCCTCCTTGAGCCACTCTGCCGTTCGCTCCAATTCTTTGGTTACCAAATAATCAAGAATGCTTTGGGTATTTGCCTTGACATAATTGACGAACGTAACGGTGTCGGGAGCTTTAATCGTTAAAATCACCTGTCCGTAAGCGTACTTGTCTATTTCGGAAGTAACCTTCGGTTCCATATAAATATTCGAGATTTCCGGAATAACAATATTCCTCGACATTTTAAAAGTGCTGCCGAAATTCTGTGGCGCTACATGCAATATCTTAAAATGAGGCTCCGGTTGAGGCAATGCCGGTACAGGCGTATTAAACAATTCAAACACGGCACGTCCCGCCTCGCCATTTTCCCAGACATTATCGTCCATCACTACCACTACTTCATTTGCCATAGACGAAGCGCGCAAGAACTTGGTCGATTGCTTGCAAGATAAAAACAAAGACGATAGGGCAACAACGGAAATAAAAAAAGTGGCATGTTTCATAATATCTGATATTTTTAGGATAATTTTCTTCTTTTTCTATTTTAAACTAACTTTAAAACAAACATAACATGATTTTGTTTAACTTTCCTCACCCTTTTTTCTCTTTTTTCTGTTCATGTTCATAGTCGACAACATGCCGCATGCCGCAAAAATATCTTCGCCACGCGATACACGAATGGTGCAAATGAATCCCTTGGAGGTAAGATAATCGCGAAATTTTATCATGGTTTCTTCGTCGGAAGGTTGCAACAAACTTTCGGGAAAAGCATGAAAACGAATGAGGTTGATCCGACAGTTCAGTCCCGAAAGAAGTTTCACGAGGCGACGTGCATAAATTGGCGAATCGTTAACACCTGCAAACATGATATATTCAAACGACAAGCGCCGTTGATGCGTCCAATCGTAGTTGTGGAGCAAATCGACGATCTGCTCAATCGGGTAAACCTTCTCCGCCGGCATGAGCAATTGCCGTTGTTCCGACAACGGACTATGAAGACTAATGGCAAGATGGCAACTGCTTTCCTCAAGAAAACGCCTAAGCTTGGGTAATACGCCAATGGTGGAAAGCGTGATGCGCTTCGGACTCCACGCCAAGGCATAATCTGCCGTCAGTATTTCAATAGCTTTCATTACATTATCGTAGTTATCCAACGGCTCCCCCATTCCCATAAAAACAACGTTGGATAAATTTTCGGCGTCAGGCACGGAATACACCTGATTGAGTATTTCATTTGTCGAAAGATTCCCGCTAAATCCCATTCTTCCCGTCATACAAAATGCGCAATTCATCTTGCACCCGATTTGCGACGAAACACAAAGCGTAAGCCTATCGTTATCGGGAATGGTTACCGATTCGATGAATTTGTTGTTGTGATGGGTTTCAAACAGCATTTTCTTTGTACCATCCGTCGACGTTTGCACCTCTATCGGCATTACTCTCCCAATATCGAATCTGCTTTTTAAAATCGCTCTGTTTTTCAATGAAATATTACTCATTTCATCGATACTTGTCACACGCTTCACATACACCCAGTCGGCAATTTGCGAAGCAGCAAATTTAGGCAAATCGAGTTCCTTCACCGCTTCTTTTATTTCGGCAAGCGTCATACCGAGAAGATATTGTTTCTCTTCCATCCGATTCTTTGTCATTTTAAAAACAAAGATAAGCATGATTTGCGAAATAAGCCGATTGCCTTTGGAATAAATAATAAATGGACAAAAAAAAGAAAAAAATTCTTTATGTTTGCATGAAAATAGGGTTGTGAATCTTTAGACAAACGCAATAACGGTTTTGTTGGCACCGCTGAAACAACCGTTATTTCATACAAACAATTAAACTGAAATCAAATCAATAATGAAAAAAACGGCTTTATTGTGTGTGTTTTTTGCATCGGTTTTGATTACCGATAAAATTTTTTCCCAAAACACCCTAAATGTCACTACCCACAATCGGGTATTCATCAATACCGACATGAAAGAAGGGAGAAAATCATTCTTCGGGTGGGGTATTTTCCCGGAACCTACGGAAGATATTCGAAAAATCAAAATGCAAGTCACCTTAGGACATCCCGATTCTACGGCCATTGCCCACTGGGACTACCTGGATTTTATTTATCTACGTCGCACCGGCGGTAAAGCAGGCAAAAACCGCGACATTGAACTCGGTCGCTTAATCACACCCTATGGAAGCAGTTTTACCAACGACTGGAGTTTTACATGGGAGGTAGATGTCACCGACTTTGCCTCGTTGCTACGCGACAGTGTGGAAGTTGAATACGTCCATTCCGGATACGAGCCCGACAAACTGGGTTGGGCACTTACCATCAATTTCGAAATACAGACCGGACCGCCCGTTGCGGATCCCCTCTCTGTCACCGAACTTTACAAAGGTCAATTTCCTTATGGGGATAAAAACGATCCGATTGAAAATTACCTTAAACCCGTCCGCATAACTTTTGCCGATGATGCCGCTTTCGGACGCATCCGAATTCAGCACACGGGACACGGCTTTGGCCCACCGGACGGATGCAGTGAATTTTGCAATCGGTGGCGCGAAGTGATTTTCAACGGCAAAGTTATCGATCGAACCGATCTTTGGAAAGATTGTGGCAGCAATCCGCTCTATCCACAAGGTGGAACCTGGGTCTACGACCGCGGCCATTGGTGTCCGGGAGATCTGCAAAACCCCGATTGCTATGATGTGAAAGCCTCTCCGAAAGAAAGCCTTATCGATATCGATATGATGCCTTATGTGGATTTCATAGGAGAAGTTGACGGGAAAGAAGCCATAACTGCCTATCTTATTCAATACAAACAACCCAATCGCCGTTTCGATGTGGCAATGGAAGAAATCGAAGCCCCAACATCCAAACAACTCTATGGCAGGTGCAATCCTTCCGTCTTCCGGCCGGTAATCCGATTCAGAAACGTAGGGAGCGAACCGCTGAAAGAAGTCGAAATCAAATACGGTACCAAAGGATTTAAAAGCAAATCGTACAAGTGGACAGGCCATCTGGACTTTTACGAAGAAACCACCCTTGTTCTTCCCGGTCCCATCGAATTCGACGAAGGAGAAAATGTCTTTGAAGTCGAATTGGTAAAACCCAACGGTAAAAAAGACCAATGGATTCCCGATAACGTAATGCGTTCTACATTCAAATCGCTCAAAACGCTTCCGTTGGATTTCGTCGTAGCTTACAAAACCAACAAAAAACCCCAAGAAAACCGACTCTTCATCATCAACGAAAAGCAGGATACGGTTTATCGACGAAATCCGCAACAATGCAAGCCCGACATGCTCTATACCGACACCATACACCTGAAGCCGGGAGTGTATGAATTCGAATTGACCGACGAGGGAGGCGATGGGCTCGAATTCTGGGCTGAACCTCAACAAGGATACGGCTACTTGCGTTTCCTCGATACTGAAGGGAATATTTTGCATCACTTCATCAGCGATTGCGGAAACGGGCAATTCCTGGCATTTAAAGCCACTCCTGAAGCAAAATTGGATTCCACCGTTTCACAAAACGCCTTTTTCATTTATCCGCGACGCACAAGAGACAAATTGGAATTGGATGCCTTTCTCAAAAAACCCCAAAAGTTACGCGTGCAGTTCACTGCAGACGGGATTCCCGTCGAAACGCACGAATATACCGACTTCAAATCGGGCACGTTCGAATACAATATCGGTTATTTGCCGAAAGGAAGGTATGTTGTGGAAATCTATGTCGACGACGTATTGGTTCACAAAGACCGAATCAATCGCGATTAATCATAACAAAAATGCAAAAAACACTTATTCTCCTTTTATCACTGATAACAGCTTCGTTTGGCGTTCAAGCAAAAAAAATACCGGTGCATGCCTGGTTAGGCGGTCCGGGAAAAGCCATCAAAGCATCCATAAAAAACGGAGCAACCGGTATCTGTTTGTTCACCCCCGACCGAATGACGGAGGAACATTGGAAAATATTTATCGAAACTATTCACTAATTCTTTATAAAAATGAAAATAAAAACAGTCTTTGCCTTTACCCGCTTGAAAATGTACATCCTTTTAGGAATAACACTTTCAATTCTTATCTCGTGCGGAAAACAGCGCCCGGAAAAATCGC
>CZCA01002143.1_pt1 | contig 11053 bp, 5 predicted proteins | sample 591981 | NCBI WGS metagenome assembly CZCA01 (sample SAMEA3556810, study PRJEB10932) | anaerobic digester metagenome
TCGGAAGTATATGCTGTACCATCCGACCTATAAAGGTCAACACATCCAAACTCTCTTCTTTTACCATAACCCTGTCTTTTCGTCTTTGTAGGTCGGCAATGATTTCACCTCCGATCTATAAGAATTATCATCGCCCGGATACGGTTTCACATCTCACTTATAGGTATGTATTCTCGTAAAAGTATTTGGCGGAGACTTTTCCCGCCACCGTTAGTTTGCCGGCTTTGTTCAATTCATCATTGAGCCGCTTGATAATGCGGTATGCCGTGCTGCGAGAAACATCCAGCAGTTCAGCGACATCCGTTGCTGTTAAAAATCGTTTATTTGCAGGTATGGCTGTCGGTTTGTGTTCCGCCATAATACCCTCCTTTCTGACAGCCTGCAGCAACGGTGTATCCTTGCGATATTATCATTATACTACTTTTCACTCAGGATCCTGTGGGCAGACTGTCCCTATATATAAATTTGTAAAATTGTTTCGATTAAAAGACACCTAACCGTCGGGTCATTTCCTGCGCTCATTTCAACCGCGTATTTGCAGGCTGCCGCTATGCAGCATTTCATTTGTGGGCACGCTCCGAAGTTATCATTATGGCATACTGTCCGCAAATCCTGTATAACTCCCGATGGCGACTATGAAATTTTCAAGGTACATAAGAGGACAACGCTCCTGGCTTGTCCTTTCATAAAATAAACACGGAGATATCCCGTGTTTTTCTGCAAACTATTTTTGAACAACTTCTAATCAATATTGTATTAAGAAAACACAGCAAGGAACCGCTTTGGCGGCGCCTTTGCTGTATAGGTAGAAAATTTCGCTATCTTTTGCTATAATATTGGTGGTAAATACATTTCATAGCAAGAGTGTAGTTCATCATTATGGAAAACAGTATATTGATAACGATGAAGCCTATGACTTGCAAAAAGTGTAGGCTTTTATAATTTCCAAATTTTTTTCGCAAAACCATGTAACAAATCGAAATAAATATTGATTATATAAGTGAAAGGGATAACTTGAAGGTGAAGTAAATGGAAGATGGAAAAATAATCGAATTGTTTTTTCAGCGATCCGAAAACGCAATTGTTGAGCTATCAGCAAAATACGGTGCTATAAGCATGAATACCGCTTATAACATTTTAGGAAACCATCAAGATGCTGAGGAATGTGTCAACGATTCTTATTTAGGAGTGTGGAACGCTGTGCCGCCTAAAACCCCCAATCCCTTACTCGCCTTCCTGTTAAAGATCGTCCGAAATATCTCTATAAATCGATGCACATATAATTCGCGACAGAAAAGAAACAATCAATATTATGTGTGTGTTGATGAATTGGATTATAGCCTCGCTTCAAATGAAACTGTTGAATCACAATTAGAAGCGGCTGAGCTTACAAAATACATAGAAGATTTTTTAGATACGCTCAACAAAACAAATCGGTTAATCTTTATTAGGCGTTATTGGTATGTGGATTCCTATGAGTCGATTGCCAAATTAACAGGGTTGAGAGAAAACGCGATCCGGACGCGCCTATCTCGAATACGAAATGAATTAAAAAAACATTTACAAGAAAGAGGTGTTATTCTATGAGTGGAAAAGTATTGATGGCAGCTATAGGAGATATCAATGATCGATATGTAATGGAATTTCTCAGTTTTGAGTTTCTTTTTCATTCCGCTTAAGCTTTGAGCGCGGATATCGGCTGCAAGGGGTTCGACTTTATGAAACTCTTCAGTTACCGTTCCGTCGCTGTGATGAATACATTTTTTCACGAAACAGAGCTGCTCTGGAAAAGATTCCTCGGGTTCGCCTTCTATCAGCAGGGCAAGGATCCTGTCGTGCCCATGAAGTTCCGAAAATGTTTCGATCTCCTTGCAAACCCATTGGGAGTGGGGCGTCCTTGGCGAACAGATAACTATGAGATGTTCCGAGTTTTCCAGGGCCTCTTGGATGCTATCGGCAAGGTTGGATGACGTGGGGAGTTCCTCCCGGTCCCTGAAAACCCGGCCCACTTTCTTCTGGCTGCCCATTTTGATTACAGCCTTTGGCACCTTGTAGGTCTCAAGCATCCTGTGCAGTTTCTCGGCAATGGCCTTATCGGGTTCAGTGTGCCTGTAGCTGATGAAAGCGTCGTATTTATAGGTCTGCAAGGAAAGTACCTCCGTAATTTTTCATCATTATACATTATTATACACGATTATACATTACAGTACTTTGCTTTGTCAGTCAATCGGTTCCGGGTCTGCTTTCCATACGTCCGGTTATCATAACAGTTTATGCGCAAAACCCGAATTACACACGCGGCAGTTGCCTGCTGCCTGTTTTCAGCCATAGGTGTAAAGCGTTTTGTATCAGTCTGCGGAAGGCCTCAGCCAGACTGTCACATGGTGCTCCCTGCCGTCGTCCGCAAGGTTTATCCTGTTGTCGGACAGCCTTTCCCCATCCAGGAACACCGCTGCGGGGTATGGGGTTTCAGTTTCGGCGGCAGGGGTGTCCCATTGGAGTGTGCCGGGGCTTTTCTGCTTTACTTCAATGGTATATACGGCAGTCCTATACCTGTATATGATCCTGTAGTCGCCAAAACTTTCGGGTACGGCCGGCTCGATTACAATGTGACCGGCTTCCCTTCGAAGGCCGAGGAACCATTTTACAAGACCTTGGTACATCCATACGGCAGAGCCGGTGTACCAGCTCCATCCACCCCTTCCCGTATAGGGAGCCTCGTACGATATATCGGCAGTCATCACATAGGGCTCCTTTTCGTATCTAAGCACATCCTTCCTGGTGCTGGTATTGTATATGGGATTCAGCATTGTGAAAAGGCGGTATGATTTGTCATAATACCCCAGCATGGCGGCGGCTATGGCAAGCCAAGCGGCCGCGTGGGTATACTGCCCCCCGTTTTCGCGGATACCGGGATAGTACTTCTTGATATAGCCCGGGTTCTTTTCGGTCTTGTTGAAAGGAGGGGTTAAAAGAAGCGATACCCCTTCCTTCTCGATTACGAGGTTGTTCCAGGCGGAATGGAATGCGCGCCTTGCCCTGTCCAGGTCCGCCGCCTTTGAAATGATACTCCAGGACTGACTTATGGAGTCTATCCGGCACTCGTCGTCGTTCTTGGTCCCAAGTTTGGTGCCGTCATCGTAAAAGGCCCTGAGGTACCATTCCCCGTCCCACGCATGTTCTTCTATGGCTGAGATAAGGTCTTGCCTCATCTGCTCCAGCTTCTTGGCAAAGGCGAGGTCGTCCATATGGCGGCATATGGGTATGAAATCCTCAGCAAGCGCAATGATAAACCATCCGAGCCATACGCTTTCACCCGCTCCTTTGATCCCCACCAGGTTCATGCCGTCGTTCCAGTCGCCGCCTCCCATCAGGGGCAGCCCGTGGGCGCCAAAACCGATGCGCTCGATAGCCTTTTTGCAATGCTCGTATATGCTTCCCTCAAGCTCGGACTGCTCTGGCAGGAACATCATTTCACGCTGGTCTTCGGAAAGAGCGGGACCTTTTATGTAATGTGTGCGCTCTTCCAGGATGGAATAATCCCCGGTGGACTTGATATACACCGCTGTGGCATAAGGCAGCCAGAGCAGGTCGTCGGTTATCCTTGTCCTGACCCCGGTGCCTTCGGGAGGGTGCCACCAGTGCTGTACATCGCCCTCCTCAAACTGCCTTTCGGATGAGCGTATAATCTGCTCCCTCAATATATCGGGACGGGTATACACAAGTGCCATGGCATCCTGGAGTTGGTCCCTGAACCCATATGCCCCTCCGCACTGGTAGAAGGCGGTCCTTGCCGACAGCCTGCATGAGATGTTCTGGTAAAGGAGCCATCCGTTGATGAGGATGTCCATCGCCCGGTCCGAAGTTTCCACCTTCAAGGCGCCCAGGATGCCGTCCCAGTGCTGAAGGACAGCGGACAGTTCTTTTTCTGCCGTTTCGGTATCTTTATATTTAAGAATCAGGCTGTTTATTTCATTCTCATCATCGCTGTATCCCAGGCCGAACAGGATGGTCATGCTCTTTCCGGGCGGAATGGAAATTGGTACCTGGATCGCGCCGCAGGGATCATAACTGACGCCCGTGGCGCAAGTAAACTTTTTTCCGAGCCCGCCGGGCTTTCTCACAGAGCCTTTTGGACCCAGGACCTCATGCCTGTCGCCCGTATAGCAATTGATAGCCCCGCTGGAGAACATGAAGGCACGGTGCTTTCTGTAAGGGTAATTATAGACGTTCCTGGCATACAGGTACTCGTGCTCGTTATTGTACGAGGTTACAATATACGGTGCCGTCTGGTCCCTGTTTACGCCCAGAACCCACTCGACATAATAGGTGAGCGTAAGGCCGCGTTCTGTGTCAGAGCGATTGGCCAACGTGAGGACCCATAGCTTTAAAGGCTCGTTAACGGGCACAAAAACCGTAAGATCATACTCGATCCCATCTTCTTCGTGCTGGAACCTGGAATACCCGAATCCATGCCAGGCGCGGAAGATACCCCTGGCCTTCCTTCCCAGCGAGACGGGGCTCGTTATCTTGCCGCTGGCATCATCCCTGACATATATGGTTTCCGGGCAGCTGTCCAGGACAGGGTCGTTAGACCAGGGCGTTATCTTGTTCTCCCTGCTGTTGTATGCCCATGTATATCCCGCCCCGGACTCCGATATGGTAAAACCGAAGCTCTTATTGGAGATGACATTGATCCAGGGAGCCGGCGGCCTGTTCTCGCCATCCAGAATAATCTCGTATTCGGTGCCGTCCTGCGTAAAGCCCCCGAAACTATTGAAAAACTCAAGTTCTTTTTTTTCGCCGTACATGTTTTATCCACCCCCGTTAGCCCTGTATTTGCGTATTTCTCATGTCAATCCAGATGCTCCTGAAATAGATGCCTGTCTTTTCAGAGAAGACAATCCTTGCGACGGTGTTCAGCAAATCCCGCTCCGCGGGAACCAATTGGTATGCATGGATAATGAATATTCCCGGATCATCCTTGTGGTCATAGATCCTGAGCGAGCTTGTCATGGTGTTGAGCAGATCATTCAGTTCCTGCGCGTATCCGTATTTCGTCTCGCACAGTATCACCAGGTCCACGTTTACATTGTTTATGCGCAGGTATTCGTACAGCTTTAGAACATCCCTGATTATCTCCGCCTCTTCGGCAGAATTCACCTGAAGCATCATAATAGGTTTGTCACCCGATATGCCAAATCTCCACAGGGAGTTTTGGTCCTTGAAATTGCGCCTGATGCTTTCAGACGGGCCCCTGAAGAACCTTGAGGGATAGAAGAGCGGACTTATCGCGTCTTGGAAAGCATTGAGCTGCCTGCTGCTTATCCCGAGGTACTTAAGTTCCACAGCGCTTTGCCTTTGGAACGTCTGCATGACGCTGTTGATCCTGTAGGGAACACTCATCTCATCGCTTATTCTCATCGCTTCGTCACGGGTTTGGCATGTTCCGGCCAAAAATGTGACTGTTGCCGTGCCTTCCGGTTCCAGGTCCGCATAAACCCGTAGGCTCATGATGGGGTCATTGGAGAAGCCATCACTGTTTGAAAGGTCGTTTCGGAGCGCGTCGGGGTTTGCCAGGGTGTTGTTCCTGCCTATAAATCTCATCCTGTCATTCTCATATTCCACCCGCCCTGGATGACCGTCGCTTGTCCGCACCAAATGTATGATATATGGATTCTTATTCTCGCCGCTGTCCCTTCTTCTTGAAAGGAATACCGCCCTGTCCTGGTCATATTCGCTTTCAATGAACAGCTTGCTGAAGGCGGGGTGGCTCGCGTCAGCCAAATAGCTGTCCGCCGCTACCTCCAGGTAGCTGGTGACCTGTATCCGCTTTCTTTCAGAGCCGTGGTTTTTAAGCGTTACCTGCCGGATCTCAAGGTTATGCTCCGATGACATGGTAACAATGGTACAGGTGGATATGTCTCCATCCCTTCTCTGGAACTTTGCCCGGTGATGTGAGAAGGCGGCAGAATACTCGTCAGGCCTGGTCCTTGTGGGATTATAGGCTGAACTCCAAAAATTGCCCTCCTCCATGTCTTGGATGTATATATAGAACCCGGTCTGGGCATATATATCCGGTTTCCACCTGTTGACCATTATGCCGCCGCAGCTGCTGAATCCGTCCCCGTCCGATGTTATAAGCACCGAGTAGATCCCGTTGGAATAGTACCCCACCGACGGGATCGCGGGCGCCACGGTTTTTATCATCCTTTCCCCCAGCTTTTCATCCTCATGTACTATTTTTTTCCTGATATCAACGGCATACCCTCTCCTGGATATGGACACAAACCATGTTTCCCGTTTTTCCTCAAGCAGTGTTTCGGCAGCCTTCACCATGGGCTCGGTATGGAACCGGCGCCTCATGATACCGTCGTTTAAGTAGTTGTTGATTGCCACGAGACTCATGCCCAGGTGGTGTGCCATGTAGGATTTGACTATGCAATAGTTTTTGCTAAGGTCCACCGGGTCGGGGCTGCTAAAGTCGATTGCCTCATGGAAGCCATATTCGCCGTAAGCGCCGAGAGCCTTTATCTTCTCCAGGTTATCAAGCGCCTTGTTCCCTGCGTATTCCAAAGCCAGCATGCAGGCGTATGGAGCCACCACAAGGGGAAGCTCAAATGACGGCTGGAGCCTTAGTTTGGGTACACCGAAGGCCCTGTACTGGTAGTTGGAATTTATATCAAAACGGTGGTATTGGGATTCGGAAATCCCCCAGGGGATGCCCATACTGCGCGCATACCTTATTTGCTGGAGAACCGCGGCCCGGTTCGAGTCGGCAAATACCGATTCCTCGTATTCCTTGAGCAGCAGGTTGGGCATAAGGTATTCGAACATGGTGCCGCTCCAGGACACGTGGGCCGGTATCCCCATAATGAGGGTAAGTGGGCGCCCCAGCTTCTTCCAGTGCTTGACCGGCACCTTGTCCATCGCTATCGCAAGATAGCTGGTAAGAACCGACTCGGAAGCTATAAGGTCATAGCAGCCATCATCAGGCTCATGGGATGATTCGTTGTATCCGATATGAAACAGCATCCTCCTGTGGTTGAACAAGCTTGCAAAGTCCGCCTGTTCAAGCATATTGTCTATGGTCCGGCAAAGGCCAAAGATCCTTTCACTCACAGAGACGGCATATTCGTTCCCGGAGCCGGCAAGGGAGGACAGCGTGACCCTTTCGTCCGGGCTTGCCCCTTCCATGCCGAAACTCTCAGCCTCTTTGAGGACAAGATCCAGGAGCCTTTTCATTTCTTCCGTGTCCATGCCGGCGCTGTCCAAAGATTTTTGGCTTATGGTTTCCAGGCGCCCTTCGAGATCTTTAAGCAAATTTCCCATACTGGTGTATTCCGGCACCTTCAGGCCTGCCCTCTTAGCGATCCGGTATAATTGGGCCATAAGGCCATCGTTGAGCACGGGCTTGTCCAATTGTTCAAGCAAGCCGTTTTTCATCGCGATAAGGCTTCCGAAGAAATTCCCGCTGTCAACGGTTGAAATATACCGGGGCTGCAATACTTCAAGGGTGCGGGTATCGTACCAGTTATACAGGTGTCCCTTCCATTTGGGGAGCACATTTACGGTGTACATAAGGTTTTCGGTATAGTCGAGGGACGAGCTTAAGGTTTCAAAACCGAAGTCCCTGGCCGTCAATATGGACAGGAACTGAAGCCCGATGTTGGTGGGGGAGGTCTTATGGGTGACCTTTACAACGTTTGATACCTGGTAGTTGTCGGGACAAAGCCAGTTGTTCTCTTTTACGGCGAATTCCCTGAAAAATTTCCACATCCTCCGGGCTGTGTCATACAAAAGACCGTTCCTGTCGAGCTGCTTCCTTGTCCGGGCGTCTCCTCCGCTCCTGCTGATAATATATGCCGTAAAGAAGGATGTTCCCCACAATATAGCCAGTATTAGGCTTATGGGCAGCACGCTGATGCCTGAAACGACCGGCATTATTGCGGCAAGCGCGCAGGAGACAAGGCTGGAAGGCCACAGCATTATAAAATAACCCTTGAGCGTGTTATTTGCCGTTTTTTCAACAATGTCCGCCGCGTTCCACAACAATAGATGCTTTTTGCTGATGGTTAAACGGTAAAGGGTTGTCAGGACCGCGTCTATCGCGTTAAATGCAGCGGCGGGGATAAGGACGATATCGAGAAAAGCCTTCAGCAGCTTAACCCCGATTTCCTGAAAGAGCCGGGAATATACAAGCGCGAGGCGCGGCCTTCTTATCTTGTGGATTATTACTCCCAGGATCAGGAGCAGCAGGTCGAAGATACTGGTGAAAAGGACAACCGGGATCCACAGCCAGTATGCTCCGGGTACAAGCGCGATCGTCAGGATGATGAACAGGAACTTGCTTGCCGGCAGCAGGCTTACTATCATGTTGTAACTGATTTTCCACCTGGAAAGGAAGCTCAGCTCTTTTCTTAGCAACCAGGGCATGAGCTGCCAGTCACCCCTTATCCAGCGGTGTTCCCGTTTTGCGTAGGACATATAGCTTCCCGGGAAGCTCTCCACTATGTCAGCGCCGCTCGCAAAGGCTGTTCTCGCATAGCAGCTCTCAAGCAGGTCATGGCTGAGCACACAGTTCTCCGGTATCTTTTTATAGAGCAGCTGGTGGAATGCCCGGACATCATAAATGCCTTTACCGACAAATGAGCCTTCCCTGAAAAGGTCCTGGTAGATGTCCGAAACCACCACAGAGTAATTGGGCGAGCCGGTCCTGCCCCCGTATATCTTCAGGAACAAGGCGGAATTCTTTTCGTATACATGGTTCCTGACAAGGGGCTGGATGATGGCGTAACCTTCCTTAACCCTCTTTTTGTCAGGATCCACGAGGGCCCGGTTGAGCGGATGGTCTATCATGCCTACGAGCTTTGAGGCGTTGTCAATAACGAGGTCTGAATCTGCGTCCAGGGTTATGACATACCTGATGGAGCCGAGGATTTCCATGTCACACAGCAGCGTGGTGAAGCTGGTATTCCCGGCGTCCACCCCGTTGAGCAGGGCATTGAACTCTTCCAGCTTGCCCCTCTTTCTCTCCCAGCACATATAGCAACCCTCGGACTGGTTCCACTTGCGTTCCCGGATAAAAAGCGAAAATTTCCGGTGCGCCGATGGGTATCTCCTGTTGAGCTGTTCAATGCGTGAGACCAGCGTGTCCCTTATTTCCTTATCCGACGGCATCTCCTTCCCCTGCGCGTCGGCATAATCGGCCAAAAGCGCGAAGTACAGGTTGGGCTGCCGGTTGGCGAGATAATGTTTGTGCAGCCTTTCCACATATTCAAGCCCTTGTTCTTTTGTGGATATTATTACAGGCATGACGAGGAAGGTCCTGGCGCTGTCGGGGATTTCCTCCGAATAGTCCATGAGGGGCAGATGCTGAGGCGGTATCAGCCTGGTAATTATGGCATCGGCCGTGACTTTTGACGCATGGATCGCTATCGGCAGCGACGCGAGGATCAAAAGCACGCTCTTGTATGGCTCGTGGCCATAGCCTGCGAGCCAGAGGGCATAAGGGATCAGGAAAACCAGCGCGGCAAGGATAAGGGCGTTCAGAGAAAAATACATGATGCCCCTGGACCGTTTGGTGTCCCGGACTTGTTCCGGAAGGGGCCTGTTCAGAATCTTGGCTTTCAGAAACGGATATCCCCTGCCCAAAAGATAAGCTCCCACATGGCGGGAACAGAATACATCGTCCCGTCCTTCTATGGCAAGGTCCACGCACGCCTCAGCCACATCCACCTCGTTCACGCGGCACCTTATTGCCAGTTTCTCGGCCATCATCCTGTATTGCCCTCTGCTGCCGCTATCCATGTGAGGATATATGCCGTCAGGGTCTTTGGCCAGGATGCGCTCGACCAGGGAAAGCTTTTCAATCAATTCCTCCTCGTTGATGCTGTTAAGCTCCCTCAGGCTGGTGATGAGGGTCCGGACACAGGATTCAAGCATGGACGCTTTACGGCCTTCATCCTTGAAAACAGCGGCAGCGTTGATTTTCTCGCCTTCGGTGTTAAAGTGGTATGCTACGTACCGAGCTATGGCGGCGTCATCCACAGCTCTGTTTTTCAAAAGGTAGATGACATGGGAATGGAAGGAGATATCGGCGTCCGCATTGTCGAGTTTGACCAATAGCGGTGTAATTTCGAGATATCCCTCTTTATCGACGAGCCGCTCCCTGACAAATCTTTCTGCCCTGACCTTAACCCGGATGACATGGATTATTTCGCTGGACACATCGATAATGCGCTCCATCAGACAGAACCCCAGCATCTCGGGCAGCACTGTGAGTTCCCTTTCGGTTAAGGGGCAGATACTCTGGTAGGCATCGATCATCAGGGCGATGTTCTCTTCATGGAGATAGCCTCCTGATATTTCGACCATTTTCCTGGCAATTATATATATCCTGGGATATCCCCGATACTCGGAGGATTTAAGATGCGGAAGGAACAGGTAATTTGTGCCTGTTGTCATAATTTTCTTGATCTCGCGGTACATCATCTGGAAATTGTCAAAGAGCCACCGGGCGGACGGTATGAGGGCAATCACGTCGGACGGGGCGCCGGAAATTATGCTGCGTATCTTGTTTATTTTCCTGTATGCTATCTGGTTGTACTTTCCCACTATGGACCTGGTGCTCTTCCATTTTACAGAGCAGTGATCCCGCGCAAGCTCAATCATCTGGTGCTCCCATTCCTTGGGACCCAGCCCTTCCTGCAGAGTTCCCCGTCCACTAAACGGATCCAGTTTCTTCAGCCTGCGTCCATGAAAAACCAGCGCTGCCAGTAAAGCGGCAAACAAGACAGTTGCTGCGGCAAAAATCCACTCCGTAAGTGTCATAAGCATCTTAACACACCCCTGTTGAAATCATTTCAGCTTAATTGCCAATCTTTCCGATTTTTTAGGCAGAGGCCTGTAAATACCCGCGCACTGCTGCGGCGGGATATTAACGTTACCCTGTTCCGGTAATTCCATAATCCAAATAAGGACGGTATAGATACTGTCTCTTATACACATCTGACGCTGCCGACGAAGAGGATAGTGTAGATCTCGGTGGTCG
>CZCA01001176.1_pt1 | contig 11052 bp, 6 predicted proteins | sample 591981 | NCBI WGS metagenome assembly CZCA01 (sample SAMEA3556810, study PRJEB10932) | anaerobic digester metagenome
TCCAGGACGGCAACCGCAAGGCGCTCGCGCTCAGCGCCGCAGCGCGGCAGCTCGGCGAGCGCACGGTCGACCTCGAGCGCAGCGCCCGCCAGTACCTTGTGCTGGGAGAGCCCGCCCTGGCCGGGCGCTTTGATGCCACGCTGGCGGACGCACTTGCCGCGATCGCGGTGCTCGAGTCTGCCGACCCCAGCTTCGCCCCCCCTGCCAGCGAATGGCGCCAGATCGGGCAGCGCATCCAGGCTCGCGTAATGCGGACCGACGCGGAGATGGACCGCGAGGCAGACGCCGATTTCGCCCACCTCACCGCGCTCTCGGCGACCTTCGCCAGCCAGGTGGACAGCCATCTCGCACGCCAGAACCAGGCCGTGATGCAGGCCCTGGAGGATGAGCGCCACATTGTGGCGGTGCAGATCATCGGAGCGCTGCTGCTGGCCAGCGTGCTCGCCACGCTGAGCGGCTGGTGGTTGCTGCGCCCGCTGGGCCGTATCGAACACGCGATCGCCGAGCTCGGCGAGAACCGCCTCGCGGAACCGATCCGCATCGGTGGCCCCGCCGACCTGCGCCAGCTCGGTGAGCGTCTCGACTGGCTGCGCCTGCGCCTGGCCGAGCTGGAGGCGAATCGCAACCGCGTGCTGCGCCACGTCTCCCATGAGCTGAAGACGCCATTGGCCTCGCTGCGCGAAGGTGTGGCCCTGCTCGCCGATGGCGTGCTCGGCCGACTCACCCCCGAGCAGCGCGAAGTCGCCGGCATCCTCGAGCACAGCGCCCGTGCACTGCAGGAACGCATCGAGCAACTCCTGAAGTACAACGCGAGCCAGTTCGACGCACGCACGCTGAACCTGCAGCCGACCGCGCTTCTCCCGCTGCTGCGCGAAGTCGGCGGCGAATACCAGCTTCTGACCCAGGCGCGCGACCTGAGGCTCTCGCTCACCGGAGACGCCCCCATCGTCCCGGCCGACGTCGGCAAGCTCCGCATCGCGTTCTCCAACCTGGTCGCAAACGCCATCGCGTTCAGCCCGACGGGCGGGCGTATCGAGATCGAGGTCGGCGTCACGGACGACAAGGTGGTGATCGACTGCCGGGACGAAGGCCCCGGCATCGAGCCCGCCGAACTCGAGCGCATCTTCGAGCCCTTCTTCCAGGGCAGCCGCAGCTCGCCCAACGCAGGCAAGGGGAGCGGAATCGGACTGGCGATCGTGCATGAGTTCATCAGCGCACACCGCGGCACCGTACGCGCTCTGCCGGGCGAACATGGCGCCCACTTCCGGATCGAACTTCCCCATGCATGACCTTCACATCTCCCGTCCAGCAAGCGTGCGCGCGGCCTTCGTGCTGGGGCTCGCGCCGTTGGCGCTCGGTCTGCTGGCCGGGTGCACAACGCTGCCGCCCTGGCTGGCGGCCGACGGGCCCATCACGGTCACCGCCGCCAACCCCCGGGCCGACCAGGCCGCGCTCACGAAGCTGCACGTCGCCGTACAGGCCAGCCAGCCGGGCCAGGGCCGACTGACGCAATCCCGTCTCGCCGAGGCACGCCGCGCACTGGAAAGCCTGCTCACCGACGACAGCGCCGAAGCGCGCTCGTATCACCCCTACGCCCGCGCGCTGCTCGAGCAGATCCGCGAGCGCCAACGCCTCAGCGCCCAGAACGAGCGCCTCAATCGCGAGCTTGACGCGGGCGGGCGCAACGTGGAGGAGCAAGGCCGCGAGCTGGACACGCTCCGCCGACAGAACGCCGAGTTGCAGAAAAAACTAGACGCCCTCACCGAGATCGAGCGTCGTCTGCCCCCGCCTGTGACGCCTGCAGCGCCAAGACCGGGCGGATCCGGCTGACCCGATGCACCCGTCGGCCTCACCTCCCCCACCCCGCGCCCACGTGCTGCTGGTCGACGATGACCGCGACCTGCTGCGCCTGCTGTCGATGCGCCTGCAGGCCAGCGGCTATCGCGTGTCGACAGCCGACTGCATCCAGGCTGCAGGCACGCTGCTGGGGGTCGAGCGCTTCGATCTGGTGCTCAGCGACGTCCGTCTGCCCGACGGTGACGGCCTGGCCCTGTTCGAGGAGATCCGCCGCCAGCACCCCGCGCTTCCGGTGATCCTGCTGACCGCCCACGGCACCATCCCGGACGCGGTCGAGGCCACCTCGCGCGGCGTCGCCGACTACCTCACCAAGCCGTTCGACAGCCACGCCCTGATGCAGCGCATCGAGCAGGTCCTGCACCTGACCGCGGCCGCGGCAGTTCCGCTGGCTGGCGGCGACCCCGCCTGGCGCGCAGGCATCATCAGCCACAGCGCGCTGATGCACGCCCTGCTCGACGAGGCCCGCCTGGTCGCAGCCTCTGACGCCAGCGTCCTGATCCGCGGCGACAGCGGCACCGGCAAGGAGCTGCTCGCGCGCGCCATCCACCTTGCGAGCCCGCGCGCCACTGCGCCGTTCATCGCCATCAACTGCGGCGCGATCCCCGAGCCGCTGCTGGAATCCGAGCTCTTCGGCCACGTGCGCGGTGCCTTCACCGGCGCCACCAGCGCCCACACCGGCCTCATTCAGGCCGCCCACGGGGGCACGCTGTTCCTCGACGAAATCGGCGACATGCCGCCGGCGCTGCAGGTGAAGCTGCTACGCGTGCTGCAGGAGCGCGCCGTGCGCCCGGTCGGCGCCACCCGCGCCGAGGCGGTCGACCTGCGCATCCTTTCAGCCACCCACCGCGACCTTGACGCAGCGCTCGCCAGCGGCCAGTTTCGCGAGGATCTCTACTACCGCATCAACGTCGTCAGCCTCGAGCTGCCCACCCTGGCCGAACGTCGCGAGGACGTCCCGCTGCTGGCCGAGCACTTCCTGCGCGGGCTGGCGCAGAAATACGGCAAGCGCCTGTCGGGCTTCGCACCGGATGCCCTCGAAGCGCTCGCCACGGCCGCCTGGCCGGGCAACGTACGCCAGTTGCAGAACGTCGTCGAACAGGTCTGCGCACTCGCGACCACCCCCCTGATTCCGCGCACTCTGGTCGAACGCGCACTGCGGGTTAAACCGATCGAGGCCCTGGGCTACGCCGAGGCCAAGCGGCGGTTCGAGCGAAACTACCTGATACAGCTATTGAAACTGACTGCGGGTAATGTCTCTGACGCTGCACGGCTGGCAGAGCGAAACCGTACCGAGTTCTACCGCCTACTGCAGCGACACGGCCTGACGCCAGAGCATTTCCGCGGCGACGGACCCGATGTCGAACAATGAATGAACACCAAAAGGAGCCAGACATGATTACTCGCCAGACCATCGCCGCCATCCTCACCACCACCGCAATGGCCTACTCGATCGCCACCCCGGCGCAGGCCGCCCGCCTGCTCGACGGCCCCCGCCTCGACATCGCCGCATGCAGCAGCGACAAGCCCGCCAGCGGCACGCCGGACGAGCGCAAGGACAAACCCGCCCAGACCTGAGCCCGCCCCCGAGTGGCGGACATCGGCGCGTCCTGCGGTTGCGGCCGTACCCACCTCGCGGCCGTTCCATACCGGGCGGCTTGACCGATGCAGTCATGAAGCGGAAACTCCCGCCTCATGACTGTACAAAAAACCAGTAATCCAACCCAATCCCCCGCTCGCGAAAGCCTGCCCGTTGCGCCGCTACGCGGGCGCGGCGCGTTCACGCGACCTGACGCCCGCTACCTGAGTCATCGACGTGAACGCTTCGATGACGGCTGGCAGGACTTCGGCGGCGAACACAGCAGCCATCAGCCGCGCAGCCAACTCTTCATCGACCACGCGCGCAGCGTAATCAGCTACAACAGCTCGCCCGACGTCCCATTCGAGCGCTCGATCAACCCCTACCGCGGCTGCGAACACGGCTGCATCTACTGTTTCGCGCGCCCGAGTCACGCCTACCTCGATCTCTCCCCGGGGCTGGATTTCGAGACCACACTGTTCTGGAAGCCCGACGCGGCCGCGCTGCTACGCAAGGAACTCGGCGCGCCCGGCTACCGCTGCGCTCCGATCGCACTGGGCATGAACACCGATGCCTGGCAACCGGTTGAGCGCCACACCGGCCTAACCCGCCAACTGCTCGAGGTCATGGTGGAGACACGCCATCCGGTCAGCCTGATCACCAAGTCTGCCCTGATCGAACGCGACCTCGACCTGCTCACCGCCCTCGCGCGCGACGATCTCGTCGAAGTGACGGTTTCGGTCACGACCCTCGACGACCACCTGGCCCGCCGCCTCGAACCGCGCGCAGCGCGCCCGCGGCGGCGGCTGGAAACCATCCGTCGCCTGCGTGAGGCGGGCGTCCCGGTCGGCGTGCTCTTCGCACCGCTGATTCCGGCACTCAACGATCATGAGATGGAGGCAGTGGTCGAAGCCGCACGCGCAGCTGGCGCGCACGACGCCGGCTACGCGCTGCTGCGGCTGCCGCACGAGCTGGCGGGCCTGTTCGAAGACTGGCTCGCCACGCACGCTCCGGACCGCGCCGCACGGGTGATGAGCCGGATTGCCGAATTGCGCGGCGGCAAGACCAACGATCCACGCTTCGGCCACCGCATGCGCGGTGAAGGCGTGATCGCCCAGCTCTACAGCCAGCGCATGCGCCGGCTGCGAGCCCGGCTGGGAATGGGGCGGATGCGCCGCGGGCTGGACACCACCCTGTTCCGGCCGCCGCGACCGGACAGCCCGCAGCTCGCGCTGTTCTGAGACCGCTGGCGCACGCGGGTGCGCAACACCGCGCGCCGCCGCGGCCGGGGGCGGCGCCTTGTCCTCAGGCAGTGCCGCCGACGGTCAGCCCGTCGACACGCAGGGTGGGCTGGCCGACACCCACCGGGACGCTCTGGCCATCCTTGCCGCAGGTACCGACGCCCGGATCCAGGCGCATGTCGTTGCCGATCATCCTGACCTTGGTGAGCACGTCCGGACCGTTGCCGATCAGGGTCGCACCCTTGACCGGGCGGGTAACCTTGCCGTCCTCGATCAGGTAGGCCTCGGCGGTGGAGAACACGAACTTGCCCGAGGTGATGTCCACCTGGCCGCCACCGAAATTCACCGCGTACAGGCCCTTCTTCACCGACCGGATGATCTCGTCCGGGTCCTTGTCGCCGTTCAGCATGTAGGTGTTGGTCATGCGCGGCAGCGGCAGGTGGGCGAAGGATTCGCGGCGGCCGTTGCCGGTCGGCGCCATGCCCATCAGGCGCGCGTTCATCATGTCCTGCATGTAGCCAGTGAGGATGCCGTCCTCGATCAGCACCGTGCGCTCGGTCGGGTTGCCCTCGTCGTCGATCGACAGCGAGCCGCGGCGGTCGGGCAGCGTGCCATCGTCGACCACGGTGACGCCCTTGGCCGCCACCTGCTGGCCGATGCGGCCCGAGAACGCCGAGCTGCCCTTGCGGTTGAAGTCGCCCTCCAGCCCGTGACCGATCGCCTCATGCAACAGGATGCCCGGCCAGCCGGGCCCCAGCACCACCGGCATGGTGCCGGCCGGCGCCGGGTCGGCGCCGAGATTGACGCTGGCCTGGTGCACCGCGGCGCGCGCGTAATCGTGCAGGCGGTCGTCGCAGAACCAGCCGTAGTCGTAACGCCCGCCGCCGCCGGCGCTGCCCTGCTCGCGGCGGCCGCCCTCCTCCATGATCACGGTGATCGACACCCGCACCAGCGGGCGCACGTCGGCCGCCAGGTGGCCATCGCTGCGCGCCACCATCACCACCTCCCACGAGCCGGCGATGTGCGCCATGACCTGGGTGACGCGCGGATCCTCGGCGCGCGCGAAGCTCTCCAGGCGCTCGAGCAGCCTGACCTTGGCGGTGTCGTCGAGCGAGTCGAGCGGGTCGTCGGCACGGTACAGCCGCGTACGCAGCTTGTGCGGAACGATGCCGACGCGGCGGCGCTCGCCGGCAGCGGCGATCGCGCGCGTAGCGGTGGCGGCACCGATCAGCGCATCGAGCGAGATGTCGTCGGAGTAGGCGAACGCGGTCTTCTCGCCGCTGATCGCGCGCACGCCCACACCCTGCTCGATGTCGAAGCTGCCCGACTTGACGATGCCCTCCTCCAGGCTCCAGGCCTCGGAGCGCTGATACTGGAAATAGAGATCGGCGAAGTCGATGTCGTGGCGCATCAGCTTGCGGAAGGTCTTCTCGAGTTCCGCCTCACCGAGGCCGTAGGGCGACAGCAGGTAACGGTCGGCGACCTTGAGGGGGTTCTGGCTCTTGCTCATGGAAAATCCTTGACGGGCGATGCCGGTTCGACCGGCATCAGGCAAAAACGATCATTGCGGGTAGAGAGGGCGCGCGTGCGCGACGATCAGGCAAGGCAGCGATGGCGCAGCGCGGGCAAGCTCTCTCGCACCGCAGCGATGCGCGCCGGGTCGACCTCCGCCATCACCACGCCGGGCCCTTCATCGCGGCAGGCGAGGATCTCGCCCCAGGGGTCGATGATCATCGTGTGACCCCACGTGACGCGTCCTGTCGGGTGGCGGCCACCTTGCGCCGGCGCCATCACGTAGCACTGGTTCTCGATCGCGCGCGCGCGCAGCAGCACCTCCCAGTGCGCGCGCCCCGTGGTGTAGGTAAAGGCCGCTGGCAACACGATCAGGTCGACCTCGCCCATGGCACGGAAGAGCTCGGGAAAGCGCAGGTCGTAGCACACCGACAGACCGGTGCGCCCTGCCGGCGAGTCGAAGCAGGCGACCACGCTGCCCGGCTCGATGGTCACCGCCTCATCGTAGCGCTCCTCGCCACGCTGAAAGCCGAAAAGGTGGACCTTGTCGTAGCGCGCAAGCTGCCGGCCCTGGTCGTCATAGACCAAGGTGGTGTTGCGCACCTTGTCCTGTGCCTCGGCCACCAGCGGGATGGTCCCGCCAATCAGCCAGACGCCATGGCGCCTCGCCGCACCGGCGAGGAAATCCTGCAGCGGCCCGACGCCCTCGGCCTCGCGGATGCGGACCTTCGCGGCCTCGTCATTGCTGATGAGCGGGAAATACTCTGGCAGCGCGACAAGCCGTGCACCGCCCGCCGCCGCCTCGGCGATCAGGTCGGCGACGATATCGAGGTTGGCCTGGACGTCAGGGCCGGATACGGTCTGGATGGCAGCGATGCGCACGGGCGCGGAGGGATTCTGGGGCTTCATGTCGGTCTTCTTGTCGGGACACGCGAAATCGGCGCTTCCGATCGGGGCATCATTGGTGCATGAGGGGGCAGGCATCCGAGCTGGCACATGCGGCACCCCCGCGGCGCTTCAGAGAAGTCATGCCTTCGTCGCAACTCATGGTGGCTGCGGCACCTGACCGCGCTTGGCCACCTGCGGATCGGACCAGGACCCGGTCACCGCGTACTCGAATGCGAAGAGCTTCTCGATCGGATCGCTCAGCACCTTCTGGGCAAGGTAGGTCACCACCCCGACGGCAGGATTCAGCAGCCCCGCTGCCGCGCCGATGGCAATCGATTCGGACAGCGTCGGCTGCACCAGCACGCGCAGGTCCTGGGTCTCGCCCACCACGTCGGCCGTGCCGGTCATCCTCACGCGCGCGGAGGGACCGCGGATCTCGAGGTCTTCGGTGCGCAGCACACCGGCAGCCACGTCGATGCTACCGGAAATGCGATCGAAGGCGAATCCTTCGGAAAACACGTCACGAAAATCGAGCGTGATCCGCCGCGGCAAGGCCTGCAGGCTCAGGATGCCGAGCAGCCGGCCCACGCCGGGCTCGAGCTTGTTGAACTGACCGCTCCCGGTCTCGAGCTCCAGGCTGCCATTGAGCGACGGATAGTCGATGCGCGTCGGCGCGCCCTGCCAGCCGAGTTGCCCGCTCAGGCTGGCCTGCCCGCCGCGCACCACGTCGGGATAACCCAGGCGATTGGACAGGCGGCCGACATCCGGCGTCTCGAGGCGGAAATCGAGCCGCGTGCGCTGGCGGCGCTCGGCCTGCCACTGCCCGCTGCCCTCGAGGCGACCCGCGTCATTGGCGAGGGCGAAGCGCTCGAGCTGCCAGAGCCCCCCGCGGTTGCGCGCGAACACCTCCAGCCGGCCAAGGTCGAGCCCGCGCAGCTCGAAACGCTCGGCGACCACATCCAGCGCCGGCAGCCGGCGGGGCGGCGTCTCCTCGACGACGTCGGCCGGCGGCCTGCCGGCTTCGCCACTGTCGGCGTCCTCTCCGCCCTTCCCTCCCTGCGGCTCATCCTGGCCGACGCGCAGATGGCGGAAACGTGCACGCAGCGCGCCGTCTCCTGCGTTGCGCCAGTCAAAGGTACCATCGGCGATGTCGCTCTCCAGGCGCGCCTTCCAGCCGCCCGTGTCGGCCTCGGCGCGCAAATCGACCGCCTTCAGGACGTGGCCAAAGGCGCGCACCTCGTCTGCAGCGAGCGCCAGGTCGTCCAGCCCCGCAAGCACCGGGGCTGCGCTGCCGACGCTGGCCGGGCTGTCACCAGGACCAACGGCCTTCTCGGTACCGGACGCCGCCGTGTTCGTTTCAGCAGCGATCGCCGCGGCGTCGAACATGCGCCGCCAGGCGTCGACGTCGAGGCGGTCGAGCACGGCCGCCACCCGCAGTCCGGAATCGGAAGCGGGCGGGCTGTCGCCAGTGGCACGCCCGATGGCGATACCACCGCGCAGCCCGTCCGCCCCCGGCGCCCGCGTCAGCTCCGCGCGTACGATCGTGCCGAGCCTGAGTGCGAGCGTGTCGCGTGCCCGCCCGCTCGCTTGCTCGAATACGAAGCGCGACGGCCAGGCTTCGCCGGCAGACTTGTTGAGCGGCGCCGGCAGGCTCGAGGCAAAGCCGAGCAGGTCGGAATCGACCTCGACCCGGGTGCTGCCCTTGCCAACGCGGATCGCCGCACGCCACTCCGCGGTGCCGGAAAGCCCGTCCAGCAGTGGCTGTGCGTAACGCGCGCGCATCGCAGCCGCGTCGGCACGCCCGGCCGCATCGAAGCGCACCACGCCGTCCGCGCTGGTCTTCGCGCTCACGCTCACAGCGTGCCCCAGGAACTGCGCGCTCGCCTCGGGAATCGCGAGCGTGTCGCCAGTGAAGCGCACGAGTCCGGCCGCGCGCTCGAGCGCGGGCAAACCATCGACCAGCTCGATGCGGTTGCTCGCGAAACGGAAGGCCCCCTCGACCTCGGTGTCGAGCGTGTGCCGCAGCGGCATCACCAGCTTGAGGTCGAGTTCGCCGCTGCCTTCGGCACGGATGCCGTCGGTGAAACCACCAAGGCGCCGCGACACCGGGCTCGCGGCGACGAAGCGCAGGAACTCAGCCGTCGGCCCCAGCGCCCGACCGCTGATCGTCATGACCTCGCTCGGCATGGCGTCAAGATCGGGCACGTCCGCGACGACGCTCTCCAGCTCGACCCCCAGTATCCGCGCGCGCTCGGCGCTGATGCGCATGCCCGGCCCCTCGAAGCGCACCTCGCCCTGGATGTCGTCGATGCCCGGCCATCCGGGCGCATAGTCCAGCACCCCGTCCGCCACCCTCACCGTGACCAGGAACTGACCGGCGCCATCGCGGAACGGAAAGTCCTGCAGCTTGCCCTGCAGCCGCAGGCGCGCCTCGGGCACGCCCGCGGCGCGGATGCCCTGCTGCACCCACTCGCGGGTGCGCGCATTGACCACGCGCGGCAGGTAGCGCCACACCGCGGTCGACTGCGCGCGGCTAAGTCGCGCCTGCAGGTCGATCTCGCCCGGGCCGTCGGCCGCTGGCCAGTAGCGACCGGATGCGGTGCCAGCGACGTCGGCGTTCTCGAATTCCGCACCGTCGAGCGCAATCTCGAGGCGTCCGTCATTCCGCCGCCAGCTGCCTTCGGCATGCAGGCGATCGAACTCGAGCCGACCGGGTTCAAAGACCATCGGCAAGTCGAGGTGCATCCCGGGGCCGGCGAGGCGGAATCGCCCGCCATCCGCATCGCCGTCAATGCTTCCCGACAATCCGCCCAGCCCGGGCCACCCTTCGCGTGCAAGCAGGCCGACGTCCTCGAAACGCGCGGCCAGCGACCAGTCGCTTGGCGTCCCGGGTTCGCCCTGCCATGTCAGGCGCAGATCCTGGACACGCCCTCGGGGCTCGAGGCGCGCAAGGCGGTCGCGCAGCGCCGCGTCCAGCGGAAAGTGCGCCGCAAGCGCGGCGAGCGCGGCGAAGTCGAGCCGATTCGCGCTCACCGCACCTGCCAGCACCGCGCCATCCCCCGCGCTGTCCACGCGCAACTCAAGATCGGTCGGCGCGACCGTCACGCCGTCGGCCAGCATCAGCGCCAGATCGCGCGTCGCGAACTGGCTGCGGCCCGCCTCATGTGCACCCGAGAGGCGCCCCTCGAGGCGCGCGATGCGCAGTTCAGGCAAGGCCTCGGCAAGCTGGATGCGGACAGCGTCGAGCGACACGTCGGCAGTCAGCTCGAAGCTGCCCTTGCCATCAGCGTCCGCCCACGCGCGCACCCCGCCGTGCCCGGAAAGTGGCAGCGGGTAATCGATCCACGGCCGCCACGCGCCCAGGTCGGCGCGCTCGAGTTCGAGGTAGAGCCTGCCGTGCGCTGCAGACGGGCGCGCCAGGTCGGCGAGACGCAACGCGCGGGGCACCTCGCCGCGCACGACCAGCGCAGAGGCCAGCGCTGGCGGCGGGCGTGCTTCGAGCGCAAAGCGCACCGTAGCCCCGCGCCGGACGAAGCGAACCTGCACTCCGTCCAGCACGAGCGCGGGCGCTGCACGCGCTTCGTCCTGCCAGGTGAGACGCGCGCCGTGGACGCGAATCTGGCGCTGTGCCAGCAGCCAGGCCAGCCCGCCACCCTCGTCCCCCGTCCCGGTGGGCAGCGCAATGCCGGCCACGAACAGCGTCCCGCCCGCATCGCGCCGCAAGGTCAGATCGGGCGCCTCGATGTCGAGACGGTCGAAATGCGGCTCGCCGCGCAGCAGGGAAGACCAGGCCAGGGTGGCCTCCACGGCCCCCAGCGCGAGGGCATCGCGCCCATCCCGGTCGGCGATGCGCAGGCCTTCGATGCGCAGAAACGGGCGCCATCCCGCCCACCCCCCCTCGAGGCGCGCGATCGACACCGGCAGGGAGAGCTGCCGCGCGAGCATGTCGGCAACCGGCTCGCGGAACGCATCGACCGA
>CZCA01005533.1_pt1 | contig 11031 bp, 6 predicted proteins | sample 591981 | NCBI WGS metagenome assembly CZCA01 (sample SAMEA3556810, study PRJEB10932) | anaerobic digester metagenome
GAGTTTAGTCCGAGACCCGAACCGAAGTCAACTGGCCTCGATGTCCTGCTGCGTTTCAACAAGCTCTTCGGCGGGAGCCCAGGCATGGTCAAGGCCCATGTCCCGACCTTCCTCCTGCGCCTTGCGGGCGCGGTGATAAGCGAGACCGGTACCGGCCGGAATGAGACGACCGACGATGACGTTTTCCTTCAGGCCACGCAGCTCGTCGCGCTTGCCCATGATCGCCGCCTCGGTCAGCACCCGGGTGGTTTCCTGGAACGAGGCCGCCGAGATGAAGGAGTCGGTCGACAGCGAGGCCTTGGTGATACCGAGCAGCACGTTTTCGTACTGCGCCGGCAGCTTGCCTTCGGCTTCCATGCGATCGTTCTCGTCCAGCACTTCGGAGCGCTCGACCTGCTCCTCGCGGATGAACTTGGTGTCACCGGCGTCGGTGATGACCACGCGCCGCAACATCTGGCGCACGATCACCTCGATGTGCTTGTCGTTGATCTTCACACCCTGCAGCCGGTAGACGTCCTGCACCTCGTCGATGATGTAGCGCGCCAGCTCGTTGATGCCCTGCAGGCGCAGGATGTCGTGCGGGTCGGCCGGTCCATCGACGATGAGTTCGCCCTTGTTCACCACCTGGCCGTCGTGCACCATCAGGTGCTTGTCCTTCGGGATCAGGAACTCGTGCGAGGTGCCATCCGGCTCGGTGATCACGAGGCGCTGTTTGCCCTTGGTCTCCTTGCCGAACGAAACGGTACCGGTGTACTCGGCGAGCATGCCGGCATCCTTGGGCGCACGTGCCTCGAACAGCTCAGCCACGCGCGGCAGACCACCGGTGATGTCGCGGGTCTTCGCGGACTCCTGCGGGATGCGCGCCAGGATGTCACCGACGTTGATCTGCTGGCCGTCCTTCACGGTGATCAGCGACCCCACCTGGAAGGTGATCGCAACCGCGTGCTCGGTGCCGGCGATCTTCACCTCCTCGCCGTTCTCATCGAACAGCTTGACCTGCGGGCGCACGCCCTTGGTGGCGCCAGTAGACGAGCGACGCTTGGCGTCGATCACGACCAGCGTGGACAACCCGGTCACCTCGTCGATCTGCTTGGCGACCGTGACGCCTTCCTCGACGTTCTCGAACTTCACCGTACCGGCATATTCGGTCACGATCGGGCGGGTGTGCGGATCCCACGAGGCCAGCTGCGTGCCCGCCTTGACCGCCGCACCGTCATCGACCATCAGCAGCGCGCCGTACGGCAGCTTGTGACGCTCGCGCTCGCGGCCCATGTCGTCAGCCACCACCAGTTCGGCCGAACGTGCGATGACGATCTTCTCGCCCTTGGCGTTGGCCACATAGCGCATGTTGCCCGCGAAGCGAATCGAACCGGCGGACTTGGCCTCCACCCCGCTCGCAGCAGCGGCTCGCGACGCCGCACCGCCGACGTGGAAGGTACGCATGGTGAGCTGGGTACCCGGCTCGCCGATCGACTGCGCGGCGATGACGCCGACCGCCTCGCCCGCATTGACCATGGAACCACGACCGAGGTCGCGGCCGTAGCACTTGGCGCACAGCCCGTAGCGGGTTTCGCACGTCAGCGGCGTGCGCACCTTGACCTCGTCGATGCCGATGCTCTCGATCAGCTCCACCGCATTCTCGTCGAGCAGGCTGCCCGCCTCGATGACGGTCTCCTGGTTCTCCGGATGAACGATGTCCTCTACGCAGACGCGGCCGAGGATACGCTCGCGCAGGGGCTCGACGACCTCACCGCCCTCGATGAGCGCCTTCATGTTGAAGCCTTCGCGCGTGCCGCAGTCGTCCTCGATCACGACGAGATCCTGGGTCACGTCAACCAGGCGGCGCGTGAGGTAACCCGAGTTCGCGGTCTTCAGCGCCGTGTCGGCCAGACCCTTACGAGCGCCGTGCGTCGAGATGAAGTACTGCAGAACGTTCAGGCCTTCACGGAAGTTGGTCGTGATCGGAGTCTCGATGATCGAGCCGTCCGGCTTCGCCATCAGGCCGCGCATACCGGCGAGCTGACGGATCTGGGCCGCGGAACCGCGGGCGCCCGAGTCGGCCATCATGTAGATCGAGTTGAACGACTCCTGGCGGACAGTCTTGCCCTCGCGGTCAACCACTTCCTCGGAGCCAAGCTGCTCCATCATCGCCTTGGCCACCTGGTCGCCGCAGCGGCCCCAGATATCCACGACCTTGTTGTAGCGCTCACCGTCGGTCACCAGACCCGATGTGTACTGCTGCGCGATCTCCTTGACCTCAGCCTCGGCGGCGCGGATCAGGTCATGCTTGGCACTGGGCACCAGCATGTCCTTGACGGCGATCGACAGACCGGCGCGCGTGGCCAGGCCATAGCCGAACTGCATCAGCTTGTCGGCGAAGATCACCGTCGCACGCAGGCCGCAGCGGCGGAAGGACGCGTTAATGAGCTTCGAGATTTCCTTTTTCTTGAGCGGCTTGTCGATCACGCTGAACGGCAGGCCGGCAGGCAGGATCTCGGACAGGATGGCGCGACCGGCAGTGGTGTTGTGACGGACCACCTTCTCGATGCGCTCGCCGTTCGGACCGAGGTCGGCTTCCTTCAGACGCACGGTGATACGTGCGTGGAGCGCGATCTTGCCCGACTCATAGGCACGCTTCACTTCGGAGACGTCGGTGAAGATCATCCCCTCGCCCGGCACGTTCACGCCCTCGCGGGTAGCGTAGTACAGCCCGAGCACGATGTCCTGCGACGGGACGATGATCGGCTCGCCGTTGGCGGGCGACAGCACGTTGTTGGAGGCCAGCATCAGGGTGCGGGCTTCCATCTGCGCCTCGAGCGACAGCGGGACATGGACGGCCATCTGGTCGCCGTCGAAGTCGGCGTTGAAGGCCACGCACACCAGCGGGTGAAGCTGAATCGCCTTGCCTTCGATGAGCACCGGCTCGAAGGCCTGGATGCCGAGGCGGTGCAGGGTCGGCGCGCGGTTCAGCATGACCGGGTGCTCGCGGATCACCTCTTCGAGGATGTCCCAAACCACCGGCTCCTGCGTCTCCACCATCTTCTTGGCCTGCTTGATGGTCGTGGCCAGCCCCATCAACTCGAGCTTGTTGAAGATGAAGGGCTTGAACAGCTCCAGCGCCATCAGCTTGGGCAGGCCGCACTGGTGCAGCTTGAGCGTCGGGCCGACCACGATGACCGAACGGCCCGAGTAGTCGACGCGCTTGCCGAGCAGGTTCTGGCGGAAGCGGCCGCCCTTGCCCTTGATCATGTCGGCCAGCGACTTCAGCGGACGCTTGTTGGCGCCGGTCATGGCCTTGCCGCGACGGCCGTTGTCGAGCAGCGAGTCGACAGCCTCCTGCAGCATGCGCTTTTCGTTGCGCACGATGATGTCGGGCGCCTTCAACTCGAGCAGGCGCTTGAGGCGGTTGTTGCGGTTGATGACGCGGCGGTAGAGATCGTTCAGGTCCGAGGTCGCGAAGCGGCCACCGTCCAGCGGCACCAGCGGACGCAGGTCGGGCGGCAGCACCGGCAGCACGTCGAGAACCATCCATTCGGGCTTGATGCCCGACTGCTGGAAGGCCTCGAGCACCTTCAGGCGCTTGGAGAACTTCTTGATCTTGGCTTCGGAATTGGTGGTCTCGAGGTCGCCGCGCAGCTTCTCGGCCTCGAGGTTGATGTCGAGCGAGCGCAGCAACGCACCGATACCCTCGGCACCCATCACAGCGTCGAACTCGTCGCCGTATTCCTCGACCTTGGCGAGGTAGTCATCCTCGGTCAGCAGCTGGCCACGGTTGAGCGGGGTCATGCCCGGCTCGACGACGACGAAGGCCTCGAAGTAGAGCACGCGCTCGATGTCGCGCAGGGTCATGTCGAGCACCATGCCGAGGCGGCTCGGCAGGCTCTTCAGGAACCAGATGTGGGCGACCGGCGAGGCGAGCTCGATGTGGCCCATGCGCTCGCGGCGCACCTTGGACAACGTCACCTCGACGCCGCACTTCTCGCAGATCACGCCGCGGTGCTTGAGGCGCTTGTACTTGCCGCACAGGCACTCGTAGTCCTTCACCGGGCCGAAGATCTTGGCGCAGAACAGGCCGTCGCGCTCGGGCTTGAAGGTACGGTAGTTGATGGTCTCGGGCTTCTTGACCTCACCGTAGGACCAGGAGCGGATCTTGTCCGGCGAGGCGAGGCCGATGGTGATCGCGTCGAACTCTTCCTCGTTCGGCAGGGTTTGCTTGAACAGGTCAGCGAGCAGGCTTTTCATGTATCACTCCATCCGGGACGCCGCATCGTGTGCGGCGATCCCGGGATTCAATCGCAGGCGGTTGTTTAGAGGGAAGGAATCGCGCAGATCAACCGCGATCGAGATCGATGTCGATCGCGAGCGAGCGGATTTCCTTCACCAGCACGTTGAAGGACTCCGGCATGCCGGAATCGATCTTGTGCTCGCCCTTGACGATGTTTTCGTACACCTTGGTCCGGCCGGTCACGTCATCGGACTTGACCGTCAGCATTTCCTGCAGCGTGTAGGCCGCACCGTACGCCTCCAGCGCCCACACTTCCATTTCACCGAAGCGCTGGCCACCGAACTGCGCCTTGCCGCCCAGCGGCTGCTGGGTGACGAGCGAGTACGGACCGGTCGAACGCGCGTGCATCTTGTCATCGACCAGGTGGTGCAGCTTCAGCACGTGCTTGTAGCCCACGGTGACCTTGCGCTCGAAGGCTTCGCCAGTGCGGCCGTCGTAGAGGGTGACCTGGCCGCCTGTGGGCAGACCGGCGAGCTCCAGCATCTTCTGGATTTCCTCTTCCTTCGCGCCATCGAACACCGGCGTTGCGAACGGCACGCCCTTCTTGAGGTTGGTCGCCAGCTCACGGACGTCGCCGTCGGTGAGGGCGCCGAGATCTTCCGACTTGCCGCTGCCGTTGTAGATCTGCTCGAGGTAGCCGCGCAGCTCGGCAGCCGAAGCCTGGGCTTGCAGCATCTTGTCGATCTGCTGGCCAAGCCCCTTCGCCGCCCACCCCAGATGGGTCTCGAGGATCTGGCCGATGTTCATCCGCGAAGGCACCCCCAGCGGGTTGAGCACGATGTCGAGCGGCGTACCGTCTTCCATGTAGGGCATGTCTTCGACCGGCACGATCTTCGACACCACACCCTTGTTGCCGTGACGGCCGGCCATCTTGTCGCCCGGCTGCAGGCGGCGCTTCACCGCCAGGTACACCTTGACCATCTTCTGCACGCCCGGCGGCAGCTCGTCACCCTGGGTTAGCTTCTTCTTCTTGATCTCGAAGGCCTGATCGAAGTCCTTGCGGGTGTTCTCCAGACCTTCACGCACCGCTTCGAGCTGCACCGCCAGCGTTTCGTCGGCGAGACGGATGTCGAACCAGTGGTAGAGCTCCAGACTGTCGAGGTACTCATCGGTCAGCGCGGTGCCCTTGGCGAGCTTCTTCGGGCCGCCGTTTGCCACCTGCCCCACGATCATGCGCCGAATACGCGCGAAGGCGTCGCGCTCCACGATGCGCATCTGGTCGGCGAGGTCGGTCTTGAAGCTGCGCAGGTGGTCGTCGATGATCGACTGTGCGCGCTTGTCGCGCTCGATGCCCTCGCGAGTGAAGACCTGCACGTCGATGACCGTGCCGACCATGCCCGAAGGCACGCGCAGCGAGGTGTCCTTCACGTCCGAGGCCTTCTCGCCGAAGATCGCGCGCAGCAGCTTCTCTTCCGGCGTCAGCTGCGTCTCGCCCTTGGGCGTGACCTTGCCGACCAGCACGTCGCCCGCCTCAACCTCGGCGCCGATGTACACGATGCCCGACTCGTCCAGGCGCGACAGCTGCGCCTCGCCGAGCGAGGCGATGTCGCGGGTGATCTCCTCGGGCCCGAGTTTGGTGTCACGGGCGACGACGGTCAGTTCCTCGACGTGGATCGAAGTGAAGCGGTCGTCGGCGACCACGCGCTCGGAGATGAGGATCGAGTCCTCGAAGTTGTAGCCGTTCCACGGCATGAAGCCGACCAGCATGTTCTGGCCGAGCGCGAGCTCGCCAAGGTCAGTGGAGGCGCCGTCGGCCACCACGTCGCCCTTGGCGATCAGGTCGCCCACCTTCACCACCGGACGCTGGTTGATGTTGGTGTTCTGGTTGGAGCGGGTGTACTTGATCATGTTGTAGATGTCGACGCCGACTTCACCCGGCAGGGTCTCGTCATCGTTCACCCGGATCACGACCCGGTTCGCATCCACGTAGTCCACGATGCCGCCTCGGGTCGCCTGCACCGCAGTACCCGAGTCGACCGCCACCCGGCGCTCGATGCCGGTACCCACCAGCGGCTTCTCCGGACGCAGGCAGGGCACGGCCTGGCGCTGCATGTTGGCGCCCATCAGCGCGCGGTTGGCGTCGTCGTGCTCCAGGAACGGGATCAGCGAGGCCGCGACCGACACGATCTGGCCCGGCGCCACGTCCATGTACTGGACCATGTCCGAGGTGGCGAGCAGGAACTCCCCCTTGTGGCGGCAGGACACCAGGTCGCCGGCGAGCATGCCCGCGTCGTCAATCTCGGCGTTCGCCTGCGCGATCACGTACTGACCTTCCTCGATCGCCGACAGGAAGTCGATCTGGTCGGTCACCTTGCCATCGATCACCTTGCGGTAGGGCGTCTCGAGGAAGCCGTGGCGGTTCGTGCGCGCATAAACGGCCAGCGAGTTGATCAGACCGATGTTCGGACCTTCCGGCGTCTCGATCGGGCACACGCGGCCGTAGTGCGTCGGGTGCACGTCGCGCACCTCGAAGCCGGCGCGCTCGCGCGTCAGGCCGCCCGGGCCCAGCGCCGAGACGCGACGCTTGTGCGTGATCTCGGACAGCGGGTTGGTCTGGTCCATGAACTGCGACAGCTGACTGGAGCCGAAGAACTCCTTGATCGCGGCCGAGATCGGCTTGGCGTTGATCAGGTCGTGCGGCATCAGGTTGTCGGACTCGGCCTGCGACAGACGCTCCTTGACCGCACGCTCGACGCGCACCAGGCCGGCGCGGAACTGGTTCTCGGCGAGCTCGCCGACCGAACGCACGCGACGGTTACCCAGGTGGTCGATGTCGTCGATCTCGCCGCGGCCGTTGCGCAGTTCGACCAGCACGCCCACCACGGCGAGGATGTCGTCATTCACCAGCACGCCCGGGCCGTCCTCGCCCTGCGGGCCGACGCGCTCGTGGAAGCGCTTGAGCCAGCCCGGCGCCTTGTCGTCGATCTTCTCGGGATAGGCTCGGCGATTGAACTTCATGCGGCCGACGGAGGACAGGTCGTAGCGCTCCTCGGCGTAGAACAGGCCGTTGAAAAGACCTTCCACCGCATCCTCGGTGGGCGGCTCGCCCGGACGCATCATGCGGTAGATCGCAACCTTGGCCGCCCACTGATCGGCGGTCTCGTCGATGCGAAGCGTCTGCGAGATGTAGCCGCCGCGGTCGAGGTCATTGATGTAGAGCGTGCGCAGCTCGGTCACGTTGGCCAGGCGCAGCTTGTCGAGCAGATCCTCGGTGATCTCGTCGTTGGCGCGCGCCAGCACCTCGCCGGTCTCGGGATCAGCGATGTTGTTGGCGATCACGCGGCCGAGGATGAAGTCGTCCGGCACGGCCATCGTCTTGACGCCGGCCTGGTCGATTTCGCGGATGTGCTTGGAGGTGATGCGCTTCTCGCGCGCGACGATGATCTTGCCGTCGGCGGTGGTGATGTCGAAGCGCGCGACTTCACCGCGCAGGCGCTCGGGCACGAGCTCGAACTGCGCACCCTCACCCTGCAGATGGAAGGTGTCGGTGTCGTGGAAGGTCGCGAGGATCTCTTCCGGGGTCATGCCGATCGCGCGCAACAGGATCGTCACCGGCATCTTGCGCCGACGGTCGACGCGGAAGTACAGGTAGTCCTTCGGATCGAACTCGAAGTCCAGCCACGAGCCGCGGTAGGGGATGATGCGCGCCGAGAACAGCAGCTTGCCGGACGAATGCGTCTTGCCGCGGTCATGCTCGAAGAACACGCCCGGCGAGCGGTGCAGCTGGGAGACGATGACGCGCTCGGTGCCGTTGATGACGAAGGAGCCGGTGGTGGTCATGAGCGGGATCTCGCCCATGTAGACTTCCTGCTCCTTGACTTCCTTGATCGTCTCCTTCGGCGCTTCGCGGTCCATGATCACCAGGCGAACGCGCGCGCGCAGCGGCGAAGCGAAGGTCAGGCCGCGCTGCTGGCACTCCTTCACGTCGAAGGCCGGCTCGCCCAGCATGTACTGCACGTACTCGAGCCGCGCGTTGCCGCTGTGGCTCGAGATCGGGAAGATCGAGGTAAACGCAGCCTGCAGACCCTGGTTGCGGCGTGCCTCGGGCGGGGTATCCGCCTGCAGGAATTCAGCGAAGGACTCGATCTGCGTGGCGAGCAGGAAAGGCGCATCGAGCACGGCCGCGCGCTTGGCGAAGCTCTTGCGGATACGTTTCTTTTCGGTGTAGGAATACGCCATGGATGCTCCGGCTAGAGGGCTAACATCGGAAAGACAGGACACAACGTTCGGGCGTTTCCGGCAGCTTGCAGATTGACTGCAACGCCGACCGGACAATCGGCAAACGCTCTGGCCTGCCATCGATGACCGCGGATCAGGCCGCAATCTCGATTACAAAGCACGAAAGGGCCGGCACTCCTGAGAGTGCCAGCCCCGCTGGGAAGTCGAATATTACTTGATTTCGACCTTCGCGCCAGCTTCTTCCAGCTGCTTCTTGAGCGCTTCGGCGTCGGCCTTCGGCGCACCTTCCTTCACGGTCTTCGGCGCACCGTCGACCACGTCCTTGGCTTCCTTCAGGCCCAGGCCGGTGGCGGCACGGACGACCTTGATGACCTCGACCTTCTTGGCGCCGGCTTCGAGCAGCACGACGTCGAATTCGGTCTTCTCTTCAACCGGGGCAGCGGCAGCGCCGGCACCCGGGGCAGCCACGGCCAGCGAGGCAGCGGACACGCCGAACTTCTCTTCGAACGCCTTGACCAGGTCGTTCAGTTCCATCACGGTCATGCCAGCAACGGCTTCCAGGATGTCTTCTTTGCTGATTGCCATTTCAAATCACTCCAGAATCGATATTTTTGCGAAAACTTTCGTAGCGGGATGTCGCGATCAGGCGGCAGCGCCTTCTTCCTCGCGCTTCTTGGCGAGGGCTGCGAGCACACCGGCCATGCCGGAGACCGGCGCCTGCATGACGCCCAGCAGCTTGGCGAGCAGTTCCTCGCGGCTCGGGATCGAGGCGAGCGCTTGCACACCGGCCTTGTCGAGCGTGTTGCCCGCATAGGAACCAGCGCGCAGGACGATCTTGTCGTTACCCTTGGCGAAGTCGTTGAGCACCTTGGCAGCAGCGACCGGATCGGCCGAGATGCCATAGATCAGCGGACCGGTCAGCTCACCCGCCAGACCCTCGAACGGGGTGCCGGCGATGGCGCGACGGACCAGGGTGTTCTTCAGCACGCGCAGGTAAACGCCAGACTCGCGGGCCTTGGCACGCAGCGTGGTGAGATCGCCCACCGCAATGCCGCGATACTCGGCCACCGCGATCGTCTGGGCGTTGGCCACTTGTGCCGACACCTCAGCCACTACGGCTTTCTTGTCATCGAGATTGAGACCCACAGGTCTTTCCTCCTTTCAAGTCAACACGCGAACCGCAACCGCGATTCGCACCCACGGCGACCTGGATCAGGAGCGGGGCCGGGATGCCGGCCAAATCCTGTTCTGAGCACACCGTCTGCGCAGGCCACTTTCATGCTTAAGCGTTGCCTTGCGGCGGACGCACCTGCGGTCTTTGACGATCCGCAACCACCCAAGGGCGGCTGCGGCTCAAAGTTCTTCGGATCGCCCGCACGCTGCGAGCGATCGCGGCAATCAGGCAGGGTTCAGGCTGCCCGGCTCCACGCGCACGCCGGCACCCATGGTGCTGGACACAGCGATGCGGCGCAGATAGACACCCTTGGCAGCAGCCGGCTTGGCCTTGACCAGGGCGTCGATGAAGGCGGAGAGGTTCTGCTGCAGCGCATCGACCTCGAACGAGGCACGGCCGATGGTGGCGTGCACCAGGCCTGCCTTGTCGGTGCGGTACTGCACCTGACCGGCCTTGGCGTTCTTCACCGCGGTGGCGACGTCCATGGTGACGGTACCGACCTTCGGGTTCGGCATCAGGCCGCGCGGGCCGAGGATCTGGCCGAGCTGGCCGACCACGCGCATGGCATCCGGGGTCGCGATGCAGACGTCGAAGTTGAGGTTGCCGGCCTTGACCTGCTCGGCAAGATCGTCGAAACCGACGACTTCGGCGCCGGCGGCGCGGGCCGCTTCGGCCTTGTCGCCCTGGGCGAACACGGCCACACGCACCGACTTACCAGTACCGGCGGGCAGCACCACGGAACCGCGGACCACCTGATCCGACTTGCGTGCATCCACGCCGAGGTTGACGGCGATGTCGATCGACTCGTCGAACTTGGCGGTCGCGCACTCCTTGACCAGACGCAGGGCGTCGGCCACCGGGTAGGCCTGGTTACGGTCAACCTTGGCGCGCAGCGCCTGAACTCGCTTGGACAGCTTCGCCATGATTACAGGCCCTCCACGGTGATGCCCATGCTGCGGGCGGAACCGGCGATGGTGCGCACGGCGGCTTCGAGGTCAGCAGCGGTGAGGTCGGGCAGCTTGGCCTTGGCGATGTCTTCGACCTGGGCGCGGGTGATCTTGCCCACCTTGTCGGTGTGCGGCTTGGCCGAGCCCTTCTGGATACCGGCCGCCTTCTTGATCAGCACGGTCGCCGGCGGCGTCTTCATGATGAAGGTGAAGGACTTGTCGGCGTAGGCGGTGATCACCACCGGAATCGGCAGACCGGGCTCCATGCCCTGGGTCTTGGCGTTGAAGGCCTTGCAGAATTCCATGATGTTCAGGCCGCGCTGACCCAGCGCGGGACCGATCGGGGGGCTGGGGTTGGCCTTGCCGGCCGGCACCTGCAGCTTTACGTAGCCAGTGATTTTCTTTGCCATTGCGGCTTGCTCCTGTGATGAGTGCTAGCGCACCGG
>CZCA01002468.1_pt1 | contig 11029 bp, 10 predicted proteins | sample 591981 | NCBI WGS metagenome assembly CZCA01 (sample SAMEA3556810, study PRJEB10932) | anaerobic digester metagenome
GAAAATAATCATTGAATTTTCGGAAAAGAATGGTTTTCTGCCGATTGTTCACCTCTTCGACAGCTTTGAGCACACTCATTTCGTACCCCACATTCTCGGCTACCTTGATGAGGGCCCGGATATCTTTCGGAAAACAACTCCCGCCATAACCGCAACCGGGGTAAAGGAATTTTTTTCCGATACGTGAATCGCTGCCCATCCCTCGACGCACCATATTGACGTCGGCACCTACCCGTTCGCAAAGATTGGCAATGTCGTTCATAAAACTGATTCGTGTGGCAAGCATGGCATTCGAAGCATATTTGGTCATTTCGGACGACAAAATATCCATAAATATCACCCGAAAATTATTCAAAAGAAACGGACGATAGAGTTTGCTCATCAATTCCTTTGCCCGTTCGGTCTCCACGCCCACCACTACCCTGTCGGGACTCATAAAATCTTCTACGGCTGCCCCTTCTTTCAAAAATTCGGGATTGGAAGCCACATCAAATTCAAGATCCGACAAACCGCGCTCATCCAATCGTTTACGAATCAGCTCTTTTATCCGATGGGTAGTTCCTACCGGGACCGTGCTTTTTGTCACAATCAACACATAACGCGAAAGATTGTCGGCAATGGTCTCTGCTACTTCAAAAACAGCAGACAAATCTGCATTGCCCGTTTCGTCGGAAGGTGTCCCCACGGCAATAAAAACCATATCCATATCATTCAGAACCGACGGCAAATCGGTAGTAAAATGCAACCGGTCTGCTTCGTAGTTGCGCTGAACGATATTGGTCAGCCCGGGTTCGTAAATAGGAATGATTCCTTTTTTCAACCCATCTATCTTTTCTGCATTAACATCTACGCAAAACACGTTGACCCCCATTTCGGCGAAACATGCGCCCGATACCAAGCCAACATAACCGGTACCTACAATTGCAATATTCATAGTATTCTATCGTTTTTTAAATATTTTTTCAAATTCCGTATCGGATAAAGAATAGCAAGAAAACCAATGATGCTTACCGAAACAAAAACAATAAGGATATCCGTTGCTTTCACCACAACCGGATAAGCTTCCACAATGTAAGCTCCCGGCGTATCGCCAAGACGCAGCAAACCAAAATGCTGTTGGATCAGACATAAAATCAACCCTACGGCGATACCAACGATTATTCCCCAAAAAGCAATGAGCCACCCTTCATACAGAAAAATACGCGAGATCAGCTGATCGGATGCTCCCATATTGCGAAAACTCCGAATATCTTCCCTCTTTTCCACAATCAGCATAGAAAGCGAGCCGGCCACATTGAAAACCGCTATGAGTAAAATAAAAGCGAGAATCAGAAACGTTACCCATTTTTCGATCTGAAGCATATTGTACGACTCCTTTTGCTGTTCATACCGATCCTCAACCGCATATCGATCGCCTAATATACGACGAATTTTTTCTTTTACCTCTTTTACCGAAGCACCCGGTTTCAATTTGATATCGAGAGCTGACACTTCCATATCGTACAGGAAAAGTTCTCTTGCCAATTCAATGGGTATAATTGCCATACTTTCATCGTATTCGGGCTGATTCAGACTAAATACTCCACCAATCTGAACAGCTTCCACCGTGAATGCACCGGCCGGATTTGCCAAGTTCACCTGCACATTGCGTTTAGGGGCATAAATGAAAATGGGTTGAACAAATCCTGCACGCACCCCTAACGTAACAGCCAAACCGGCTCCAAGCGTGATATAATCGACCGGATCTTCACGCAGTCGGAAAGAACCATCGATAATCAACTTTTCCATATTGGCAAGATATTTAAAATCCTCCGAAACTCCTTTCACCAAAACGGGCATCTGGCGATCTTCATACACCAACAACGCGTTTTCTTCCAGTGCTTCCGATATCAAATCAATCTCGGGCAACGCCATTATTCTATCAAACTCAGGCGTGTGATAATCAAAGACCTTGCCTTCCTTTGTCGTAATTTTCAAGTCGGGGTCGAATGCGCTAAACATGCTTTCCACAATACTCCCGAAACCGTTGAAAACCGACAATACACACACCATAGCCATTGTAGCTACGGCAACACCAATCACCGATATCAATGAGATGATATTGATGGCGTTATGCGATTTCTTTGAAAATAAATACCTTCGGGCAACAAAAAACGGAAGATTCAATACCGACTTGCTTTATTCGTTCTTTAACAATTTATCGATCTTCTCAATATAATCGAGTGAATCATCGAGATGAAATACCAAATCCGGTACAATCCGCAATTGTTTCCCGATGCGCGTACCGAGGTCATAACGTATAGATTTGACGTTCTCCATAATATTTTTCAGCAACTCTTCGGCTTTTTCCGGTGGGAAAATACTCAAATAAACATGAGCAACACTCAAATCGGGCGATACTCGCACATGAGTTACCGAAATAATTACACCTCTTGTTTTTCGCGTTTCTTCCAGAAAGAGCTGGCTCAGTTCTTTCTGTATCAAACGATTTATCTTTTGATCTCTGTTTGGTTTCATATTTTTTATTTTTTTCGAATGAGGGTCAATCCATCCCTAATGGGAAGCATCACTTTTTCCACTCGATCGTCAATTGCCAACTTATCGTTAAAATCCAAAATCCCTTTCGTTTGAGGATCACGAATATAAGTTTCGTTCAGTACTTTGCCGTTCCAAAGCGTGTTGTCGACAAAGATAAATCCTCCGGTGGAAACTTTTGGCAAAACCGCCTCAAAATATTCCCAATATTTTCTTTTATCGGCATCGATAAACACCAAATCGAAAAAATTATCCTTAAATGTAGGAATAATATCCAATGCATCACCGATGAGAAGGGATATTTTTTCTTTCTGTTCCGATTGATCAAGGTATTTTCGGATAAAATCTTCCATTTCATCATTGATCTCAATCGTGTAAAGATGTCCTCCTTCGGGCAACCCTTCAGCCAGGCAAATAGCCGAATAGCCGGTATATGTTCCTATCTCCAAAACATGCTTGGGGCAAATCATATGCGCAAACATTTTAAGCAGCCGACCCTGCAAATGACCTGCTATCATGCGCGGACGCAGTAAATGCAGATGGGCATCGCGTTGGAGTTTTTTCAACAAAAGGGGCTCGGAATCGGAATGCGAAACTATATATTCTTCTATATATTTTTCCCTCGCATCCATTATGCACATCTATTCATTAAAACGATTGCCATATTTATTTCGGACAACTGCATTTTTTTCATTTCCATGTTGTGAAATCGGGCAAATAATAATCCTCTGTAGCTTGAAGAATCTTCCATGCCTCATTAATATCGATATAGGTTGTTCCTCCTTTTTCACCAAAACTTCCACCCAAATAGGCCACCCTGTCTTCGGGTTTAATCATACCGCTCTCCATCAGTTTTTTTACGGCATTCACGTAATACGCTTTCCGGCTTTCTTTTATGTTATCGGCACCCCCACCCGGTTGATATTCAGCCCATATACCGTATGACAACGAGAGTTCGCGTGCCAACCGCTCACTTGTTGTTACGGCAAAAACCGGACTTCTTCCCCGAAATGCCGCCAATATACGTGCCGTACGACCGCTATGACTGTCGGTAATAATTGCTTTGGTATTCAATTTGACGGCCGATTTCACCGCTTGTTTGGCAAGGTAGGAAGTAACGTCATAGCCTTCCGTCGAATCAGAAGTCATAGGAATATAGTTTTCTTCCAGTTTTGTTTTTTCGGCCTCGTGCGACACCTTTGTCATGGTACGCACCGCTTCAACGGGATACTTACCGTGTGCCGTTTCGCCACTAAGCATCATGGCGTCCGTACTACAAAAAACCGCATTGGCAATATCCGTGATTTCCGCACGTGTAGGACGCGGATTTTCGATCATCGAGTGCAACATCTGCGTTGCCACAATAACGGGTTTTTTATAACGAATGGCTTTACGAATCAGCGAGCGTTGAATACCCGGAATCTTTTCCTGAGGCACTTCAATTCCCAAATCGCCTCGAGCAACCATAATTCCATAGGCAACATCCAAAATTTCGTCGGCATTGTCCACCCCCTCTTGATTCTCGATCTTGGCAATAATTTTAATGGGACTGTTATATTCGTCGAGTATTTTTTGTACAGCCAATACATCTTCTTTGTTTCGCACAAATGAATGGGCAATAAAATCGATATCGCTTTCGATTGCCAGACGGATGAATTTGCGATCGCGGTCGGTTATTGTAGGCAGATTGATACGCACTCCCGGAATATTCACGCTCTTGCGGCTTCCTACAACACCATCGTTTTGGACACGGCACAAAATATAATCGGCGTGCACTTCCTCCACTTTCAAATCGATTTCGCCATCGTCAATCAATATATCCTCTCCCGGCTGCATCTCTTTGGCAATATCGGGATAGGAAACATAAATGACCTCACGCGAAGAAATGCCGTTGGGATTACCGGCAATCCGAATAAGATCGCCCGCATACAATTCAATCGGTGCTTCCGCTTTTGTCGTTCTAATCTCAGGACCTTTGGTATCGAGCAACAAAGCGATACGATTGGATACTTCCCGAACATTATGAACAATCTTTAAAAATCCCTCTTTGTTCAAATGCGCCGAATTCATGCGTACCACATCCATTCCTTCATTAAAAAGCTGCTGAATGAAAGAAGTGTCGCATCGTTTATCTGAAATGGTCGCTATAATTTTCGTATGTTTATGCATAATTTTTTCTCTTCTTGTCTTGTTCTTGTTTCTTGTTTTTACCTCTAAGTGCTTCAATGGCCAAACGATAGGAATCGAGTCCAAAACCAACGATTATTCCCTCGCACACGGCAGAGAGCATTGACCGGTGACGAAATTCCTCACGGGCAAACACATTGGATATATGCACCTCCACTACGGGTGCGGGAACAGCCTTAATGGCATCGCGAATAGCCACGGAAGTGTGCGTATACCCCGCTGCATTCAGAACAATGCCATCGAACCCGAAACCCGCTTCATGTATTTTATCAACGATTTCTCCTTCTATATTGGATTGAAAATAGTCGAGTTCGACATCCGGAAAAATCGCCTGCAATTGAGTGAAATACGCTGCAAACGAAACGTTGCCATAGACGTCGGGTTCGCGTACACCGAGTAAATTCAAATTTGGCCCGTTAATGATTTGGATTTTCATCTTTTTTGCTTCTTTTTTCAGACAAAGATACAATTTTACCACCTAATTAACCTCAAACCTTCTTTACTATTTTTATAGGTCTGCAATAAAATCAGCCTACTTGCTGAACCATCGTTGCAGTAAATGCGTTATTAAAGAACGCAAAAACTCAAAATTAAAAAAGGAATGAAACCAAAAATTGCATTTTTCGATACAAAATCGTATGACAAAACATTTTTTCTCGAAAAAAATCAACAATACGGATTTGAAATAAAATTTTACAAAAGCCATCTCAACAAAGACAATGCCATATTGGCCAAAGGGGCCGATGTAGTGTGCATCTTTGTAAATGCCGAGGTAGATGCCAATGTAATCGACATCCTGGTAGAAAATGGAGTAAAACTCATTGCTTTACGGTGCGCAGGATATAACAACGTGGATTTAAAAGCAGCAAAAAATCGAATTAAAGTAGTTCGGGTTCCGGCTTACTCTCCGCACTCCATTGCCGAATATACACTGGCTCTCATGCTGACCTTAAACAGAAAAATCCACAGAGCATACAATCGAACACGCGAGGGCAATTTTGCACTTGAAGGATTGATGGGCTTTGAAATGATCGGGAAAACTGCCGGAATAATCGGTACCGGAAAAATCGGAAAAATTGTAGCGCAAATTCTCAAAAGCATGGGGATAAATGTGTTGGCATACGATTTATATCCGGATATGGAATTTGCAGAAAAAAACGGCATTCGATACGCTTCGTTGGACGAATTGTATCAAAATTCGGATATCATTTCGCTTCACTGCCCCCTGACCAAAGAAACAGAGTACCTTATCAACGAAGACTCAATCGCAAAAATGAAAGAAGGAGTAATGATCATCAATACCGGCAGGGGAAAACTCATCAATACCAAAGATTTAATCGACGGATTGAAAGATAAAAAAATCGGTTCCGCAGGGCTTGATGTATATGAAGAAGAAAGCGACTATTTCTACGAAGACCATTCCGATATCGTGATCGACGACGATATTCTGGCTCGCCTTCTGACGTTTAACAACGTCATCGTAACCTCCCATCAGGCTTTTTTCACGAAAGAAGCGCTTTCCGAAATTGCACGGATAACCTTGCAGAATATTCAGGATTTCTTTGACGGCAAACCCCTCGTAAATGAAGTGTCGGCTTGATTCCCACCAATTCACCAACAAGCAAGCCGCCGGTATTTATCGGATAGGCAACTTTTTCAAGAAGCGCTTTGTGTATCTACTTCCTTCGCTTTATATGCAAGGGCATAGAACCGTATTTGCTTAATCACCGCAAGAAGCCCATTGGCACGGGTTGGCGAAAGATGTTTTGTGAGGCCGATTTCTTCCATAAAGTGCAAATCGGCATTGATAATTTCATCGGGGGTGCGACCGTTGAAAACCCTCAGTACCAACGCCAATAATCCTTTCACGATCACAGCGTCGCTATCGGCCTGAAAATAAAGTTTTCCATCATTGTATATGGGTTGGAGCCATACCCTGCTTTGGCATCCCTCGATAAGATTCTCGGGGATTTTATATTTGTCTTCCAACGGTTCCAGAGCATTTCCCTGTTCTATGATAAGCGAATATTTATCCAACCAATCATCAAATGCACCGAACTCGTCTATAATTTCCTGTTGTACTTCGTCAATTGTCTTCATAAAACTGTTCAGTCAAAAAAAAATTGTTCATTCAATCGCTTTTTTCCGAATAAATTACTTCCATTACGGTTTGTCCTACTACTTTTAACGTACCCCGATTGATAACATCCATATTATCGTCGAGAGTATGCCAGTGAGAAGCAAAACCCGTAGGGGTATCGTCTTTGATGTTGATGATATCGACAGCCGGCGCACGATGATTTTTATTCACAGGCAAATGATCGTCGGTGACGTATCCGTTATCGCGACTGATGAAAAACTGCCCATAACCTAAATTGGCAGCCGTACGCCAGATTTTTTCAACCACATTGGCCGCATATTTTACGGAATAGCCTTCTTTCATGAAAGTAGCATCGGGAGCACCTACCATATCCAGCAAAATACCGTACGCGGCTTTATAATCGGGGACATGAGGGTTTTTTGCCCAATAATCCGACCCCAGACACCACCATTCACCGGGTACGATGCGGGCGTCAAAAACAGGTTGCCCGCTATCTTCCAAATCAAAGAAAACAATATCAACGCCCACATCCGCGGGTTTTTGTTGCAATTGACGGGCAATTTCCAACAAAACCCCCACTCCACTGGCGCCGTCATCGGCTCCAAGAATGGGCTGTTTCTGTTTGTCGGGATCGGCCTCTCTGTCAGCCCACGGACGCGTATCCCAATGAGCAAAAAGCAACACGCGTTTGGCTTTTTCCGGACGGTAACTTCCGATAATATTCCGCATATGAAGAATAGTCCCATCATAATGTCTGATATCGGCTTTTTGCTCAACAACACTTGCATTAAACTCTGCAAGCTTTGCTGCCAAATAATCGCCACAAGCACGATGGGCGTCGGAATTGGGTACACGTGGGCCAAAACTCACCTGTGTTTCGATATATCGATAGGCGCTATCGGCATTGAATTCGGGAGCCACTTGAATATATGGCTCAACAACTTCTTGCCGAACCATATCCTGTTGTTTTCTACACGAATTGCATGAGACGATCAACGACAATTCGAACCCGATGAGTGCAATACAAAAAATGCCGTGATATTTTTTCATTGATTTTACGATGTATTTATTTTTATCATCAAACCGCCTTTGGCGTATTTATTCTTGAGTGAAAAAAACCCGCTCTTTTGTAACCGTTAACGCAGTTTCGGCTCCCATCAACAGTGGATAATTCTCTTGGGTATGTCCCACCGGAAAGTCAAAACAAACGGGAAACGCATAGGTACTTACTGCCGCCAAAATCGACTCGTAAAGTGGCATATACATCTGTTTGTCTTCAACATAATCGGTAAAATGGCCAACGATGAGTCCTTTTATTCTATCGAACACACCCGCCAACTTCAACTGATACATCATTCTGTCCACACGATACGGCTCTTCTCCGATATCTTCAATGACAAGTATGCCGTCTCCGGGAATAACCGCATATTTTGAACCTAAAATGCCACAAAAAACCGACAGATTGCCTCCAAAGAGTTTCCCGAATGCCTTTCCTTCCCGGTTAAGAGCACTATGTTTGGTCTCAGAAATTTCATAACCGATGCTCCCTTCGGTTAAAACGGTTTTTGTATACCTCACTGCCTTATCCGATGCACCCTCTTCGGCAAAATGTTTGGCCATAGGGCCATGAATGGAAATAATGCCGTTGCTTTGCAAGGCAGAATGGAGGGCAGTGATATCGCTATACCCCACTACCCATTTGGGGTTTTGGATCATTCCCTCAAAATCCAGTCTGTCAAGTAAATGAACCATACCGTAGCCGCCACGTGAACAAAAAATCAATTTGACTTCGGCATCGTCCATTGCCTTTTGCAAATCAAACAATCGCTGCTCTACCGATCCGCTAAAACAACCAACGCTGCATAAAGCATTTTCGCCCACCTCTACCTTCAATCCCCATTCACAAAGAACAGATGCGGCTTTATCTACGATATCCTTGTCTATTTTCCCGGCAGGGGAAACAATAATCGCTTTGTCTAGAGGTTTTAGCAGAGGGGGGCGAATCATTTTATATACAATCGCTTAGAGAAGTTTTATGCATCAATGTTTGCATAGGTGGCGTTTTCTTCGATAAACTCGCGACGAGGTCCTACCTCCTCACCCATCAACATGGAAAAAACCATATCGGCATCGGCCGCATTCTCGATGGTTACCTGGCGCAATGTTCTGCGTTGCGGATTCATCGTGGTTTCCCAAAGTTGTTCGGCATTCATTTCACCCAACCCCTTATAACGTTGAGAATGAATGGCATTTTCGTTCCCATCGGCATATTTATCGATGAAAGCCAGCCGCTGACGTTCATCCCAGCAATATTCTTCGATTTTCCCCTTCTTGCAAAGATACAGAGGAGGAGTGGCGATATACACATACCCCCTTTCGATCAAGGGTCTCATATGTCGGAAGAAAAAGGTAAGAATCAATGTGGCGATATGGCTTCCGTCCACATCGGCATCGGTCATAATGATGATTTTATGATAACGAAGTTTTTCCAGATTCAATTCTTTTGGATCCTCTTCCGTTCCGATAGTGACGCCCAATGCAGTGTAGATGTTGCGAATTTCTTCGCTTTCCAACACCTTGTGAGGCATGGCTTTTTCCACATTTAGAATTTTACCGCGAAGCGGGAGGATAGCCTGGAAGTTGCGATCGCGCCCCTGCTTGGCCGTTCCGCCGGCAGAATCTCCCTCCACAAGGAAAATTTCACATTTTTGGGGATCTTTCTCAGAACAGTCGGCCAATTTGCCCGGCAAACCTCCGCCCGACAAAGGCGACTTGCGTTGTATCATCTCGCGAGCCTTGCGTGCTGCATGACGAGCCGTTGCTGCCAACACCACTTTTTCTACGATAATTTTCGCTTCTTTGGGATTTTCTTCCAGATAATACCCCAACGCTTCGGAGATTGCTTGATCAACAGCGCCAATTACTTCGCTATTTCCCAACTTGGTTTTCGTTTGACCTTCAAACTGCGGCTCGGCTACTTTCACCGATAAAACAGCGGTCAATCCTTCACGAAAATCTTCACCGCTAATTTCCACCTTTGCTTTTTCAAGCATTTTGGAATCTTCGGCATACTTTTTCAGCGTACGCGAAAGCCCCCGACGGAAACCCGTCAGATGAGTTCCTCCTTCTATTGTGTTAATATTGTTCACATATGTAAATACGTTCTCATTGAAAGAAGTATTGTATGTCATCGCTATTTCTATGGGGACTCCTTGCTTTTCGGTAACAATATGAATCGGTTCCGTAATCAAGGGCTCTTTTGTGCGATCGATATATTGCACGAATTCTTTCAATCCGTTTTCGGAATAAAAACGTTCGCTTCTGTACGAGCCATTTTCCTTTACAACCCTTTTATCGGTAATCGTAAGTGTTATGCCTGCATTTAGAAAGGCCAATTCACGTAAACGTGTCGCAAGAATATCATAACGAAATTCCAATACTTTGAAAATAGTATCGTCCGGTTTAAACGTAATAATGGTACCCGTTTTATCCGTTTCTCCAATTATCTTTACATCCGTATAGGGTTTTCCCCGCGAATATTCCTGCATGTATACTTTTCCGCCACGATGAACCTCCACTCTTAGATAAGCCGACAAGGCATTTACGCAAGAAACGCCTACACCGTGAAGACCTCCGGAAACTTTATAGCTCCCTTTATCGAACTTTCCTCCGGCATGCAGTACTGTAAGAACGACCTCAAGAGCCGATTTTTTTTCTTTTTCGTGAAAATCTACCGGAATACCCCGCCCGTTATCTTTTACGGTAATGGAATTATCTTCATTAATAATCACACGTATCTCGTCGCAATAGCCGGCAAGTGCTTCATCGATGGAGTTATCGACCACTTCATAAACCAGATGATGCAAACCTCTTTCGTTTACATCCCCAATATACATTGCAGGCCGTTTACGAACGGCCTCCAAACCTTCAAGCACTTGTATGTTTTGTGCAGAATACACCGTACTTACCGATTGTTTTTGTTTTTCAGTCATTTTATATCGCTAAAAATTAATACATTAAATCCGTTCAAAATCAATTTATTTGACCTACAAATATACAAAAAAAACACCTAAACGACAAGTTTTTCGCCCCCCTTTTGCATCCGTTTGCATTACCGTTTGTATTACCATTTGCATTACCTTGTATTACCATGATTTTTGACGCTTCCGTTCACAAAAAAACATTTCGTTTCCCTGAATTTCTTCC
>CZCA01003307.1_pt1 | contig 11013 bp, 10 predicted proteins | sample 591981 | NCBI WGS metagenome assembly CZCA01 (sample SAMEA3556810, study PRJEB10932) | anaerobic digester metagenome
GGGGCAGAACGGCCACAGGTAAGTCAACTTCCGGATCAAAGGACAGCAAAACCGGTCAAGGGACTAAACCCAAAAGGAGGAGACGTAGAAGAAGTCAAAGATCGTCCTCCGGGCCTAGGCAAAAGGCAGGAAATGTCTCTACGCCGAAAGAGAAGCCTCAAGGAACAGGCAGTAGGTGATGCCGATGACTTCCACCGGAACACTTTACGTATGTGGGACACCCATAGGTAATCTACAAGATATTACCATACGGGCTTTGGATGTATTTCGCAATGTGGATCTCATAGCTGCTGAGGATACTCGAAGGACGCGAAAGCTTCTTGCCCATTACGAGATTCCTACAAAGACCATAAGCTATCATGAACACAACGAGTTTTCCAGGGCACCGCAGCTTATAGAAATGATCAAAGAAGGAAAGCAGGTGGCTTTGGTAACGGACGCAGGGATGCCGGGGATTTCAGACCCAGGAGCGCATCTGGTTGACTGCGTCCTTTCGAATAACCTGAAAGTAGTCTCTATTCCCGGACCGTCTGCGGTTGTAACGGCTCTTTCGGTATCCGGATTCTCAGCTGACGAATTTACGTTTGTCGGTTTTCTTCCGCGAAAAGGAAAGCGACGTGAAGAAGCTCTGGAAAGCCTGGCACAAGAGACAAGAGTCGCAGTGATTTATGAATCGCCTTATAGGCTTACGAGGACTTTGTCGGACTTAGTACCCGTGCTTGGCGGTGATAGGAAGGTCGTGGTCACCAGGGAGCTTACTAAGCCATGAGGAAATTATTAAGGGAACTCTCGAAGAAGTGCGAGAAGAATTCTCACAAAGGACAGTAAAGGGTGAGATAACAATAGTTGTCGGGAACAAGGATAGGTGAAAGGGGCATCAGACATAAAGTAATGATGCCCCCGGCAAGTCTTGTTATGACTTAGGGATGAAACTGAAGAGACTATTACGGATTCTTACGAATTGCCCTGTTTACACTAGGGCTTTCATTGCATCCAGGCAGTCCCTGCAGATATTCTTATCCCTAAAAATCTTGATGTTGTCAGCATTCCCACAGAAGATGCAAGCAGGTTGATACTTCTTGAGAATAATTCTCTCACCATCAACATAGATCTCAAGGGCGTCTTTCTCCTCAATCTGTAGGGTCCTGCGCAATTCTATAGGAATTACAACGCGACCTAGTTCATCGACTTTTCGAACAATACCTGTTGATTTCATGGTAGCAGCTCCCTCCTTTTCCAGACCTTTAGCTTGATAGGCTTGGAAACTCCACGCCACAACTATACTTTATTTTCCAAGGCAAGTCAAGGCTAAATTGATAATTTGTGGCTAATATTCCATAAGAGATGCAATAGTGTAAAAGAACTATAAGAGTTGCAATGTTTGCACTTTGCGTCTACTTATATAGTACATGAATATAGCGAAATGTGACCTTGCTTGACAGCAATAAACAGCAAGGATATATTGAGGGCAATGCAAGCCTATTTATGGTTATAAATAATAGATAGTTATATGGTAATAGACGGGGGTGTTTCCCATTGGCCAAATACTACATTACAACCGCCATAGACTATGTGAACGGAAACCCGCATCTGGGGCATGCTTATGAGAAGATCGGAGCAGACGTAATCGCTCGCTTCAAAAGATTGGCCGGGTACGATACGTTTTTCCTTACAGGAACTGACGAGCATAGTCTCAATGTGGCGAGACAAGCTGAGGCTGAAGGACTTTCCACAAAAGAATTCTGTGATACCATGGCAGGACGTTTCCGTAGTGCCTGGGACAAGCTTAACATCAGCTACGACAGGTTTATTAGGACCACGGACAGTGATCATGTTGCGACTGTTCAGGATATTGTCAGACGGGCAAATGAAAGAGGCTATGTTTACAAAGGCACCTACTCCGGGTACTATTGCGTCTCATGCGAGAGGTTCATAGAAGAAGGCGATCTCATTGAAGGGAAGTGCCCTTTTCATCCCAGTCGGGAGCCTGAGTGGGTAGAGGAGACCAACTACTTTTTTGCTCTTTCCAAGTTTCAGGAGCCCTTACTTCGTCACATCCGGGAAAATCCGAAATTCATTCTGCCTGTAGCCAGAAAAAATGAGATAGTAAACCGAATTAAGGAAGGACTTCAAGACGTAAGCGTGTCTAGGTCCACCTTGACTTGGGGTGTCCCTTTCCCTCAGGAAATTGATGATAACCAGGTGGTTTATGTCTGGTTTGACGCTCTCATCAACTACTTAACAGGCGCTGGATATACACCCGGCACAGACGAGTTCGGTAAGTGGTGGCCTGCAGATTTGCACTATATCGGTAAGGATATCACCTGGTTTCACTGTGTGATTTGGCCTGCGGCACTTATGGCAGCAGGCGTGCCTTTGCCGGAGACCATATTTGGCCATGGATTTGTTACATTCAAAGGCGCAAAGATGTCAAAGTCTGAGGGAATAGTGGTAGACCCGCTGAAAGTCGCAGACAGTCTGGGTGCAGATCCGCTCAGGTACTATCTTATGAAGGTCGTGCCTCACGGTCAGGACGGAGACTTCTCTTTTGAGGGACTTGCAGAGACCTATAATGCAGATTTGGCAAATGATCTGGGGAATCTTCTCAATCGTACAGTCTCCATGATAAAGAAATATTTTAAAGGGACAGTCCCTTCTCCTTCCGGAGTATATGAGCCTTTAGATGAGGAGCTCAGGGCGCTTGGGGAGAGTGTTGCCGAAAGAGGCCATCAAAAGATGGAGGAGCTTGATCCCGCCGGCGCTCTCAGTGAGATATGGAGCTTGATTACTGCAGCTAACAAGTATATTGAGGATTCTGCGCCTTGGGTACTGGCCCGTGAAGGTAAGAGGGAACGTTTGGCTACGGTTATGCTGAATTTGGTAGAAGTCATTGCCAAGGAGGCAGTTATGCTTTCCCCGTTCATTCCCGATTCTTCACAGAGGATTTGGGATGTGCTTGGTCTTCCAGGGAAGCCTGAAGACATTAGGTGGGATGGAAATCCCGAGGTTGCAAGTTTGCTGCCGGGGATTCGTGTGACAAAAACAGGACCTCTTTTCCCCAGGCTTGACATGGAGAGCTCTGATTTCACAACAGGGGAGTTTCATTTAGCTGAACTTGCAAAGGAAAAGAAAAAGGAAGGCAGAAAACAGAAGACAGGCCCGTCTGCAAAAAACACAGCAGATACAGGGAAAGGAGACCCAAAGGTGGACAACTTGATTTCCATAGATGATTTTGCGAAGCTTGATCTTAGAGTGGCAGAAGTTACTGCAGCTGAAAGAGTGGAAGGCACTGATAAGCTTGTTAAACTCGAGATTGACTTAGGAACTGAGAAGCGTCAGATTGTCGCAGGTATTGCCCAGTTTTACGCACCTGATGAGCTTATTGGCAAGCATATTGTGGTAGTCGCTAATCTGGAACCTGCCAGGATACGGGGTGTTGAGTCTCGGGGTATGCTCCTTGCCGGTTCCACTGAAGACCGCAAAGAGCTTTCCATAATCACAGTAGACAGGCCACTGGCAAAAGGGGCAAAAGTGCGATAGGCAGGTATTAGAGTTTGAACTCATTGGTTGGAGAAAGCTCGGCAAATCTCATAGATACACATGTGCACCTGGATCACGAACGGTTCACTTGTGACCTCGATCAGGTGATAGAAAGGGCTAAGTCAGCGCGGGTTTGGCCTATTGTCACTGTAGGCGCCGACTTGGCAAGTTCCAGGCGAGCGGTGGAATGTGTAAAGTGTTACCCCGGCGTTGTTGCGACAGTAGGCGTCCACCCGCATGACGCTGATTCAGTATCAGAAGACGTCCTGGACGAGATTAAGGAGCTGGCAGGTGACGAGGGAGTCGTCGCCATCGGTGAAATCGGCCTCGACTACCATTATGATTTCTCGCCTCGTGATGTTCAACGCCGGATATTTGGTATGCAGATAAACCTTGCAAGAGAGCTCGGGCTTCCTATAGTCGTCCATGTCAGAGAGGCTTATGATGATGTCATGGCCATCCTAAAATCTGAACGAGCTGAAGATGTGGGCGGCATCATACATTGCTTTTCAGGGGATCGCGAAGTAGCAAAGGATTGCCTTGACATGGGATTCTACATTTCTGTCGGAGGCATCTTGACTTTCGCTGATTCGTCCGAATTGCGCCGGATTATTAAGGGGTTACCGTCGGACCGCATTCTCCTGGAGACAGACGCGCCCTACCTTACTCCGGTTCCCTTGAGAGGCAAGAGGAACGAGCCTGCATATGTAGTGCATGTAGCGCAAGCCCTTGCTGAATTGAAGGATATTGGTATTGATGACGTGGCAGCGATTACTACTGCCAACGCGTGCAAACTTTTTGGCCTCCGGGAGCACTGTTCGTCATAATCCCTTGTCTCTCCTAATATGTAGTACTTGAAGGGATAGGCGACAAAACTCTCCGGGAGGCGTAATTATATGGATATTGATAACATTGCCACAGAGTTTATCGAGGTCAACCGGCGTAGGAAAGAGCTGGAGAAGCGGGAAGAGTATCTCAAGGGGATCCTGGTGGAGCATTTTCAGTCCACAAAAACACTGTCATTGGACACAGATAAAGGCAGAATCTCATATCAAGCCTCTCAACATACGGATTATGACATACCTTTGCTCCGGGAAAGCCTACCTGAATCCATTTTTCAACTTGTCACAAAACTCTCAGTGAATGACACATTGCTTACACAACTAATCAAAGACGGTAAAATCGACGACACAAAGGTAGCTCGGGCAAGGAGAGTCAGATCCGTATATAGGATCGTAGTGCAATCTCTCCCGAACATATCCCCGTTGCGCCCGGTAAGCAAAGAGAGTCCTGTAATATCCCCTGTCCAGCCTTTATCTGGGAAGAAGGCCCGAAGTAAAACCGGCGGTCAGCAGGGCAAGGCAAAAGAGAAAACGCCTCGGCCCGGCGGCCGACAAAAGCCTGAAAAGCAGCTCAAAGATACTGAAAAGCAGCCGAAAAAATAGGACTCAGTCGGCGCCAAGTTCCTGTCCCTTGAATATTAACACAGCCGAGACTGTGAAAAGCGTAAACCACACCAAAAGGGTGATGAAGGCATTTATAATGTCTTGCCTCGATAGAACCTCCATGATATCTTGGGACTGCTCAATTAAGGATGCAGCCAGATTGGCGCATCTCCCCATGGAATAAGGCGCGATTTTTTTGATAAACGAAAATCTCTCTGCAAAGGAATTTACAATATTACCCTCGAGCAGGATCATCAATATCGCGATGGTAGTCGCAGTTTGTGATGATCTTGTGACAATTGCCAGAAAAACTGCAAGGCCTGAGTAAAACCCCAGGCAAATCCATGCAATTCCGAAGCCTCTTATGACTTGCAGTACCAACGACATGGTAATTGGCTCCGCACACAAGGGCCCTCGGGAAAAGGCGGAGAGAATCGCTGTAAATGCGCTCGCAGCAATGACCGGGGCGACAATGAAGACGAGAGAGATAAGGACTGAAGCCAGCAATTTATCAAAGACATATTTGGCTCGGCTGACCCCCATTGACATCATTTGTTTTGCAGTTCCGAAGCGATACTCTTCACCACCGAGGCGGGACGTGAAGATGACAGCGAAAATCGTGCCGAAGGTGGCGGAAAACGTCAGTGTCGGCAGGATCACTCCGGGAAAAGAAGTAGATGAGTAGACTTGCCTGAGTTCATCATCAGGACCTGCCTCTGAATCCGGGGAATGCGTTGCCCAATACCGCATTCCGCCTATTATCAGAATCTCAACAAGGACCATAATAACCAGTAGAGTCCATAAGAGTCTGTGATGCTTTGCCTTAAGCAGTTCCGCCGGCAGACCGGACATCCTATCCTACCTCCTTCAGCACGTCAAAAAACACTTCTTCTAAGTTTCCACGGTGAGACATAAGCTCATAGGCAAAAATCTCGTGTGAGGCCAGGCTTTCATTTAGTCGCTGCGCCAATTGTCGCGAATTACTAAGACCTGTCACAGCGTCAAGAGGCATGTTGATATGTGGATTATGGGAGTTGCACTGAACGATGAGTCGGTTGCCGGTTCGGCTGACTGACGAGACTTCAGGTGTGGCAAGCAGGATCTCCTCCGCTTCCAAAGGCCGATCCACGGCCATCTCTATTGTAGGCGTCTCCGTAGTCAGCTCGGAAATTTCACCTTGGGCCACTACCTTCCCTTTCCTGAGTATGATGACTCTGTCACAAATGAGTTCGACCTCATGAAGGAGGTGGCTGGATAAGAAAACTCCTTTTCCTGCCCGGGCAAGACCTTTAAGCAGATCGCGGAGATCCTTGATCCCTTCAGGATCCAGCCCGTTTGCAGGTTCGTCAAGTATCAGGACGTCAGGGTCAGGGAGCAGGGAAAGGGCAAGCCCGAGGCGTCGTTTCATCCCTTGAGAAAACCCGGAAACCTTGTCATTCGCTCTGGATGATAGGCCGACGATATTTAGCACTTCGCCTACGCGGCCCAGCGGGATTTCCCCAAGCGCTCTTCGGAATACCTGTAGGTTTTCCTTGGCTGACAGATAGGGATATAGTTCAACCCCGTCCAGCAACGCGCCGATTCTCCTGCGCATTTCTGATTGTGTCCAGTCAACCTCTTTTCCGAACACCTCTACGTGTCCTGAGGTAGGCTGAAGGAGGCCCAGTATCATATTGATTGTCGTGGTCTTGCCTGCCCCGTTAGGTCCTAGAAACCCGAGGACTTCTCCTGTTCTGATTTCAAGATCCACAGAATCCGCAGCAACTTGCGAACCGAAGACTTTTGTCAATCCGCAAGTACGTACAGCTACCTCGCCTAACTCATTTCCAATCACAGAAATCTCCCCTCGAATTCTTCTTTTATCTTCTACCGTAGACACCCTATTTGTAATTTCCAGTTCACAGTGTGGCATTCGCCATCTTAGGAATAAAATCCCTCATACAAGAGGGCGAGTTTCCTACTAGAGATTTGGTATACTTTAGGATAGAGGATTAACCCAAAGGTAGGGGAATCTATAGTTTAGGTAGCGGCCTCAGATTCCGGCTTCCTTTTTATTTGTGGATTTTATTTCAGATGGCTACATGTTCAGGCGTTTATCATATGAGGAGGACAATTCATTGACGAAACTGAGACGTTTTGCGTGGCTATGTTTTGTAGTCACGTTGCTTGTGGCAGTCATAGGTTGCTCAGGGCTGACCGGGATGCGGCTTTCCCAGCCGGTCATGGGTCTTCTGACTGTTACCTTCATTGATGTCGGTCAGGGGGATTCCATTTTGATTGAGACCCCCTCGGGCAAGACGATGTTAGTGGATGGCGGTGAACGTACCGCAGGAAACGAAGTCATTGGAGTCCTTAGGGAAAAAGGCATTGGACGGATTAACGTTATGGTGAGTACACATCCTCATGCTGATCATATCGGCGGTCTCATCAAAGTGTTGGAAGAGCTCCCTGTGGATTCAGTGTATGACTCAGCGAAGCCCCATTCCTCCAAGACCTACGAGGACTACTTAACGCTCATTTTTGATAAGGATATCCCGTTTTATACGGCTCGAGCCGGAGATGAAATTCTCCTTGATGACTCGGTCAGAATCGCGATTGTTTGGCCGCCTAACACAGATGCAGGGAATCCGTTTCACATAGAGAAGCTGTCTGTAAACGACGCATCAGTGGTGCTTCGCGTAGAGTTTGGGGACTCTGTTTTGTTGCTTACCGGCGATGCTGAAGATGTAGTTGAAAACGAGCTAATAAGAAGAGGCAGCGCTCTCCAGGCCCAGGTTCTGAAAATCGCGCATCATGGGAGTATTACTTCTTCAACAGATGATTTCCTCAATGAGGTGAAGCCGGAGATTGCAGTAATATGCGTCGGTGACGGCAACAGATACGGACATCCGCATAAGGAAGTCATCAAGTCCTTGATTTACGCAGGCGCCAAGATACTAAGGACTGATATCCATGGCACAATCGTCCTTGAAAGTGACGGTATGACATGGACAATGAAGTGATAACGACACCACTCGCCGGGGGGACGGATTTCTATGACATTGAAAGTAACTCTGGATCGCATTGAAGGGGACTTCGCAGTACTCCTCATTAGACCTGACGAAATCCACGAAATCTCTTGGCCTTCGAGCTATCTACCGCATGGCGCGAGAGAAGGTTCTATCCTTACCATCCATATGGACGTTGACGCTCAAGAAACACAGGCTGCGGATACGCGAGTAAGAAGCCTATTGGAGAAGCTGCAAGATAGGCAAAGGCATGCGCAAGGATTAGAATAATATCTGAGATTAGATGCCTTCGGATATCGTGCCGAAGCCTGGACAGAAATATGTTCTGCGTCTGCCCTTGGTTCAGGCAGTGGTAGACCATCCTCTTTTAACCCCTGGAGATGATTAATTAACTATTAGGACAGCCCACTGGTATATTACTGCTGGCAATCAAGCGGAAAATATGATAAAGTTTCAGTGTTGACAAAATATGGTTAGGAAGTCATCAAATGCACTTGGTCTTGGATGAATCGGGGACCCATGATTGCCGATATCTGGTCATTGGCGGTGCTTATATGCAACGAAGCAAGCCGCTTGCAAACAAAATCAAAAGGATTTCCCTCAAAGTTAAGAAAAGCCACCTACAGTATTCAAAATGCCGAGAAGTCAAAGCAGCTGAATTCGAGATCAGAAAACAGTTTATTGACGGAATAGTAGGTATTCCAGGATTGGAAGTCCGATACATCGTTGCTGACCGTAGATGGGTGTTTGAACGTTTGAATGAGAGGGAGAATATCTTTATAAATTACCTGATGGGTATTTTGGTCGGGCCGATTGCCAAACAACTCTCCGCAAAGAAAGAACCCCTACACATACTGTTTGATAATCGAAGCATCAAAGTCGGCGCTCTTTTTTGTATGGAAGACTACCTTAGGACGAAAATCTATGGAGATTGGAGATGTAACATAGATTTTTCGCTGCAGTATTTGGAATCCAGCAATAGTTACGCAATTCAAGGGGCTCATTATGTTGCAAATGCTCTTTGGCTTTACTATGAGGGGCACGAAAAACGTTTATATCAAAGGTTAGAGCCGAAAATCACACATGCCGAACTGTTTCCGCGTGGATACTTTGGGCAAGATTCTGCCTCTTCACAGATAGCGAGCACTATGTTATAATACAGTCGGTGGTAGGTAAACCCAACGTATACGTGTCTCTGACATGAGCGGTCCGGTACAGGTCGCCGTTGCGTTGGTGCTATCATCTTTGTTATTGGATTGACTGCAAGGCTTCGGGCACCTATTAGCTCGGAGTCTTGCCTTATCTGACTAACCTTCCCTAAGCCTGGACAGAAACAGATTCTTCATCTGCCTTTGAGTCGGGTAGTGACAGGCTATCCTCTTTCAGCCCCTGGATATGTAGGGCGATTGCTTCCAAAAAGTTGAGCGGGGCGTGCCCCATGTCAGCACCAAGCGTGTATGGGATTGCCTGGCATCATACCTTTACATGCCACGCCTTAGAGACGAAGATGTAGTGCTGGATACAATCCGTGAAGGCCTGAGCGAGACTATCACCTTGCAAGCCTTATCGACGATAAAGTTGATGTCACATTAGAAATCCAGGCAATCATTCCAGACGGTGTGCCTGACAATGTGGTGCGTACGGTAACGGAGAACTGCGTGACTCTGAAGTTTACCGGGCACGGGTTTGAGAAGGAGTAGCCTTGGCTCGGTTCAGGCGGGGGAGATGTTTCAAAAATAACTGGTGGGTCATGCGGGACTCGAACCCACGACACCCGGATTAAAAGTCCGGTGCTCTACCACCTGAGCTAATGACCCACCTAGTCTAAAATGCTATTATGCTGCAGATTTAACGTGCCCACGCGTATCTTCCAGCTGAGCATTCCTATGATACCATAACTTAGCCCTGCCATCAAGGATTTTAAAGGCGAAGAGGTCTTGACAATTCTGTCATTTTACAGAGGTCGGCCCTGCTATGGGAGGAGTGGCTTTGACATGCCGTCAGCTCCCACAAGGCCGAGTATAGTCAAGAATATGCTCTGGGGGCCGAGATATGCGTCAACATTCTCGTACCATTCATCAGGTGAGTGGGCACTTCCGCCGCGTCCGCCTCCTCCTAAGCAAATAGCGGGGATTCCAAGGGCAATAGGAATGTTTGCGTCTGTGCTAAGGGGGCCTTCCAGATAAGGAGTATTGCCCAATGCTTGAATTGACGCATATGCAGCTTGGACAATAACGGAATCAGGCGCCTGATTTCCTGCCGGCCTGTCTCCGATTAGCTTTGTATCGACTGTAATGCTATCCGACTGCCATCTTGCGTTCTCTTCATATGTAGCTAATCTGACCGCTTCCAGCACTTTCGCCTCAAGTTTCAAGAGTTCTTCTGTAGCGTTGGATCTCATGTCTATCAGCATGGCGGCTTCTGCAGCGATTGAGTTAACCGATGTACCGCCTGATACCGTGCCTACCGTAAAGGTAGTCTTGGGATCTCGAGGTGTTTTGACATCGGCTATCTTGGCAATAGCACGGCCCATTGCATGAATTGCGCTGGGAACCCCGAATGTGCTGAAGCTATGCCCCCCTGGCCCTCTGTACGTTACCTCATACCTACGGCTACCGGTGGCAAGATATACGATATCCTTCGAACCTACGCCGTCTACGGCAATAAATCCGTCAACATCCGCATTATCGCGGAAAAAAGCTTTAATACCTGCTAAGTCTCCTAATCCTTCTTCTCCCACATTGCCGCAGAAGATGATATCCCCTATGGGTTTTATGCGCGTGTCGCGAAATGCGCGAACAACAGACAAGAGGGCGGCAAGCCCTTTGGAATTATCTCCAATCCCAGGAGCATAATACCTGCCGTTCTTATGTATGACTGTAACATCGCATCCTTCCGGGAATACGGTGTCAAGATGTGCTGCCACAAGGAGCTTCGGTCCTTTTCCTGTGCCCTGGAGGATCCCGAAAACATTGCCTGTGGAATCCATCTCCACATGATCAAGGCCTGCTGCAACCAAT
>CZCA01004907.1_pt1 | contig 10989 bp, 11 predicted proteins | sample 591981 | NCBI WGS metagenome assembly CZCA01 (sample SAMEA3556810, study PRJEB10932) | anaerobic digester metagenome
GCAAGGGTTTCCAAGTGTACAAAAACCTACTTATTGAAGCGCACGAGGAACGAGTTAAAGTAGTATGACTACTGCCTAGGAGGTCACATTTGAGTCCTAATCAGGGTGTCGCAGGTTCGATTCGTGCATGGCTCACCATGAATAAGGCTTAAGCGGCGGGAGTTTACAGGCTCCTACCGCTTTGCTATCAGATGTAAATCCGCGTTTCAAAAGAACAAATTACCCTACTCATAGATGAGCTCATCTTCGGCGAAGGCTTCTTCGGCATCGGCGGCAAAGTCGCGGGGCGAGCGGGCTGCTCTATTTCGCTGGTACTCCCGGTACCACTCATGGGCGATAATCATGGACATGACTTCGTTGCTGCCGGTCCAGATCGAGGCCAAGCGGATGTCACGATAGATCCGCTCGAGAGGCAGAATATTGGTATAACCGATGCCGCCGACCACCTGCATGGCATTGTGGACCACTTTCTGGCAGGATTCGGTGACAAACTTCTTTGTCTCTGAAACCATTCGTCTGATCTGGCGGTGATCCTGGTTTTCATCCACGGCTCGGGCGGTGGTATAGACCAGCGACCGCGCGGCATCGAGCAGCATCGCCGCCTCGGCGACCTGGAAGCTGACTCCCTGGAACTGGTTGATCACCTGACCGAAAGCTTTACGCCGCGAAGTATAGCCCGTGGCAATATCCAGGGCCGGCTTGGCCGCACCGATAGTCATCGCCGCGGTTCCGAGACGTTCAGGAATCATCATCGTGTTAAAAACCTCGTAAGCTCCGTTGACCTTGCCAATAACGTTCTCACGAGGGACCTTTACATCCCGAAAAACAAGGCGCGCAGTCCCCCCACCCCGGCAGCCCATCAACCCATAAAGATATTTTGTCTCCACACCCGGGCCGCGTTCAACAATAAATGCCGTAATCCCTTCCTGTGGCTTCACCTCGGGCTCGGTAACCGCGTAGACCAGAAAGAAATCAGCCCCTTCGCCACCGACGATGAAGCGCTTCTGGCCGTTGAGTAGAAAATAAAGCGCTTCTGGCCGTTGAGTAGAAAATAGTCTCCTTTATCTTCGGCCCGGCTTTTGGAGCCGAAAAAATCAGAACCGCCTGTCGGCTCGGTAAGGCACTCGGCGGCAAAAAGCTCGCCCCGGAGCAACGGCCGAACATATTTCTCTTTCTGCTCATCGGTGCCATGCAAAATGATTGCATCGCAGACCAGCTCGGCGCCGACGCCGAAGACGCAGGCAAATTCATAGCCAAGCGTGCCCACCTCTTCAAGAGCCATGCAAGTGGTCACCCAATCCATCTCCCGGCCGCCCCATTTCCGGGGATAGCGAATGCCAAAGAGGGAGCGCCGGGCGGCCTCTCTCAAAAATTCCCTGGGAAATTTAATCTCATCGCGGTCCATCTCCAGGATCATCTGCCGGGGCACCCATTTAACCAGTGCGCGCACTTCTTCTCTAAATTGAAGCTGTTCTTCGGTTAGCAGGTAATCAAACATAGTTCCACCTCTTCTTCATTGTCTGGTAAAACCATATTAACACAATTGATTTAATATTTCACCCTTTTCAGACGCTGTTGTACGTAGCCACCCCAGCATAAAACCAGGTATTAAATGCTTATAAAATGGCAAATTTTATATTTATGCTGCAATCACCAGTTCAGGGCTAGCCTCTATCTACCAAATTATGTTACCGTTAAAAGGGCCCCCGGAGAGAAAGAATATAACCGGGAGGTGCTGCAAATGAAAATGGTGATTGAAGATATGTTCCACAAAGGTAACCCGACCAGCTGGACCGTGGCCGGGCTGGGCCTGGTCGTTACCGGAGTTGGAAGAATGGTCGGTGGAAATTTAGGGGCCGGGATAATGGGTTTTGGCCTGGCCCATGTCGTTTTAGGGCTAGCGGATATGTTTAGACCGGTGGTCCGGGATTAAGCTGATCGGTCCAGAAACCGGGTATGGTTACTGGTGGCAGGAGAACTACGTCTTGCTATTCTTATCCAATCCCTGCTTCTATCCGGTAAGCTCAAAAAAATAAGGGGAATCTTCTTCCCCTTAACATTTATCGTTTAATATCCTTTAAATTTGCCCTTAACAGGTTTACTACTTTGTGCCTATCCTCTCCAGGGCGAGCCGCTCTTTCAAAGCATGATATTCATCGCGTATCCCTTGCGGGAGCCGGTCACCGAACTGTGCAAAAAAACTGCTGTGACCGGCCAGCTCCTTCTGCCAATCTTTAGGATCGATGGCAAAAAGTTGTTCAATCGTCTCCCCAGATATCTCCAGGTTCGTTAAATCAAGCTCGCCTTCCGCAGGGACAAATCCGATCGGTGTCCGCACGGCGCCGGCCTGGTTATGAGCCCGTCTGATGATCCAGTTCAACACTCTTAAATTTTCGCCGAACCCGGGCCAGATAAAGTCTCCCGCTTCATTTTTTCTAAACCAGTTTACGTGAAATATCTTCGGCGGCTTTTCTATCTTTTTCCCGAAATTAAGCCAGTGATGAAAATAATCGGCCATGTTGTAACCGCAAAAAGGCAGCATGGCCATGGGATCACGACGGACTTGCCCCTGTTTACCATACTGAGCCGCGGTAATCTCTGAAGCCATCGTTGCTCCAACATAAACCCCGTGTTGCCAGCTAAATGTTTCGTAAACTAGAGGGGCCAGTCTCGACCGGCGTCCGCCGAAAACAATCGCCGTCAGCGGAACGCCACGCGGGTTATCCCATTCCGGAGAGACCGAGGGGCACTGAACTATCGGGGCGGTAAATCGAGAGTTCGGATGAGCCCCGGGGATCGGTCTCCCTGAATCATCGGTCAAACCCGGTTTCCAGGGGCGGCCGTCCCAGGCGATTCCCGATGCCGGAGGCTCACCTTCACCGTCCTCCCACCAGATATCCCCATCTTCGGTTAAAAGAACATTGGTAAAGATAGTATTGCGCCGGATTGTGGCCAGAGCGTTGGGGTTGGATTGCGCATTCGTTCCCGGGGCCACCCCGAAAAAACCTGTTTCAGGATTTATGGCCCAGAGCCGACCATCCTCGCCAATACGGAGCCAGGCGATATCGTCACCGACAGTCCAGACCTTGTAGCCCTGTGCCCGGAAATGCTCCGGCGGGATGAGCATGGCCAGGTTGGTCTTACCGCAGGCGCTGGGAAAAGCAGCAGCAATATAATCGATCTTTCCGGTGGGATCTTCAATCCCCATGATCAGCATATGTTCGGCTAACCAGCCTTCACGGCGGCTTAGCCAGCTGGCGATGCGCAGGCTGAGGCATTTTTTCCCCAGTAAAACATTACCGCCGTATCCTGACCCAACGCTCCAGATAGTGTTATCTTCTGGAAAATGTAAGATCAGCCTTCTATTCGGATCTAAATCTGCCTTGCTGTGCAAGCCCCTGGTGAAGTTATCGCTCTCTCCAAGCTGCTCCAGAATCTCCCGGCCTGCGCGAGTCATAATCAGCATGTTCAAGACCACGTAGATACTGTCGGTCAGTTCAATGCCAATTTTACTGAACGGAGAGCCGAGCGGCCCCATCGAAAAGGGGATCACGTACATGGTCCTCCCCTTCATCGCTCCCCTGAAATATAATGCGGCCTGGCGATAGGCCTCGGCAGGCTTCATCCAGTTATTGGTAGGTCCAGCGTCTTCTTTCTTCGATGTACAGATATAGGTCAGCTGTTCGGTCCGGGCCACGTCGTTGGTTGCGGTGCGGTGATAGAAACAGCCCGGCCACTTCTGCTCATCTAACCTGATCATCTCGCCGGAGGCTACAGCCTCTTCTTCCAGCACTTTTTTTTGCTCCGCGGTACCGTCAATCCAAACGATCCGCTCGGGCTGGCAGAGTTGCGCCATCTCCGAAACCCATTGCTGTAGTGCTCTGTTCTGAGTCATCTTAACACGCCCTATCCATATTTTTAAATTACCAATATGGGCTAATAAATGCTTTTTTGCCGTTTCTACCTGTTTGATTTATATTTATATCATAATTCATTTAAAGGTTCCACAGATCAGCAAAATAATTTACCAGATAAATATATCTTTTTTAGGTTAAATTATACTCTAAAAGATAGAAAAATAAAAATCCCAGATCTGAGCTCCCCAGAAGACCACGATAACATAAGCTGCCGCGATAAAAGGCCCGAAGGGCAGCGCCGCCTTTACGGTTTTTTTCTGGACAATGATTAAGATTATTCCAGCAACTGCTCCGAGCAGCACCGCGATGAGAAAAATAAGGAGCAGATCAAACCACCCGGCCAGAAATCCAAGCGCGGCGAACAGCTTAATGTCGCCACCGCCCATCCCTCCCCGGCTGGCCAGGGCGATAAGAAGAGTGATCCCGCCTCCGACAAGCAAACCCAAAGCAGCGTCGATCCAAGAGAGGGCCGGACTGATCAGCTGCCAGAGCAGGGCCCAGGCGAAGATTATCCCCACAAAGATGTTTGGTATCTTCTGAATATCAAGATCGATCAGCGAAATGATCAGGAGAATAGAGAAGAGGGGAATATATTTCAGCAGATCCGGGGAGAAACCAAAACGCCAGAAAGCAGCCATAAAGATGGCGGCACTACAGAGCTCCACCGCAGTGTAACGAAATGAGATGGCCTTGTGGCAATAGCGGCAGCGCCCGCGTAAGAAGAGATAGCTAAAAACAGGAACTAGGTCGGCGGTTTTAAGGATTTTTTTACAGTGAGGACAGTGTGAACGTGGCCAGATAATGGAAACACCCGCTTGGTAACGGTAGATCACCACATTGTAAAAACTACCCAGGACCAGGCCACAAAGGCCCAACCACAGGTAAACGATAACCGGTTCAAGCTTCATCTGATTTTCCTTTCCGCAATATCCTATTCCTTCCCAAAGAGCGCCGCGCTAAATATAAGAATTTCTTCACCCCCGGCCCGTATACAGGTGACTAAGATCACTGCTCCCAAATAACGAAACCTACTCTACAGGTTGTTGCTAAGATAGTAGTCCAGAATCTTTTTATCACGTTGGAATATATCTGCAATCAGAGCCACCCGGATATACATTCCGTTACGCACCTGTCTCCAATATGCCGCCCGCGGGTCGCTATCTACCTCGACGGCAATCTCCTGGCGGCGGGGCAGGGGATGCATGATGATTCCATCCGGTTTCAAGAGCTCCAGGTGCCGTTTCTGGAAAGAGAAGCGTTCAATATCGATATCTACGTGAGCCCCCTCCTCTTGGTCCCATTCATCCTGCAAGCGGGTCATATAGATGGCATCAACTTCGGGGATAACCTTCTCAAAATCATCAGTGATCTCATAAGCTGTCTTCTGCTGATCAAGAAGAGAAAGGATATCCTGGCCAATTTGATATTCCGGCGGAGCTACAAAATAAAGCTTCACCTCTTCAAACTGCGTTAGCAAGGCGGCAAGCGAACGGACCGTCCGCCCGCGGCGCAGATCGCCGACAAAGGCAATCTTTTTCTGCGCAATTCCGCCGCGATGCAAGAAGCTGCGCCGCAGGGTATAGATGTCCAGTAGCGCCTGGGTCGGGTGCTGATCCTTTCCCGAGCCGGCATTGATCACCGGTACCGGGTGGTCAGTATTGTTGAGCAAATTGGCGATTGTTTTGGCAAAATTAGCCCTCGGGTGACGCATGATAATCAGATCAAAAAAGAGTGAAAAAGTACGGACCGTGTCTTCTTCGGATTCGCCTTTAATTTCAGACGAGGTCTTTGGATCGCGGACCTCGGCACACTTGATCCCCAGCATCTGGCAGGCGCTGTAAAACGAAAGAAAGGTTCTGGTTGAAGGTTGCACAAAGTAGAGCATGGCCCGTTTATGGTTCAGGGTAGAGGCCAGGTACTCCATCCCGGCCTTGGTCCGGGAGATTTCCCTAATCTTATCGGCCAGATCGCAAATCTCTTCTAAATAATCATAGTCAAATTGCTGGACATCAATACAGTGAAACACCTTATTTTCCACTGTGCTCCCCCTTTCTGAAGTAGTTCGCCAAAGGCACCCGCGGGTAGAATGCTTTAATTTTGAATAGATTCCCCGCGTCAACATTTATTTTTTTGATTCGGCGGCCGCAAGGTACGGCGACAAATATTACCGCTACTATTTTCTCTTTATTATAGTATAATGTAAAGAGAACATCTGTTCGATAGAGAGGGAGCCCCGATGAAAGAACAGCGACAAGCAATTTTACTGGCCGATGCAGAATCTTTTTATGCCAGCGTTGAGATTACCCACAACCCCTCTTTACGCGGCAAGCCTGTCGCCGTCTGCGGCGATCCCGCCCTGCGACACGGGCTCGTCCTTGCCGCCAGCAAAGAGGCGAAGGCTTACGGGGTTAAAACAGGCCAGCCGGCCTGGGAATGCCGGCGTCTCTGCCCCGGGGTGATCTTCGTCCGTCCCCATATGAACAGGTATCTCGAATCTGCCCTGGAGATGACCCGGATCTTCGAGCAGTTTACCGATCGCGTCGTCCCCTACTCCATCGACGAGCACTTTCTCGACCTGAGCGGCTGCGAACGCCTCTGGGGAACGCCCCACGAGGCGGCCCGCCGCATTCTCCGGCAGGGCTGCGAGGCCCCCCGCCGCATTCTCCGGCAGGTCTGGGATGAAACCGGGATCCGCTGCCGGATCGGCTTGGGTGAAAACCCGCTCCAGGCGAAGATGGCCTGCGACCGCTTTGCTAAAAAAAGGGTGGACGGATTTTTTGAGCTCAACAGTACCAATTACGCGGCCCATGTCTGGTCCCTGCCTATCGGCAACCTCTTCGGGGTCGGGCCGCGAATGAAGGATCATTTTAACCGCATGGCTGTACGTACCATCGGCGATCTCGCCCGGCTACCCCGCGAAATCCCGACCCGACGCTGGGGTGTTAACGGCCTGCTGCTCTGGCTAAACGCCCACGGGATTGACTACTCGACCCTGCAGCCGGGGACACTAGCTCCCCAGAAAGGGGTGGGCCACTGTGCCACCCTGCCGCGGGATTACGCCTCTCGGCAGGAGATTGAGGCGGTCCTACTCGAGTTGACTGAAGAGGCCTGTTTCCGGGCCCGGACCCTGGGGAAAATGGGCACGACAGTTCATGTTTACTGCCGCGGCGCCGATTTTGATCACCCCTCCGGTTTTTCCCGCCAAAAAAAGCTGCCCGAGCCGGCCTCCGCCGCCACCGAAGTCTACCCCGTTGCACAGCAGCTCTTTCGCCGTCACTGGGATGGCCGGCCGGTGCGAGCAGTGGGACTCAACCTTAGCGGGCTGACCGACCGCCGCTGCTACCAGCTCTCCCTCTTCAACCATCGCGAAATCACAAATTCGCTCAGCGCAGCAATGGACGAGATTCGGGAGCGCTTCGGGCCAACCGCTCTTTTTCGGGCGGCCTCGCTGACTTCAGGAGGGCAGCTCTTTACCCGTGCCAATATGATCGGAGGACATGAAAAATGAGAAAAAAGAAACTATACCACCAGTTTGCCTGCAGCAGCCTGATATTACCCGAGCACCGCGCCAGGCTGGCCCAGCACCACCAAAAAAAAGCCCGGGAGGCATGCCGCGGGGAAACGAGTTTAGCCGCGGCTGATGAACAGCAGCAAGAGCAGTTTCAGCGCCTGGCAGAGCAGTCACTCTCCCGGCAGCTGCCGCTAAAAGTAACCGTCCGGGAAGGCGGAAGTTGCCGCACCATCACCGGGGTGATCATAGAACAGCAGTCACTCTCCGGCAAGATCCGCCTTCAATCAGGTGAGTGCATCATCACCGTCGCCGTCACCGCAATAATCTATCTCGAACCTGCTTTTTGATCGGTAGAACAGATAGCTGGCCAGGAGGAGAAAATCCCAAACATGTTTTTCCTTCCGTTCGGTTGCCATTAGACCGGTACAGCTTTAGTCTTTTCCTTTTTTACTCCGGCTACCAGTCACATGAGGTTCGTTTAGGTAGAGGTTAAAGAGAATTCCGCGGCCGCCAGCCTGCCGATCATGGGTCACCTGGAGCAGCGAGAAGAGATCTACGCCGCCCAATCTCTCCTCAAGTACCGTGAAGGAAGGCATTTTATCCAGCTCCAGGGTTAGCTGGCTCTCCGACCAGGTTATTCCGGGCTGGCCGGCCAGGCTTTTTTTAAGTAAACCCGCAATCAGCGGGTTTAAAATACGGGGCCGTAAATCCAAAGAAAGCTTTAAGTCAACCCGGTAAACGGAGGGTTCAAACTTAAATTGCAGCAGATCTGCGACGACAAGACCCTTAAAGTCAATGAGGGAATATCTTCCAGAGATCTTGGCCGTAATAGTATAATCCACAATTTGAAAAGAGAGATCATTCAAAAACCGGTAGCGCTCCAAGAGCAGAGGAGCCGCAACCCTGTTCAGTAATTTACCGGTTAAAAGAAACTGGCCGATATAGAGAGCCATAACCTAAATTCAAATCTCCATTCCAGATCTAACCTTTGAGCAAGTGTGATCAAGCAGCCCGGTCTACGCTTCGCTTCTCTTCAAGATATCGCTGATCTGCGGCAGGGCTTTCTCCAGATCGGCCCGGGAAATATCTTTATGCGTGGTAAAACGGATTCTTGCGGGGCCAACAGGATTGGCCAGTATGGCCCTCGCCCGTAGAGCTTCGCTAAAAAGAGCCGCCTTCATCCTGGTTAACTCGGCGACAACAATATTTGTTTCCACCAGTTCCGGATCTATTTTGATCCCCGGCATCGAGGCGAGCTCTTCGGCTAAAAAACGGGCGTTGGCATGATCTTCGGCCAGCCGCTCGACCATTGTTTGCAAGGCGATGATCCCCGGAGCAGCAATAATCCCGGCCTGGCGCATCCCCCCGCCCAGGATTTTACGCCAGCGGCGCGCCCGGGCGATCCAGTCCCGCGGCCCGGCGATAACCGAGCCTACTGGCGCGGCCAGCCCTTTCGAAAGACAGATCTGGACGGTATCGGTACAGGCAGCAAACTTATGTGCAGGTATCCCCGTGGCCACCGCTGCGTTAAACAGCCGTGCTCCGTCCAGATGTACCGGGATGGAATGAGCCCGGGCCACCCGGTAAATTGCCTCCATCTGCTCCAGGGGGATAATGGCTCCCCCGGCGCGGTTATGGGTATTTTCCAGGCAGATCAGGGCAGTGGGAGGAAAATGAATATTATCTTCCCGGATCACATCAGCAACCTGTGCGGCGGTAGGGGCCCCTCTTTCGCCCTTTAGAGTTCGAAACTGCACCCCGGCTAAAACCGGAGCTGCACCCGCTTCATAGTAAAAAATATGCGCTTCGGATTCAAGGATTACTTCGCTGCCCGGTGGGCAGTGTGTTAAAATAGAAACCTGGTTGCCCTGGGTGCCGCTAGTAACCAGGAGAGCATCCTCTTTCCCCAGCATTTCGGCCACCAGCTCCTGTAGCCGGTTAACCGACGGATCTTCGCCATAAACATCGTCACCAAGTTCGGCTGTAGCCATCGCCCGGCGCATCTCTGCAGTAGGTTGAGTAACTGTATCGCTACGTAGATCAATCATTGCTTGGCCTCCGCGATCTGTTTTTTTATATTTTACCACATCTCTGCTGTAAAAAAAGAAAACCGCAGTAGCAACATCAACAGGAGCAGACCATGAACCTCAAAATTAGCCCGTCATTAAGCCCTTCCTCGCGCAGGGCAGGCTTAGATCATTTTAAGAACGGAGGTAAAAGATCGGAGAGAGTCGGCTTACCGAGCTCTTGCAGTTCATATTTCACCCGCAGAACCGGTTTCCGGATCTGCATGATCCGGCGCAGATCAATCGGCGTGGCGATGATCACCAGGTCGGCTTCAGAGCGGTTGATGGTCAACTCGAGATCCCGGATCTGCTTCTCTCCATAGCCCATGGCCGGTAAAAAGGAACCGATATGGGGGTACTTTTCAAAAACTGCGTTGATCGTCCCGACCGCAAAAGGACGCGGGTCGACCAGGGAGGCGGCTCCGTATTTTTTTGCCGCGATCACCCCTGCGCCGTATTTCATTTCGCCGTGAGTCATAGTCGGGCCGTCTTCCACCACCAGGACGCGCTTCCCCCTAATAAGCTGGTTCTCTTCGATAGAGATCGGAGAAGCAGCTTCGATGATCACAGCCTCACTGTTGGCTTGCTGAATATTTTCGAGGACAGTACCGATATCGCCAAAACTAGCGGTCTCCTCTTTATTGACAATGATCACATCGGCGAGACGCAGATTCGTCTCCCCAGGATGATAAGTCAACTCGTGGCCGGGCCGGTGCGGATCAACCAGGGTAATATAGAGGTCGGCCTCGTAAAAAGAGAGATCATTGTTTCCGCCGTCCCAGATAATGATATCGGCCTCATTTTCCGCTTCGGCGAGAATGCGGCCGTAATCTACCCCGGCATAGACCACTACTCCACAATCCAGGTGCGGTTCATATTCTTCGCGCTCTTCGATAGTGCAATTGTAACGATCCAGATCGGTATAACTGGCATAACGCTGGCAGATCTGCGTGGAGAGATTTCCGTAGGGCATCGGGTGACGCACCACCACCACCCGCTTCCCCTTTTCCCGTAATAGCTCACAGATTCGCCGCGTAGTCTGGCTTTTTCCCACTCCCGTGCGAACCGCGGTGACGGCAATCACCGGCTTACTCGACTTGAGCATAGTCGCCCTGGGGCCTTGCAACCTGAAATCGGCTCCCGCCGACATCACCGCAGAGGCCTTCGACATGACATAATTGTGGGTCACGTCGCTGTAAGCAAAAAGAACTTCGCTGACATTATGTTTTTTAATCAGTGGGATCAGCTCTTCTTCAGGGTAGATCGGCACCCCGTCCGGATACAAACTTCCGGCTAGTTCGGGAGGATAAACCCGCCCATCAATGTCGGGTATTTGCGTTGCCGTAAAGGCGATAACGTGGTATTGGGGATTATCTCTGAAACAAACGTTGAAATTATGAAAATCGCGCCCGGCGGCGCCCATAATGATCACGTTTTTACCTTGATCCATCGTTGGCACTCCTGTCTATATTTTTTAGATAACCAGTGCTAAAAT
>CZCA01002101.1_pt1 | contig 10981 bp, 7 predicted proteins | sample 591981 | NCBI WGS metagenome assembly CZCA01 (sample SAMEA3556810, study PRJEB10932) | anaerobic digester metagenome
GCAAGATGCAGTGCGGCGGCCTCGGCGGCGAGGGCACCGCCGAGGCGCGGGAGCATCTGTGTGCCGATTGCACCGGCGAAGCGGTCGGGGAGCTGCCAGCGGTCCATCAGCGCTGCGCCGACCTCGGCGAAGTCGCAGCCGACGATGCGACGCTCGGCCGCATCGAGGGCCTCCTTGCCGGTTTCGGCTTCGCGCCGCGCCATCGCCGCCAGCTCGGGCACGGTCTGGTAGAGGACGAGGTGCCCGATGTCCGCGAGCACGCCGATGACGAACAGGCGCTCGGCCATCGGTTGCGCGGCCGTCTGCGCAGCGGCGCGCGCCGCCAGGCCGGTGAGCAGGCTGCTGCGCCAGAAGCGCTGCATGTCGAGTCGTGCGGGCCGAATGCCGGCAAAGGTGGCCTGCAGCGACATTGCCAGCACGAGGTCGTGCACCTGCTGCAGGCCGAGCAGGGTGACTGCCCGCAGCACGTCGTCGATGCGTCCGCGCGGGCCGTACAGCGCGCTATTGACCAGGCGCAGCAGACGCGCGCTGAGCGCCGGGTCGGCGCCGACCAGGCGCGCGACCTCGACGATCGAGCCCTCGGGCGACTCGACCTGCGCCCTGACGCGCTCGTACACATCGGGCAGCGAGGTCAGGGTTTCGATCTGGCTGACGAGTTCCTGGGCGGAATGCATGGCGGCGTCCTTGGCGGCTGAGGGCGATCAGGGGGTCGGGTCACTGCCCGGCGAGGGCGGCTGCGCGGTCTTGCGGGCACTGCGCGGCGTGAACACCAGCGGCTGGGCAGGCGGGAGCTCCGGCTGCAGGGTGGCATGCTCGATGCCGAAGCGGGTCTGCAGCAAGCGGCGCTCGGCGGCGAGCACGGCCGGCCAGAGCGCGGCGTCGCCGAGCACCACATGGGCCGACAGCGCGGTGCCGTGCGAGTCGATGCTCCAGATGTGCAGGTCGTGCACCGAGCGCACGCCGTCGATGGCCGCCATCGCGCGCCCGACCTCGGGCAGCGACAGGCCGTCGGGCACGCCCTCGAGCAAGGTGTTGAGCACGCGGCGCAGCAGCGACAGCGTCGAGAACAGGATCAGCCCGCAGATCAGCATGGTCAGCATCGGGTCGATCGGCGTCCATCCGGTGTAGAGGATGACGACGCCCGAGGCGAGCGCCGCCACCGAGCCGAGCAGGTCGCCGATGACGTGCAGCAGCGCGCCACGGGTATTGAGGTCGGCCTCGCCGCGGGTGAGCAGCCAGGCGACGACGATGTTCAGCACCAGGCCGCCGAGCGCGACCAGGATCACCGCCTCGCCAGCCACCTCGCGCGGATTCATCAGGCGCTCGACCGCATGCCAGACTAGGCCGCCGACCACGGCGAGCATGAACAGGCTGTTGACCAGAGCCGCCAGCGCCTCGACCCGGCGCAGTCCGTAGCTGTGGCGATCGCTCGGCGCCCGCTTCGCCACCCGGGCCGCAATCGCCGCGAGGCCGAGCGACATGGCGTCGGTGAGCATGTGACCGGCATCGCCGAGCAGCGCCAGCGAACCCGACCACCAGCCAGCGATCGCCTCGACCGCCGCGAAGCCGAGCGTGAGCGCCAGGGCCAGCGGCAGGAAGCGGCTGGCAGCGTGGTCGTGATGGTGATGGTGATGCCCATGCTCATGGGCGTGATGCGCGTGATCGTGCGCGTGCTGCATCGAATCGCTTCCTGTCGATCGGGGTGCCTCGATTATGCCCCGTGGGGCTTGGAGGCGTGGCGGACGGTTTTCGCGCAATAGGTAAAACCGTCTAGCCCGCTGCTTCATCTCCCCAATTTTTGTAGGGCTATCGAAGGCCTAGAGTGGCATCCACGCCAATGGCTCGTGGAGTACCGCAATGAACAAGGCTTTTGAAACCCCCGATTCGGCCGCCGGTGCCGCTCCGGCCTCGGCTTCGCGCCGCAACTTCCTGCGCGGCGTGCCGATGGTGACCGCCGCGGCGGCCGTGGCGCCGCTGCCGGCGATGGCAAGCACCGGCAAGCAGCAGTGGGCAATGCTGATCGATGTGCGCAAGTGCATCGGCTGCCAGGCCTGCACCGTGTCCTGCATCCAGGAAAACGCCGTGCCCGAGGGCAGCTTCCGCACCGTGGTGTCGACCTACAGCGTCAAGCTCACCGACAGCGCCCAGCCCGCCGGCACCTACGTGCTGCCGCGCCTGTGCAACCACTGCGACAACCCGCCGTGCATCCCGGTGTGCCCGGTGAGCGCCACCTACAAGCGCGAGGACGGCATCGTCGCCGTCGATGGCGACCGTTGTGTGGGCTGCGCCTACTGCGTGCAGGCCTGTCCCTACGACGCGCGCTTCATCAACCACGAGACCAACAAGGCCGACAAGTGCACCTTCTGCGCTCACCGCGTGGATGCCGGCCTGCTGCCCGCCTGCGTCGAGACCTGCGTCGGCGGCGCGCGCATCTTTGGTGACATCAACGACGCCGAGGGCGAGCTCGCCCGCCGCCTCAGGGAAGCGCAGCCGCAGCTGAAGGTGCTCAAGCCCGAGCTCGAGACCGCGCCGCGGGTGTTCTACATCGGCCTCGACGAGCGCTTCACCGGCAAGGTCGAGGGCCAGGGCACGCTGTGGAAGCCGCGCAGCCTGCCGCATGCCTGAACCGCACGCGAGGAGATCCATCATGAACCCGAACATCGTCGAAACCCTCAACGTCGCGCGCGAAGTCGCCTGGCTGCCGTGGGCGGTGCAGTACTTCTTCCTCATCGGCCTGTCCTATGGCGCGTACCTTTTGTCGCTGCCGGGCATCGTCTTCCGCCGCCCGGGCTGGACGGGCATTTCGCGCCTGGCCCTGCTTGGCGCGCTGGTGTGCGGCCTGGCCGCGCCGGTGGCGCTGCTCGCCGACCTCCATCAGCCGGGGCGGTTCTGGCACTTCTACGCCTGGTTCACGCCGAGCTCCTGGATGTCGTGGGGCGCCTTCTTCATCCCGGTGTATCTGGGCGGGCTGCTGATCTACGCCTGGCTGGCCTTCCGCCCCGAGCTGGCGCGCCATGCCGAGAGCGGCGGCAAGCTCGCCGGGCTGGCGAGCGTACTCGCCTACGGCGGCCACGAAAGCCGTGGCGCGCTCAAGGCTGCGGCCTTGCTCGCCTTCGTCGGCGCGGCGCTGGTCGCGCTGTACACCGGCGCCGAGGTCGCGGTGGTGCGGGCGCGTCCGCTGTGGAACACGCCGTTGCTGCCGCTGCAGTTCTTCATCACCGCGTTTGCCGGTGCGGTCGGCCTGGCGCTGCTGTTCAACCGCTTCAGCGTGCGTGACGAGGCTGCCAACCGCCGCATGGCCGGCGTGCTGGCCGCGACCCAGGTGCTGGCGCTGGCTGTGGGGGCGCTGTGGCTGGCGTTGGGCGTGAGCGGCATCTCGCCGGTCCATGCCCAGGCCCTCGCCGAAGTCGGCCCCTCGGCCAACTGGCAGCTCTCGGCGGCGTGGGCGGTGGCGGCCACCGTGCTGACCCTGGTGCTGGCCTGGAAATGGCCCGGCTCCGGCCTGCTGATCGGCCTGCTGGCGCTGCACTCGGCGTGGATGATGCGCTGGTCCATCTTCATCGGCGGCCAGGAGGTGCCCAAGACCGGCGCCGGCTACTACACCTATTCGCTGCCGCTCGGCCCCGAGGGCCTGCTCGGCATCGTCGGCACCGCCGGGCTGTGGATCTTCCTCTTCGTCCTCATCACCACCTTGCTGCCGCTCGACCGCCTCGCCGCCGGCAACACCGACAAGGCTGCCGCCTGAGCGCGGGCGCCCAAGGAGAAACATCATGAAAATCGAACGTCGTGAACTCATCGCCGCCGGGGGCCTCGCTGCCTTCGCCGCCGGCTTCTCGCAGACCCTGGGCCGGATGGTGGCCAACTTCACCGGCCCCGAGGACAAGAAGATCGCCGAGGGCCGCCACATCCACGGCCGCTCGGCCGAGCCGGAGTTCACCGTCGATCCGGTCACCGGCGAGTTCACCCCCAACCCCAACCAGCAGGTCAGCTACACCGCCTGCCTGGGCTGCACCACCCAGTGCGGCGTGCGCGTGCGTGTGGACAAGGCGAGCGGCCAGGTGATCCGCGTGGTGGGCAACCCCTACAGCCCGCTGTCGACCGAGCCCCATCTGCCGATGAAGGTGTCGGTGAAGGAGAGCCTGGTGGCGATGTCGCGCTTCCAGGACAAGGGCCTGGCCGGGCGCTCGACCGCCTGCGGCCGCGGCAATGCGGCGATGGACCAGATGAACTCGCCCTTCCGCGTGCTCACGCCCTTGAAGCGCGTCGGGCCGCGCAACTCGGGCCAGTGGCAGCCGATCTCCTTCGAGCAACTGGTGAAGGAGGTGGTGGAGGGTGGCGACCTGTTCGGCGAGGGTCATGTCGACGGCCTCGCCGCGCTGCGCGACCTCGAGACTCCGATCGACCCCGCCGCGCCCGAACTCGGCAAGCGGGTGAACCAGGTCGGCGTGCTCACCAGCGTCAATGACGGCCGCGAGAACTTCAGCCGCCGCTTCTGGAACCAGTCCTTCGGCACGCTCAACCACGTCGGCCACGGCTCGTACTGTGGCGGTGCCTACCGCTCCGGTTCGGGCGCGCTGTTCGGCGACCTGAAGAAAATGCCGCACGCCAAGCCCGACCTGTCGAATGCCGAGTTCGTGCTCTTCATCGGCACCGCGCCGGGCAATGCCGGCAACCCGTTCAAGATCTTCGGCTCCAAGCTCGCCAAGGGCCGCGCCGAGGGGCGGCTGGACTACGTTGTGGTCGATCCGGTGCTGAACAACTCGCAGAACCTGGCCGCCGCAGACCATGGGCGCTGGGTGCCGATCCGCCCCGGCACCGACGGTGCGCTGGTGATGGGCATGATGCGCTGGATGTTCGACAACGATCGGGTCAATGCCGCCTACCTCGCCTGGCCCAACCTGACGGCGGCCGAGGCCGCCGGGGAGCCGTCGTTTACCAACGCCGGCTGGCTGGTGATCGTCGAGGACGGGCACCCGCGCCAGGGGCGCTTCCTGCGCGGTTCGGACATCGGCATGGCGGTCGCCGCCGACGATAGGTACAAGGACGCTGACCCCTACGTGATCGCGACCGCGGGGGGTGAGCTGATCGCCGCCGAGACGGCGACCGTGCCGGCGCTGCTCGAGACCTCCCGCGTGATCGAAGTCGGCGGCAAGCCGGTGATGGTGAAGACGCCCTTCGAGCTGCTGCGCGAATCGGCGCGCCGATTCGAGCTCGCGGAATATTCCGCCGCCTGCGGCATCGCGGAAGAGATCATCATTGGCCTCGCCGACGAGTTCACCCGCCACGGCCGCAAGGCGAGCGCGGTGGCGCACGGCGGCATGATGGCCGGCAATGGCTTCAACAACGCCTATGCGGTGGTCACGCTGAACGCGCTGATCGGCAACCTCAACTGGAAGGGCGGCTTCATCATCAACGGCGGCGGCTTCAAGGACAACGGCGCCGGTCCGCGCTACGACCTCGAGACCTTCCCCGGCCAGGTCAAGCCCGCCGGCACCCCGATCGGGCGCAACGTGCCCTACGAGCGCTCGGCCGAGTTCAAGCGTCGCCAGGCCGAAGGCAAGCCCTATCCGGCCACCGACGCCTGGTTCCCGAACGCCCCCGGGCTGGGCACCGAATGGTTCACCGGCGCGCTGCGCGGCTATCCCTACACCCTCAAGGCGCTGGTGCTGTGGAGCTGCAACCCGCTGTACGGCATTCCCGGCATCCGCCCGCTGATCGAGGACGGCCTGAAGGATCCGAAGAAGCTGCCGCTAATCATCGCGGTCGACCCGCTGATCAACGAGAGCAACGCCTTCGCCGATTACATCGTGCCCGACTCGATCATGTACGAGAGCTGGGGCTTCCCGGCGCCTTGGGCGGGGATCCCGACCAAGGCCACGACCGCGCGCTGGCCGGTGGTCGAGCCCAAGGCCGCGACCACCGCCGACGGCCAGCGCATCGGCATGGAGACCTTCTACATCGCGCTCGCCAAGGCGATGAATCTTCCCGGCTTCGGCCCGGACGCGATCGCCGACATGGATGGCAAACGCTACCCGCTCGATCGCGCCGAAGACTGGTACCTGCGCGGCGCGGCCAACATCGCCTTCGCCGGCAAGGCGCCGGTGGGCGATGCGACCGACGAGGACATGGCACTGACCGGCGTGGAGCGGATCCGTCCGCTGATGGAGGCGACGCTGAAGCCCGAGGAGTGGCGTAAGGCGGCGATGATCTATACCCGGGGCGGGCGCTACCAGCCCGCTGGCGAGGCGCAGGATGCCGCACACCCCGAATGGCAGACCAATCGCTTCAGAAAGCCGCTGTGGGTGTGGAACGAGAACATCGGCACCGCGCGCAACACCATGACCGGCAAGCGTGTCAGCGGCTGTGCGACCTGGATGCCGCCGTCCTTCTTCGACGGCACGCCGATGCGAGCGGTGCACACCGAGGCCGACTGGCCGCTGCAGATCGTCAGCTACAAGTCGGCGCTGCAGAACTCGTACAGCATCGCCACCCGCATCACCGGCCTGCACCCGGATAACCCGGTGATCGTGCATCCGGCCGACGCGGGCAGGCTCGGCCTCGCTACCGGCGACCGCGCGCGCATTCGTACCCCGGGCGGCGCAGCCGAGTGCACCGTGATCGTGCACGAGGGCGTGATGCCGGGGGTGATGGCGATCGAGCACGGCTATGGCCACCGCGAGCTGGGCGCGCGCCCGCACCGCATCGGTGATCACACCCAGCCCGACCGCCCCGACCTGCGCGCCGGCATCAACCTCAACGACCTTGGGCTCACCGACCCCACCCGTGGCGACGCAGTGATCTGGGTGGATGCGGTGTCGGGCACCGCAGTCCGTCAGGGACTGCCGGCGCGGCTCGAGCGCGTGTAGGCGGCTTCAGTCGAGTGCCGCCGGGTCGGCGCGCAGCATCAGGCGCGCGAGCTCGGCGGCGCTGCCGACGCCGGTTTTCTCCATGACGTGATGACGGTGCACATGCACCGTCTTCTCGCTGATGTCCAGCTCGCGCCCGACCAGCTTGTTGGGCAGCCCCAGCGCCACCAGACGTGCCACCTCCAGTTCGCGCGGCGACAGGCGGTCGAGCAGGGCCTTGGCCTCGGCGCAGCGCGCCATCTGCTCGCGCGCTGCACAGCCGAGCTTGACCGCGCGCCCGACGGCATCGATCAGCGCCTGGTCCTTGAAGGGCTTCTCGAGGAAGTCGCAGGCGCCGTGCTTCATCGCCTGCACCGCCAGCTCGACGTCGCCGTGGCCGGTGATGAACACGATCGGGGTCTGCCACCCGCGCTGGCGCAGCACCTGCTGCAGCTCCAGGCCGCTCATCGTCGGCATGCGGATATCGAGCACGAGGCAGGCAGCCTGCGCGGGGTCGGTCGCCGCGGCGAGGAACGCTTCGGCCGAGGCGTGGCTGGCTACCGTCCAGCCCATGGATTCGAGGAGGAACACCAGCGAGCGCCGGAATGCGGCGTCGTCGTCGACAAGGTGGATCAGGATGTCTTCGGGCACGGTCATGTCGGTTCTGATGTGTCGGGCGTCCCGGCAGCGGATGCGGGGTTCGGGGACGGCGCCAGTGGAAGGCTGAGGATGAAGGTCGCCCCGACGGCCTCCGCGGCCAGACCGGCGTCCGCGGGGGCGTCCCGGGTCCCGTTCGGCGACGCGTCGGGCGCAGCGTCGGCGGCTGCCAGTGCGAGCCGGCCGCCGTGGGCGCAGCGTCGGCGGCTGCCAGTGCGAGCCGGCCGCCGTGCGCCTCGGCGATGCTGCGGCAGATGGAAAGGCCGAGGCCCAGGCCGTCGGCCTTGGTGGTGAAGAAGGATTCGAACAGCTGCGCACGCGCAGTCTCGTCCAGGCCGCTGCCATGGTCGCGCACCCGGATGCGCAGGCTATCTGCGGCCACCTCGAGCCGGATGTCGATGCGCTGGCGCTCGTATGGCAGGCCGCGGCTGGCATCCCAGGCGTTCTTGAGCAGGTTCAGCAGCACCTGCTGGATCTGCAGTCGATCCACTTCGATACGCAGGTCGGGCGGCAGGGCGTCGTCGATCGCGACCGGGGGCGCGTGCGCGAGCATGCCGCGGAACAGGGTGACGGTCTCGTCGAGCAGCTCCCGCGGCGCCACCGCTTCGCGGCTGGCCGTGCGCTTGCGGGCAAAGGCGCGGATGCGGCCCAGGATGCCCGCGGCGCGCTCGGCCTGGCCGGCGATCTCGCCCGCGGCTTCGCGCACCGCAGCCTCGGTCAGACGCTGGTTGTCGGCGCGGCGCACCAGGCTGTTGGCGTAGTTGGCGATTGCCGCCAGTGGCTGGTTGAGCTCGTGGGCGAGCGTGCCGGAGAGCTCGCCGAGCACCGACAGGCGCGACATGTGCTCGGCCTGCTCCTGTGCGCCGCGCATGCTCGCTTCCATTGCCTCGCGCGCCGCGAGCGCCTCGCGCAGCGCGGCGGTGCGGCTCTGCACGAGGTGCTCGACGCGTACCGTGTAGGCGATCCAGCCCACGATCAGCAGCGCGAAGCCGGCGACCCACGGCCAGTAGCGTTCGGCCAGCACCATCAGCGTGGGCGCGCGCAGGTAGGCATAGGGGCCGATCTCGAGGCGGCGGAAGAGTTCGTGCACCGCCTGGTAGTCGGCGGGCATCGCCCAGGCCAGGCCATCCTGCTCGTGGCGCATGCCGAGCAGCGCGATCGCCACCACGCGCGCGAGCTCGGGCGGCGTGTGGCGCAGCGTGGCGAGCGGCCAGTCGGGGTAGAGCGGAGTCGAGGTGGCGCACGGGAAGCCGTGCTCGACGCGGGGTGACAGCACACGAAAGCGGGCGGCCCAGTCGGGCCTGGCTTCGAGCAGGCAGCTGCGCAGCACGCCCGCATCGGCCAGCCCGCGGTCGAGCGCATCGACCACGCCGTCCATCGGCAAACCGACCTCGCGCAACTCGGCGAGGTCGATGGCACGACGGTCGAGCTCGCCCCATACCAGCTGGTAGCCGCCGAAGCCGCTCCGGCCCACGATCGCGAGCCGCCGGCCGGGGAGGTTCTCCAGCGCGCGCAGCGGGCTCGCGCGCGGCACGATCACCACCGAGCCCAGCGCACGCTCGGGTGCGCGGCCGCCGCCGGCATCGAGGGTCAGGATGCGGCTCGCCCCGAGCGCCGCCTCGAGTTCGACGTAATGGCCTGGGTTGGTGATGACGAAGTCGAGCTCGCCGCGGCGCGCGGCCTCGTAAAGGCCGTCGTGGTCGAGCTGGACGAGCGTTGGGGTGTAGCCGGGCAGGGCGGATTCCAGCCTGCGCAGCACCGGCGTCCATTCCGTCACCGCGGCTTCGGCGCCGAGAAAGGCGAGCACGCCGATGCGCAGCGGCTTGTCGGCGGCGAGCGCCGGGACGTGGCCTGCGCTGCCGAGGGCGGCGAGGGCCAGGATGCAGCAGAGCGTGCGGATCAGGCGGCGCGGAGGTACGAAAGCGGGCATCGGGCGAACATCGCCTGTGGGGCGTGTCACGTCAAGCGCAAGGCGCTCCAGCGCGCCGCAGGCCGCTCGCCGCGGCGGCCGCGAGGGTGTGGCGCATGCCGGGCGAGCCCGGTCCGGCTTGCGTCGTGGCCTGCGTCAGCGCTGCAGCAGCTGCGAGAAGCGCTCCACCACCTCGACCACCTCGGCGGCCCCCTTGCGGATGCCGCCGATGACCTCGCCGGCCTCGTTGGCGAGACTGACGCTGGCGGTGGCGGTCTCGTGCATGTCCCGGACCCGGCCGATCGCCTCCCGGGTGCCGTCCTGCACGGTGCCGATCATGCCGGTGATCTCGGTGGTCGCGTTGGAGGTGCGCTCGGCGAGCTTGCGCACCTCGTCGGCCACCACCGCGAAGCCGCGGCCGTGTTCGCCGGCGCGGGCGGCCTCGATGGCGGCGTTGAGCGCGAGCAGGTTGGTCTGGTCGGCGATCTCGCGGATGGTGTTGACGATCGAGGTGATCTGCGCGGTCTCGTCGCCGAGCTGCCCGATCGAGCCCGCCGCGCCCTCGGCGCTGACGGCGATCGCACGCATCTGCTCGGCGGCGCGCACGATCACGCTGGTGCCGAAGTCGGACAGGCGCGCGTTTTCGCGGGCGATGGTCAGGGCCTCGGCGGCGTTGTCCACCTCCTGCTCGAGCGCCTCCATGCGGGCGCTGATGTCGGCGGCGAACTTGATGAACTTGTAGGGTCGGCCGTCGGGGGCGAGCACCGGGTTGTAGCTCGCCTCGAGCCACACCTTGCGGCCGTTGCGGGCGACGCGCTGGAAACGACCGCTGAAGTACTCGCCCTGGCGCAGGCGGGTCCAGAAGCGCTCGTACTCGGCCGACGCGGCATGGCCGGGTTCGCAGAACGTGCGATGGTGGCGGCCGAGCACCTCGTTGCGGCTGTAGCCCATGACGCTCAGGAAGTTGTCGTTGGCGTCGAGCACCTTGCCCTCGAGGTCGAACTCGATCTTCGCCATCGAGCGGTCGATGGCGGTGAGGATGGCTTGCCGCTCGGCGCTCTCGAGGACGCTCGGGGTGATGTCGGTGGCGAGCTTGACAACGCGCACGACCTCGCGATCGGGGCCGAGCACCGGGTTGTAGGTGGCCTCGAGCCACACCGGCCTGCCCTCGGCGTCCTGGCGCAGGAAGCGCCCGCTGACCGGCTCGCCGCTGCGCAGGCGGCGCCAGTGCGTGGCGTAGTCGGCCGAGCGGGCTACGGCCTCGCTGCAGAACATGCGGTGGTGCTGGCCGATCACCTGCTCGCGCGGGTACTTCATGACCGACAGGAAGAGGTCGTTGGCGAAGGTGACGGTGCCTTCGGGCGTGAATTCGATGCGTGCGGTGGCGCGGTCGATCGCGTCGATGACGGCCTGCTGTGCGGCGAGGCGGTCAGCCTGTTCGGCGAGGGTCTGCTTCAGTCGGGTGTTGAACATGTGCGCTACCGCAGGTGGGGTCGATTGGGGCGGGCGGCCGCGAGCCGGGCCATGATGGATCTATCGGTATCTGCCGATATATCTTTAACCCCCTGCG
>CZCA01002185.1_pt1 | contig 10980 bp, 10 predicted proteins | sample 591981 | NCBI WGS metagenome assembly CZCA01 (sample SAMEA3556810, study PRJEB10932) | anaerobic digester metagenome
GTCAGGTCCGATGCTCTCTCATACATGTCCAATGCATGAAGGAGCAGTTGAGGCGATTTTTTCTCAAACCCAGCACCAACCAGCACCTCAGCCCTTTGCGCATTGAACAATGCGATATCCTCCTGAGAGTCAGAGAATTGCCCCTCCAATATATCCAGGACAGACAGAGCCGTCTCCCATTTCCGCTCATCTACTGCTTGTTTAGACCATTCGAGAAAGGAATTTCTCATGTCGAAGTACAGTTTAATAACCTCAAGATGCTCAGGATGGGCGTGTCTGAGCTTAGCGAGACGGTTCAATGCTTCGTCGAGCTCACCCCATTGGAAGGCGAGGCGAATACCAAGTACCGCCGCGTGGATGTTATCCGGTTCAACTGCCATCCACATGTTTAAGAACTTCCGGGCCTTGAGATAATCCTCTGCATTGATCAATGCCAAGATTAGAGGTTCCAACACACTTGGGTCATCGGGTGACAAGGATAGAACCGCTTCCCAGTGTTCTGCAGCTTGCCGCCAGTTACTCCCCATTCCCGCTACATTAGCCGCGCGCACGTGTATAGCCTTCATTAAATGAAGGCGAGCTGAAAAGGCCGAGTCTTTCGCCCATGCTCTAATCACCTTATTCCACGCTACGAGAGCCTCATTCCAATCACGGCAAGCTTCGTAAGAAAGAGCGAGCCCATGGTACACTCTGGCTTCAAGAACACCTAGATCTTTCGCCTCTTCCAGGGCACTCTTCGCCAAAACAAAATCATCGGCCTCATAAGCCTGGCTGGCCCTTCGCAACCAAGTTGCGGCCGCAATCTCCGCAGAAACCCCGACACGCAGGGCCTCCCCGAGAAGTTGATTTTGATCAGAAGACAGCTTGGAGCGCGTGCCGTTCTTCAGTATGTTTACCGAGACAAAGTCTGCAATCTCCCTGCGAATCGTTGAAGGGCCTGAATCTGACGGGGTGCTCAGCCAATGAGCCAACAATGAGTAGAAAAGTGACATTGGTAGTTGGTTGGATAGGATCCTCAAGACAGTAATCGGCTCATGCACAAGCCGGCCTGCTTCGTGTTCCAGAAACCTGAAGACTTGCTCGGGAACTGATGAGCTTGGGTAGTTGTCCTGAGATACAAGGCTTGCATTTTTTCTCCACTTCACAATGGCTAAGAGCGCCCTCAGTACATCGGCTGCATCCGTTTCTTGGAATCCCTGTGTTGCGTCTTTCAGTCCTAACATTATCATGGTCTCATCCACCAGGCCAAGTGCGAAGTTGAGCATTGCCATATTGCTACTGCCAATTATCTTGGTTTGTTCATGGCCTAATGACGCTGCTACTGATACGGCCTCTCGGAGACGTCCTGCCCTCCATAAAAACTCTACCTTGGCTCGTATTGGAAGGTTTCCCAATACTGAGGATCCCTCTATCTGCTCCATTGCCTTGAGGCCCTTTTCCGGATTCTCCATCCCTTCTACGTACGCACCAATATACTGGAGCACTGGATCGTCTCTAAGCAAGTGAGCAACTTTGCCGGCAAGGGATTTGAGCTCTCTTCCATAATCAGCCTCCAAGAAATCATGAACAACTCTCCTGGCCAGCACTGCGACTTCCAGATCTTCAGGAACAATAACCCCATCCTTCTTCAATTCCAGATACAAAGAATAAGTCTCTGAATCTGATGCATCAATACCCAGCGCCCACTGACGAAGCAAGACCAACTTAGGAGCAACCTGCTTGGCAGAGAAGTCGTACGCCTGTCTAAGCTCATTCGGGATATAGTCAAGGGCCTCCAGTGTCTTCTTGGCATCACCACTGAAACGATAGAGGTAAGCAAGAGTGTCTGAAGCAGGCGCCACAAGATCTCGGTGTTTTCCGGCCCACCTCAAATCCGCCTCCGCATAAGAAAACCGGCCAAGTTGTAGCAATGCAAGACCCCTATGAAATTGCACGTAGGGTTTAAAGGAAGATATGCCGTCAAGGATACGAGCTGCTGCGCGATAATCTGCCAGCTTCAGGGCTACTATACCTTTTACGAACATGCTAATATCATCATCGGGCAGCTGTTCAGCTAAATGCATGTCTACAGGTTGCTGTCCTATTAACCCTGTAGCAAGGCAAAGAAGCGGATACTCCGGAATCTCGGAGGCAGTGCCATGTGTCACAAGAAAGGAATATGCCTCACGGGTAGATCCTGTCGCAAGAAGCGCCTTGGTACGCAATCGCATCGCATCTATGTGATTTGCCTCCCACTCCAGAACCCTGTCAACTATTTTCAGTACTTTGTCATACTGTTCAAAAGCAAAAGAGGCTTTGGCAAGCTTCATATGGCAAGGAATGGATGCAGGCATCACTGACACCAGGAGTTCCAGTGTTTCAAGGCAGCTGATTTGACCGAGGCGAAACTGAACTTTAGCCAAATCGTCGAGCATCCCAGGGTCGTCTGCCCTGAGATACTTGGCAGCTTCGAGCTCTACCAACGCTTCCTTAAAGGATCCGTTTCTTATGTACTGTCCACCGCGGCTGCAGTGTATCTTGAAGGCCTTTTCAATTACATTGTCTGATTGAGCTCGTTTATATTTCTTAAGAAGCATTGCCAAATGGCAAATACAAGCATAAAAATCCCATGACTCGGCTGCGAACACATGAGCAGCATCTGTTTCTATACTCAGTAAACGGTTCAGAAACCTGATGACTTCGGAATCAGTTTTTCCCGCACGCGTAATCTCCCAGCAAACTTCCGCCAGCGGGTAAACGGAAGACTTGCCCAGCAGTCTGTTTTCAGCCTCAAAAGCGCTTAGTGCATCTTTATATGAATCTAAACTGACCAAATAGCGTCCTTGCTTTTGAAAGACATCTGCTCTGGCGAGGCGAATAGTATCACTGTAACCTTCAGCAGTGTACCGAATTTCACTGAGGAGCCTCATCGCGGAATCGAAGTCTCCCTTGTTAGCCCTCTCCTTAGCTTGCCTTAGTCGAATGTCTCCGGCTGTCTTACCCCTGCCAAATGTATCACTGAGAGATTTGGCAAGCTCATCGAATAACCCCATTCCACAATGCCTCCAGCGGATCTTGCCCCGCGCAACACGGGCAAGCAGATTCGCGATTACCAATGTTTCTTCCACTTCTATTAACTTGTCTCATACTTGACGCCTACGCATAACTCGCTTAAAAGTGGAGGATCGCTTCACACATGGTTCAGCGTTCGATTGCAATCACCGTTATTCGCTAACATATTCGATTATTAAGCAGCATTTTCCTGCTGTGGTGGATTTCTGATGGAGGTCATATGACAGAAGAACCGCTGAATGCATAGACAGGAAAGGGGCGTAGACTCAATGTTGCTTGTCTTCTGAGGCGCTCTTAAGCTGTGACTTCAGTCTTCCAAGCACTTCAAGGGCTTCTCTACATCCTTGCTCTTCTCTACGAAGTCTTTCATTTGCGGCTGAGCGGTTTCCTGCAAGAAGGTTCCTCCAGAACCGAACTGAAAACACGGGAGGATGGAGCGCTCTATGAAGTTCAGATAACTTATCCTCAGTTTTGGCAATTCGAATGTCAATAGCGCACGTGATTATCTCATACGCCACTTTAGCTTTCTCGCCGGGTTCTCTCTTCTCTACCGACAGGTTATAGTCCCGGACAGCTTGATCCAAGTCGTCACGCTTCAAGGCAAGAAGAGCGGTACGAACATAGTACGACTGAGGCATCCATCCGCTCTTTTTTAACTCGTCCACGCCTAGTTTGGCAAGAAGACCTACAAGGGCCTTCAAGAGAAAACCATCAAGTGCCAAGAGCTCCACTCACACTTCCAAGGCCTTCTCAAGCCACTCAGCAGTATTGGGGTACTTTCTCTTAAACTGTTTCCACTCACCTTCTGTAATATAGATGGGGTCTTTCCCAAACATAGCTTTTATGTTTTGGGACGCGGCTTCTACCATATCACGATTTACGTACATGGCAGCCAGCACAGAGCCGGCCACCGCAAAGAGTCCATCTACGAAATCAAGGCCTGTGACACTCTCAATGCCATGCTCCAGAAGAAGACCACCGAGATACCCCACACCTCCAAAGGCAGCTGTTTTTACGAGCCTGCTCACGAGAACACCCCCCTGATTAGGCCTTATTGTCCGGAATCTGCTCCTTCACGTTTAGCCGCTTTGATTGCTTCCTTAATATAACGATCCTTATTCCTGATTCGCATCTCCAAATCCCGGATCTGCAGTCTCAGCTTCTTCTCCGCCCCAGTGCGAGCACCAAACACCCGGGAGTATAGCATCGACAGGTTAATCCCGAGGATAAGCCCGACCATAATACCTATGAGTAAGTAGATTAGCTCCATAGTGAATTTGACCTGCATATTCACCCTCCGATTCTGCGGAGAAAACATGCTTTCCAACCAGTGATGACCTACTTATTACTGAGAATTCCACAAACAAGCACGAAATCCCTTTTCATCATAGATATCGGAGACGCTAATTAGTCACTTACAATTGACCCGGCAACGACTTCAACAGCTGTTTCCAATGCAGTAACTATGCACTCTAAGGACATGCTGGGGGCTTGTCCCTTCCCCACTGCCTGACAAGGAAGGTACGGAACGTGTATGAATCCAACCTTAATAGGCATATTCTCCACAGCGACAAAATGGCAGGTTGAGTAAAATACATGGTTGCAGACGAAGGTACCGGCGCTGTATGAGATGAACGCGGGAATACCCTGTTTTGTAATTGCGTCCACCAGTTCACGTGCGGGTATTGTAGCCCAATAGGCAACAGGCCCGGCAGGAACAATCAGGGAATCGCTGGGACAGTTTCCTTCATTATCAGGAATCCTGGCATCGCTCAGATTAAGCGCCACTCTTTCCACGCGGATACCGGGAGTTCCCCCTGCCTGTCCCACACTGATAACCGCGTCAGGCGAAAGTTCTGAAATTGCGTCTTGCACTGCCTTCGGTGACTTATCAAATACAGTCGGTATTTCCCGAGTTATTACTTGCACATTGTCTCGGGTCATGTTTTCCAGTTTCTGCACCGCTAAAGAAGCAGGATTAACAGTTGCACCGCCAAATGGCTCAAAACCTGTTATTAGTATTCTCGGCATATGTCAACCCCTTTAGTCCAGTGGTCTTCTTAAGTAATGCTAAATCCCCCAAACGCATACAAGCTCCCATCCTTGTCGTCCATACTCGCTTAGGACTCTTCCCGTTGTTTCACCAAATCCTAGAATGCAAATACACTTATACTCAAACTTCTTCATCCGGCGTCAACTCCCCTTGACATTTCTCCTCTACCCAAAGCGATAGCGCCATATTAGATCATACTGCATGATTGATTCGACTTTATCTAGGATTTCCCTTTCAATAGAAAAGAGGGGCACTCCTGTCTACGGAGAGCCCCTTTGTTATCATACTGATCTTTCAGATATCAAGCAGACACCGGATTCGCCTCTTAGATACCCAACTCTCGTGCGACAGCCACAAACGCATCTATCGCGAAATCCAGGTCTTTCTTGTCGTGCGCAGCAGATAGCATACATCTTATCCTGGCTTTACCCCTTGGCACAGTGGGATAGGCTATTGACTGGGCAAAAACGCCCTTATCAAACAGTTTCTTCGAGAAAGTTGATGCTGTTTTCTCATCACCAAGCATTACAGGGGTTATCGGAGTCTCAGTGTGGCCTGTATTAAACCCTGCATCCTTTAACTTCTCCTGGAAGTACGCAGCGTTATCCCATAGTTTCTTGACAAGCTCATCACTTTCTGTAAGCACATCTACGGCTGCAATTGCAGCAGCGGTATCTGCAGGTGTAAGTCCTGTCCCAAACAAGAACGGACGCCCTTTTTGCTTGAGATAATCCACCAGTACACTGGGACCGGTTATGTACCCGCCCATGACCCCAAAGGCTTTCGATAGTGTGCCTACTTCAATCTCGACCCTGCCCTCAAGCTTGAAATAGTTGACAATACCCCTTCCACTGTCTCCTAAAACCCCTTCACCATGCGCGTCATCCACCATGACTATTGCGCCATACTCATCTGCCACGTCCACGATGTCAGGTAAAGGTGCAATGTCGCCGTCCATGCTGAATACGCCGTCTGTGACCACCAGCATTCTGCGGGCGGAATCTTTGTTCTCCGTGATTTTCTTTCGGAGGTCAGCTACATCGTTGTGAGCGTACCTGACTACTTTAGCTCTGGAGAGCCTGCAACCGTCAATTATGCTGGCATGGTTAAGCTCATCAGAGAAAATGATATCCCCATCTCCTGTAATAGCAGGTATCACAGAAAGGTTTGCGACAAAACCCCCCTGAATAACTATACAGGCCTCAGCATGCTTAAACTCAGCCAGCTTCCTTTCGAGCTCTAAGTGAATTGTTTGAGTGCCTGCGATTGTCCTTACAGCCCCGGGGCCTACGCCATAGTCATCAACCGCCTTTTTAGATGCTTCCTTTAGTTCCGCATGGTTGGCAAAGCCCAGGTAGTTGTTGGAACACAGGTTCAGAACCTTCTTGCCGTTCACCGTAATCCAAGCCCCTTGGGGCCCTTCTATTGTCCTTATCACATTGAACAGACTCTCTTTATGCAACGATTCCAGTTCACGTCGGAGAAACTCCAGTTTATCCATTATTCAATCCCTCCAGGATAAAGAACGATCTTACCACAGTCGCCTTTTGTCATAAGATCCATACCCTTAGCATAATCCCCTAAGTCGAAACGATGTGTGACAACAGGAGATAAGTCGAGTAACCCTGAAGCCAGGAGTTCACGCCCGACAATCCAGTCCTGCCAGAGCCTTCGGCCTGCTATTCCTTGTATGGTTATGCCCCTCATAACTATATCATTGGAGAAATCCACCTGCAATGCTTTGGGAGGCAGACCCAGTAATGAAACCCTGCCCCCGGGCCTTACGACCTTGAATATCTGGTCAAAGACAACGGATGCACCTGACATTTCCAGGACTATATCCACGCCTTTTCCGTGCGTATAGTCCATAATTGCGTCCACCGGTGACAGATTGCTGCTGTTGATAGTAAGATCCGCTTTCATCTTCTTAGCAATATCCAGCTTGTAGTCGTTGATGTCCACAGCTGCAATTTTAGATACTCCGCATGCTTTGGCGACACCTATGGCCATAAGTCCTATGGGGCCACAGCCGAATACAGCCATGGTCCTACCCCTGGTCTCACCTGACAACACTGTATGAGTGGCATTGCCCAGGGGTTCCTGGATCGGGGCTATCTCCGGTGGAATCAGAGGGTCATTGAACCACAGGTTATCTTCGGGAATAGCTACGTACTCCGCGAAACACCCGTCTCTATCTACCCCGAGTATACTGGTGTTTTGGCATACATGTTTCTCCCCGAGCATACACTGGGTGCAGTACCCGCATATTATGTGAGACTCTGCAGACACGTAGTCTCCGATTTTCGCGTTCTTGACCCCGGGGCCAAGCTCAACAATTTCCCCGGCTAACTCATGTCCCATTATCTGCGGAGGCTGAATGCGCTTTTGTGACCATTCATTCCATATGTATATGTGGTGGTCAGTACCACATATAGCAGTAGTTTTTACTTTGATAAGCACCTCACCCGGACCGGGTACCGGGATAGGCACATCCAGAAGCGTCGCTCCGGCCGCAGGTTCGGTCTTCAGCACTGCTCTCATGATCTTATCCTCCAATCTGAGATAGTATTAGGTTCCCGAAAAGCTCAATCTCAGCCAGCTTCATATCCTAGCTCCTGAGATATCTGCGCCGCATAGACCTTCAACTTGCTTACGAATCTGCTAATATCCTCTGACCTGAAGTACCAATCCGGACCAGCCAAACTCAGGGAAGCGACAACTTCCCGCCTGTGATCTCTAATAGGCACAGCGATGGCAGTTGTTAATGGTTCCAGTTCGCCCCAAGCAATACTGTAACCGTTCTCTCGCGTTTCCTTAATGCTCTTCCGAAGAGTATCTGCATCTGCGACAGTAGTAGACGTGTATTTGACCATTTCTGTACATTCCATATACTCTTCAATTTCAGCGTCCGGTAGGCTTGCAAGCAAAACCCTGGGACACGCAGTAACATGAAGCGGGGCTCGCCTGCCTACTCGCGTAAAAAGTCTTACCGGACGGGTGCTCTCTACTTTTTCAACATAGACTGCCTCATTTCCGTCTCGTACTACCAGATGGACGGCTAAGTTCACCTCGTCCCTGAGTTTCTCCATGAATGGAAGCGCCAGGGCTCTGAGTTCAAGGGATTCTCTTACGATTTCTCCGAGCTCTAGAAACTTAAGAGAAAGAAAATAAGTGGTTTGGGCATCTGTGCGTTTCACAAAACCTCTTTGCTCAAGTGAAGAGACCAGCCTGTAAACAGTTGTTCTCGGTACAGATAAGAGCTCCGAAATCTCAGAAATTCGTAAGGGACGCTTGACTTGTGCAAACAAATTAATAATCTCAAGACCCTTATCCAGCATTGATGCGCTCTCTAAATTCGACATTTCAACCCTCTTGCATGTTATTAATCACTGTAACAAGTCTTTCGACAAGATGTTCGTGATATTCCTTCCCCTTTTCCCTACAGGATCTGGAGGGACTACCTGACGTTCCTTTGGCGACTTCGACGGACTTTCGCATGTCCTCCATTGTAGACGGGACATAGCATAGAGTATCTCCCTGGAATCTAGGGTCAGCACTAAAGAGAGGTTTAGGCTCAGGCACGTAATCCAAGACCCTTTCTGCGTGATATAACTCAGGATAAGAGTGCAACATGTGAGAAGATTCGATTTCTTCAGCGTGCCCAACCGGGCCGAATCCAAGCTTGGAGACTATCTCCTTAGACATATATGCAGGGTCAAAGATGACTGTCTTGACCCCCAAAGTCCTCTGAGTCTTTTCACAGGCAATCTGCATCCAACCGATGTTGACTATTCTATGCCCGTTAATGATAACGAAGTTCTTAGCGCCATGGTGTGCCAGCGATCCTATCACATCAAAGAGAAGCTCTGCCAGAATTTCAGGACGGATCGTTACGGTTCCGGGCAGCACCATATGATGAGCGCTCCACCCGTACCAAATAGGCGGGGCGATGATAGCACCCGTTCGCTCGGACGCGCCTTCAGCAAGCACCTTAGCAATAAAGGTATCGGTTCCAAGCGGAAGGTGAGCACCGTGCTGTTCCGTGCTCCCTACAGGTATAATAACAACGCCGCATCTCTGAAGATTCAGTTCAAACTCTTCCCATGTCATTCTCTGTAACCACTTTGGCAACATTGCATATCTCCTTTCGGCCAATCGCAACTCTTATGTAAGGTTCAAGGCATGAATTATGCCTCTAGACTCCCAAGTATGCGCGTTCTACATCAGGGTTGTTCAGCAATTCAGACCCTGTCCCTGACAGAACCGTCGTTCCGAGCTCCAAAACGTATCCCTTGTCTGCAACATCAAGGGCCTTTACCGCGTTCTGTTCTACTAAGAGCACAGTCTTCCCCATCTCCTTAATCCGGCAAATAACCTGAAACACTTCATCAACCAGCATTGGAGCAAGCCCCATAGAAGGCTCATCCATAAGGAGAATATCCGGGGCCGACATGAGTGCACGTCCCACAGCAAGCATCTGCTGTTCACCACCGGACAGAGTACCTGCTGCCTGCCTGCGGCGTGTTTTCAGCACAGGGAAAAGCTCATAAACCCAATCACGGTCTTGCTTTACTCCGTCTTTGTCTTGTCTAAGGTAAGCCCCCATGTCCAGGTTTTCTGACACGCTCATGTACGGAAAAACATGTCTGCCCTCCGGCACCATGGTAATACCGGACTTAACAATTTCTCGGGTACCCAGCAAAGTCATGTCACGACCGTGCCACAGGATTCTGCCCTGGAAGGGCCTGAGAATACCCATAATACACTTTAAAGTAGTTGTCTTGCCTGCGCCGTTGGCGCCTATGATTGTTGTGATCTTTCCGGGTTCCACAGTCAGTGAAACACCATGCAAAACTTGTGTCCCATTATACCTTGCACTTACATCAACAAGTTCCAGCACGGACGTCACCCCCCTTTCCCAGGTAAGCAGCAATAACGTCGGGGTGGTTTCTCACCATGCGTGGCACACCTTCAGCAATCTTCTTTCCATGGTTAAGCACAGTTATCGTGTCACACACGTTCATGACAAGCTTCATGTCGTGTTCAATTAGAACTACAGTATATCCCTCATCACGGAGTGTGGAAATCATGTGAAGAAGCTCAGCCTTCTCACTGACATTCATGCCGGCAGCAGGTTCATCCAAAAGTATGAGTTCAGGTTGGGCAGCAAGGGCTCTTGCAAATTCGACTAGTTTCTGCTGACCGTAGGATAAATTCCGCGCTAATTCAGACTTCTTGGATTCAAGCCCGACTTTTCTGAGACATGCATCTGCCACCTCTTTAGCCTTATCCTCCCACTCAGTAGCCGGCTGAGTACCGAATATGATGGAGAGAACAGGCGTAGGAGTATGCACATGTTGACCAATCAACACATTATCCTCTACATTCATATCCTTGAAAAGACGGATGTTTTGAAATGTCCGAGCTAATCCCAGAGGTACACGGCGATGAGGAGGAATACGGCCGAGAGAATTGCCTCTAAATACTATCTCTCCGCTATTCGGGCGAAGCAGCCCTGTAATGACATTGAAAAGGGTTGACTTTCCGGCGCCGTTGGGTCCGATAACACCGTGAACAGTGCCTGGTGTTACAGACAGGTTTATCCCTTCAAGAGCCGTAAGTCCCCCAAACCTTTTGGAAATGCTCCTTAACTCCAGAATAGGTTCTCCTTGACCCAATACGCTTTACCTCCCTTTTCTCTGTGAGCATTGTACATCGTCGTAAGACTTTTTATCTCGTTTCCGGCGAGACAAGAATTCACGCAGTATGGGACCTAATCCGCTCAGCCCCTGAGGCATGAAAATGGCTGTTAGAAGTAGAATCGCGCCGTAGACTATCAATCTATATGATTGCATGAAGCGAAGAAGCTCGGAGAG
>CZCA01002093.1_pt1 | contig 10954 bp, 6 predicted proteins | sample 591981 | NCBI WGS metagenome assembly CZCA01 (sample SAMEA3556810, study PRJEB10932) | anaerobic digester metagenome
CCATGTACACCGCCCGCGCTGATCTGAAGACTGCTGTGATCGACAAGGGATTGACGGCTGGCGCGTTGGGCATTACATCCAAGATCGCCAACTATCCGGGAATCGTAGGCGAGATCGGCGGCGCCGAACTCCTGCAACGCATGCGCGACCAGGCGGCATCCTTTGGCGCCCGCTTCATCCAGGACAAGGTGCAGGCCGTTGATCTGACGAGTGAGCCAAAGCTAGTCTTTGGCAATGCTGGCACCTACAGCGCCCGCGCCGTGATCATCGCCACCGGCTCGATGGGGCGCGGCCAGCGCGTTAAAGGTGAAGATGATCTGCTCGGTCGCGGCGTTTCCTATTGCGCCACCTGCGATGCTGCTTTCTTTCAGGGGCAAACAGTTGCTGTCGCAGGCAACAACGATGAAGCCATCGAAGAGGCGCTCTTCTTGACGCGCTTTGCCGGGCATGTACATTTGCTGTCACCCACGCCCGATCTGAAGGCGCCGGAGCATTTGGTGCATGAGATCAGCCACCATCCCAAGGTCACGGTGCATCCTGGCACAGTGGTGCGTGAAGTCGTGGGCAAAAGCCACGTCGAAGGGTTGCGGATTGCCCGGCGCGGCCAGGGTGAGACATTGCTGCCTGTGACTGGCGCCTTCTTCTACGTGCAGGGCGCCCGTCCAATTACCGACTTCGTGCAGGATCAGCTCGAAGTCAGCGAGAGCGGCTGTCTGGTCGTCGACAAGGAATTCCGCACTGCGCTGCCCGGCGTTTATGCAGTGGGCGATGTGCTGTGCAATCATATCAAGCAGGCCGTCATCGCCGCCGCTGAGGGCGCTATCGCTGCCATGGCGGTCGATAAGGAACTTCATGGTCGCAAACAGATGGCCGTCGATTGGTCGAAATAGAGAAAGTCGTAATAGCGAAAACTGACAAGTTTAAATAAATCCAGTGCATAAACAGGGGAAAGGATGACCCAAACATGAAAGCGCAAGTGACCTGGTTAGGAGGCATGAAATTCGAGGCCGTCGCCGACAGCGGCCATCCCATTATTCTGGATGCTGCCCCTGACGTCGGGGGCGCCAACGAAGGCTCGCGCCCGATGGAGTTGATGGCGATGAGTCTGGCGGGCTGCACGGCAATGGACGTCATTTCCATTCTGCGCAAGAAGCGCCAGGAGGTGACTGGCTTTGAAGTCAAGGTGGACGCCGACCGGGCCTCCCAGCACCCGCACGTCTTTACTGCCATCACGATCACCTATGTGCTGCGCGGACGCGGCATCGATCCGGCTGCAGTGGAGCGAGCGATGCAACTCTCCGAGGAGAAGTATTGCCCGGCGCAGGCAATGTTGCGGGCAGTGGCGCCGATTACGTTGCAATACGAGATTATCGAAGAGGCGTGATCGGTCGCTGCGGCGAACAATTTGGCGGTTTTAGTGAAACAAGTCGGCGGTGCTATGATAGCGCCGCCGACTTGTTTTCCACACCGAACTTCATGGGTTCCTCAGAGGGGGCGATCATGCTTGGGAAAGTGAATATCATTGTGACATTGCTGACGGCGCTGCTGCTGGCGGCCTGTGGCGGCGCAGCAACGCCTGCGGGTGACGAAGCCGGCGCTACAGGAGATGGCGCTCCCGCCAGCGCTGTGGTGCGCATCGGCTGGGGTGGCAGTCCGGATTCGCTCAATCCAGGCGTCGGAGTGCTGTCCGAGGCGTACACGATCTACGGCCTGGTCTATGATGCGATGTTCGAGTTGCAACTGGACGGCGCCTATACGCCCGAACTGGCGGAGAGTTTTACTGTTTCCGACGACGGTCTGGTCTGGACGTTCACGATTCGCGACGGCTTCACCTTCCATGACGGTCAACCGCTCACCGCCGAGGACATCGCCTTCTCTTATCGGTTTTATCAGGCGCACACAGAGTTTCCTTTCCTCAACGCCTATACCGGGCGCTTCGCTAACGTCGAAGCGCCTGACCCGCGCACCGTTGTGCTCACGTTGACAGAAGCAATCCCCAATTTGGAGAGCCAACTGCTTTACCTCTTTGTATTGCCTAAACACATCTGGGAAGAGCACGCCGGTGAAGGCGCCGCCGATTTTGCCAACGACGCCATGATCGGCAGTGGCCCGTTCAGACTGGCCGAGCACCAGCAAAATCAGTTTGTGCGTCTCGACGCGGTCAAGACGCATCCGCTTTATCCGCCCAAAGTCGACGGTGTGATTTTCCAGACCTTCGACAATCAGGACAGTCTGGTGCAGGCGCTGCGCACCGGACAGGTGGACATGATCACCGAGATGCCGGCAACGGCAGTGGCAGGCCTGCGCAACGATCCCAACATCACCCTGGTCGTTGGCCCGCCTGCTGCGCCCGATATTGCCGACATCATCTTCAACCAGGTGACGCCGGAAAACTGTCCGCCCGATGACGGCGTCTGCTCCGGACATCCAGCGCTGCGCGACCGAATTGTACGGTTGGCGTTGGCGCACGCCACCGACAAACAGCAGATCATCGATGTGATTTTGTTGGGCTTAGGCAACCCCGGTCTGACGCTGGTGGCCGACAGCCTGGGCGCCTGGTATAACGATACGATAGAAGACTACGCCTTCGATCTGGCGAAAGCGAACCAGCTGCTGGACGACGCTGGCTATCTGGATACCAACAATGACGGCGTACGCGAAATGCCTGACGGCTCTCGTGACCTGACCTTCCGTCTTGCCTGGCCCTCCGACAGCACAGGCGCACCGCGCATGGCTGAGATTCTTAATGGCCTTTGGGCGCAGATCGGCGTCAGGACCGAGTTGCAGGCGCTCGACCCTGATGCGCTGACGGCAATCTGCTGCCCAGCTTTCGACTACGACATCATCTTGTGGGGCTGGGGGTCCGACCCCGATCCGGCCTTCCTCCTCGGCGTGATGACCACCGATGCGATTCCGACCGGCATGAGCGAGACTGGTTATTCCAATCCCGTGTATGATGACCTTTTTGCTCAGCAGGCGGTTGAGCTTGACCAGGACAGGCGCCGGGAGATCATCTGGGAGATGCAACGGATTGTACACGATGATGTCGTGTACATCATCCCCTATTATGCTTCCAACGTACAGGCGTTCCGCAACGATGGTTTTCGGGGCTGGATCACCAATGCGGGTAAAGTGGAACTCTCCGATTTGTCGTCGTTACATGTGATTGAACCCGCACGGTAGAGCTGCTGGCCGGGGCGCACTCCTGTTGATGCCATTACTTCTCACAGAGGCTTGTTATCAACAGGAGTTGTGTTTTTACATAATTCAGTATAGAACGCGTGCAGGCGACCACCCAACGTCGGCCAGTTGTACTGCTCCAACAGATGCCGTCGCGCAGTCGCACTCAGTGTTGTCTGCGCCGCCGGCGCTGCGAGGACGGCGGCCACCGTTGCGGCGAACTCTTCCGGGCGCGCCCCCGCCGGCACAAGCTGCGCTGCGCCTTCTGCCCCGTAAGCAGCCTGTTCACCCACTGCGCTCGCCACGACAGGCACACCGGATAGCAGGGTGGTCGCCAGTCGCACGCTACATTTTGCCTGTTGCAGCACCGATGGCTCCGCCGGAAAAATGGCGCAACCGATCTGCGGATAAAGTGCAGCAAGCCGGGCGCGCTCTGTGTAGCCCAGCCAGACGACGTTGGCGGCTGCCTCTGTGCCCGCAGCCAGCATCTCCCGGCGAAACGCAGCGGCCAGATCAGGGCGAATCGGTGCGCCTGCCACCCACAGGCGCGTGCGGGGACGCTGTACGTGCAGCGTACGCCAAAAGGTCGCCAGCCAGGTCGGCGATACTTCCACGAAACGGCTGAAGAAAAGTACATCACTACCGCCGGGCGACCATCGCAGGCTGTCGGGCGCCGGTGGGTCGATGCCATTAGGCAGGTGCAGAATCGGCGCCGTTGGATTGACCCGGCCAATCTGTTCGACCAGCCAGCGGCTAGCGGCAGTCACCCCGTCGGCGTGGCGGATGCCCCACTCCTCCTGCCAGGCCAGGAAGCGCGCCAGCAGACGTGGATACCGGTTCACCGGCGCCCACGCCTGCTCCCAATCATCGGCGTCGAGCAGAAGGCGCGGCGTTGAGCGTCCGCGTCGCTGCCATAGCCACCACTGCACCAGCCCGGCATAGGCGCGCGGCTTGACGACGTGAACGATAGCAGGCGTCAAGCCGGATATTTCGTGTAGCAATCGAAAGAGCGTAAATGCTATCCCGCCAACGATTTGAACATTTATCACCTGGACGCCGCTCTCGCGCCAGCTGCGCCCGGCGTCGGCGGGGGTGTCCCAGGGGGGAATCAAGATGGTGGGCTGCCAGCCATACGCCGCCAGAACGCGCGCCAGGGGCAGCGTGCGCGCCCAGATCGTAGTCTTCTGTCCCAGTCCGAAGGGGGCGACGAAGCAGATGCGTCGATTCATCGAAGACGTGGCCTCAGTCCGTGGTGATGGCAAGCGGCCAGTCGGGCAGGCAACGCAATTGCGCCAACGCAGTGTCTTCGGCCGCTTGTGGATAGGTTAGCGCATAGCGCGCCGTCAACTGTGGCGCGTACCAGCGATAGATGACAACCAGCGCCACAGCCTGACCCACCCAGCTTTCATTACTCACGCTGGCGGTAAGCAAGGTTTTTTCGATGGCGGCGCGTTGCTCTGCGCTCAGGTACGTATTGAGATGTGATGTGCCTGTTGGGAAGGCAATGCCGTTGAGCGCCAGCATCAGCTCCAGCACGGTGCGGCGTAAGGCGGCGGTCACGTCGGCGGCCAGCAAATGCTCCTGGCGCTGCACCAGGTCGGGCAGACGCGCCAACGTGCGCCAGAATTGCGTCAGCAGTATGTTTACATGCGCAGGATCGGTGGGTTGCAGCGCGTCCGGCCAGATTGGCTGTGTCATGACAAGGATTATACCGCATGCCGGTTTGGCAGCAGAAGGGTAGCGCCGTCACACGGGGGATATGGTAAGCTTGCTATACTGGGGTTGTATGTTGCCAGTCGATCTGTAACAAAGTGCATTCGCCTGATAACGCGCAAGAGGTTGTGGTTGGGCGAGAAATTGCAGGGAAACTAGAGAAAATCATGAGAAACGCAGATCCATTTGCCGATTTGATCCGCTCCATTGAGGAGAATCTGCAACGCGGCGGTGACGATTGGACACCGCCAGACGATGAGCGCCCGGTGCGCCCAATGGCGCCGCGCCCCAGCCGTTGGTGGTTGCTATTGGCGATCCCGTTTGTGATCTTGCTGCTCTTCAACACCATTGTCGGTTTTCTGGCAAACTGGGTATGGCACGCCAGCCTGGGCTACGAGTCGATCCTGTGGACGCGTGTGCTGGCGGCGCTGGGGTTGTTCGTTGCCGGTTTTGGGGTGACCTGGCTCTTTCTCGCCATGAACTTCTGGATTGCGCGGCGCGTGGAGCCGCGCGGTTTAGCGACTTCGCCGCTGACGCAACTTGCCGAGGCTTTCGGCGTGCGCGTATCGATCGTGATTGCGAGCGTCATCACCCTTTTTGCCTTTCTGATGGGCGTCAACATCGCGGGTGAGTGGCCGCAAGTGCTGCTATTCCTGAATCAAAGCGACTTTGGCGTGCGCGATCCGGTCTTTGGGCGGGATGTCAGCTTCTATGTCTTTTCGCTGCCGGTGCTAGAGATGGCGCGCGGTTGGTTGCAAAGTGTGTTGATCGGAGCCATGGTGCTGGTGGTTGCCGTCAATGGCGCCGCAGGATGGCGTAGCGGGCAGGCGCGCACAGGTTTTTTGGTGCATCTGGGTGTATTGGGAGCGCTCTTTCTGACGCTTTTAGGGCTGGGTTATCAGATCGATGCGGCGGAATTGGTCTACAGCGGGCGCGGCGCAGTCTTTGGCGCCGGCTACACCGATGTCAACGCCCAATTGCCGGCGTACAATCTGCTCACCATTGTGACGCTAGCGGCGGCGGCGCTGCTGGTTGTGACAGCTTTCATGCGGCAGGCGTGGCGGGCGATCGTGGCGGTGCTGCTGGTGTGGGTGGGGGTGGCGGTGATTGCCGGCTCGCTCTATCCCTCATTTGTGCAACGCTTCCAGGTCAGTCCGAATGAACTGACGCTAGAACGCCCCTTCATCGAAGATAACATCGAGTTCACACGCCTGGCCTACGATCTGGCGGAGATCGACCTGCGCAGCTACGACGCCTCACAACAGCTGACTCCTGCTGCGCTGTTGGCGGAGCCGGCAACGGTGCGCAATGTGCGGTTATGGGACTATCGCCCATTGCTGCAGACCTATAATCAGGTGCAGGCGCTGCGTCAGTATTATGCTTTCAACGATGTGGATGTGGATCGCTACACCATCGATGGGGAGCGGCGTCAGGTGATGGTTTCGGCGCGCGAACTGGCGCCAGATCGCCTTTCTGAACAGGCGCAAACGTGGGTGAATCGCAAGCTGGTCTACACGCATGGCTATGGCGTGGCGATGTCGCCGGTCGAGCTGGTGACGGCGGACGGGTTGCCTGAATTCTATATCAAAGACTTGCCGCCAATTGGCAACCTTGCCTTGACGGAGCCGCAGCTCTATTTTGGTGAGTTGACCAATGATTACGTTATTGGCCGCACCAGGATGGAGGAGTTTGACTTCCCGCAGGGCAATGGCAATGCTACGACGCGTTTCTCTGCTGACACCGGCATCGACATGAGCTTCTGGAATCGGCTGCTCTTTGCCGTGCGCTTCGCCGACATCAATTTGATCCTCAACCAGGACATCACCGGTGAAAGTCAGTTGTTGTGGCGGCGCAATATCGTCGAGCGCGTGCAGCAGTTGGCGCCTTTCCTGGAACTGGATCAAGACCCGTATATCATTGTTGGCGAGGATGGCCGGCTCTACTGGATGCTAGACGCCTATGTGACGAGCGCACGTTATCCTTACAGCGAGCCATATTTCGACCGTTTCAACTACATTCGCAACCCGGTCAAGATCGTCATCAATGCTTACGATGGGATGCCGACCTTCTACATTGTTGATGCCGAGGAGCCGATCACGGCCGCCTATGCGCGCATCTTCCCGGCGTTGTTTCAGCCATTCGCAGCGATGCCCGAATTCTTGAAGCGTCACATTCGCTACCCGACCGATCTTTTCTCCGTACAGGCAGAGATGTATCGCATGTATCACATGACCAACGCCAACGACTTCTACAACCGCGAGGATGTGTGGGCCTGGCCGGAAGAGGTTTTCTACAACGAACCGCAGCGCATCGAGCCATACTACGTGCTGATGCAATTGCCCGACGCAACGGAGAGCAGTCTTGATTTCATGCAGATTTTACCATACACGCCCGCCAATCGCGAGAACATGATCGCCTGGATGGCTGCGCAAAGCGACCCTGAAAAATACGGTGAGCGCGTGGTTTACAACTTCGGCAAGGACTCGCTCTTCTTTGGCCCCAAACAAATCGAGGCGCGCATCGACCAGGACCCAGTGATCAGCGCCCAACTGAGCCTGTGGAATCAGCAGGGCAGCAGCGTGATTCGCGGCAACCTCCTCGTCATCCCGTTGGGGGATAGCTTGCTCTATGTTGAGCCACTCTATTTGCAGGCGCAGAATGGGCGCATTCCAGAGTTGAAGCGGGTGATTCTGGCGACGTCGGATCGGGTGGTGATGGCTGAGAATCTGGGGTTGGCGTTGGTGCGGCTCTTTGGCGACGGCGTCGTGGCGCGCGCGGGGCTGTCCGATCTGGTGACGGCGGTTCCGGGCGATGGTCTCGCCGCTGCGCCCGCCAACGGACAGGGCGGTGCAGCACCGTCATCCGGCGCTATCGACCTGGCTGGCGCCAGCATCGAGCAATTGATCGTGGCCGCCAATGATCATTACAACGCGGCGCAAGAGCATTTGCGCAATGGCGATTGGGCGGCGTATGGCGCTGAAATGGATGCCCTGCAGGCGACCTTGACGCAGCTCATGCAGTTGACGGGCGGACTGCCCACATCAGCTACGCCTGTTGAGGTTACGCCGACGCCGACTGCCACCGAATGATAGCGCCGCAGGACTTACAAATTTTTTACCACTGGTTCATGTACGACTCATGCGTTGAGGATACCATGCTAACTGTAATCGAATCAGTTAGAACCAGGTGGATGTAGGCAGCTTGTAATGGACTTGCATTCACCCAATCCTGTAATTTAGTTGAGGTGCGTATATGAGTGAACAAGATTTCATGCAGTCGTCATTGCCCGATCAGGGAGCTTCATCTTCGTCACGTCCACCAAAGCGACGCGTACGCCTACTGACTGTCGGCGCCCTATCTGTCGCTGGCGCCGGATTGATCGTCTTCGGGGCATTGGCGGCGCCGTTGGCCTGGCAAACGTTGTCGGCGTCGGCCAATCCGGTGCGCACAACTGTCGCTGCGCCTGCCCTCCAGCTTGATTCCAGTCTGGAAGCGGATCAGAATGCGCTGGCTGCGTTGTATGATGCCGTGGCGCCGTCGGTGGTCAACATCCAGGTGGAAAGCGTCCCTAACACCGCCGATCTGCCCCAGATTCCAGGGTTTCAACTGCCGCAAGGTGACATGCCTCTACAGCAGGGCGAAGGCTCCGGCTTTATCTATGACAATGAAGGACATATCGTCACCAACAACCATGTAGTTGAAGGGGCGCAGAAGGTGATTGTCAACTTCAACAATGGCATGTGGGCGCGCGCCGAAGTCGTCGCCACTGACCCGCAAGCCGATCTGGCCGTCATCAAGGTGACGCCGCTGCCCCGAAAGCCGATCTGGCCGTCATCAAGGTGACGCCGCCAGCGGGGATGGAGTGGCGGCCGCTGCCGTTGGCGGAGGATAATAGCCTGGACGTCGGCCACATGGTCGTCGCCATCGGCAATCCCTTTGGCTTGCAGGGCACCATGACCACCGGTATTGTCAGTGCGCTGGGGCGTGGCTTCCCGGTGGGCGCCTTTGGCAGCAATCGCTACACTCTGCCTGATGTCATCCAGACGGATGCGGCGATCAACCCGGGCAACTCTGGCGGCCCGCTCGTCAACCTGAAGGGTGAGGTTGTGGGCGTCAACTTTGCCATCGAGTCGCAGACGCGACAGAACTCTGGTGTGGGTTTCACGATTCCGGTTTCGATTGTCAAGCGCGTCGTGCCGGCGCTGATTCAGGATGGCGCGTACAAGTACGCTTACCTGGGGCTGGAAGGCAGCACTATCTCTGCACGGCTGGCTGAGGCGCTCGATCTGCCCGACAACACGCTGGGCGTCTACGTCTCGTCTGTTGTGCCGGGCGGCCCGTCGGAAAAGGGTGGCGTTCAGGGCGGCAATCGCACGGTGACGTTGGCTGATGGCACGGAACTGCGGCAGGGCGGCGACATTGTGACCGCCATCGACAACATGCCGGTTGTGCGCTTCGAGGACCTGGTCTCCTACCTGGTGACCAAAGCAGAGCCGGGACAGACGGTGACGCTCACGTTGCTGCGTGATGGCAAGGAGATCAAGGTCGATGTCACGTTGGGTGAACGCCCGACGCAGACGGTGGCGGCCCAGCGCAGTGAGAATGGGCGCATCAACGCCCGCGCTGCCATCGCCATTGCCGAAGACGCCGTGCGCAGCGACCTGACTGGCGAGATCACGGAGAAGGTGGCGACGCCAGAGCAACGCGACGGTCAGGATGTGTGGGTCGTGGAATTGAACACGGCGACGCAGACGGCCACCGTTGTGATCGACGCTCAGTCGGGCGACGTGCTGGATGTGACCATCCAGTAACTTAGACAACTGAATCTTTCGTTTCACAAAAGATGCCGGGGAGTCTGACTCCCCGGCATCTTTTGTGATCTGACCTCAACGCTAACTCCCTAAAGCCATCGTGCTTGGCACGACATGGCGGTGACGGGATTGTAAGATGGGGCGACTACCGAAAAGGGCATTGATAGGCGTTCACCACCGGCAGGTATACATGTTGCGGGGCAAGTGCGCTGTCACCAGACGCAAGGGCGCTGTGCGCTGGCGCAAGGTTGCGCTGCTCCGCGCGCACAGAGACGCGCCCGCTCGTGATCGTCTGCAACGCTGGCGCCGCCTGCCAATTTGCCACATCGTTGGCATAACGCGTCGGGTCGATGCGCACCAGCGCCAGCCCGTTCTCCGCTACGGAAGGCCACGGCGGCAGATAGCTATAAGCCACCTCGTCGACAAAGGCAAAGTTGACGCTGCCATCCAGTTCCGGCTCCAGCGGTTCGGCCAGGGCTACACGTTCGCCTGTGTTGCTAAGGCCGCTTGCCAGCGGCCCCAAGATGCGCACTGAAGCAGGAATGGCGTACGTCTGGCGAAAGGCGTCCGGCGTTGTCTCGCTCAAGATGATGCGCTCACCAGGCTCCAGGGACATTAACTCCGGGAAAATGAACATATCGCTGTCTTTGCCGCTGCTTTTCTGACCGACAAGTTTCCAGGGGATGGTGGGATGTTCGATGTTGTAAAGTGGTGCGGGGGCGTCGCCAACATTGGCAATGACTACATACTCGCTGCCGCCATTGGCCGGATCGATCATCAACTCCTCGATTTGTACAGCGCTGACACGTACGCCGCAGTTAGAGAAACCAATGGTGGGCGCACCTTCTTGCAACGGGAAGCGTGCAATATTTGCTGCATCGACATACCGAATGAACGAGACATTGCGCGGAGAGGCGCCAAAGAGCATTGCCTCGACGCGCACAGGCGCACCAGTGATAGGATCAGGGCGAAAGAGATAAATGGCGTCGCCGGCTTCGCTCAGACCAAAGCTCCAGTCTCCATCTGTATTTGCAACCACATAGAGTCCATAGCCTGAGATGATTGCATCATCCGGCAGACGCACCCAGTCGCTTTGAGGACGTGCGTCATCATCGGTGAGCCACCAGCCGGAGAGATCAACGGGCGCAGCACCCAGGTTACGCAGTTCCACTGCGTCGACATTAGGAAGATCGGCGTGCGCCAGCACCTCATTGATGACGATGGTGGGGTTGCTCCGCGTCTGTGTCTCT
>CZCA01006528.1_pt1 | contig 10931 bp, 6 predicted proteins | sample 591981 | NCBI WGS metagenome assembly CZCA01 (sample SAMEA3556810, study PRJEB10932) | anaerobic digester metagenome
GAGACAGGCTCGCACGCGCGGATCACCGCCGCCAGCCAGCGGTAGATCTCGATGTCGCCCGCCCGTCCAAAGAAAACTGAAACAGCGACCGCGTCCGCGTCCAGCCGCAACGCCGTCTCCACTTGAGCGATGGGCGTCTCCTGCGTGCTCTGTGCACTCAGCCCGGCAGTGAGGCTCACGCGCAACACCAACCCGGTGTCGGGACGTAACGCGGGCGCCGCCGCCCGCAAGAAGCCCGGCGACGCCAGCACAGCATTGGCGCCGCCCGCCAGCACCTGGCGCACAATCTCCAGCGGGCGATCCAGCCCTTTCACCGGCCCCAACCAGCCGCCATGATCCAGCGGCGATAACAGACAGCGGCTTTTCTCACCTACGAAGAGGCGGCTCATCCGTCGTTCTTTACCTAGCATGGTTTCCTTCCTTATGATTGATTTCTAGATCGGTTGCATTTGCTGCAAGCGTCGTATCGGCAAACTCCGCCAGTTGACAATAGCGGGTGTAGAGATCCTCGTAACACCCAGCCAACGCCGCTAGCGGGCGATAGACTTCTGGCGCGCCAAAGGTGCGCGCCAGCGCGCGCTCGAACGCTTCACCGTTGAGCGCCTGACACGCGTATGCGTATAGGCCACGCGTCACTGTTTCCTCGCCACTATAAACGAAGACGGGGCGTGCACAAACATCTGCCATAAGCTGCGGCAACCCTTTGATCGCGGCGCCGCCGCCCGCCAACGCAATCGAGTCGATGCCAACCCCTAGACGGGTGAACTCATCAAGCAAATAGCGCAGGCTGAAGGCGACGCCTTCCAGCACTGCGCGCAACAGGTGCGCCCGTCGGTGCGCCAATGTCAGGCCATAAAAGGCGCCGCGCAGCGCATCGTTCCAAAATGGCGTGCGTTCACCGGCGAGAAAAGGCAAGAAGAAAAGACCCTCTGCACCTGCTGGCGTTGCCAGCGCCTGCGCAACGGCTTCCGCGAAGGATGTCTGGTCTTCGTAGAGCGTCTGCCAGGCCCAATGCAATGCTGCACCAGTGGTGGAACTGACGCCGCCAAGCAGCGGATGCGGCAACAGCGGGTAGATGTAGAGCCGCTCGCCAGCCTGCACTACGGATTGACTCTCCGCCAGCGGGGCGAAGACCATCGAGGAACTGCCCATGCTGCAGGTGACGCGCCCCGGCTGCGGCGGCGCGCCGGTGACGAGCGCCAGCACATCACCGGCGCCAACCATCACCCTGACATCGGGAGCAAAGCCATAACGTGCTGCCAGTGGCGCCATCACTGCGCCAGCATCATCCTGAGGAAGCAGTAATGGCGGCAACACTGCCGGGTCGATAGCGCAGAACGTTAAACGTTCCCTCGCCCACCTCAGCGTCCCCCAATCCAGCAAGGCAGCGCCGCCTGCCTCCGTCACGTCGGTGCAGCGGACGCCGGTCAGCCGATAGCGCAGATAGTCTTTGGGCCAGAGCAAGGTCGCACAGCGCGCCAATACGTCTGGGCGGTGGCGCGCCAGCCAGAGCAATTTCGGCAACGTGTACGTCGAGTTGAGCTGATAGGGCGCCAGCCCCAGGCGCTGTTGCAACTCGGCGGTCTCGGCGGCGGCGCGACGATCTAACCAGAGGATGGTGGGCGGAATCACGGCGCCGTCGGCGTCGAGCAACACCGCTGTGTGCATTTGGCCGGTGAAAGCAATTGCACGCACAGCAGCCAGTTCCATCGTTTGCGCCAGCTCGAGCACAGCATCGTCGAACGCCTGCCACCATGCTTCTGGGTCGGCTTCGGCCCAGCCAGGCTGCGGGGTGTGATAGCCATAGCGACGGCTCGCCTGCGCCGCCACTCCACCGGCGAGATCGTAGAGCACGGCTTTGAGCGCCGACGTGCCGACATCGACGGTCAGGATCATGCTTCGCCGTTGACCTCCATCACAACCTTAAGCCCCTCGCGGTTCTTGACCAGCGCAAAGCCGGTTGCTAACTCTTCCAGCGGCAACAAGTGACTGATCAGCGTCTCGGTCTGCACCTTGCCGCTTTCGATCAGCCCAAGCGCACGGTGCATGTTCTCTGGCGTGCTATCGGCGGAGCCGGTGATGATCCATTCGTTGTAGTGAATCTGGTTGGGGTCGAGATGCACTTGATCCTTCGGATAAATGCCTGCGAAGATATTGAACCGTCCGCCTGGCGCCAGCAGTTTGACAGATTCTTCCACCATGCGCGCCGCGCCTACGGTCAGGGCAATGGCATCCACGCCCCAGCCATCGGTGACCTCCTGAACGAACGCCGCCAGATCGGTCGTTTGCGGATCGACGACCCATTCGGCGCCCAGGGCTTGCGCCTTGTCGCGCCGCATCGCCACCGGGTCGGATGCAATCACGCGGGCGCCAAAGGCGCGCGCCACCTGCAGGTGCATCAACCCAATTGGGCCGAGACCGATCACCAGCGCCACCTCGTTGGGGATAAGGCGCAGCATCTCTTGGCCGCGCAACACGCATGCCAGCGGCTCCATCATCGCCGCTGCTTTCAGGCTGACGCCAGGGCGAATAGGGTGAATATTGCGTTGCGGCACGCAGACGTAATCGGCGTAGCCACCGCCGTATTGCAGAAATGTCGGGCGTCGACAGCGGTTGGAACGTCCGGTGCGACAGGCTTTGCAGACGCCGCATTTGATGATCATGTCCGGCGCCACTGGCTGGCCGATCTCTAACCCTTTGACATTTTTACCGACGGCCGCCACGCGCCCGGCGACCTCATGACCGAGGACGCGAGGGAAAGCCACCGACGATAGCCCGGAAAAGGCGCGCACATCCCACGGACAGATGGCGGCATAGGCGACCTTGACCAGCACATCGTCGTCGCCCACCGGGTGGATGGGCAGTCGGCGCAGTTCGACTTCCCCTGGACGTTCACACCACATCACGCGCATGGTGTCAGTTGTGGACATAGAGCATTCCTTTTCTGTGATTGAGAACTGTTACGTCACTCGTCAGGCAACAGCTTGCAGGCTGTTGAGCCACTTTTGCAAGGGTGCGCCGCGCACATAGATTGCGGCGATGTCGGCCAGCGAGGCGCGGTGTACGATGGCGCTGATCGGGTCGTGCTGGTAGCGCAAGTGGGGGCGATCCAGATCAAAAACCAGAAAGCTGGCCTCTTTGCCCGGCGCCAGGCTGCCGATCCGGTTGTCCAGCTTCAGGGCGCGCGCGCCCTCGATGGTGGCCGCCAGTAAAATCATGTGATGGTCGATGGCGGTCGGCGCTTGGGCCAGGCCGCGTCCCAGCCGCGAGGCAAAGTCCATCTCGCGCAGCATGTCCGGCGCAACGAACATCATGTTGTCTGTCCCCAGGGCAAAACGCATGCCGATCTGCTGCCAGCGCGCCAGATCGGGAAAGCCGACGCCGAGGATGCCGTTGCTACGGACGCAAGCCACGCCGTAGGCGCCCGCCGCCGCAATCGCTGACAGACTACGGACGCAAGCCACGCCGTAGGCGCCCGCCGCCGCAATCGCTGACAGATCGGCGGGCGTAGCGTGCACCAGATGAATCAACAGGTCGGGGCGCCAGTCCAGCACGCGCGCCACTTGCGTGCGCCCGGTAGTCTGAAGCGACTCCGCCTGCGCCGCTGCGCTTTCGGCGGCATGGACGGCAAAGAGGCGCGTTGGATAGTGCTCGCGCAGGCGGATCAGCAACTCAGCGGGATAGACTTCCACATCGCGTACACCCAGTCCGTCCGCCGTCGCCAGCAGCGCGTGCGCCTGGCGTTCCATTTCTACTACATCCACCGTCTCATCCATGCGTCCCAGAATCACGACATGGATCGGCAGGTCAGCGGCAGCCTGGCGCAGCGCTTGCACACCGATCAACCCTTGCTCGCGAAAGTCGGCGCACGCAATGACGCCGCATTGCAACATGTCGATCAGCCCGACGCGCATCATCTGCGTCAGTTGGTCGGGCGCAACGCTGCGTAAAAAACGATGCTTTAAACCATCAGGGGGGATGACCGACGCGGCGTGGTTTAGACCGACGCCTAACTCTTTGGCGCCAGTGTCGCCGACGTGGGTGTGTGCGTCCACGAACATTGGGCAAATGAGCTTCCCTGTCAGGTCAAGCTGTGGCGCGCCAGCTACAGGTGCGCCGATTGCCAGAATCCGCTCGCCCTGCACCGTCAACGCCGCGCCATCCACGACGCGCAGATCGTCGCCCGCCAGGATTGTTGCCCCTGTCAACGTCAGCAAATCATTAGAAGTATAGTGCAGCATGATCGATAGCCGTTACCCGATCAGTAACGCGTGACGCATCATCCCTTTGTTGCTCCCATTGTCACCCCCTGAATGAAGTAGCGATTCAGGAAGAGCGAGATAATCAACGCGGGCACGATGGCAAAGAGGCACATAACCGCCATGCGTCCCCAACTGATCTCCACGGCGCTGAAGGAGGCCAGGATGCCCAGCGGGATCGTCTTGGTCGCTGGCGAGGTCAACATGAGGGCAAAGAGAAAATCGTTCCAACTGAAGATAATCACGTAGAGCGCGGCCGCCACCACGCCGGGGATCGAGAGAGGCAAGGCTACGCGCCAGAAGGCAGCAAAGCGCGAGGCGCCATCCACCAGCGCCGCCTCCTCAATCTCCTTCGGCACGTCGGCAAAGTAGCTACGCATCATCCACACCACAAAAGCCGCATCGAAGACCGTATCCAGGATGATCAGCGACGCGTAGCTGCCCAGCAGCCGCAGGTCGCGCATGATCAGATAAAAGGGGATCAACATCGCCACTGGCGGCACCATGAGCAGCAGCAGAAAGAAATAGGCCGACATATTCAGCACGCGCGAACTGGAGCGGGCGATGGCGTAACCAGCCGGCACGCCCAACACCAGGGAGAGAATCGTTGCGCCAGCCGAAACGATCAGGCTGTTGGTCAGGAAAAGGCCAATCTTGGTGGTCTCCAACACCTCCGTGTAGTTGCGCCAGGTGAACTCAAAAAAGAGCCACTTGGGAGGGATGGCAAAGGCTTCACGGCCAAACTTGAAAGAGGTTGTCACCAGCCAGAAGACCGGCAGCATGAAGAAAACAACCACCAGGATCGTCAGCGCGGTCAATAGAGTCTGCTCGAGCTTGCTGCGTTTTTGCATCATGGGCGTCACCTACAATTGCTGACGTTCCAGAATCACGATATAGAGCGCCGACAGGATCGCAATGATCACCAGCAACACGTTGGCAAGCGCGGCGGCGTAGCCCATGTCGAAGAAGGTCATCCCCACCGTGTAAATGTGAAAGTTGAGCACAGTCGTTGCTGAACCTGGGCCGCCGCCGGTTGTAGCGTAGATCACGTCGAAAACCTTGAAGGATTGCATTGTCCGCAATAGCAACGCCACCAGCAGGGTTGGCTTGAGCAGCGGCAGCGTAATGTGGATAAAACGCTGCCAGCGCGTGGCGCCATCGGCAAAGGCAGCTTCATACGGCTCAATGGGCAGGCTTTTGAGGCCAGCCAGGAAGATGATCATCAACAGCGGCGTCCACTGCCACACGTCGATCAGAATTACGGCGGGCATCGCCCAGCCCAGTTCTGCCAGCGGGCCGCGCCCCACATCGACGCCAAGCTGTTTCAAGTAATAGGGAATGACGCCAAAATCGGCGTTATAGAGCGACTTCCACACCAGCCCCACGACCAGCGGGGGCAGCGCCATCGGCAACAGCAACAGTGCACGCGTCCCCCGTATCATGCGTCCTTCGGAAGCAAGCAGCAGCGCCAGCGCCAGCCCCAACACCATCTCAACCAGCACGGTGCCAGCCACATAGATCAGCGTCACCCGCAGCGAGGTCAGCACGATGGGGTCCTGGAAAGCGCGCCAATAGTTGTCCAACCCAACAAAGGTCTGCATCTGGTTGGGGTCGGTCAACCGATATTTAAAAAGGCTGATGCGAAAGGAGAAAAGCAGCGGGTAAATCGCAATGGCCGCCACAAAGATCAAGAGCGGGAGCAGCATCGCCAGATAGGCGCCTTCGCCACGCCACATCCGGCGCAGCCCGTCGCCCCATCCGCCGCGCCGTGAAACAACTTGTTGTTCCTGGATGACAGTCATCTGGTCAATCCACTACGCTGAAGGGGTGGTCGGCGGCGCCCCCCTTTTGGATGTTCGCCTGGCATCTGCCCGGAAGCAACACTCTTCCGGGCAGACGTTCACCGTTGGTCGGGCGCTGACTTACTGCCAGTTATCCTCGACCTGCTTCTGCGCGGCGGCGAGCGCTTCCTCCGCCGTCTCCTCACCGACGAGGAAGGCGTTGACGTGCGTGCCTAACGCGTCCTGAATGATCGAGTACTGCGGAATGCGCGGGCGATAATCGCCGTCACCCTTCTCGAAGGATTCTAGCAGGACTGGCATCCACGGATATTCGGCGACGATCTCCGGGTCGGTCATTGTGCTGCGGCGGATCGGCGCGCCGTCGTTGCGCAGCCATTCCTTCTGGATGTCAGGCGAGGTCAGCCACTTGATGAATTGCCAGGCGCACTCTTGCTCTTCCGGCGTCGAGTCGGCGTTGATGCCGATGCCCCAACCGCCAAAGCCATATTTCGGCTCCATCCCCGCCTTCACCGGCGCCACCGCAATATCCACCTTGCCAACAACTGTGGAGATTTCTGGGTTTTCATAGCCGGCGCGGGCGATGCTCCACCCCTCCATCATGGCGACGTTGCCGTTGCGGAAGGCCGTCTCACGCTGATCCCACCAATAGTCGGTGGAGCCGGGCGGCGCGTACTTGAACAACTCGCCAAAGAACTTCAAAATTTCGACATTTTCTGGGGTGTTGAGCGCAGGCTTGCCTTCGTCGTCCAAAATGCGACCGCCATGTTGCTGCACCCACGCCATATAATCTTGCGCCACCGCCGGACCTTTGGCGCCTAACAAGGCAATACCGTACATGCCAGCGTCAGGATTGGTCAACGCCTGCGCCGCCGCCAACAGCTCTTCCTGCGTTGCCGGCGGTTCAATGCCTGCCTGCTCCAGCACGTCTTTGCGATAGTTCAACACGTTGGCATAGCCCGCCAGCGGATAGGCGGCATGAGCGCCCTGCCATTCACCCAGCGTCCATGCCACCGGCAGGATGTCGTCGAGCTGCAGTTCCGCCTCGTCGCGCGCCATGAAGTCGTCAAGCGTCCGTGTGTACTGATTCTGCCCAAACTCGCCCGACCAGACAATGTCGACCGTCATCAAATCATAGTTGCCGGTGTGTCCGACAAAGTCGGCAATCAATTTTTGATAAAGATCGACATAGCCTAATTCGTCCAGTGTAATGGTGGCGCCCGATGCTTCCTCAAATTTGGGAACGAGTGCACGGAACGCCGCTACATACTGGTCAGTCATCGAAGCCAGCACCAGACTCTGCCCTTTACATGCCTCCAGGCCGGCCGCGGCAGCGGGCGCAGCTGCTTCGGGCGCAGGTGCGGCTGGCGCCACCGGCGCCGTGCAGCCAACCACCCCCAACAATATGACGCCTACGATCAGGACATGAAAAAATTTCCACAGGTTGCGAGACACAGCATGACTCCTTTCAACAGCAAATATAGAAAGATGTAGCGTTACACTTGTTCGTTGGATCCGCAGCCATGCACAAAGCTATGTTACGTGGCGAACAAGTTCTCGACGATCTGTGAAAGAAGGTGGGGGTTCCTCACTTACGCGGCGTCATATCTGGAGAGAATACAACGCATACAACAAATGACGTAAGCATAGGAATTCTAATGTTCAAGTATAGCATGCATCGCATCGCATCGCAAAACACCTTGCGAAGTTATATGTTTCGCGTAACTTACCGATCTCTATATCGTCTTGATCGATAGGTGAAACATCATCACCTGCTGCGCCGCATGCTTGACTTGCCGCATGCCTGGCTTGCGACGATATGCTCCCAAACAAGGAGGCGATCATGGCTTGCCCTTCGCTTCGTCCATTATGCATTGCGTGCTTGCGCCGCGTGAGCCCCATGCTTGGCGCGTGCGTGGCATTCCTCTTGACCGTGAGCAGCGTGCGTGCTGCCTTACCGCCGCCTGTGCAAATTTACTACGTCCCGGTTCCAGAAGATCAGGTGTTCGCCGCATTGAGCAGCATCTACCCCGGTCCGGCAGCATGCAGTCAGCCCGCGCCAGGCGTCGTCGCGCCCATCTACACCTACCTGGCGCTCTCTATCATTTCCGGCGACACACTCATTTACTATGACCAATGGGAGGATGACTTCGAGATCGATATCGCTGCGCCCACCCAGCCGACGACGCAAATCTGGGGCGACGGCAACCCGGCCAACGGCGCACCGCCCGGCATTCCCAGCGACCTGCTGGCGCCCGACACGGTGATCATTCTCAGCAACCCCATCGACCCGGCGACGCGCGGCAGTGTGCTCGCTTTCGACGGCGGCGACAAGCTCGGCGCCACGCGCCCTGTCGCCTTCTCGCGCGCGACCTGGTCATCGACCTATCCCACCGGCCCCGGCACGTTGCTGGCTGATGCCGTCGAGGTTTACGACACCAGCCGTTGGGGTGTGCGTTACGAGACGCCGGTCGGAGAGGACACAATCTCGCCGCAACTCTTTGAGTACACCGGGCTGGCGATCATGGCGCAGGAGGATGGCACTGTCGTACAGCTTGACTTCGACCGCAACGGTGTGGCCGAGAGCAGTGTGACGCTGGCTGAAGGCCAGAGCCACCTGGTCAACGGCGGCGCGCCGGCCGGCGCCGTGATCACCGCCTCGGCCCCAGTGCAGGTGACGCTGATCACCGGCGACCGCTGCGACATCTACGAGTCGCGCTGGTATGCACTTTTCCCACGCGACCGCTGGAGCGCTGAATACTACAACCCGGTCGGCACACCCACCGACGGGCGCGGGACGCGCGTCTTTCTCTTCAATCCCGACACTGCGCCGTTGACTGTGAACTGGGAGACCCAGGCTGGCGCCCAGCCCCCCCTGACGCTTGCCGCTGGCGGCGTCATCTCCACCGTGGCGCCAGCCGGCTCGGGGACGCGCTTCTACGCCGCCGATGGCCGCCCCTTCCAGGCGATCGCCGCCGTCGGCGCCAATAGCCCACCGGAGGCCAACTCGGCTTCGGATTGGGGCTTTTCGCTCATTCCAGAGCGGCTGCTCACCTATCAGGTGCTCGTCGGTTGGGGCGCCGGGCGCGACCCGACCAGCAGCGTCAACCCGACGGAGAATGGCAGCCCGGTTTGGGTGACAACGGAACTGCCGCCAGGCCAGCCAGGCCCGGTGCGCGTATGCGTCGATTATGACGGCGATGGACAAGGCCCATTGATCGACGCCTACGGCTTCCGCTACGACCTGCTGCTCACGCTGACGCGGCTGCAGAGCGCCACCGTCTACGACCCTGACGGCGACCAGACCGGCATGACGCTCTACGTGTGCGACCCACCCGCTGCGCCCACCAATGCGCGCATCGCCGCCGCATGGGGGCAGGAGCCAGGCGTCGCCTCGGCGGCGGAGCCAGGACTTGACCTGGGCACAGCTGCACCACCCGCCGCTACCTTCGCCGCCGGCAAGGGTGTGGAAGTGGTCAATGACCGCAACCAGGATGGGCGCGCTGGCCCCGGCGACACGCTGCGCTACACGGTGATCGCTCGCAACGCCAGCCGCGTCCCGCTCGGCAACGTTGTCGTCAGCGACACCGTGCCAGTGCACACCAGCTACGTGCTTGCCAGCACCTTCTTCGACAGCGGCGCCAGCGTGACCCCGATTCCTGACAACGGCGTGGGCACACCCTTCCCGCTGGACGCAGGCGGCGTGAATCTGGGTGCGCTGCCGGTGCGCGGCGTTTTCACCGTCACCTTCGATGTGCGCGTCGACCGTCCGCTCAGCCCGACGGTGGATCGTGTGCACAACCTGGCCTATGTGACCATCGACGAGGATCAGCGCACGCCTGAGGTCGAAACCGAGATCGTGCAGCGTGCGGCGGTGGCGTTGGTAAAGCGCACCAACGGCGAGGACGCCGCCGCGCCGCCGGGTCCCATCCTGGCTGTGGGCGCGCCGGTGACATGGACCTACACGCTCACCAACACCGGTGACCTGACCCTGACCGGCGTCGCCGTGACCGACAGCGTGCCGGGCGTGACGCCGATTTACGTTAGCGGCGACAACGGCGATGGACAATTGGCGCCAGACGAACGCTGGCTCTATCAGGCGCAGGGAACTGCCATCGCCGGGCAGTACGCCAACGTCGGTGTGGCGCGCGGCCTCGACCCCGCCGGCAATGTCATCAGCGCCAGCAATCCCAGCCACTACTTCGGCCTGCTCTCCGACATTCACCTGGACAAAAGCGCCGCGGCGACGAACATCCCGCCCGGCACAGTGATCACCTACACCTTCACGGTGACCAACGGCGGCAATGCCGCCCTGACCTCGATTGCGCTGACGGATGATCATTGTGCGCCGGGCTTCGTTACGGGCGACGGCAACGCCAACAGCCTGCTCGATCTCGGCGAGACGTGGCGCTACGCCTGTGCAGTGACGGTCAGCGCCGACATCACCAACACGGCGGTCGTGAGCGGAACCGATGCATTGGCGCGCCGCGTGACTGACGCCGCGCAGGCGTATGTCAATGTACTGACGCCGGCGATTGTGCTCACCAAGACGCCCTCAGCGCTGAGCGTCTACCCCGGTGCAGTTGTCACCTACACTTATCTGGCCGCCAATACGGGTGAAGCGGCTCTGTACGGCGCGGCGCTGACGGATGATCGCTGCGCGCCGATCAGTTACGTGGATGGCGACGCTGCGCTCGCCGGTGTGCTTGAGGTGGGCGAGACATGGCGCTATCAGTGTCGCGCAACCATCGTGCGCGACACCCGCAACATCGCCACCGTGACTGCGACCGATGTGGCGGGCAACCCGGTGACGGCGACCGCCGCCGCCTTTGTGCAGACGCCCTTCCTCTACCTGCCGATCATCCTGGCGCCG
>CZCA01000175.1_pt1 | contig 10930 bp, 7 predicted proteins | sample 591981 | NCBI WGS metagenome assembly CZCA01 (sample SAMEA3556810, study PRJEB10932) | anaerobic digester metagenome
CTGGCGGCTTGCCCCGGCGTGGCATCGATCTGTTGCGCCACTGCCAGCGTGCGCTGATCGATATAACGCATAGCCGCCGCAACCCAGCCGGGAACCTCCTCTTCCGGCGTGTAAAGCTCCTCGACAAAACGATTCGTGTCGTCTGGCTCCGTCAGTTGCGCAAGATTGGGGTCGAAGATAGCGGCGGCGCCTTCAGGCAGCGGCGTCGCCACCCGCGCCGGATGCGTGTAAATCATCAACGACGGCGCCGCAGGCGCCAACGTCGGGCGCTCCGCCAGGAAGAGCCGATAGGCGGCTGTCAGCGCGCTCAGATCGGGGTCGAGGCGCATCTCGTGGTGCAACGTTGGTCCGGGGCGCAAATTCGCCAGCGTGGTGGTGAGCAGCCGGTGCGCCATCTCCGAATAGTTGCGCAGGGGGGAAGTAAGTGCACAGCCCCATGCACCTGTCTGCGCCAGGAAAGCCGCAAGTTCATTGGGACCGATGAAACGCGGCAACTTGCGATCCAGGTTTTCCAGCGGTGACTCGGCGACGGAGAGCGCTGCGCTTTCACCGGAGAGGTAGCCGTGCGCCACAAAGTGCACCAAATCGATGCTGCGTCCTGCCAGCGCACTGCGCATCCACAACAGCCAGGGGCTGGTCAGCTGTCCGGTCGGATCAGTAATGCGACTGCTGCGGTCCGGGATGGCATAAGGCGCGGCGCTTTGTGGATCGTGGAGCACGACGCGGCTGTCATTGGCGCCATAATAGCCAAGATGATTTGCCAGATCGTTTAGCAGCCCGCTATCTGTGAAGAGATGTACGTTGGTTGGCCGCGTCGCCTGGTCGAGAACCATACGCGTCATGCGCGCCATGTAATCGCTGGCCATGAACGCTTCTTCGGAGATTGGCTGACTGCTGCACAGGACAATGTTGATCTCGCCAGCGGCGCGCGCGGGATCGACCAAGTAGTCCGGCAGGCGCAACACCGGGCGCTGTAAGGCGGGAATCAGCAACTGCTCCCAGGGGACAAACGCCAGGTAGCCTGCCGGGCTTTTCAGGTAAAGCCAAAGCGCTTCATCGGCCACCATACGGGCGTCTAGGGCGGTGCGCAGGGCTTCCAGCACATAACCAGGCATGATGAAGGGGTATCCTTCGAACATGCACTGGCTACGGTCAAGGTGATCCGGCACGCCAAGCTCCGTTGGCTCGAGCCGATAGTCAAGCAGCGGCGTGCGCGTCCCGGCTTCATCGCGTTCCAGCGCACACCGCACCTGCGACCTACGTCCAGAAAGCTCGAACCCGAGCACCAAAGTAGTCAGCTCATACTGCCGGCGTAGCAAATAACCCATCGCCAACTCCTTTCCATAAGCGCCGCTGTACTGGAGAAGCCGCGACAAGGATGTCTTGTGCGCTGCGGCTTGGTTCACCCTTGAGAGCGCAACGCCGGTCTCCGCCTCTCGCTTCACGCAGTCAACAGGTTGTACAGCATCCAGTAAGTCGACAGGTTGCTATAGTCACCATGACCGCCGATGGTGGACGTGGCGTCGATGCCGATGATCGGGATCAGCGAGCTGAGGTCGTAGCGGGCGCCAGCGTCGATTGCGGCGGCGTCGAGCACGTTGATCAAGTGTTCGCCGCTGCCGCGCGGCCCGTACCCACCAAGAGCAGCGTAACGACTGGGCGGCTCACCGGCGGCGGCGATCTTCATCTCGCCCACATCTCTGTCGCGCCGCAAGACCAGGTGATAGAAGCGATGCAGCGCCGCATCGCGCTGGCTGAAGGTGCACAGCAGGGGAAGAAAGACGCGGTCAAGCGCGCGGCGATAGCCGCCAGGGCGCTCCTGTCCGGTGACATCTGCCGCAAAGGCCAGGTGTGACAGCGCGCCCTGCATCAGCAGGAGCGAGTGCAGCGGGCGCGGCCACGTTTCACCGAAACAGATGGCGGAGAGCAGCACGCGGCAGCCGTAAGAGTGGCCAGCGCCATGGACGCGTGCAGTACTGGCCCCCAGCAATTCACGCAGCAGCGGCCCAACCCCGTGCGCGCCCACCGCACCGGCGCGATCCTTCATCTGAAAAACCGTCAATCCGCGCACGATAAGACGTGGGTCAAAAAACTGCGCCACATCAGCGGCGGCGCCAGGACTAGCGCCGCCGCCGGCAATGCCAAATTCACCCAATGGGCGATCAGGCGCAGGCGCCAGCGCCGACCAGGCCGCGACCATATCCTCGACGCCGAACGCTGCTGTGTCCCCCAACTCATCATCGGCGGTTGCGTAGAAGGGGGCAACGAGCTGCGCCAATTCCTGCGTCTCTGCGGCGGTGAGACGCGGTTGTTGCAACAGGGTATAGAACCTGGCTGCCACGGCAGCGGGCAGCGCCTCCGCCAGATCGCGCAGGCGTTCGGCCTCAACGGCGACAATCGCATCGAGAGCTTCACCCGTCGCCGCCATTGTGGGCGCCTCCTCCTCACCAAACGTAAGCGCCGCACTCGGCCAGTGAATGCCAATCAGCAGCGGGCGGAAGGGCGTCGGCAACGCTAGCTGGCGCTCTTGCACCATGGCAGTGAAGCCAGCGATGAAGCGTCGATAGGACTGAACCGCGCCCGGCCAGTCGTTGTTCCAGCCGTGCGAGAAGATAAAGATGTCGGTGTAACGGCCGGCAGCGACATCTTCCAGCAGGCGGGTGCGCGTGGCAGGCGCTTCACAAATACCACGCTTGTCGAAAGGCAAAATGTAGAAGGGCGCAGGCGGCGCGTTCAGACAAGGCAGCAACTGGTACGGGCCGGGCGGCAACGTTGACATTAGGCAGGCTCCTTTGTGTTATGGGGGGCGAGACACAATTATAGCAGGTTTTGCAAATATAAAATACACCAATTTTTTGCGGTGGAAGTCAGAGGCTGCGCCGCTGCGAGCGTCATTGACGGGTGTAAAGCAACACTCGTGCAAGGGGGCGTCATACAGTTAGAGACTGTGATGCCAAGTCATAGGAATTTGCAGATACAAAGCCTTACGGAATGCACGCATTGCGATGCGTCTTCCTGGCGCCTCTGCATCAAAATAGAAGTCGTCAAACAGCTGCAGAAACTGATACGCCTATGTTATGTTTATGTTGCGTCGGCGGGCAATTGGAAGCCGTTCTGTAGCCAGGTTACGACGGCGCGCATCTGGAACTGCTCCTCCTCGGTGAGAGAGGTGTATGCGTCCGAGATTGCCTGCAACAGGTCGGCGCTATCGATGTTTTGCACCAGCGCGGCAAGATCGCTGTTGCTGCGTGTCACCGGTTGTGGTTGGGCGCCAAAAAGACTAGACAACAACGTCGTCAGCCCACCCCCCGCCAGGAGTGCACCGGCTACTTTGAAGAGCAGTTGCAAGCCAGCCAGCAGGTCGTCTGGCCCGTACTTTTCCTTCCTCTTTTTGCGCTTAATGTCGGCGGCAAGCTGTCCTTGCGGCTTTGGCTTTGCCTTGCGCGGCTTCGGCTTACTGCTCGTTGCATGTTCTTTGGATTGCGCAGGTTTCTTTTTGGTCGGTTTCTTGGCGCTGCCGGTGGCGGCAGTGGGCTGCTCCAATTCATCCTCGCGCAACAGATCGCCAGCCCGCACATAGATCAGCTCGCCGCAGTGAGGGCACTTGCTCTTGCGCGTTGGTTTTTTCTCCAGCTTGCGCCGGCAGTAAGGACAGCGTGAGAAGGATGGCTGCTCGCTCATAGATGCCTCCGCACTTGTTTCTTCATGTAGGCCAACAGAGCGTGCAGGCCGCGCACCCGCTGCGGCGTGATGACTTCATGCAACCCCAACAGCATGTGCACATCATCCGGCGTCGCCAGCACGGCATCCGGCGTGGCGCCATCCAGACCCTCCACCAAAATTGCGGCATAACCGCGCACCGTTGGCGATTCTGGCGGAATATCCAGGTAAAAGTGCACGGCATTGTCGTTGATCTCCGTCGCCAGAAAGACCGGCGTCTGGCATTCATGCACCTGCTCCAGGCTATCGCGCTGCGCCTGAAAGCGCGCAGGCAATGGTGGCAGGCTCATGGCGTACTCCAACAAATATTCCATCCGATCGCGCGGAGACGCCTCGCGAAACTCCTCAATAATCCCCTGCAATGCTGACGGACAGCGTTCAATTTTTTCCTGCAGCGTACTCTCAGTCACTTTGCATTCCTTCTGATTTGTCACGTCTAAATACAATGGGAAGCAGCAACAAGATTTGTCGCATCAACGCCATTGCCATCTGGGAAAATAATCGCTTGATCTTACCGAATGAGCAACCTTGCGTCAAGCAACCATGACTACAAAAACAAAGCCGCTCTTGCCTGCGATAGAGGATCACATCGCACCGTGCGCCTGCTCCCGCAATGGTGACTGCGTTCCTTGCCGGTCTCGATGCGGTGCAACAGCTGCCACAAGCGGCTTCGTGCAGCATCCTTACGACAAGCTCTTCTGCACCGTCTGCGCCGACATCGGGGAGGCGGCGTTCTTCCAGCGCGCATTTGCCTGCCGCGTTCACTGGACGCCTGGCGTGATCCAGTCTGAGCAGATGTTTGAAGATTGCTAATCCCGACGCCAGGTCGCAGAGCCGCAAGGATGCGCAAAGAGAAAAGCACAAGAAATACAGTTCTTTACGCTGCTGCGGTCTCTGCGGCTCTCTGCGGCTCTCTGCGCCAAAGACAGGGAGTCTTCACACAGGCTCTGCAGATGAAGAGGAGCGAAGTCAAGGTCTTTCTCTGCCTGCTCTTCGAGCATCAGTTGCAACCCGAAGCCCGGGTGCGCTTCCGGCTGCTCAGGTGGATACACAGAGCGGTAGATCCCCTCGCGGGATGGGAGACCTACCGCTCTCCCTGACCCACCCCGATTGTGCCATATTTTGCAGCGGCTGTCTTGCACGATTTCTGCAAAATAACGCCTCATCCGGTCGCCAGCACCGCGTCCTGTGCCTCTGCAGCAACGACCGGCGTCACCCACACGGCGGCGTCGTAGAACATGCCGCTGGCGCCCATGTCGGTTTCCTCCGCTAACGTCACCTGATTGATATTGCGTCCGTCCAGGCTGTGCTTCGGCCACCAGACGCCGGGCGCCAGCACCGTTCCTGCCATTATGTTCGCCGTCACGACCGCAGTTAGACGCACTTCACCCTGTGCGTTAGCGACACGAACCTGTTCGCCATCGGCAATTCCGCGCCGTGCAGCATCGTCAGGATGGATGTGCAGCACTGGCGTCCCCTCCCGTTGCAAAAAGCGCGGCACGTTGACAAAAGAAGAATTCAGGAACGAATGCGCAGGGGGAGAAATGCAGACCAATGCAGAATGCGGCGACCAGAAATCTGAATGGTGCGGGGATTGGAGATTGGAGATGGATATTGGCGCGTGGCTTGTTGCGATGTTGTCCATCGCGCCTGCCGTCTGCCAGCGTGGCGGGGTATAGGTCGGCAGCGGATCGTAGCCGTCGGCGGCCATGCGCGCACTGTAGAATTCGCATTTGCCGCTGGGCGTTGGAAAATTACCCTGGGCAAAAGGCAGGTAGGGGTCGGGAATGGCAAGGCGATAGAACCCATCGGCCAGCAATCGTTCCCACGTGAGACCGGCAAAGCGCGGGTGCGTCTGCGCCGCGACGAAGTTGCGCAGGATCGCCTCGTCGCTTTCCCGAAAGCACGCATCATCATAACCAAGCGCAGCCGCCAGGCGACGGAAGATTTCACTATTGGGCAGCGCCTCGCCCACCGGCGCAATCGCAGGGCGGTTGAGCGATAGATAGGCATGACCGTAAGCACGATGAATGTCCCAATGTTCGAGTTGGGTCGTCGCCGGCAGGATATAGTCGGCGTAGTCGGCGGTGTCAGTCTGAAACTGCTCCAACACCACAGTGAACAGATCGTTGCGCCGCAGCCCTGCCAGCACAGCATTCTGATCCGGCGTCACCGCAGCCGGATTGCTGTTGTAGACGATCAGCGCCTTGATGGGTGGGCCGACCTCGGCGGGCGCAGGCGCCGGGTCAATAGGGCGCGGGCGATAATGCGCCAGGGCCAGCCGCGCCGGGTCAAGGCTGAGGGCGTCGCCGAGACGATTCATATTGATGGTGCGCGGGAGAGCAGGAGAGGTTGAATGCTGAGAAGATGGAGCATTGGGGTTGACGACTTGCCCTTCTGGCCCAGTCTCCTGGTCGCCCCGTCTCCCAGCCACAAGCAAATCGGGGCGCTGCAAACCGCGTCTATCCAAATGGCGGAAGAGGCCGCTGGCGCTCAGCTGGATGCCACCGCCGCGGACGCGCCAGGCGCCGACAAGCGCAGGCAAACAGGCAATCGTGCGCATCGCCATGCCGCCGCCATAGTGACGCTGCAGGCCGTAGTTGACGCGGATTGCGGCAGGCTGCGCCGTTGCATACTCACGCGCGAGGGCTATGATACGCGCTGCCGATACGCCGGTGATCGATTCGGCGCGCGCTGGCGCCCATTCTTGCACACGCGCTGCCAACTGTTCGAAACCAAGCGTGTACCGCCCTACATAATCGGCATCATACAGCTGCTCCCCGACGATCACGTGCATCATTGCCAGCGCCAGCGCGCCGTCCGTGCCGGGTCGAATGGCGATCCACTCGTCGCCGGCTTGGGCGGTGCGTGTGTTGGCTGGATCGATGATGACCACGCGGGCGCCCTGTTTGCGCGCCTGCTGCACGAAGGGCCAGAGATGGAGGTTGCTGGTCAGTGTATTGCTGCCCCAGATCAAGATCAGACGAGCATAGGCGAAGTCTTCAGGTAGCATGCCTTCTGCTGCGCCGATGGTGTAGAGATAACCTTCAAAGCCCGCTTCGGAACAGATCGTGCGCGCAAGCTGGCTGGCGCCCATGCGATTGAAAAAGCGCGCGGCCATGCCCTCTCCCTGCAAGAAACCGAGCGTGCCACTGTAGGAATAGGGCAACACCGCCTCTGCACCATAGGTTTCAATCATTGTGCGCAGCTGCGCTGCAATATCGGTGATGGCATCGTCCCATGTCACGGGAGCGAATTGGCCGCTACCCTTCGGCCCGACACGACGCAGCGGCGTCATCAACCGCCCGGCGTGGTAGGTGCGCTCCAGGTAGCGGTCCACTTTGCCACAAAGCCTGCCCTGTGTAATCGGATGCTGTGGATGCCCCCAAATGTCCACGGCGCGGCCACTGCGCCGATCCACGGCAACCTGCCAGCTGCAGGTGTCTGGGCAATCGTGCGGGCAGGCGCCGGTGATAATTGTAATGGCGGGGTTATGTTGGTAGAGATCGATCTTTGTCATCCGTTGCTCTCTTCTGATCAACACTGTGCTGTTAACCTTTTTGCTGTTGGCATTGTACCGTATCACTGCAGTTCGTTGTAGCCAGGAGGCCAAGAAGTAGGTCATTGCCTCCGGCGTGACGAGGCCGCATGTCACGCCGGAGGCGATGACCTACGACACACCCTCTGCTCGGCGCTGGCGGCCGCGTGCGGCGACAAATCTCATGTCACGCCGGAGGCGATGACCTACGATACACCCTCTGCTGGGCGCTGGCGGCCGCATGCGGCGGCAGATTCCATGTCACGCCGGAGGCGATGACCTACGACACACCCTCTGCTCGGCGCTGGCGGCCGCGTGCGGCGACAAATCCCATGTCACGCCGGAGGCGATGACCTACGATACACCTTCACCATGAAGTTGAAGTACACCCAACCAGAAACCTATCGTTGTGCAAAGTGCACAAGGAATCCCTTCGGGCTTTTGGCAACTTTCGCGCTGGATTCAGAAGAGGCACATTCATATAGTTGTAACGATGTTTTTACTGATGCGCATTTGTAGCACTTCCATCACGTTTGCAACCGTCGTAGCCGTCCCTCAACCAGGTGAGGGTTCAGCTGGACGGTTTCTTATGTCCAATCATCTGTCAAATCACAAAAAACCGTAGTAGGAGTCCGGATTATGAGTCTCAACTGTAGTACGGCCCAAGATGTGACCAAGGCCATTGCGGAAAACAACATTGAGTTTGTCGATCTAAAATTCACTGATCTATACGGCCAATGGCAGCATTTTTCGGTGCCGGTCGCCCTCTACGATGAGGATGATCTCTTTAAGACAGGTCTGGGTTTTGATGGCTCCTCCATTCGCGGCTTCAAGTCGATCGAGAGCAGCGACATGTTGCTGGTCTGCGATCCGACAACGGCCTTTATTGACCCGGTTTGTGCGCATCCGACGTTGAGCGTGATCGCCAACGTCTATGAGCCGGGTACGATGGAAGCCTTTGCGCGCGATCCGCGCAACGTGATTCGCCGCGCAGAAGCGTATCTCAAATCCACCGGCATCGCCGACACCATGTACTGCGGCCCTGAAGCTGAGTTCTTCATCTTCGACCAGGTGATGTACGAGACCGGGCGCTATTCTGCCGCTTATGGCATTGAGAGCAGCGAAGCAGTCTGGACCTCCGGCGAATGGGGGCCGGGGCACAAGGTCGGCTATAAGGGCGGTTACTTCCCGGTGGCGCCCTTTGATCTCTTCCAGGACATTCGCTCCGAGATGGTCAACGAGATGATCAAGGCTGGCCTCCAGGTCGAGCGGCATCATCACGAAGTCGCAACGGCGGGCCAGACCGAGATCGATCTCAAGTTTGCACCAATGATCCAGATGGCTGACTGGATGCAGATTTACAAGTACATCGTCAAGAATGTGGCAGCCAAGTACGGCAAGACAGCGACTTTCATGCCCAAGCCGCTCTTTGAGGACAATGGCTCTGGTATGCACGTGCACCAGAGTCTCTGGAAGGAGGGCAAGCCGGTCTTCGCTGGCGACCAGTACGCCGGGTTGAGCCAGGAGGCCTTGTGGTACATCGGCGGCATCTTGAAGCACATCAACTCATTGCTCGCCATTTGCGCGCCGACCACCAACTCCTACCGTCGTCTGGTGCCGGGCTACGAGGCGCCCGTCGTCATTGCATACTCCGCCCGCAACCGCTCGGCGGCCTGCCGTATCCCGGTTTCGTCGCAATCGCCCAAGGCCAAACGCGTCGAGTTCCGCTGCCCGGACCCGGCTGCCAACCCCTATCTGGCGTTCTCGGCGATGCTCATGGCTGGACTGGACGGCATTAAGAACCAGATTGATCCAGGCAAACCCTCCGAGATGGACTTGTTCGAGGGCGAAACGCTGAAGAAGGTGCGCACCGTTGAAGGTTCGCTCTCCGCGGTGCTGGATGCGTTGGAGGCCGACCACGACTATCTGCTGGCAGGCGGCGTCTTTACCGAGGAACTGATCGAAACCTACATCCATTACAAGCGGATCGCCGAATTTGACGCCGTGCGCCTGCGCCCACATCCGCACGAATTTGTCATGTACTACGGCGTCTAGTCAGTCCCGTTTGCGGAGCGCTGCAATCGTCCCTGTGCGAGTGTAACACCGGTTGTTCAGCCGCATGCAGTAGCACCAATGCAACACCCGTGCCCGGCAAAGTTGCGCGGGCGCGGGTGTTTGTTTATAACGTGTATCACAAACAGGCCGTGACCACACGCTGACCGTGACCACACGCTGACCGTGACTACACACTGAAGGGCGAGGCTCAATGATGATTGCCTACAAACCAGAAGAATTAGAACGCATCGACGAAACCATCAAGCGCAACGACATTCGCTTTATCCGCCTCCAGTTCTCCGACATCATCGGCAGTTCCAAGCAGATCACGATTCCAGTGGATTATTGGGAAGACGCTGTTGCGCACGGAGTCTGGTTCGACGGCAGTGCAGTCGAAGGCTTTGCGCGCGTCGCCGAAAGCGACATGTATCTCAAACCTGACCTGGACACGTTCACCGTCATTCCCTGGGAGATGGATCTGTCGACTGCGCGCGTGATTTGCGACGTGTACACGCCCGACGGTGCGCCGTTTGAGGGTGACCCGCGCCAGGTGCTCAAGCGCCAACTGGCGCGCGCCGCTGCGATTGGCCTGGATTACTATGTCGGCCCTGAGTTGGAGTTCTTCCTGTTCAAAGTGCATGACAACGGCAACCTGTTGCCATTAACGCCTCATGATGAGGCAGGCTATTTCGACATCAGCACCGATCTGGCGCATAGTGTGCGGCGGCAAATGGTCGATGCCCTGACGGCGATGGGCATCGATGTTGAGGCGTCGCATCACGAGGTGGCTGCTGGCCAGAGCGAAATCGACTTTCGCTATGGCCCGGCGCTGACGACAGCCGACTCTGCGATCACCTTCCGCACCACAGTCAAGGCTGTTGCACAGAAGAATGGCCTGCATTGCACCTTCATGCCCAAGCCGATCGCCGGCATCAATGGTTCGGGTATGCACGTCCATCAGAGCCTGTGGCATCGCAGCACTGGCGACACCGCCATGTATGACGCCGACAGCGACTACGGCCTGAGCGAGATCGCGCTGCGCTTCATCGCTGGCCAACTGGCCCACGCTAAGGCGATCACGCCGATCATTGCGCCGCTCGTCAACAGCTACAAACGTCTGGTGCCAGGCTACGAAGCGCCGGTCTACATTTCATGGGGACGCACCAATCGCAGCGCCCTGGTTCGCATTCCGCGCATCTCGACCGGACGCTACAAGAGCACGCGCTGCGAGCTGCGCTGCCCCGATCCCAGCTGCAATCCTTATCTAGCCTTCGCCGTCATGCTGGCCGCTGGGCTGGATGGCATCGAGAACAAGCTGATCCCGCCACCGCCTGCCGAGGAAGACCTCTACCACATGGACAGCGTCCGCTCTGGCCTGGAAACGCTCCCCGGCGACCTGGGCGACGCCATCGATGCGCTGCGGGCAGACGAAGTGATTCAGGACGCGCTGGGCCAGCACGTCTACGAGCGCTTTATCGAGGCCAAAACGCAAGAATGGAACGATTACCAGCGCTATGTGACGCAGTGGGAGCTTGACCGCTACCTCAAGACCTATTGACAGAATGATTGTACTGACAGAATGATTGTACTGACAGAATGATTGTACTGACAGAATGA
>CZCA01000864.1_pt2 | contig 10920 bp, 7 predicted proteins | sample 591981 | NCBI WGS metagenome assembly CZCA01 (sample SAMEA3556810, study PRJEB10932) | anaerobic digester metagenome
CCGCATGGTCGACCCGCCCCGCTCGTGCTTCACCGGCCGCACGTGGCGGCCGGTCGCACATTACCGGCCTCAGGCCGCGCGTGCGCCCTTCAGGATCGCGTTGAGCGTGGCGCTCGGACGCATCACCGCCTTGCACTTCTCGGCGTCAGCCTTGTAGTAGCCGCCGATGTCGACCGGCTTGCCCTGCACCTCGGCGAGCTCGGCGACGATCTTCTGCTCGTTCTCGGCGAGCGCCTTGGCGAGCGGGGCGAACTTGCCCGCCAGCTCGGCGTCCTCGGTCTGCGCGGCCAGGCGCTCGGCCCAGAACTTGGCCAGGTAGAACTGGCTGCCACGGTTGTCGAGCTGGCCGGTCTTGGGCGAGGGCGACTTGTTCTCGTCGAGCAGCTTGCCGGTGGCCTCGTCCAGGGTCTTCGCCAGCAGCTTGGCGCGGGAGTTGCCGGTCTTGATGCCGAGGTCCTCGAGCGAGACGGCCAGGGCGAGGAACTCGCCGAGCGAATCCCAGCGCAGGTGGTTCTCCTGCACGAGCTGCTGCACGTGCTTGGGCGCCGAACCGCCGGCGCCGGTCTCGTACATGCCGCCGCCGGCCATCAGCGGCACGATCGACAGCATCTTGGCCGAGGTGCCCAGCTCCATGATCGGGAACAGGTCGGTCAGGTAGTCGCGCAGGATGTTGCCGGTCACCGAGATGGTGTCCAGCCCGCGCACCACACGCTCGAGCGTGTAACGCATCGCACGCACCTGGGACATGATCTGGATGTCGAGGCCGCTGGTGTCATGATCCTTGAGGTAGGTCTTGACCTTCTTGATCAGCTCGTTCTCGTGCGGACGATAGGGGTCGAGCCAGAAGATCGCCGGCATGCCGGAGTTGCGCGCGCGGGTCACGGCGAGCTTGACCCAGTCGCGGATGGGCGCGTCCTTGACCTGGCACATGCGCCAGATGTCACCTTCCTCCACGTTCTGCGTCAGCAGCACTTCGCCGGTGGCCAGATCGGTGATGTTGGCGACGCCATCCTCCGGGATCTCGAAGGTCTTGTCGTGCGAGCCGTATTCCTCGGCCTTCTGCGCCATCAGGCCGACGTTCGGCACCGTGCCCATCGTGCGCGGGTCGAAGTTGCCGTGCCATTTGCAGAAGTTGATCATCTCCTGGTAGATGCGGGCGAAGGTCGACTCAGGCATCACTGCCTTGGCGTCGTACTGCTTGCCGTCGGCGCCCCACATCTTGCCGCCCTGGCGGATCATTGCCGGCATGGACGCATCGACGATGATGTCGTTGGGCGAGTGGAAGTTGGTGATGCCCTTGGCCGAATCGACCATCGCCAGCGCCGGGCGGTGCTCCTGGCAGGCGTGCAGGTCGCGGATGATCTCGTCGCGCTTGGACTCGGGCAGGGTCTTGATCTTCTCGTACAGGTCGACCATGCCGTTGTTGACGTTGATGCCGAGCTCGTCGAACAGCTTGCCGTGCTTCTCGAAGGCGTCCTTGTAGTAGATCTTCACGCAGTGGCCGAAGACGATCGGGTGCGAGACCTTCATCATCGTCGCCTTCACGTGCAGCGAGAACAGGATGCCCGCCTCGCGGCAGTCGTCGAGCTCCTTCTCGTAGAACTCGCACAGCGCCTTCTTGCTCATGAACATCGAGTCGATGATCTCGCCATCCAGCAGCGAAACCTTGGGCTTGAGCACGATGGTCTTGCCCGACTTGGTGATCAGCTCCATCTTGACGTCGCGCGCGCGGTCGAGCGTCATCGACTTCTCGCCGTGGTAGAAGTCGCCGTGGTGCATGTGCGAGACATGGGTCTGCGACCACTGCTTCCACTCACCCATCGAGTGCGGGTTCTTCTTGGCGTAGTTCTTGACCGCGGCCGGGGCGCGGCGGTCGGAGTTGCCCTCGCGCAGGACCGGGTTCACCGCCGAGCCGAGGCAGCGCCCGTAGCGCGCACGGATCTCCTTTTCCTCGTCGGTCTTGGGATCTTCCGGATAGTCGGGGATCTTGTAGCCCTTCTCCTGCAGTTCCTTGACGCAGGCCTTGAGCTGCGCGACCGAGGCGCTGATGTTGGGCAGCTTGATGATGTTGGCGTCGGGCTCGAGCGTCTTCTTGCCGAGTTCGGCGAGCGTGTTGGGCACGCGCTGGTCTTCGCTCAGGTACTCGGGGAACTCGGCCAGCACGCGGGCCGAGACCGAAATGTCGGCCTTCTCGATGTCGATGCCTGCGGGGCCGGTGAAGGTGCGGATGATCGGGAGGAAGGCGCACGTCGCCAGCAGCGGCGCTTCGTCCGTGAGCGTGTAGATGATCTTCGATTTCCCTGCAGACATTGATTTCCCCTATATGTTTTAGATCTTGTCCCGACTACCCGATGGCGACCCGCTGTCGCCTGTGCGGCGTGAGGCCCACACGTTCGCAGTCGCCGGGAAAATACCACTTATCGCCCTCGCCGGCATCGAAACCTGCATTCGCATTGCGAAATCGGCGGGGATCGATCCGGCCGTGCTCGACGGGCCGCGGTGCCAGGTGCGCGGCAGTGAATGTCGACAGCGCCGGCGAATTGTCCGATGCTGGCGGCCTTGCTTTCACATCCCGCCACCCGAGGCTTCGACCGCATCATGAGTGCCCTGTTCTCCCCCTTCGAGCTCGGCAGCCTGCGTCTGCCCAACCGCATCGTCATCGCCCCCATGTGCCAGTACTCCGCGGAGGACGGCCGCGCCACCGACTGGCATCTGATCCACCTCGGCAACCTCGCCATGTCCGGCGCCGGCCTGCTGATCATCGAGGCCACCGCGGTGTCGCCCGAGGGCCGCATCACCGCGGCCGACCTCGGCCTGTATTCGGACGACACCGAGGCCGCGCTCGGCCGCGTGCTCGGGGCGGTGCGCCGCTACTCCGCGATGCCGATCGGCATCCAGCTCGGCCACGCCGGACGCAAGGCCTCGAGCCAGGTGCCCTGGGACGGCGGCCAGCTGCTCACCCCCGAGGCCGGCGGCTGGCAGACCGTCGCCCCGTCGGCGGTTCCGCATGCCGCCGGCGAACAGCCACCGGTCGCCCTCGACGCCGCAGGGCTGGCGCGCGTGCGTGATGATTTCGTCTCCGCAGCGCGCCGCGCCGCCCGTCTCGGCATCGACCTGATCGAACTCCACTGCGCCCACGGCTACCTGTTGCACCAGTTCCTGTCGCCGCTCTCGAACCAGCGCGACGACGCCTATGGCGGTTCGCTCGAGAACCGCCTGCGCTTTCCGCTCGAGGTCTTCGACGCCGTGCGTGCTGCGCTGCCGGCCGGGCTGCCGCTCGGCGTGCGCTTCTCGGCGACGGACTGGGTGGAGGGCGGCTGGGACGTGGAACAGAGCATCGCCTTCAGCGAGGCGCTGCAGGCGCGCGGCTGCAATTTCCTGCACGTGTCGAGCGGCGGCCTTTCGCCGCAGCAGAAGATCCCGCTCGGCCCCGGTTACCAGATCCCGCTCGCGGCCGCGATCCGGCGCGCAGTGCGCACGCCGGTGATCGGCGTCGGCCTGGTGACCCAGCCCGAGCAGGCCGAGGCCATCGTCGCCGACGGCCAGGCCGACCTCGTCGCGCTCGCCCGCGGCATGCTCTACGACCCGCGCTGGCCGTGGCATGCGGCGGCAAAGCTCGGCGCGCAGGTGCAGGCGCCGCCGCAGTACTGGCGCTCGCAGCCGGCCGAGCACAAGGCCTTGTTCGCCGGCGCCCGCATCGGCCAGCGCTGAAGACCGGTGCGCATGGAAGGCGTCGCCACCTCGACCGCAGCCGGCCGGCTCGCGCCTGCCGCCAACAACACCCTCGTGTTCCGTGGTCACCAGCTGCTGGTGGACGAGCGCGGCGGGCTGGCGCGCTCGCCACACCGGTGGCTGGCAAGCTTGCCTCCGCGCTGCGCGCTCGACTTCCTCGCACCCGAGGGTCAGCCGTGGGCGGTGATCGAGGTGGATCGGGCGCTCGAGCCGCCGCCGGGGCATGAATTCCGCCACCTGAAGACCCTGCTCGACACCCTGCCGCCAGCAACCCGCAGCCTCGCCGCGCGCGCGCTCGAACTGCTGGAGTTCGACCGCGCGCACCGCTTCTGCGGCGCGTGCGGCGCCCCCACCGTGCTGCACACACGCCCAAGCCCGATGCGCCGCTGCACCAACACGGACTGCGGCCGCGAGCATTACCCGCGCGTATCGCCGGTGGTGATCGTCGCCGTCGAACGCGGGCCCGAGATCCTGCTCGGGCGATCACCGCACTTTCCGCCCGGGCTGTACAGCGCGCTCGCCGGCTTCGTCGACGCGGGCGAATCCGCCGAGCAGGCGGTCCATCGCGAAATCCTCGAGGAGACCGGCCTGCGCATCGGCAACCTGCGCTACTTCGCCAGTCAGGCCTGGCCCTTCCCGCATGCGCTGATGCTGGGCTACCAGGCCGAATACGAGGGCGGCGAGATCCTCTGCGCGCCCGACGAGATCGAGGACGCGCGCTTCTTCCACATCGACGCGCTGCCGGCGGTGTTTCCGACCCGCTACGCCATGGCCAACCTGCTGCTGCGCGACTTCTGCCTGCGCCACGGCCGACCGTGGCCACCCGCGGGCTGAACGTGCGCCGGCCCGGCGCGCTCAGCCCGCGGCGTCAGCGGCCGAGGCACGCTGCAGCACGTGCGCATCGCGCCTCTCGATCAGTTTCAGCACCACCAGCAGCACCGCACCGAGCACCATCGTCGCCGCGGCGAAATACAGCCCGCCGGCGTAGCTGCCGAAGGTGGCGCCCAGCCAGCCGGTGACCGCCGGGCCGAGAATCTGCGCCACGCCGTAGGAGATGGTCATCTTGCCCATCATCTTCGCCGGCCGCGTCGGGTAGTAGCGTCCGGCCATGGTCAGCACCAGGCTCACCATGCCGACGAAGGTGCCCCCAAACAGCAGCGCGCCAGCGATCGCCCCCAGCATCCCGCCCATCACCACCGGCAGCAGGATGCCCACGACCTGCACCACCGCAGCCAGGATCAGGGCGTTGAGCGCTCCGGTGCGGCGCGCGATGAAATCCCACACGATGCAGGCCGGCATCGCCGCCAGGCCGATGGCGAGGAAGCTCCAGCTGCCCTGGCCCTCCAGCCCCGGCAGGCGATTGACGATGGCGACGATGAAGGTCGCGCTGACCACGAAGCCGATCCCGGCGCAGAAGTAGGAGGCCATGAACACGCGCATGAACAGCGGGCTGGGCGGGTTGTCGTGCATCGGCGCCCCGGTCCGGGTGACCCCGCTGGTATCGGGCGCCGGCAGCCACTTCAGCGCCGGCACCAGCAGCGCGCAGGCGATCGCGGTGAAGGCGAACCACTGCTCGCGCCACTCGAGCCACTGACTCATCAACGCCACCGCCACCGAACAGCCGGCGATACCGAGGCCGATGCCGGCGAAGTGGATGCCGAGCTCGTGGCGGTGGTTGTGGCGGATCAGCCAGTTCAGGATCAGCCCGGTGCCGAGCAGCATCGATGCCGCACTCGCCAGCCCCGCCAGGTAGCGCGACACCGCCCACACCCAGAAATCGGTGGTCAGCCCCATCATTACCGTGGTCAGCACCGCCATCACCATGCCGATGCGGTACAGGCGGTCCTTGAGCACGAGGTTGCTGATCGAGGCCGCGAGCAGCGCCCCCGTGAGATAGCCCGCATAGTTGATCGCCGCCAGCCAGCCGCCCTCGGCCAGCCCGAGTCCGGCCTGCGCCTGCATCAGCGGCAGCAGCGGCGTGTAGGCGAAGCGCGCGACGCCGAGCGCGAGCACCAGGCTGAAGATGCCGGCACCCAGCACCTTCATGCGTTGGATCTGTTCGTCCATCGTTGTTGTTTTCCGTCTCCTCGAGGTGCGACACGATAGTCGGCGCGCCGCATCCGTTCAAGGACAGATCAACGCGCGGGACAGGCTGCGCATCGGCGCGCGGGTTGCCGCGGCCATAAGCCCTTACGATCCAGCCTTCGATCCGTGCCAGCGCAGCGCGTTAAACTCGGCGCTCGCCAGCGGCCCCCTTCCTGCGCCCGCGCCCCCCATCGCTCATCGACGCTCTCCAGTTCATGCACCTGCTCCGCCTCTTCGTTGTGCTGCTCGCGCTGCTGCCGGCTCTTGCCGCGGCACAGACGCCCATCCCTCCCACCGCGGACGACCTGCGCAGCCGTGTGGCAGCCCTGGCCGACCGCAAGCTCTCCGAAGCCGACCAGCGCGCCGCCCAGCAGGCGCTCGAGCAGGCCCTGGCCAGCCTCACGATGGCCGAGGAGCTGCGCGCGCAGCAGCAAAGGCTGCAGCAGGACATCGAATCCGCCCCGCAACGAACCCGGGCGGCGCGCGCCGAGCTCGCGTCCCTGCAGGCGCGGGCGGATTCCGCGCCGGCGATCGGCCCGAGCACACCGGATGCCGAGCTCGAGCGCCGCCTGGCCGACCAGAACGCGGCGCTCATCGAATGGCGCCGCCGCCTGGACGAGGCCAACACCTTGCTCGTCAATGCCCGCACCGGACCCGAGCGCGCGCAAACCGAGATCAGCGCAAGCCAGGCGCGCATGGCGACGATCGAGACCGCGCTCGGCACCAACCGCGAACCGGGCCGCGACGGGCGACCGCTGAGCGCCGAACGACGCGACGCGCTCGCCGCGGAATGGCACGTCCTCGATGCCCAGGTGGCCTTACGGCGCAAGGAGCTCGAGGGTAACAGCGCGCTCCTCGACCTCGGGCAGGCGCGGCAGGACCTTGCCACGCAGGAAGTCGCCCGCCTCGAGGCCCGGGTGCAGGCCCTGCAGACCACCATCAACCAGCGCCGCAGCGCCGAAGCGGCGCAGACGGTGCAGGCGCTGACCGGAGATGGCGGCGGCGCCACCGCGATCGGCAGCCTGCTGGCCCGCGAGACCGCCACCAACCAGCAGCTTTCGGAACACCTTCTGCGTACGACCGAGCAACTGAACAGTCTCACCCAGCGCAACCTCGGCGTGCGCCAGCAGCTCGACGCGCTCAACCGCAGCAGCACGGTGCTCGACGAGCAGATCGACGTGCTGCAGGGCAGCGTGCTGCTGTCGCGCATCCTGGTCGAACAGAAGCGCGCACTGCCTCAGCCTGCGATCGACTCCCGCCTCGCCGACCAGATCGCCGACATCCGCCTCTACCAGTTCGAGGTCAACAAGCAGCGGGAGCAGCTCGCCCGGCCCGCCGCCGTCGCCGACCGCCTGCTCGCCGAGGCGCCCACGGAGCAGGCCGACCCCTCGCTGCGGGCGCCCCTGGAGGCGCTGCTCACCACCCGCGCCGAGCTGCTCGAGCGCCTGAACCGCGAGCTCAACAGCCTGCTCAACGAATCGATCACGCTGCAGCTCAACGAACGCCAGCTGCAGGCCAACGCCGACCGCCTGCGCGCCACCCTCGACGAGCAGATGTTCTGGATCCCGAGCAACCGCCCGCTCGACCTCGCCTGGCTGCAGGCGGCGCCGGTGCAGCTGAGCAAGCAGCTGGCCGCGATTCCGTGGCAGTCGGCGACGATGGAGCTGTGGGCCGGCCTGCAGGCGCGCCCCTTCCTGTTCCTGCCGGTGCTGCTGATCAGCCTCGCGTTGCTGAGCCGCCGCCGGTGGCTGCGCGACAAGCTCGAGCGCCTGCACGCCGACATCGGCTACGTGCGCCGCGACAGCCAGCTGCACACGCCGCTCGCGATCCTGTTCAACCTGCTGCTCGCGCTGCCGGTGAGCCTGCTGCTGGCGCTCGGCGGCCTTGCCCTGCAGATGGACGCCCGCGGCCAGAACGCCGCGCTCGGCGCGGCATTGATGCAGATGGCGCAGGCCTGGCTGGTGTTCTACACCGCCTACCGGGTGATGGTGCCGGGCGGCGTCGCCGAGCGCCACTTCCAGTGGCCGGCCGAGCAGGTGCGCGCACTGCATCGCCAGCTGCGCCGGCTGGGGCTGGTCGTGCTCGCGGTGGTCGCCATCGTCACCCTCGCCGAACGCCAGCCCGAGGTGCTGGCCAATGACGTGCTGGGCATCCTGACGCTGCTTGCCGGCTATGCCACCATGGCCTGGCTGATGGCCCGCCTGCTGGTGCACAGGTCGCAGGACGCGCGTCCCTCGCCGCTGAGGGTGATGATCGGCCTCGCGCTCGCGCTGATGCCGCTGACGCTGATCGGCGCGCTGCTGATGGGCTACTACTACACTGCGCTCAAGCTCACCGGGCGCCTGATCGACACCCTGTTCCTGCTCATCCTGTGGCGCCTGCTCGAGGCCACCCTGGTGCGCGCGCTGGCAGTGGCCGCGCGCCGCATCGACTACCAGCGCGCGGTCGCCCGCCGCGAGGCCGCCGAGCGCGAGGGCAAGCCGGGCGCCGACACCGAGACCACCTTCGAGGCGCCGGTGCTCGACGTCGCCAAGATCAACCAGCAGTCGCTGCGCCTGCTCCACCTCGGCCTGCTCAGCAGCCTGCTGGTCGCGCTGTACTGGGTGTGGGCCGACCTCATCACCGTGTTCGCCTACCTCGACAACATCACGCTCTACGAATACGCCAGCGGCACCGGCGACGCCGCCGGCGTGGTGCCGATCAGCCTCGCGGATGTGATCGGCGCACTGGTGATCGCCGCCATCGCCTTCATGCTCGCCGCCAACCTGCCCGGCCTGCTCGAGGTGCTGGTGCTGTCACGGCTCAAGCTCGCGCAGGGCAGCGCCTACGCGATCACCACGCTGCTGTCGTACGTGATCGTCGCCGCCGGCATCGTCGCCACCCTGGGCACGCTCGGGGTGAGCTGGGACAAGCTGCAGTGGCTGGTCGCCGCGCTGTCGGTGGGCCTCGGCTTCGGCCTGCAGGAGATCTTCGCCAACTTCGTGTCCGGCCTGATCATCCTGTTCGAGCGCCCGCTGCGCATCGGCGACGTGGTGACGATCGGCAACGTCTCCGGCACGGTCAGCCGCATCCAGATCCGCGCCACCACGATCACCGACTTCGACCGCAAGGAGATGATCGTCCCCAACAAGGCCTTCATCACCGGCCAGCTCACCAACTGGTCGCTGAGCGACACCATCACCCGTGTCACGGTGAAGGTCGGCGTGGCCTACGGCTCCGACCTCGAGCTCACGCGCAAGCTGCTGCTGCAGATCGCGGAGGCCAACCCGCGCGTGCTCAAGGACCCCGCGCCGCTGGTGTTCTTCCTCAACTTCGGCGCGAGCACGCTCGACCACGAGCTGCGCGTGCATGTGCGCGAGCTGGCCGACCGCAACGCCGCCATCGACGAGATCAACCGCGAGATCGACCGCCAGTTCCAGGCGAGCGGCATCGAGATCGCGTTCAACCAGATGGACGTGCACATCCGCAGCGTCGCCGACGGCAAGGAAGCGCTGCTGCAGACGATCGACAAGGCGCCGCCTGCGAGCGAAGACCAGACGAAATGAACAGGCCAGGCAGGAGCGCTCAGCGTCGGCCCGGCCACAGTCCGCGGGTGAGCAGCCACAGCAGCCAGCCGCGACCGCGGTGCGCAGCCTCCTCGCGTGCGCGCCGCGCCGCCTCCAGCCGGGCGTAGGAGAACATCTGCGCCTGCGCGCAGCATTCGCCGGCGCTCAGGTCCGGCACATGCGGCAGGCGGGCGTCCGGCGCGGGCATCAGGAACGGTCCCGGGCGTCCGCGGAAGGGCCCTCATCGACTTTCACCTCGCGGATCACCTCGCCTTCGATGATCAGCCCGCGCGTGGCCGTACGACCGCCGCGATGTGCCGCGCCGGCCGCCTGCCGCGCCTCCATCTCTGCGGCCATGTGCTCGCGCATGGCCTTGCGCACGGCGCGCGTCTTCCACCACAGATAGCCCCAGGCGACGGCGCCGACGGTGATGAGCACGGCGAAGAGCGCCACCGAGAAGGTCAGCGCGAGCGCGAACACGCCCACCATGACCGCCCCGCCGACGATCTTCTGCCACAGCGAGGGCGGCGTCGGGCTGCCATGGTCGAGATTGAGGAACAGACCGGAAAAACGGGGATCCTTGTGCATGAGCGTGTCCTGAATGAGCCGCGCAGACCCTCTGCGCCGCATCGTGGAAATGAGAACCCGGCGCAATGAAAAGATTCCGCGCCAGAGGGATGCGCGCGGGAGGGTGATGCCGCGTGAGCGCAACATTCTGCCCCGGATGCAGGGCAGCCGCGGTCACCAATTGCAAGCTTCGCCGCCGGGGCGGCGCCATCGCGATCGCGGCGCGTTTCGCGGTGATGACCCCGAAACGGTTGAAATCGCGCTGGCCAAACGGGAAGATGCAGCCCATGCCTGCCTGCGCCCTGCACCCGCTTCGCACCCGTCACGTCGGCCCGACCGAGCTCCGGATCACTGCAGGTGAGTGCGTCTGCCCGGCCGGCAGCGCCGATTGAGGGGCCGGGCCGCGGGATGGATCCGACCGACCCGCCTCCGACGGCCGGAGTCAAGGCTGGCGCGCACGCCGCGCCAGTGGGCGACCCACGGCGCTCGCCCCTCATCCTGTTCGGCGCCTTCGATCTCCACAATCTCGGCGATCTGCTCCTCGCCCGCATCGCCGCCGCGCTTGCTGAAGCCTCCGCCCCTGGACGGCCACAGTGGTTCGCCGGCGCGGCCCAGCGCGACCTGCGGGACGTGGGCGGCGAACCGGTCCAGGCCCTGGATGCCCTCATCGACTACTGGCAGCGGGAGTGCGGCCGCGACCCGCAGCGAGCCCCGCCGGACTTGCTGCAGGTGGGCGGGGAGATTCTCGGCTGCACGGCCTGGGAGGCCGCGGTCATGCTCGAGACGCCGGCGCGCGCCGCCGCCCTCATCGCCGCGCACGACCGCGACCTCGCCGGCCGCGATGCATGGGCGCGCCAGCATCTGGGCATCACCCGCACGCTTCCGTACCTGGCGGCGAAGGCCCAGCTTCCCGCCGGCACCCGCATCGCCCACGCCGGCAGCGGCGGGGGCGGGTTCGCCCGCCCGCCAGCCCCGACACCCCCTGCCCCCC
>CZCA01000670.1_pt1 | contig 10913 bp, 21 predicted proteins | sample 591981 | NCBI WGS metagenome assembly CZCA01 (sample SAMEA3556810, study PRJEB10932) | anaerobic digester metagenome
CTACTCCTACACGTGTAAGACGTAATGCATAAATAGCTGTATTTCATGGTACATTTGATAAAAAATGTATATGCGGGCAATACATAGTCCTTTGACTTGGTAATTAGCGCCCGCCCGCCGTACCCCGGCGGAGTATGTTAATAGCGGCTATATGATCGGCGTTGCCGGTATAGCCACATTGAACACATTCAAAACTACTTTGGCTTTTTCTGTTCGCTTTATCTATTTTGCCGCATTCCGGGCAAGTTTGAGAAGTATAAGCTGGGTTGACTACTGTAAAAAATCTTTGCTGTTCTTTAGCTTTGTATTCTAGTTTACGCCTAAACGCGCCAGGCGCAGTATCTAATATAGACCTATTTAATCCGGCTTTTTGCTTGACGTTTGTACCTGGCTTATCAATAGTGCCTTTAGCAGTGCCGGTCATGTTCTTTACTTTCAAATCTTCGAGTACAAAGCCAGCATAATTATTTACCAACGACCTTGTAACTTTATGTTGGTAATCGGCCCTAATATTTGCAATTTTGGCTTTTAATTTACTTAATTGTACGGCGGCCTTTTTATATCTTATTGACCCCTTTTTCCTTCTACTCATAGCCCGTTGCAATATACGCTCTTGCGCTTTAAATTTTTGATATACCAAAGGATTATCATAATAATCGCCTGTACTTAACTGCACTTGCCTGGCAATGCCTAAATCAATCCCAATTATCTCATCATTGTTAGGCTGTATCAAATCGGGCGTATATTCTGCAACTACTTGTAAATAGTAGTTATTGTTATACTTGCTAAGGGTAGATGTTTTTATAACTCCATCCGGCAAGCGATCTTTAAAATGCCTTACCATTCCTAAGTTTGGTATATAAAAGCGTTCGCCTTTTAACTTTATACCTTGCATTCCAAGTGTATTAAAAAACGCTTTACCTTTAAATTTCGGGAATCCATTAACGCCCGGGTTTTTTAAAAACCATTTAAACGCCTTATCCAATCGGTCTAAAGTATTAGTAATACAAGTACGCGGCAAGCCTTCAAATTCGGCGGCAACGGCGGCGCTAATATCGTCATATACGTTATTTCTCATTTGTGTATACTGTCTACTTATGTCAGACACTGACAAAGTTTTTCCGGTTGTTTTATAGTATTCAATATTCATTTGCAAAGCTGTATTATATACGTATCTACACTTAGATAGCCATTTATCAATGGTTTCGCTTTGCTTTTTATTAAGTATCAATTTATATTTATACGCTTTCATCCCCTAGTTGTTTACCTCCGGCCACGCCCCCAAATCTGTGAGCCTGCGGTTTTGCTTGTTGTTTGCGAATGTTTCCCACTTCGATATATTGTCATCGGTCTTTATGTCCAATATCAACGGCTCGTCGGTCTTTATGTACTTGCAATCATACCCGGACATCAACAGCCAATTCTCGCTGTCTATGTCCGTGCTGCTGTGCGTGTCATCCGGCCATAAATGCCAGGCTTCGCCAATGATTTCGTAATTGGTGGGGTCGGGCGTGTGCCATTTAGGTATATATACCGTTTGCCCTTTTGTGTGGTTGCCAAAACGCCCGGCTAGCGAGCGCTGCGCAATGGCTATATGACAATCACATGCCCGCTTCAACATGTTGATGTGGTGCATACGACCGACACCAGAGGCGCAAGGGTATACAATTTCAACCGCTTCCCTTGTGGCCATATTGTACATCGCCACATTTGTAAAGCCGAACAACGAGTTTTCAAACGGCAAAAACGTTTTATTGCTTATCTGCTCAATAATCGCATCGCTAAACAGGTTGTCACATCCTGACAACATCAGCCACTCAATTTTGTAAGCATTCATATAATAAATTGCTTTCGCCAGCCCGGCGTTAAACTTGCGGCCAAGCGGCAAATTTTCGGTTTGCATCACAAAGACCTCCGGCCATTCGCCCCAGCATTTTTTCGCCCAAGCGTCGGCAAAATCATAATCCTCTTGGTTAGACGCCACGACCAAGACAAAAAGCTGATAGTACTCCGCTTTCAGCGCTTTAGCCAGGCGTTCCAGCCCGGCGAAGGTGAGCGCCGTAACGTCGGGGCGCTGGTAGATGGGTAAAAGGCAAAGTATTTTCATTTATTGCGATTTGCCCACAAGTCATATAGTCTTTCGACTTCGCCCTGCGGGAGTTCTTTTAATAGCTTTGTGTTTTCGCGCAACCGCTGCCCGTTACCTACGTAAATTGTAAAAGGTTCTGTTTGCACGGATTTAGGCAGTACACACCCCATTGCGAGCATAGCGCCGGGGGCTAGTTCGTGGTGCTGATGTATAACGGCGTTATCGCCTAATACCGCATACGGCCAAATAATACAATGGCCTAAAACATGCGCTCCCGGCGACAAAACAACATCGTGCATCAAAACAACATCGTGCGCTACATAGGAAAACGAGGAGAGGAAGCAACGAGCGCCGACGGTTGTCGGGCGGATGGTTCCGGCATCAACTACAATATTTTTTGTAAGCATTGCGCCAGCTTCGACAATTACATTAACCCCCGGAAGCGGCTTAACGCCTTTACTGTCAGGAATTCCGCCGATTAGGCAATTTGGGCCAATATCCGCCGTTGGGTGAATTTGCGCACTCATCGTAGAATTTTAAATATTTCTGTACGGTTAACCGGAAAACCTGCATTATAAGCCACCAGTGGGCCATCTGCGTGCCCTTCTTTCCCGCTTTTCTGGTTGTGACAGGCATGGCATAAACTCATTAAATTCCGGCGGCTGAATTGGTCGCCAACCGGCAAAGGAATGATGTGATCTACAAGGGCGGCATCGGTTAACCTACCCTTGTCAAAACAGTTTTCGCATAGAGGGTTTTCATCCCGGTACGCTTTAGAAGTATTGCGCCAAACAGGGCTATTGTAAAACGCTTGATCGCCCGTCGCCCGCGTGTTGACCGGGGCGGGGGCGTATGTCGGCTTGAAAGTTTCTTTTGGAAGGTTTGGCATACACTAAAATTTTCTTTGCAAATATAAGATAATCACCTTATTATTGCAACAGGTTTTTTTATATAGTTTTTTGGCTAGCATACAGGCCCGGCGCTTTTGTGTCGGGCTTTTTTATATTCCGAAAATGTCACGCAAGTAGCGGACGGCAATCCACCCGCCGACAAAGGGCCACGCGACGGATTAAATCAATGATACGAGCGTCAAGGCTCTAAAGAAAAGCAGGCAGGCTAAAATAATAGCCAGCCCGCTAAAGTACCATATCGCAATTACAATCATCATACTTTTTTGTTTTAAAAGAGCTACCCACCCGCAGGCGTCCGGCATACGTTCCGGCGGGCCAAATACCCGGTAGTACGTTCCCCGCGTCCGGGGCATGGTATTTTAAAACGGTAAATCATCCGCGCCCCCGCTGATTACCTCTCCCGCCTGCAAGTCCGCTTGTGTTCCAGCGGCTACCGGCTTCGGCTCCGGTGTTTCGCTCTTAGCAGCGCGGCGACCTGCTTCGAGCCTGGCCACCTGAACAAACCAATATTCGCGGTCTTCTCGCTTGTTCACTCGAAGCTCGCCGGATACAAACACCTGGTCACCTTTCACAATCTTTAACCCTTCAACGCGCCTTGCAACAGTGTCACCGAAGCGACAATTCACCCAAAGTGTTTCTTGCTTCCATTCGCCCGTTGCATCGTCCTTGCCCGTCACGCGGTTGACGGCGATGGAAAACGAGCCGTAACGCCCCTGCGGGTTTTCAAGGATTTCCGGGTTTTGGCCTACATTCCCGGCTAAAATTACTTGGTTCATATCTGCGGCTTTAGTTGTTTTGTGTGATAATATAACTTTTATCTTGCGGGAGATATTGAATTTTGCAATTTATAAATTGCGCAAGATTTTTCAGCCCTATATCAAATCGATTAGGGGCAACAATATCAAGCGGATTGTCTGATAGAAATGACAAATTGTCCATTACCGCGCTATACAGTACTTCACTTGTAACATAGCAAGGTTTGCTAGCCTTGCGGATTGATTCAATTATTTTAGGCTCCATGCTGTTAGTTGTTGAAATCTATTGAATCCGGCGAGCTTGCGCCGGTGTGTATTACACTGTCATCCGGGTTGATCACAACCGTTGAGCCGTCGGCCCTGAACAAGCGGCTGTAATTGCAACCCGGATAAGTGCAAACAAATTCAAGTTCGCCGGGTTCCAGGGTGTCAACGGCCAGGCATTGGTGTACGGGGCGGGCGTCGTCTATGTAAATGCGTATGTCCATGAATTAGCCGCGATGGTCTTTAATAGCCTCAAAAAATCGGCGAAAAAGCATATAACTCCGCACTGCCGTCCATGCCGCCTAAGCGTCGCACGTCGGCAGTGCATCAGTTAGCTGCCATTTGCAGACGACAAAACATATCTCGGCATTAGTTCGCCTTGATACTGTTCGACACCCTTAAACACCAGCGTTTTGTTTTCAATCAATGGTCGTATTACTTCGTGCCTAACAAGGCAATCCGCATACATAAACATTCCACGTTCAGGGAAAAACCAAACGCTATGAAACATTGATTGTGGTTTGTAAAATTCATTTTCAAGCGAAAGTTCATGTTCAATCGCTTCAATGATTTTTCGTTGACTAAGCTGTATTTGATACTCATTTTGTGTATCGACAGCATAAGGCGGAGTTGTATTTAATTTATCCATTTGTAAGGTTTTAACTTTACTTTTTTATATGTTTTGTCAGGTTATAGCTTGACGAAAAACGGCAGCTAACAATATATTGGCAAAAGGCGGGCTGACGGTATTTAGAATGAGCATTTGCACCTTGTCAACATTCCTACATAACTCATCAGTAGTGCTATTTTTCCCGCCCTTCGCCAATATTTTGCCGTTGTCGGATGTTACAAAACGTATGTCCATATTGCATAGATTAACGCCACCCACGCCAGCCAGCCCACAAGCATAAAAGCTAGCGCCGGGATGGCGGCTAAGATGAAAAACCATTCTGTTGAGCCGTCACCTTTATAGTAGCGCATATTCAAGCCGTCCATGAGCCAGTGTAAAAACTGCTCAAGCGGATAGGCGCAAAACGGAGCAAACAGGATAAAGACGGGGATAGGAACGCCGGGAGCGGCGCGGTCTACCTGCTTTGCGCGACGGCGTGCCGACTTCCGCGTTATGCCGATTTTGCAAAAGATCAGCAGGGGGAAGTTGATAAACAAGTAAAGTATGTGCGCTTGTCGGTTCATGTGAATATTTCTAGTTGTTCGTTGGGCAGGGGGATAACGACGTTTAGAAATTCCGCCGCCCAACGCCGTATATCCTCGTGATATTTTTCTTGTTCAATCGTACTTAGGCGGGTCGTACTTGGTGGCAGTTTTTCAACTTCACCTTGTGCATTTACGACTTCCAACCCGTTCGTTAAAAATTTGCGCTTTAAAAAGTCATGCACCATCTCCAAATGTTCCTGGTTGTCCTGCTGTAAGTCGTTGCCTAAGTCCACAAAAGCAAGCAAAACCGACGGCACAAGGACGCCCCAGTAATAGCGGTTTTGCGGGCTACTGCGTTGCTTGTAACGCTGCTTTACCGCTACCTCTATGCGCTTTCCCTTAAACGCTTTAGCCATTTCGGTACGCATGCGCTTAGGTAGGCTGATTTGTCCGTCCTCGCTGACTTCACCGAAATATGTCAAGGTTATGCGCATAATCGCGGAGTGAATTGTTTTTTAAGATTAGCTATGCCGCAAATTCGGCGATATTCAGCTAATGCGTTTTCGGGAGTATTAGCCCCTATTTTGTACCCGTCAACTGTATAGAAGTTGAGTGGGGTATAATATTTCAAAATAGTTGCGTCTACTTTGTCGCGCAATACCCGGCGACTACGATTTACGCACCCGTTGCCCGGATGAATAAACACGTATTGTGCGCCGTATTTACCGCGACCGTTGCTGGCTGTTATTTTTATATCTTCCATAATCTGCGATTTTAAAATAAAAAACGGCGCTTACTTGATGTCACCCAAAGTAGCGCCGTTGGTCGATGAAAACACCTAATCCAGTCGGGGCAGGTGACATCATGCGCCCCGGTTGGATGATTCAAAGATACAAATTATTTTTTACGCGGCAAAGAAATTTCAATGCCGTGCACCGCTTTCATCAGCTTTTTTTTCAGCTTAAATTCCGGCGTTTCGTATCCTTTGAAGTCTACAACTTCCCGTGTTCCATCCGCATAACTTACTACCCAATCCGCGCGGTAACTGCAAATTTTTACCCCGTTCACCTCTATTGTAAAATTAACCTGTCTTTGATAGGTTAATTTTCCAGCGAGGCGGAGCGGTTCCAATACAGTGCGCTCGTAGTTGTATTCACCTGTGCTATCGTATGTAACGCCATTAACGACAACTTTTTTGTTGCCGTATTTAGGCGCTTTTTTCGCCTTCGTCGCCTGGTAGCGGTTCCATTGCTTCGGGTTGAGCATCTGTTTCTTTTTTTAATGCGTTCCATACTTCGTTGTTCTCTTTCACCGCCTGGTCATGGGCGGCTAACAGCTTAAGCTCCTCCAACTCCTTTTGCAGCCTTGCCAGCGTCGCCACGTCAGCGGCCTTTTGCCTGCTGTTTTTCGAGCGGGCTATGGAGCGAGAGACGGTGCGAATAGCGCTTTCAAGCGTTTGTATTTTGTATTCAAGTTCGGTCATATTAATGTATATTTTAACGGTAAACATTCGCGTATGTATTTACCCCACTGATCAGCCATAGCGGCGGCAATTCCGGGAAATGTTCTGCTTCGTTCTTTCCATCGGTCGGGCGAAGGCGGCATTTTGTGGATTCGCTGTTCCCTGCCTTCAACGATGCTTGTAGGCTTCAGTGGCGGTAGCCCTTTTAGCCATAAGCAGGTGGCTTTTGTTTCGCCATGTCCAAATTGCCAGGGCTGTATAACTTGTTCAGGCTTGCGGATGCGGGATGAAATTATGCTAACAGGATTTTCAAGTGCTATATATGGGATATTAGCACTTAATAGCGCCTGTACAAAATCCAGCGCGGCGGCCTGCTCATTTTGTTTTTCTTTAAACCACCTTGCGCCGCTAACAGCCAGATGTGTACAAGGAGGGTGAGCTATCATCAAATCAAAGCCATCATTGATAATATCGAAAACATCGCCCTGATAATGCGGGCCGGGTTTTTCACTTGGCAAAAGGTCGCAACTGATAGCATCAAAACCGCGTGATATAAACGCATCGCGTACCGTGCCGCTATATTCACAAGCTATTAAAATTTTCATACCCCCGTGAATTTATCCGGCGGCCTTGCGCCTTCCAGCTGTTTGTAATCACTGTCAAGATGCCCCAACTCCTTTTCAAGGTCGAGAAACGCGCGCATAGCGGCGACAAGATATTGCGGTAAAAACTCCAGATCGTTTTTAAGGCTGCTTTCGATGCGGGCAATGGCAAGGTTGCGGCGGCGGTTATAGGCGTGATCAATTTGCCTGTGCTCGTCCGGCTCATACTCGTAAACCGTGACGGTTATCAGCTTGCCGGTTGGCGTATTTTCCGGGGCGGTTTCAAACCCCACTGCAACGCCTTTCGCCTGCAAATCTGCCAAGCGACCGCTTATTGTGTTTTTCGGCAGGCCGGTAAGCTGTGCGAGCGTGCTAAGCGTTTGCGGGGCGTGTTTAATCCATTCCAAAATTTCCGCCTCCTGGCTCGCGCGCTTGGCGCTGCCGGGGCGGTGGGCGGCGGTGCTTGATTTAGTCTTCATCGCAATCGTATTTATCTATGTATCTTTTAAAAAAACGTTCAAGGTAAATCCCTAATATCACAGCAGGCGAAGAAAAGGAAATAGCCCGAATTATGTTTATGTCCGTAGCTGCAAAAACATCAAATGTTGATATTATAAATATCAGCAGCCACAAAATCAAGTAAATGTTATCGTTTTTCATATATCATCGTCTTTTAGCCGGATGATCCCGACGGTTTCAAGATAATCAAAGCCTTCTGCCAATCGGCCTATGTATTCAGCAGTTTCAAAGTCTAGAAACTCGCGCCCGATTTCATCCCTATCTTCACCCTCATATATGTTTGCCCATTGGAGCGATTCAAAAACCTCGATAAATATAAGGGCTTCATTAGCTGTTATGGTTATCCCGTCATCACCATCAAGGTTTGCAGCGTCTAATTTCGTTACCTGGCAGGTCTTTACAATTTGCCTACACTGATTAAGCAAATTATTTACTGCTTCCTCTAAAAATTTTGCTTTCTTTTTCATAATCTGCGATTTTTAAGTTATAAAATTAAAACGGAATATCATCGTCCGGCGCTAACGGCAAAACAAACGTCTTACCTTCCAGCGCATGCGGCGCAATGATGTAATCAAATACGCACATCTTTTTTGCTATCGACTTTGCGGGCGTGCTATCTCCGCCAGTTGCTAAATCATTTAACTGCTTTTGTAGTTCGATCGCCTGTATAGGCCCGGCGGATTGGCGCTGCTCGTAAATTTCAGCGGCGGCAACCTGTTTAGCCTGGGCGTATATTTCACGCTTTTCCTCTAAAGGTACGTTAATACACCCCCGGCGCTCTAGCGCATCATACCACCACCCCGGCACGTCACGCCAGCTTGCGTCCGGCTTTTTTATAAGCGCGTTTACATCCGCCGGAAATTGCTTTTCAAATGCAGCTTTTTGGCGGGCTATGCGGGCATCGCTTTCGCTTGCCTCCTGTCTATCGTGCAACTCCTTTGTGATTGCAGCTACAACCCCCCGGCGCTTGATTGAATACATACCCATAATTGCGCCGTAGTTGCGGGCGTTAAATTCACCCCGGTAGCTCTCCGCCTCTTTGCCTGTGCCTAATTCGCCCGTCGCAAATTGGCGGTACGCTTCCCTGATTTCATCTACACATATAGAAGAAAATTTATCAATTGTCATTCTGATACATTCCTCCAGGATATGGTGAGGTAAAAGCGCCGTGCCGTAATCCCGTGCCACTGCCGTAATTGCAGCACCTACCAACATGGCTTTATCGCTTTCATGGATTGCGCGTATAGGGCGCTGTATGGCCCGCGTCATCAGCCGGACGTAATCCATGCCCACTTCGCAAGTGTTTGCGATGCCGGGCAGAGCGGATTCAAAGCTCGGCGTTGATACGAGCGATAACGGCGTTGAAGTCGTCTTGGCTAATGATTTGCTTTCCATTGCTTTGCTGTTTATGGCTCCGCTGAATGCGGATGATGATGCGGTTGAATTGGCTGACGAGTACCGATGGCGTAAAGCCGTCGCGTAGGAACTTGTCATTTAACCGCCACGCGGCGGCCAAAAATTCTTTTAACGCTTCTTTTACGTTCGGCGGCGCGGCGGGCAAAGATTTTTGTACAAGTCTTTTTGAAATTAGTTTGGACAACTCATACGCTTGTTTCGCCTCTTTTGATGTCCACGTCATTTTGTCGAGCTGTACGGAATCTAAGAAGTCATCAAAAATAGTACAGAAATTATCAGTTGTGGCGGCTTTGTTGGCCGACAATTTTTTGTCGGCATCCTTATTCTTACTTGTATTATTCTTACTTGTATTATTACCCTCAACTCCTGGTTGATACCCCCTCAACTCCTGGTTGATACCCCCCTCAACTCCTGGTTGATACCCCCTCAACTCCTGGTTGATAGGTGCAACCATTGCGACGGGGTAAATTCTGCGTTCGCTGACCTGCTTTCCCTCGTAAAACAATACTGATCTTACAAAGCCTGCGGAGTCCAATTCTTTTATCATTTTGCTAATTGCCTGCGGGGTGCAATCATACAACTCGGCAAAATAAGCGTTTGAGGCATGGCAATAACCATCCTTGTTTGCAAGGGCTGTTATTTCAGAGAATAGAATCTTTGCTCGATCTGGAATCTTTGCGTAACGCACGGCGGCGGGAAGGATGCCGTAATAATTTGGATATTCCATAATGCAAATTTTGAATTTAAAAAAAACAACAGGGGCAAACGCCGCTAAACGAATGCCCCTATAAGGTTTGACTTGCATTATGCGCTTGTTAGCGGCCAGGCGCGTAATGATGAAACAAAGATACAAAATTATTCGATTCGCGCCCACTTACTGGCGTCTTTTTCTTCGTGTGTCATGCGTTACTTTATTCGCGCCCCCTGTCATCCAGTCGCAGCCGTAAGGCAGCGGAGCTAACAGGTTTGCAGGATCTTCAATCTTACAGGCGGCAAGCTCAACAACGCCGTTTTTCAACGTCGCGCGGCAGCCGCTTTTAAAGCGCTTTTGCAGGTTTACCCCGTGTTCGTCGAGGTTGCGCAGGGCGCTAGCGGCTTGCCGGTACGTCGGGCCGTCGAGGACGACGCGCAGGCCCAGGATGTTAACATAATCCATTTTTTCTGCGATTTTAAAGTTAAAAACGCCCGCCCGGCCTTTCCTCGCGCCTGTGGGCGGGCTATAAACATGCAACTAACTTTCGTTTAGTGTCGGGTATGTGTTTACCCGGGTAATTATTCTGTGCTCGTAGTAATTTATAAGCGCCCGCGCACGTGCAACCGAGAAATGTATACCCCTATTGCTGGGGCAGCCAAAAACCTGGTAGCCTGTTTTGTAGTGACTTACGATATATTTTTCATTATCGCAAGACATGTGCAGCGCCCACGTTTCGCCCGCCTCGTCAAATAGCTTTATGTATTCGACTTCTTTAAATCCGGGCGGCTCGGCTGAGGTGATTTTAAACTTACTCATGGCTTGCGTATTTACGCGGGCGTCCAACGCTCCGCTTTGGTTTTGGCGTGTAGGCCTGTTCCAGCGCGTGTACGTATTGCGTAAAGGCTTCCAGCCCCCACCACGCGCAAGCGTTGGCGGCTTCGACCTGCTTCATGCCAAGTTGCCCGGCAATTGTCCAAATTTCCTGCCTGGTAGCGGGGGCAAAATCAATTTGATTGCCACGCCCGCCGGACAGCTGGTTGATTAAC
>CZCA01007845.1_pt1 | contig 10900 bp, 9 predicted proteins | sample 591981 | NCBI WGS metagenome assembly CZCA01 (sample SAMEA3556810, study PRJEB10932) | anaerobic digester metagenome
AACTCGAAAGATGAATCGATCATGACGGAAGCAACCGCCTCCAAAGCAACGGAGCCGACCACCGACGCCGCCAAACCCAAGATCGAACTGCACGATGAGATCGTGGAGACCGAACACGTCGCCCACATCGGCGGCGGCGATGTGGCGTACAAAGCCACTGCCGGGCGCATCGTGATGAAGGATGAAGAGGGCAAAGCCAAAGCCGCCGTCTTTTTCATTGCCTACACGCGCACTGGCGTCGAAGAGTTGCGCCGTCGTCCGATCATCTTTTCCTTCAACGGCGGCCCTGGCGCATCGTCAGTCTGGCTACATTTGGGTTTGCTGGGGCCGCGTCGTGTGCTCTCTGGCGACGCCGGGCAGCTGCTGCCGCCGCCCTATCACCTGGTGGACAACGAATTTTCTTTACTCGATCTGGCTGATATTGTCTTCATCGACCCAGTGAGCACCGGCTACAGCCGCCCCGCGCCCGGTGAAGAAGCAAAACAATTTCACGGGTTGGAGCCGGACATTGAATCGGTGGGCGAGTTCATTCGTCTCTACGTCACGCGCTACAAGCGTTGGGCGTCGCCCAAATTTCTGGCCGGCGAAAGCTACGGCACGACGCGCGCGGCGGGGTTGGCCGGTTACTTGCAGAGCAAACATGGCATGTATCTCAACGGCCTGCTGCTCATCTCTACGGTGCTCAACTTCCAGACGCTGGAGTTCGAGATCGGCAACGAACTGCCCTACGTACTCTTCCTGCCGACCTACACCGCCACCGCCTGGTATCATCAGCGGCTTCCGGCTGATTTGCAAGATGATTTGCAAAAGGCTATTCGTGAAGCGGCGGACTTTGCCGCTGGTGAATACGCCTATGCCTTGTTCCAGGGTGACGCGCTGGCGCCCGCCACCCATGCCGAGATCGTGCGCAAGGTGGCGCGGTACACCGGCTTATCAGAAAGCTATGTCGAAGCTGCAAATCTCCGCATCGAAATTTTCCGTTTTTGCCGCGAATTGCTGCGCGACCGGCGGCTCACGGTGGGGCGACTTGATAGCCGCTTCACGGGCATGGCGCGCGATGCTGCGGGTGAGCGGCTCGACAGCGACCCCAGCTATGCAGCGATTCAGGGTGCGTATTCCAGCGTCATGAACGCCTACGTGCGTGAAGAACTCAACTTTGTCAGCGATCTGCCCTATGCCGTGCTGACTGGTCTATACGAGAGCTGGGATTACAGCAAGCATCAAAACAAATATGTCGATGTCAGCGAGACGCTGCGCGCGGCGATCACACAGAATCCATTTCTGCGGGTTTTCGTCGCCAATGGTTACTATGATCTGGCGACGCCTTTCTTTGCGACCGAATACACCATCAACCATCTGCATTTGGAGCCGGCCTTGCGCGCCAACGTGCGCATGGCCTACTACGCGGCGGGACACATGATGTATGTCCACGCTGCGTCGCTGGCGCAGTTGCGCGCCGACATGGCCGCGTTCCTGCACGACGCGTTGAGTCCACTGCGAGGAGCATGATGACAGGGCTGTATAAAGAGGCTGGCGTTGACATCGACGCCGGTGCACAGGCAGTGAGCCTGATGAAAGAGGCAATCCAGGCGACCCTCACGCCCAATGTACTGGCGGGCGTGGGGAGCTTTGGCGGGGTCTATGCGTTGCGCTGGTTGCCGACGCAACCGGTGCTGGTGGCCTCGATTGATGGCGTCGGCACCAAGGTGAAACTGGCGGCGGAGTTGGGGCGCTGGCGGAGCGTGGGGCACGACCTGGTCAACCACTGCGTCAACGACATCCTGGTGCAAAATGCGCGGCCGCTCTTTTTCCTGGATTATGTGGCGACGAGCAAACTTGATCCGGTGGCGGCGGCGGAAGCGGTGACAGGCATGGCTGAGGCATGCCAGGCAGTCGGTTGTGCGCTGTTGGGCGGCGAGACGGCAGAGATGCCCGGCGTCTATGCGGAGGGCGCCTTTGACCTGGCGGGCGCCATCGTTGGGCTGGCCGACCAGGCGGAATTGTTGCCGCAACCAGGGACGATGGTGGTCGGCGATGCGCTGATCGGGCTGGCAAGCAGCGGGCCGCACACCAACGGCTATTCGCTGATCCGCAAAATTGTGGCAGGTCGCGACCTCGAGCTGGTGCTGGAGGATGGTCAGACGCTGGCCGATGCGTTGCTGGCGCCTCATCGTTGTTATCTGCCGCAGATTGAGGCGATCCAGCGGGCAGGTCACACGATCAAGGGGATGGCGCACATCACCGGTGGTGGGCTGCTAGAGAATACGCCACGCGTGCTGCCCGATCACCTGGCGGCGCGCATCGTTGTGCGCAGTTGGGAGCGCCCCCCCATCTTCGAGCAACTGGTGCGCTGGAGCGGAATCGACCTGCTCGAAGCGCACCGCGTCTTCAACATGGGCATCGGCATGGTGTTGATTGTCCCCAGCGCCTCCGCCGAGCCGATCCTCGATCTGCTGCCCGACGCCGTGGTTATCGGTCGGCTGGTGGAGCGCAAGGGCGAGGCGGTGAGTCTGGTGTTTTGAGAGCAGAGACTGGAGATTAAGAGATTGAGAGATTGAGAGATTAAGGGGGTGGCGACGTTATGCTGGCTATCCATATAAAATCTCCAATCTCCAATCTTCAGACAATGTCCGAGGCGGCATCATGACAGCAAATCTTGTCGTTCTGATCTCCGGCAACGGGAGCAACTTGCAGGCGCTGATCGACGCCATCCGTATGAAGGCGCTCGACGCTACGATTGCGTGCGTCGTGTCGAATCGCAAGGCAGCCTTTGGGCTGGTGCGCGCTGAGAAGGCAGGGATTCCAACCCAGTATTTCCCGCTCAAACCCTACCTCGACGCCGGACGCACGCGTGCGGAGTACGATGCCGACCTGGCGGCGCTGGTGGCCGGCTACAAACCGGATTGGGTGGTGCTGGCCGGGTGGATGCACATCCTCAGCGCGGCATTTGTCGAGCGTTTCCCCTATCGCATTGTCAACCTGCACCCTGCACTGCCGGGCAAGTTTCCCGGCGCTCACGCCATCGAAGAAGCCTTTGCAGCGTTCCAGCGCGGTGAGATCAAACAGACCGGCTGCATGGTGCACCTGGTGCCCGATGAGGCAGTGGACGCCGGCCCGGTCATTGGTACGGCGGAGGTGCCGATCTACCGCACCGACACCCTGGAGATGCTCGCCAACCGGATGCACCAGGCCGAACACAGGCTGCTGGTGCAGTCATTGCAGCGGTTGATCGTGGGCGATGAAGAGATCGAAGATGAGGATGAGTAGAAAACCATCATACGGATGAGGAGCTACGATGCAGACTCGAACCGCTGTGTTGCACGCCGTCGGCGCGCCGCTTGCCATCGAGACGCTTGACCTGGAGACGCCCAAAGCGGGCGAAGTGTGTGTGCGCATCCGCGCGGCGGGCGTCTGTCACAGCGACTGGCATCTGGTGACCGGCGCCACACGTCATCCGCTGCCGGCAGCGTTGGGGCACGAAGGCGCCGGCGAAGTGATCGCCGTGGGGCCGGGTGTGACGCGACTCCAGGTGGGCGACTATGTCAGCTTGAACTGGGCGCCGGCGTGTGGTGAATGCTTCTATTGTTTGCATGACAGCCCCAACCTGTGCGACGCCTATCTTGACCCGATCTGGGCGGGCGTGATGTTGGATGGCACCCCGCGCTTTGCCCTGGCCGGGCAGCCGGTCTATCAATATTGTGGCCTGGGCTGCTTTAGCGATTACGTCGTCGTGCCGGAGCAGAGTTGTGTTCCGCTCGACCCGCGTGTGCCGGCGACGGTGGCAGCGTTGATCGGCTGTGCAGTGACGACGGGCGTCGGTGCGGTGCTCAACACGGCGCAGGTGCGCCCTGGCAGCAGTGTGGCGATCTTCGGCGCCGGCGGCGTGGGGATGAGCATGGTGCTGGGCGCTAAGCTGGCCGGCGCCGCGCGTATTATCGTAGTGGACAACGTGGCGAGCAAGGGCGAGCATGCGCTGAGTCTAGGCGCCACTCACTTTGTGTTGGCCGGTGCGGATGCGCCGAACGCCGTCCGCGCATTGACCGGTGGACGCGGGGCCGATTACACCTTTGAGGCGGTGGGTTTGCCAGCAGTGCAGGAGGCGTGTCTGGAGGCCGCGCGTCCCGGCGGGATGATTGTGCTGGCCGGGTTGGCGCCGATGGGTACAAGCACCAACCTGCCCGGCGCCATTCTGACGCGGCAGGCGAAAACGGTCAAGGGCAGCTATTACGGCAGCGCTCATCCGCTGCGCGATTTCCCGCTGCTGGCGTCGCTCTACTTGGATAGGCTGCTCGACCTGGACAGCCTGATCACACGCACCTACCCGTTGGAGGAGATCAACACCGCTTACGCCGAGATGCTGGCGGGACGCGTGGTGCGCAGTGTGGTGACCTTCGACGCTTAGGCGACAGTTTTGTGCCTGTCACGATGCCATCAGGTCGAGCTGCATCACCGTGGCCGACGCCGGGCAGGCCGACTGAAACTCCACGGAGGCGGTCACCTCCGCCGGCGCAGCCTGACGATCGATGCGGCGAAAGCCAAAGCGCGGGAAGTAGTCGGCGGCAGTGGTGGTCAACAGCACAACCTGTGTGATCCCTGTCGCCTTTGCCTCTTCCAACAGATGGTGCACCAGCGCTGCGCCGACCCCGCCGCCCTGCTCCGCCACCGCCACCGACCGCAGCAAGCCGGTGCGGCCATAGCGCTCAAGACCGGCCACACCCCGGAGCGCATCGGTGGCATCCACCATCACCACGAAGTCGGCGAGGTGCGTCTGTGCGCCGTCGAGCGGCAAGTCATAGCGTGTGAGCAGGTCAGCAATTGCGGGCCAGTCGGCGGCGAGCGCCGGTCGAATCGTGGCCGTGTTCATGATGATTGACTCCGTAATGGGATGTGGAGGTGCGCCACCGTCTTGACGCCCGGTTCGCTGGTCAGGGTGACATCGCCGCCGTGTCCTTCCGCCACAGCTTTGCAGACGTACAATCCCAGCCCGGCGCCCTGCACCTGTGCTTTGCGCGCGGCTTTGCCGCGATAGAAACGCTGGAAGATCAAGGGAATTTCGTCGGCTTCGACGCCCATACCGTGATCTTCGACCTCGAAGCGCCAGGCGCCCTCGCGCCGTTCAGAACGCACCAAGACTTCGCCCCCCTGTGGACTGAACTTGATAGCATTTGCCAGCAGTTGTTTCATCGACTGCTCCAGACGCTCCACGTCGCCATCAAGCAGTTCATCAGCAGGCCAGTGATCTTCCACCACCAGGCGAATTGTACGGGCATTAGCCTGTGGCGCTAAATCGTTGAGTGCATTGGCAAGCAATTGTGATGGATTGAAGCGCGTGGGGTTAAGGCGCAGCGTGCCGCGTTGAATGCGCGACACGGTCAGAATTTCTTCGATCAACTTATCCAGACGCACGGAGCTGGCGTACACCGTGTTGAGGAAGCGTTTCTGCAAATCGGTGAGCGGGCCGGGATGTTCGGTGAGCAGCGTCTCGGTCCAGCCCATGATCGAGGCGAGCGGGGTGCGCAGTTCATGCGACACGGTGGAGACAAAATCGTCGCGCAGGCGGTCATACTCGCGGCGTTCGGTGACATCGCGGATGGAGACGGTGTAGGTGCGCCGATCGGCCAGGACAAACGATTGGATGCGCATTTCGATCGGAAAGGTGCGACCGGTGCAGCTTTGCCCTTCCAGATCGAGGAAGAAGCCCGGCGTTTGTAACTGTTTTGCCGCCACGAACTGCTGCATATCCTGAATCGACGCATCGGGGCGGTGGGGCGGGGACAGCAACATCCACAGCGGCTTCCCGATCAACTCCTCGTTGCGACAGGCGAACATCTCACTGGTCTGGGTGTTTGCCATCAGGATGCGTCCTTCTGCATCGGTGGTGATGATGCCCTCATCAACAGTGTTGAGCACAGCCGTCAAGGTGTCGATGGCTGTTTTGCGCTCGGTGACATCGTAGGCGGCGCCAACAACGCCATGAATCTGCCCCTGTTGGTCGATGACCGGGCGGTAGATCGCGTCGTAGGCGCGACCTTGTGTTTCGACGGTGACAATGCGCGTCTCGCCTGCCAGCGCCGCCCGGATGTTCTCCTGAACGGCGGCATTGTCGGCATATAACTCAAAGACGGATTGACCGACCGCCTGACCCGGTTTGCGCCCCAACTTGTCCAGACCGCGCCCCTCTGAAAGCAAGAATTTGCCCTCCTGGTCGAGTGAAAAGAGCACCGAAGGGGTGGCGTCGATCAGCGTGCGCAGCATGTTGCGCTCCCACAGAATGCTGTGATGGGCGGCGGCCAGCTCCTCGTTTTGCAGGCAGGCGCGCCCGGCTTCGGTCAGCTTGATCAACAACGGCGTCAACATGCGTAGCAGATCGGGGTCGATGGCCTGGTCGTGCTTGACCAACGCCAGCAAGCCCAAATTGCCCAGCGGCAGGAGATGATAGAACGCACCGGTCTCTGTCTGCCCTTGTTGCGGCAAGGCGGTGATAAAGGCTTCCCAGGTGTTGCGGTCAAGCTCACGCGGTAGCAAGGCGTCCACGAGAGCGATCGCTTCGTTGTGACGTGCATTGCGTGGGATGGCGCTGATCGGCGTGCGCGGTGGCGTTTGCTGACGCGCAAAATAGATCGCCCCGGCGGCGCCATTCAACTGACGCAGAAACGCATCTATTGCAGTGGTGAACATCACCCCTGTGTCCAGGGTGACGCCAATCGAGATGGCGATTTCATAGAGAATTTGCATCTGATCTTGCAAGCTGAGTGGCTCCAGATGTCCGCTGGGTGAGGTTGTGATGGGGAGTGAGGTGCACATATCATCGTCCATGACAAACCTGCTGATGTGCTAGATGGGAAAAATGCCGACGACGGTGGTTTTATTTAGAAAGGAAGGATAGTCGCGCCCATTGCAGGCAAATTCGCCTAATGAAAGCACGCCGACTGTTGCTGTGCCAGGAAGATAGAGATTGACCAGTTCGCGTTGGAAGCGATCTTGCAGAAAAATCATGCGTGAGACGCAATCGATGATGAAGACTGTGTGTGCACGACCATAACGGCGCAACTGGTTTTCCGCTTCGAGCAGCGCCTCGTCGGCGGCGACCAGGAGGGAAGTGTTGGTGGCAGTCAAGATATCGACCAGGGCGCCTTGCGGGACATCACCGATACAGACCAGGCTATCTCCTTTGACGCGCACCGGGTCGCGCACCACCCGTTCGACGCCGTAGCGCTGGATGCCGAAGGGAAAATTTTGCGACACCTCGTAAAAGCGATCTTCGTCCCATTCGCTGGTGTAGATGGTGCTGACAGCCGCTTTGTACACCTGCACCGCTGGCCGCCAGTTCAGGCTGTGAATCACGTTGCCGGTGGACTGGGTGACGTGATATGGGCCGGATAATTTCACCCATCCGTGCCGTGCTGCTACTCCTGAAGGCAAATCGACCACAGCCAACACAGCCGCATCCTCTAGCAACCCGGCGTTGGTGATGATGCAGGGCTTGGGGTGCAGATCGAGCGATCCTGCGCCGCCGCCAATGACTTTGTACTTGAGGCCAACCTGGCTGTGGAATGCCTGGAGGAGCAGCGTCAATTGCTGGGAGAAGCCATCAGCCCAGCAAAAAGCAGTGCCATGCGTGTCATTGACGTCATCCAGCGCGGCCATTGCGGCTTCCAGTTCAGCAGGCGTGGCGCGGCTCAACGCATGAATTGTTGTCATACGCGGTGTGACCGGCAGTCCAACGATGACGCTGCCTGTCGTGTAGTGGCGTCCTTGATAGATGATGGCGGGGAAGACGCCGCCAAAGACGGGCAAGCGCACTGCCTGCAACAGAGGGTCGAGGCGTTCGGGTACAAAGCCATTGGCATCAGCAGCTAGCACAAGCAGCCCCTTGACGTCAGGCTGCGCCTGCGCCACTTCCAGCAACTGTTGCAGAGTTTTCGCCGAACCGGTCGTATCCAAATAGGTGAACATCCACTAGCCCTAAAAACTAGCCATAAAAACCACGACGATGCGCATGGCTGTTGTCATTGTATGAAGAGCGGATCAAAGCTGCATTAAGGCCGCGTCAAGATTGCAAGAAAAGTCTGCAATAAAAGGATGCGCAACTTTCCAGATTTATACACTAAATAGCAGATGACTTCGAGCTATTTTCGATGCACTCTTAAGTTGTTATCGACGGTGTTTTGATGTGGGTGGCGTAGGCTATGACAGGAGAGCGCAAGCATGGCGCCTGGGAAGGAGTAAATCATGGTCAGTGACCTGGTAATCGAACGTGACAACCGTGTGGATGAGCTGGCGACGGAGCAGGCGCCGTCATCCGCACAGCAACCAGAGCAAACCGTCATGGATGCCGCCGTGCAATCGGCGGGGCGCGCTGCATACGACAAATACCTGCGCTGGAAGAGCCAACCGCTGACTACACCGCCGCAGCTCTCAATTGTGATTCCAGCCTACAACGAGGCCATCCGCATCGTACCGACGATTGGCGCCATGGCTTCCTATGTGTGTGGGCTGGACATCGCCTGGGAGTTGATCGTGGCCGACGATGGCTCAAAGGATGACACTGTGGCGTTGTGCACCGGGCTGGAGTTAGCCAATCTGCGCGTATTGATTGCGGAGCGGAATGGCGGCAAAGGCAGCGCTGTGCGTCGCGGTGTGCTGGCGGCGCGCGGGGAACGCATCCTCTTTGCCGATGCCGACAACTCGACGCCTATCGAAGAACTCAGCAACCTGATGCGTCGCATGGATGAAGGCTACGATGTCGTGGTAGGGTCGCGGGCGGCGAGCGGCGCTGAGGAGGCGCATCGGTCGTTGATCCGCCGCACCATGAGCAACACGTTGCGCGCCATGATTCGTCCGATCTTGGGGATGAACATCAAAGATACGCAGTGTGGCTTCAAGCTCTTCAAGCGGGAAGCCGCACAGCGCATTTTTACAGCCCAGACGATCATGGGCTTTTCCTTTGACCTGGAGATTCTCTATCTGGCGCACAAGTATGGCTACCGGGTGGCCGAACAGCCGGTCAGCTGGATCGACGCGCCCGGCTCTAAAGTAGACAAGATGAAAGAGATCCGCCGCTTCCTTAAGGATATGGCGCGGATCAAACTCAATGACTTCAAAGGCATTTACGATTGAGGAGGCGCTATGCACGTCGCCATCGTCACCACGTATCCGCCAGGAAAAGGGACGCTGAACGAGTACGCCTATCACTTTGTGCGCGCCTTGCGCACCAAAGAAGAGATTAACCGCATCTCCTTATTGGTCGATGTCTTGCCTGACGGCGCGTCATATCCGTCGCCATCGCAAGAGATGGGGCTTGCAGAGTTGGACATCACGCCTTGCTGGCAATTCAACGATCCGCGCAATGCCTGGCGCATTGTGCAGGCTGTGCGTCAGGTGCAGCCTGATGTCGTGTTGTTCAACATTCAGTTTGCCAGCTTTGGTGACAAAAAAGTGCCCGTGACGTTGGGGTTGATGGCGCCGTGGCTCGTCAAAGTGGCGGACTATCCCAGTATGGTGTTGTTACATAACATCATGGAGACGGTCGATTTGCGCAACGCTGGCTATGCCAGCAATGCCGCCATCGAGTGGGTAATGCGGACGGCGGGCGCCATCACCACGCGGATGTTGCTCAACGCGGATCTGGTGGCGCTGACAATTCCCAAATATGTGGAGATCATCCGGGCAAAATATCGGGCGAAGAATGTGCTACTGGCGCCGCATGGCAGCTTTGAAGACAATCCGCCCATGCCGACCTTCGAGCCACCGCCGGGACCGCGCCAGATCATGGCCTTTGGCAAGTTCGGCACCTATAAGCGCATCGAGATCATGGTGGAGGCGTTGCGCATCCTGGAGGCGCGCGGCTACACCAACCTGGAGGTGGTCATTGCCGGCAGCGACAGCCCGAATGCGAAAGGCTATCTGGAGGAGATGCGGGCGCGCTATGCAGATGCACCCAACCTGCGTTTTACGGGTTATGTCGCCGAAGAAGACGTGCCGCGCATTTTCCAGTCGGCAACGGTGACGGTCTTCCCGTACACGAGCACGACTGGCAGCTCCGGCGTGCTGCATCAGGCAGGCAGCTACGGTTGCGCCGTGGCGCTGCCCAACATCGGCGACTTTGCTGAGGTGATTACCGAAGAAGGCTATGTGGGCGAATTCTTCGAGCCAAACGACCCAGAGAGCCTGGCCGACGCTATCGCCGCCTTGCTCGACGATGATGAGCGCCGCAAGGCAATGGGGTTGCGCAATTATCGCGCCTCTTGTGGGCTGCCCATTGCCGATGTCCTCGACTGGTACCTGTTGCATTTTGGCGCCATCATCGAGCAACACAACCGGCGCCGTGCGCGCCAGCAGTTGAACAGTGAGCGAACACAACCCATCCAGGATTTGGCGACGCCTGCTTCCAGGACACAGGTATAAAGGATAGGATTTTTGAGGAGAATTGGTATGAGCACAACGATGACACAACTCTCGCCCCAGGTCTTGGTGGCGCCGATTGCAGGTCGCTTTGATGCGCATCAGGTGCCCAGGATTCAGAAAGAGATCGATGCGGCGTTGGCAAATGGCGTTAGCACCGTCATCATGGATTTGAGTGAGGTCAACTTTGTCGATTCGAGCGCGCTGGCGGTGATGGTGCGCACCATGAAGCACTGCCGCGAACGCAACGGCGAATTGATCCTCTGTGGTTTGCGTCAGCCGGTGCGCATTATCTTTGAGTTGACCCGCATGGACAAAGCATTCCGCATCTTCGATGACGTCGTCGCTGCCCGTGGATCTATTGGCGTCTAAATTGCAAAGGCTGTATGGCGGCTGATGATGGGCCGTATCAGCATGACGACCAGGGGGAGCGGCATTCACCATGAATGAACACATCCTGGTAGTGGAGGACGACGACTCCCTACGCGACTGGATC
>CZCA01000335.1_pt1 | contig 10884 bp, 11 predicted proteins | sample 591981 | NCBI WGS metagenome assembly CZCA01 (sample SAMEA3556810, study PRJEB10932) | anaerobic digester metagenome
TGTACGATTTTTCCTTCACGGATATCTACGAGGGCAGCCCTGATTATCCCCATAAAGTCCACACCGTGATGATCACGGAATTTCCAATCTTCAACTGCAATGACTGCATCTTGCAACTCTTTCGGGATTTCAGAGAGGGGTACCCATACTCGATTCTCAATGTATAGTCGGGAAATGAGTTTGTTATTTACGTCATATATTCTAGTGGCTTCAATCGGCCTGTACTCGAAATCTTCCAGCGCGGGCATACTCTTTAGCGCTGCTGAGATCACACCGATTAGGACTCCGGATCCGATGCACAGCAAGAAGATAAGCCCGATAGCCAGGATGGACAGAATACGGCCACTACCTTTCGACATCTGCGATGCCTCTCTTTCAAGTTTAGCGTTTCCTTTTGAGCTGTCTACCCAACTATTAGAGTTAATTATAACACAGTGGTCCATGTTTGCGTCAACACAGTGGTGCTGCTGTGATCTGAGTCAAGTTCCGGTGGGCAGAAGTTCACCTGTTATTCCTATGTCTCAAGGATAATCCGCAAGGCGCCGCTTACTATCGGTAAAAAGATATCTTCATCCATGAGGGCAAAGATGTAGGTAGCCGCAGGCCGGCTAAGCCAAGATCGAAGTATGTACAGCACACAATCAGAATAGCCAAGGTTACCAGTAAAATTGCTGCATCAGCGCTAATACCTGCCAAAGCAATCTTACCGATAGCACCGTCCCTGGAATGATCCAGCCTGTGGCAGGCTGATAGTAGGCGCGATCTGATTGTCCTGCCAATTTCGGAAATACTCGCGATTGCCAAGTGATAGGACTCTTCTCCTGTCCGGATGACAGCAGCCAGGCTATGGCAGACAATTGCTCCTAAACCCTCCAAAGTCAAGAAGCCAGGAGGCGTCCAGTGAAATGCTCCGGTGGCAAGTCCGGCATAGCATACTAATATGCCAAGACCCAAAGTGATTATCATACCTGCGACATCACCGGTATTCCAGAAGGAAAGATCTGCTATGCCGGCAAAAGCAGTCTCCATGCCCAAGCCTTGAGCTGCCGGTACTGCTAAGGCTTTGGGGAAAAGCTCCGGCCGGAGCCCAATGCCTACCATTACCACGGCAAGTACAGCCATAGATATGTGGAATTTCTGAGATGTTTCGCCTGAGATCTCAATCTCCGTGGGTTTGCCCAAGAAAATAAGATAGAAGAGCTTGGCAAAGGAAGCTGCTGTGCCTACCCCTACCAATAAGAATAACCTTTCTGCCCAAACCATCAAAGGCGCACCTGTTTGAGCAGCTCCACTCACTGCATGGTGGAGCAGAGTCTTGCTGGCATACCCATTGAGCCCAGGTGCGCCGGCAATACCTAAGACCGCCAAAAACATTAGGATTGCAGTAACCGGGAACCTGCGCCACAGCCCGCCCAGATTATACAAATCAGTCTCGCCGGTGCGAATGTAGATGACACCGACACCCAAGAATAAGGCTGCTTTGAACAAAGCATGGTTGACAATATGGTAAATGCTTCCCAGAAGACCCAGACTGCCTGCTTTCCCCAAGGAAAGGCCGATACCCAACCCTAGGATGATATAACCCATCTGGCTTACACTGTGATAAGCCAAAAGCCGCTTGGCATCACTTTGCAATAGAGCGGCAAGTACCCCTACCAGCATTGTGCAGGTGCCCAGGGCAGTCAGGACAGGTCCTAACCATGGTGCCGCAGATGCGAACTCTAAACCCCAACCTGCGATCTCACCTGTGCGAATCAGACCATAGGCGCCTACCTTGATTAAGAGCCCGGACAGAAGGGTACTGGCGGGGGTTGGCGCTACTGAGTGTGCATGAGGCAGCCAAAGATGTAAAGGCGCCATACCTGCCTTGATTCCGAATCCGGCTACGATCACTGCCACGCCCCATGAAAAGGCCTGGGGCTTGAGTGGGGTTACCGGGCCAACGCCGATGGCAGGCAAACCAGAGGTAGCTATTCCAATCAACACAATCCCCAGGGCTAGGAGAAGCCCTCCGGCAATGCTAAAGAACAGATAGAAATACCCGGCCCGAATCGCGTGTTTATCCCGCCGATGGACGACCCAGAAAAACGAAGTTATGGTCATTAGCTCAAAGAAAAGGAGCAAAGTAAAAAGGTCCCCGGCCAGAAACACTCCTAAGACCGCAGACAGCGTTAAAAGCGTGGATATGTCAAAGCTTCGGGCTCTGCCTTCTTGTTTCATATACTCGGGAGAATATATGGAAACTACCCACCAAAGAAATGCAGCCAGAAGTACAAATATGGCAGATAGGGCATCAGCGCGAAAAGTTGGGACATATGGACCGGAAACAGGCAATCTATAGGTTAACGGGTTGCCCCCAAGCACGTCTCTTAACACCCGCTGCCCTAAAAAAAGAGTAAGAGAGCTAACGACAAAGGGAATATTGATACTCTTACCCCTTGTGCGCCTTGTCCCAACCAAGGCGAAAGCCCCTAAGAGAGGGATAATCGGAAGGAGTACGAGCAGCATATGACTTAACCTCCTTACTTCAGAAAAACCAGTTTACAACAGCGTCAACTCCGGGCCAAACCAGTCCCGGCCAAAGCCCTATCAAGAGCGCAATCCCTGCCAAGAGTAGCGTGGGGGCTAACATAAGACCCATCGCGCTTCCCTTTTCAAGGACAGGCTGCTCTCCTTTTTCGGCAAATGCAGCTACCACAGTGGGGATGAAGCAAAAAGCATTGATTAGGCCGCTGGCGATCAAGACTAAGGCCAACTGCCATTTCCCCATAGCTACACTGCCTCTCATCAAGTAATACTTACTCCAAAAGGTATTAAGAGGCAGCATTCCTATCATCCCGAGACTGGCTATACCAAATGCTGCCATAGTCCGGGGCAACTGCCAGCCTACCCCGCTCATCTCGCTGACTCTTACCTTGCCGGTTCCTTTGGCAATGATCCCTGCGCCAAAGAAAAGCGTGACTTTAAGAGTGGAGTAACTAATCATATGGCAAATAGCTCCCGCTAATCCCCAAGGATGTAGCGTAAAAGCGCCCAGAAGAATATATGAGAGCTGGCTGACGGTATGATAAGCCAGCCGCCGCTTTAGGACATCCTGCTGAGTGGCAATTATGACCCCTACCAAAATGGTGAACGCAGCGACCCAGGGGAGGATGTGACTGAGATGTAGTTGTCCTGCCAGCTCATGTCCGAACACGGAATATACTACCCTGACAATCCCATAGACACCGGAATAAACCACTGCTACAGCATGTAAGAGAGCGCTTACGGGAGTGGGGGCGCACATGGCTGCCGGCAACCAGCGATGCAGAGGCATTATGGCTGCTTTTACTCCGAACCCGGCCACAAATAAAGCCAGCACCCAGCCTAATCCCGGCCTGAGGCCACAGTCGGCCAACAGAGGCCCGCCTGTAAAATCCAGGTTGCCTGTCCAGCTGTAAACGATGATTATTGCTATCAAGATAGCCCCTGCGCCGGACAAGCTGTAGATAATGTATTTGGAGCCGGCTTTCATGGCTTCGCTGTTTCGTTCATGGATGACCAGGGGATATGTGGCAAAGGTGAGCAGCTCATAGAATAAATACAGAGCCAATAGGTTTCCGGAAAAAGCCACCCCCAGCGTCACACTGAAAGCCAAAAGGAAATAGGTATAATAAGTTCGCTGTTTTTGCTCTTCTGCCATATATCCAAAAGAATAGACCCCTGCAAAGAGCCACAAGGTCGAAACAATCAGCCCAAAGACCGCTCCTAAGGGATCCGGATGCAGGCTCCAAGCCAATCCTGCGATTTCACCGGATATCCTTATGGTCCGGCCGGCAAATACCGCCCCGGCCACTCGCCAACTGAAAAGTGTGCCGGCTGCAGAAAATATTAATGCGACTATATTGCGCAGGCGGTCACCTGCCCGGGGCATCAAAGCTATGAGTATTCCACCTGCTGCCCCGCTTGCGAGAGCCAGAACTAAATCAGTCATGCGCCAAATCCTCCTCGCACACCCTACTTCATTTACTTCATTACCAAGAGATCAATCGCCGCTCTTTTAGCCAGTTCCAGAAAAGGCCCTGGTACCACACCTAGGATTATCACCCAGGCGGCTAACATAATCAGCGCAATCATCTGCGGCAAACCAGGATCCCTGCAATCTGCCACAGGTGTAGGCTCAAAATAGGCAACTCGAATAATTGGAAAAAGGTAAGCTGCACAAAGTACGCTTCCTACGATGATCACTGCTTGAGCAAGGCGGTTCCCTGCTTCCAGGCTTCCGAGTAAAAGATGCCATTTGCCAACGAAACCGGAAAAGAGCGGTATACCAACGAGACTTACGCTACAGATGGTGAAAACCGCCATGGTTATAGGCATCTTTCTGCCGACACCGGCCATTTCACTGATTCGGTTTTTGCCCGTAGTCGCGATTATCGCTCCTGCTGCCAGAAATAAGCCGGACTTGATCACGGCATGGCTGGCCATGTGAAACAGCATGCCGGTAAGGCTCTGGGAATTTGCAAGACCTAATCCTAAGAAGATGTACCCTACCTGTGCAACAGTGGAAAACGCTAACCTGCGTTTGAGCTTGTCTTGAGTCAATGCAAATACGGATCCGGCAATTATTGCGATCATACCCAAAAGTGTCAGTATCCTGTGTATGCCGAAATCCTGTATCAAAGCAATACCGAATACGTTGTATAAGACCTTTATGAGGCAAATTGCATACCCTTTGACTGCGAGACCGGACAAGATTGCACTTGCAGGTGACGGAGCTGCGGAGTGAGCGTCAGGCAGCCAGACGTGCAGAGGAAAAAGGGCGGATTTTACACCAAATCCCACCAAGAGAAAACTGGCTGCTATCCACACCACATGAGGATAGCCCTGCCAAACGCGATTGAGCTCGTGAGAGGCAAATTCCATATTCAAGTGCCCGGTGATAATGTACAAAAAGCCGATACCGCCGAGGATGAGAGCAGAGCCCAGTGTCGCCAGGATCAGATAATTGAAAGCGGCTTCGGATGCCCAAGGATGATTCGAGGAGCTTACAAGACCGCAGCAGCTCAAGGTTGCAACTTCCACCAAGACAAAGACGTTGAAAAGATCCGAGGTCACAGCCATACCTGCCAATGCGCCGCCAAGCAAGAGATAAAGCGCGTAGAACCGGGTAGTCTGTTGGGGGCCCCCTACTTCATGGGTCATGTTGTCAGCGGCAAAGAGGGCTATCGGCAGACTGACGCCGGCCACCATAAGTAGGAAGAAGCAACTTAAGTTGCTCACCTGAATTTCTATGCCCCATGGGGCCGACCAACCTCCCAAGCTGTAATTAATGGGATTGCCGTTCTGAATGAGGATGAGCGATGCCAAATAGCCCGCCCCCAAGAAACCCAGAGCCGTAGTGGCTGTCACCAGGCCCTCCACCAACCGGATCCGCCGGGCGAAAGTCGGCAAAACAAAGGCAACAAATAGGGGCATAATGACAACAAACACCGGTAAGTTAGATTTGATGGTTGCCGTCATCTGCTTGCCACCTCTTTTTTCAGCTCTGCTATGCGACGGGCATCAGTTGTGCCGTAAAATTGATATAGCTTAATAATAAGTGCCAGAGCGAATGCGGTCACACTGACACTGACTACAATACCGGTTAACATTAAAGCTGATGGCAGTGGGTTGATATACAAGGCTTTCGGATTGGCTTTATCGAGTATGGGCACTGCGCCGCCGCGAATGTTGCCTGCTGCGATAAACATCAGGAAAATTGCGCTTTCCATGATGTTAATTCCGATTAACTTCTTGAACAAGTTCGAGCGGGTCAGCACGGTGAAAGCTCCGATAATGAAAAGAATCATGGCTGCAAAGTAAGGGTAATTGACCATTAGGCTATCCAGTAGTGTTTTCATGGCTCTTCCTCCATCATCGTAAAGAACAAAGTAATCATAGTGCTGGCAACCCTTATGCCGACACCAAGGCCGATGAGTCCGATCAACCCCCCGGAAGACAATGCTCCCAGTTCTCCCAAATCAATTCCTGCCATCTTGTTGGCCAGAAAAGGAGCTCCCTTGAAAACGCCAACCATACCCATCATGCCATACCAGAGTGTGCCATAGCTTTCTACCAGAGTGGTGACCTTTTCCGGCACTTTGGCTCTGCCCCTTTCCAGGCCATAGATGGAGGTAAAGGCGATAAAGGCCAGTCCCACCACGATACCTCCGGCGAAGGAGCCCCCCGGAGAGACATGTCCGTGAAGAATTACATATAATCCGTACATCTGAATGAAAGGCAGAAGCAATGCGGCTACCCGTTTCAGGATGAAGTCTCTCACTTCCCGCCACCCTCCTTTTCCGTGGTTTTCAGGGTGATGATCACTGCGAGTACGGCTGTAAACAGCACGATAGTCTCGAACATGGTATCGTAAGCCCGGTAGTCGAGAACAATTGCAGTAATCATGTTGAGGACTCCCGTCTCTTCCCATGCGTTTTCAATATAGCCCTCGGATACCTGGTTCTGGACGGGATTCCCGGACATGCCGTAAGGAGGCAACTCGGCTACAGCGACAAGGACTACATAGGCAGCCAGCAAAAGAATGAAGAGTATTGGCAGAGTTCGCAATTTCACCGTTAGTCCTCCTTTCGGGCGGTGCGAGAAATGACTACCATCATTAGAACAGTCATGGCGATTCCTGCGGCTGCTTCAGTAATGGCAATATCAGGGGTGTTCATTTGCAGCCAGACTAAAGCCATAATCAGGGTATAGGCGCCGTAAACAATGACAGCATGCAATAAATCTTTAATGAAGTACATAGCCAAAGATGCCACCACCAGGATAAGGAGCATTACCATGGTTCCGTAATCAACAGCCGTAAAGCCCATATGCCTATCTTCACTCCTTGATCACTTTCGTGCCTTCCACAGGATACACTCCATGAATCAGTCCGGCTTTAGCTACCAGATGAGTCATGGTTGGATTAATTGTCCAAAACAAAACGAGGACAATTACTAGTTTAATACGTAGCGCCCAAGTAGGACTGAGCAAGAAAAGGCCTAACCCTGCCAACCCCACGCCCAATGTGTCCCCCATACCTACCCCATGCAGGCGAGTATATGGATCAGGCAAGCGAAATAATCCTAAGGTACCGAGCGCAAACGCCAAAAAAGATCCGGCAAAACAGAGGTTTGCTAAGAATCTAATCAATCTAATCACAAGACGCAGCCTCCTCTTCTTCGCCTTCAAATCCACCTAAACCCGGGAGCTTGAGCTGCCAATCACCTGGAGTCATCACTCGTAGTATCCAAAGCCCTCCCACAAATCCACACAATACAAAGACAAAAGCCACATCGATAAATCCATAATCGCCTCTCATGAATGCCAGCAGTAAAATGATTACACTGACCTTACTGCTGATAGCATTAATAGAAAGCAGCCGATCAATGACTGTCGGACCGATGATCGCCCGTAAGAGCACGAAAAGAATCAGTATCATGAGACCTACCAGTAGCCATAGCATGCTCTGTCCTCCTCCGTTTCCAAGATTCCAAGTGGCTTATTTCACGGATGATTTGCCAATTAAATAATTCGGCTGCTGCCTCACCTGTCAGCACATGGACGATGAACTGACCGGTTTTGGGATCGATGTCCACAGTGACAGTACCCGGCGTGATGGTTATGCAGTTAGCCAAAAGCACCCTCCCCCAGTTGCTTTCAATGGGAGGCCGCATGACTGCGAATACCGGCCCCACCGGAGGACTCGACAGCAAGATTGTCTTGGCAACAGCGATATTCGATTGAATTATGAAACGAACGAGAGTCAAGAGGCAGTGACCTAAGAGAAGCAGTTCTCCTGCAGAAAGCAAGCGGGGCAGCCTCGGGCCAAGATCCTGCCAGAACCAAACAGTCAAGATTGCCAAGACAGCTCCGACCAGAAGATGCTGCATGTCCACTTCTGCGGAGACCGCCAACCAAAATGCCACTAACAAAGCGCATAAGAGAAGAGATCTCTTGCGCACAATTATCCCTCCTGTCCACTATCAAAAGGATCTTTTTCCCACAGGGTTTTGCTCAATTGCGATAACAACACTACCCACAAGAACTAATCACGGTAAACACACAAATGCGATCAAGAGGCTGACGTTTGTGCCGCGTCCCGGGAAGCCTTACGCAAAGTGCTTTCCAGTTCCGGACATACCCTGCCACCAAAGTCACTCATCAGGCCCATTCTTGTAAACATGTGCAAAGGCTTCTTCTTGAGCCCGCCTATGTAAAGGGTTTTACCTTCTTTTTGAAGTCTCCGGGCTAAATCCCTAAGAGCCAAGGCGCCGGTTTCGTCCATGGCAGGTACGTCAGAAAAATCCAAGACCAAAAAGGGTTTAGTGGAAATCTCCTTCATCTGATTTCTCAAGTTTTCCGTTCCGACAAAAAACAAAGGACCATTGAAAGTTACCACTTGGACATCAGGGTGAACTAACATGTCAGGAACGGAAGAACTCTCCTTATGGGTTACCTCACTACCACCGGGTGAGGAAGCCAGCTCGACAATGACCGCAATCGCAGCTAAACCTACCCCGACTGCCACGGCAATCGTGAGATCCCGTACCACCGTCAGTATGGTAGTTGTGGTCATAATTACCCCATAGCTCCAGCGGGCTCGGGGCATGAGCTTCAGGCTTTGCCAATCGGCTGTGCGCACTGAAGCCACCATGAGGATAGCTGCCAACGAAGCTAATGGTATACGTTTAGCAACAGGCCCCAGAACCAAGACGATGAGCAGTAAAAACACGGCATGTAGAATGCTGGAAAGACGAGTGCGTCCTCCGCTATAGACGTTTACTCCTGAGCGGGCGACAGCTCCGGAGACGGGGACTCCGCCGATGAAGGAAGAAACCAGATTCCCCAGACCCTGGCCGATCAGCTCTTGGTTGCTATTGTGTTCGGCACCTATCATTCCATCGGTAACCTCGGCTGATAATAGCGCGGAGATACTTCCTAAGAGGCAAATTGTGATAGCAGGTCTGATTAACGGACCGACATCCGCGAAAGGCATGAGCGCCAGTTGAGACCGGGGTATGCTAAAAGGTAGAGCTCCCACCACATGGGGGGTATGTACAATGAGCTCATTCATTAGTAGACCTGCTATGAGTCCGAAAAGTGATTCAGGTACTTGTTTGAAAAACCGCAATGCAAGAAGAATCGCTAAGGTAGTAACTAAGGTGATGGAGGGTGTTGCCAGCGCATCGCCAATCGCCGTCATGAAAAACAGGATGGAAACGCCATTAGTGAAGCCTGCGATTACAGGTTGGGGAAGAAACTTGACAAACTTGCCCAGCCGTAGAAGACCCAGGGCGACTTGCATCAGGCCGGCCAAAGCACCGGCCAAGAGCATACCGCCTACTCCATGCTTGCTGACAATACTAACCAAAACCGCTGTCATTGCGCCGGTAGGCCCGGTGATCTGCACACCACAACCGCCAAACACGGCTGCTGTCAGACCGCCGAAAATTGAAGCATATAAACCCGCTACAGCTCCCGCCCCGCTTGCAATTCCAAAGGCTAAAGCCAGGGGAAGGGCTACAACTGCTGCGGTAGCTCCTCCGATCACGTCACCCTTCACACGCTCCCACCAGGATCTCAAGAAACTCACCTCGTCTATGGTAGTGGCGCCAAGTAGTCCCGAGGCGAACGTTGCCAACAAAAAAGCGCAGGCAAAGTCCCACTAGGGCTAAGACACAACGCTTGGACCACTCCTACGGGGTTAGCTGACGGGTTCGGGCACCCAAGTTGCCCTACCTGATCTGGTATTCAGGATTCACCCCAATTAAGGGATCCCCCGTTTCCTGGTGAGGAATTCGGAGATAACGTGTATTCTTTTGCTTAAACAAGCCACAATTTTAATCCTAGCACAAAACCGGCTGAAGTCAAGGATAAAAGACAGAATGGCGACGGAATCGTTGACGTTACAAGCCGGCGTATGCTAAACTGAACCTAATCTTGCGACGAGCTGTCACAGCCAAGAATAACGGCAGGAATCGCCTGCGGATATTCCTCGCCAACAACTGGACGTAACCGTAGAAGATACGCAACACTGTGAGGTGGAAGAAGTGACAGTTAAGGAGCAAGCTGTCGCAGTCGGGGGAAACGGCTAAAACCGCAAACGGGTGTTTAGTTGTGGAAATTCCCGGCCGGCTGCAGTGGCCGCAGAAGAGATGTAATATTGGGAGGCGGAGGAATTGCAAGTCAAGGAGCAAATGGACATCCTCAGAAGAGGATGCGCTGAGATAATTTCTGAAGAGGACCTGGAAAGCAAACTGGAGCAATCGATAAAAACCGGGAAGCCTCTTCGGGTTAAGTTGGGATTAGACCCTTCCGCTCCTGATATTCATTTGGGACATGCGGTGGTCCTTAGAAAAATGCGTGAGTTCCAGGAGCTGGGTCACGAAGTGTTCTTAGTGGTGGGGGATTTCACCGGTCGTATCGGAGACCCTTCCGGCAGATCCGAAACCAGACCGGAGCTTTCAATGGAGAAGATAATGGTAAACGCCAAAACCTACGAGGAACAGGCATTCAAGATATTGGACCCTGCCCATACCCATACTGTGTTTAATGGGGAATGGCTTTCAAAGCTCACTTTTGAAGATGTAATCAACTTAGCTTCCAAGTATACGGTAGCAAGGATGCTTGAGAGAGAAGAGTTCCGCGATAGATTCCATGAAGAGAGACCTATCTACATTCATGAGTTTTTCTACCCTTTTATGCAGGCCTACGACTCAATTGCCCTGGACATAGATATAGAGCTCGGGGGTACTGATCAGAAGTTTAACATACTGTTCGGCAGGACACTCCAGCGAGAATTCAACCAAGAACCCCAGGTTGCAATACTCATGCCCATACTTGTGGGGCTTGACGGCGTAA
>CZCA01005973.1_pt1 | contig 10858 bp, 8 predicted proteins | sample 591981 | NCBI WGS metagenome assembly CZCA01 (sample SAMEA3556810, study PRJEB10932) | anaerobic digester metagenome
ACGGTTCGCCAGGATCCGGCCCGGTTCGCCGAGCTCGCGCGCGAGAAGTCGCAGGACCCCGGCTCGGCGAGCCGCGGCGGCGATCTCGGGTTCTTCGGGCGCGGGATGATGGTCGGTGCCTTCGAGGATGCGGTGTTCTCGCTCGAGAAGGGCAAGATCAGCGACCCGGTTCGCAGCGAGTTCGGCGTACACATCATCGAGGTCACCGACATCAAGCCGTCCTCGATCAAGCCGCTTGCCGATGTGCGCGACGAGATCGTCGCCGAGCTGCGCGGCCAGGAGGCGGGGCGGCGCTTTGCCGAACTCGCCGAGCAGTTTGCGAATACGGTGTATGAACAGCCCGAAAGCCTTGTGCCCGCTGCCGAGGTGGTCGGGCTGGAAGTGCGCACCAGCGACTGGATCAGCCGCGACGCGGCGCCCGAGCCCTTCAACAACGAGCGCCTGCTCAATGCCGTGTTCAGCGACGAAGCGACCCAGAAGGGCCGCAATACCGATGCAATCGAGGTTGGCAACGGTACCCTGGTGGCGGCACGCGTGAAGACCTTCGAGGCTGCCCAGCGGCTGCCGCTGGATGAGGTGCGCGGGCGCATCGTCGATGAGCTCAAGCGTGAGAAGGGGCGCGAGCTGGCGCTGGCGCAGGGCGAGGCGGCCCTGGTCGCGCTCAGGAAGGGTGAGCCGAGTGCTGCGCAGTGGGGTGATGAACGGGTGCTTCAGCGCGCTGCGCCGGGCCTGCCCGCCGTGGCAATGCAGGCAGTGTTCTCGGCGCCAGCCGAACCCTTGCCGGGGTATGTTGGCGTGCAGCTGCCGGAAGGCGATTACGTCATCTACCGCATCGACGCGGTCGAAAGGCCGCAGGTCGCGGCCGACGACCCGCGCGTTGCGGCGGTGTCCGCGCAGTATGCGCAGCTCCTGGCCGGGCGTGACTTCGGTGCATTCCTGAGCGACTTGCGCCAGCGTTACGAGGTGGAGGTCAACGCTTCGGCGCTGCAGGTCCAGCAGTAGGGAATCAGGCCCGGGCGGGGGTGGATTCCGCCGCCCGGGTTCTCGTTCCCTCGCGCACGGCAGACAGCAGAAAGAGGAACGCCCGATCGATCGTCGGGCGTTCCTCTTTCTGCTTCGGGCAACGGACCTCCGGGGGCAATACGCTGCCGCTCAAGGCCCGCTTGAGCGGGCTTACTGCGGCAGCGGCTGTGCGTTGCCCAAGGCGGTGGTGTTGAAGCCGCCATCGACGTACATGATCTCGCCGGTGATGCCGCTGGCCAGGTCGGAGCACATGAAGGCGGCAGCGTTGCCGACTTCCTCGATCGTCACGTTGCGGCGCAGCGGGGCGTTGTGCTCGTTGAAGGCGAGCAGCTTGCCGAAGCTGCCGATGCCCGAGGCAGCGAGCGTCTTGATCGGACCGGCGGAAATCGCATTGGCGCGAATGCCCTCGGGGCCAAGGGTGACGGCCAGGTAGCGCACCGAAGCCTCTAGGCTGGCTTTGGCGAGGCCCATGATGTTGTAGTTCGGCATGGTGCGCACCGCGCCGAGGTAGGACAGGGTGAGCACGGAGGCATTGCGGCCCTGCATCATCGGACGGGCGGCCTTGACCAGCGCCGGGAAGCTGTAGGTGCTGACTTCCTGGGAGATGCGGAAGGCCTCTCGGGTGAGACCGTCGAGGAAGTCGCCCTCGAGCGCCTCGCCGGGTGCGAAGGCGATCGAGTGCACCAGGCCGTCGAGGCCGTCCCAGTGCTGGCCGATCTGTTCGAAGAGGCCGGTGATCTGGGCGTCGTCCTGCACGTCGAGCGGGAAGATCAGCGCGCTCCCGAATTCCGCGGCGAGCTTGGCGACGCGATCCTTGAAGCGGTCGTTCTGGTAGGTGAAGGCAAGTTCCGCGCCTTCGCGGTGCATGGCCTTGGCAATGCCGTACGCAATCGAACGGTTGCTCAGCAGACCCGTGATCAGGATTCGTTTGCCGGCGAGAAAGCCCATGGGTTGAGACTCCGAATGACAAGACGCGGATTATAGCCAAAACCCTGGCGCCGACATGCTCTTCCGATCGCTTCAAAAGGCAAAACCTGCCAGAATCGGCGCTCCCCACGATTCTCTCGCCCGCACGTGCGCTGGTCCCAACGTTTCTCTCGCGCCCTCCGCTGTGCTCCCCAGGGGGCGCTTGCGCGCCTCCCGGCCGGTGGTGGGCGCGTCCGCCGGGCCTGCGTGGTTGGGGCGGTGCTCGCAGCCAGCCTCCTGAGCGGATGCGGAGCCGCCTTGAACGACCCTTACCCGCTGTACGAGCGCGGCGCCAACATCCTGTACAGCGCGTTCACCGAGCGTCCCAAGCATCTGGATCCGGTTCAGTCCTACAGCGAGGACGAGGCGACCTTCCTGTACCAGATCGTCGAGCCGCCGCTGCAGTATCACTACCTCAAGCGCCCGTATGTGCTCGAACCTGCGACCGCCGACGGCATGCCGCGGCTGCGACGGCTCGATGCGGCCGGGCGCGAGCTGCCTGCCAATGCCGATCCCGCACGGGTGGCGAGCACGGTGGTCGAGGTGCGGATCCGTCCCGGAATCCTGTATCAGCCCCATCCAGCCTTCGCGACCACGGACACGGGCGAGCCGCGCTACCTGGGGCTGTCGGCCACGGATCTGCGCGGCGTGCGCGGGCTGGGCGACTTCGCCGAGACCGGCACGCGCGAGCTGGTGGCGGCCGACTATGTCTATCAGATCAAGCGTCTGGCCCATCCGCGCCTGCATTCTCCGATCTTCGAGCTGATGGCCGAATACCTGCCGGGCCTGAAGGTACTGCAGCAGGCCCTGCAGGCCGCGCTCGACGACAGGGGGGCGGACGGTGCACGAGCGGACGTGCCGCAGCAGGGCGCGACGTCTCTTCGGGTAGGAGATCCGCCCGGCTGGCTGGATCTCGACCGCTTTGCGCTGCCTGGGGTCGAGGTGGTGGATCGCCACACCTATCGCATCACATTGAAGGGGGCGTATCCGCAGTTCCTGTACTGGCTGTCGATGCCCTTCTTCAGTCCCGTGCCGCGCGAGGCGGATCGCTTCTTCGCCCAGCCCGGCATGGCAGAGCGCAACCTGACGCTGGACTGGTGGCCGCTGGGCACCGGGCCTTACATGCTGGTCGAGAACAACCCGAATGCGCGCATGGTGCTGGCGCGCAATCCGAACTATCGCGGCGACGCCTATCCCTGCGAGGGCGAGGGGGGCGCCGAGGGCGGCGACGCCAGGGCTGGATTGCTTGCCGACTGCGGCAAGCCGATGCCCTTCATCGACAAGGTGGTGTTCTCTCGCGAGCGAGAGGGCATTCCGTACTGGAACAAGTTCCTGCAGGGCTACTACGACGCGTCCGGGGTGTCGTCCGACAACTTCGACCAGGCGGTGACGCTGACCAGTCAGGGTGAGGTGTCGCTGTCCGAGGACATGGAGGCCAAGGGCATCCGCCTGCTGACCTCGGTGTCGCCGTCCATCTTCTACCTCGGCTTCAACATGCTCGACCCGCGGGTGGGTGGCGGACCGTCGAAGGCAGAGCAGGAGCGCGCGCGCAAGCTGCGCCAGGCGATCTCGATCGCGCTCGACATGGAGGAGTTCGTGTCGATCTTCCTCAACGGCCGCGGTCTGCCGGGCATGAGCCCACTGCCGCCGGGAATCTTCGGCGCGCGAGAGGGACGGGCGGGCATCAATCCGTTGGTCTACACGTGGGAGGGTAGCGACGAAGCGGGCCGCCCGGTGCGCCGCGGCGCAGACGAGGCGCGCCGCCTGCTCGCCGAGGCCGGCTGGCCCAATGGGCGCAATGCGCAGACCGGCGAGCCGTTGGTGATCAACCTCGACACCACGCCCGGCGGCCTGGGTGACAAGGCGCGCTCGGACTGGCTGGCGAAGAAGTTCCGCGACCTGGGGGTGCAGTTCGTCGTGCGCCCGACCGACTTCAATCGCTTCCAGGACAAGGTGCGCCAGGGCAACGCGCAGCTGTTCTTCTTCGGCTGGAACGCGGACTACCCCGACCCCGAGAATCTGCTCTTCCTGCTCCATGGTCCGCAGGGAAAGGTCAAGTTCAACGGGCAGAACGCCGCCAACTATTCGAACCCGGAATACGACGCCCTCTTCGAGCGCATGAAGTCCATGCCCGACAGCCCCGAGCGCCAGCGCATCATCGATCGCATGGTGGCGATCCTGCAGCATGACGCGCCGTGGATCTTCGCCTTCCACCCGATGGCCTACTCCCTGCAGCACGGCTGGGTGCTCAACCGCAAGACCGGCGCGATGGCGCGGAACACGATGAAATACCAGCGCCTGGACATCGCGCGCCGCGAGGCCGCTCGGGCTGACTGGAACAGGCCCGTGCTGTGGCCGCTCGCGTTGGTCGCTTTGCTGCTGGCTGCGATCGTGGCGCCGGCGGTGATCCACTGGCGGCGGCGGGAGACCGCCACCGCGACGACGAACGCGGGAGAGGGGCGCTGATGCTGACCTACCTCGTGCGTCGTGTGCTCTATGCAATTCCGATCCTGATCGGTGTGAACCTGCTCACCTTCGTGCTGTTCTTCGTGGTGAACTCGCCCGATGACATGGCACGCATGCACATCGGCGTAAAACGCGCCACGCCCGAGGCGATCGAGCGCTGGAAGGCCGAGCGCGGCTACGACAAGCCGATGTTCGTCAACGCCGAGGCTGAAGGTCGCGCACGCTTCACCGACACCATCTTCTTCGACAAGTCCCTGCGCATGTTCGCGCTCGAGTTCGGTCGCGCAGACGACGGCCGCGACATCGGCCAGGAGATCCGCGACCGCATGGGGCCCTCGCTGGCGATTGCGCTGCCGACCTTCGTCCTGAGCTTGTTCGTGTCGATCAGCTTCGCGCTGCTGCTGGTGTTCTTCCGTGCCACCTACCTGGATTTCTGGGGCGTGGTGCTGTGCGTGGCGATGATGTCGATCTCGAGCCTGTTCTACATCATCGGCGGGCAGTGGCTGGTTTCGAAGCTGTGGGCGCTGGTGCCGATCTCGGGCTATGCGCCCGGGCTGGACGCGGCGCGCTTTCTGGTCCTGCCGGTGCTGATCAGCGTGGTGGCCGGCATCGGCTCGTCGGCGCGCTGGTACCGCACGATCTTCCTCGAGGAGGTCTCGAAGGACTACGTTCGCACCGCGCGCGCCAAAGGCCTGTCCGAGCTCGCGGTGCTGTTCCGCCATGTGCTGCGCAACGCGCTGATCCCGATCCTGACCGGCGTTGTCGTGGTGATCCCGCTGCTCTTCATGGGCAGCCTGCTGGTGGAGTCCTTCTTCGCGATTCCCGGTCTGGGCAGCTACACGATCGATGCGATCAACGCGCAGGATTTCGCGGTGGTGCGGGCGATGGTGTTCATCGGCTCGGTGCTGTACATCGTCGGGCTCATCCTCACCGACATCTCGTACACGCTGGTCGACCCGCGGGTGAGGCTGGAATGAGCGCAGCGATGAGTTTCCAGCCGGTGCTGTTGTGGACCGACGCGCTGCTCTTCGTGCTCATCGCGCTCGGGCTCTTCGCGGTGCTTCATGTTCGGGGCCAGCCGCCGCTGCGCGAGGCCTGGCGCAAGGTTGGCAAGCGCCCGACGGGCATGGCGGCGGCGACCGTCCTGCTCGCGTTCCTGATGATTGGTGTGCTCGACAGCCTGCACTACCGCCCGCTGCTGCCGGCAGTCACGGCAGGCGTCGGCGAGCGCGGCAGCTCGACAGAGGCGGAATCGGTCCCCGCGGTGGCGGGCGAAACTGCGCCACGTGCGGCCGCGGCGAACACCGCAGCCGCTGCGGTCTATTCCACCGAGGTGCTGTCCGCGCTCGATGCGCTGCTCGCGCCGCTGCGCGCCCAGACCGAGAAGACCTACTCCGCGCCCTTCGCCTGGACCCTTTACCAGCGCGAGACCATGGAGCTGGCCGACGGTCGGCAGGTTCGTGACTACCCACGCCTGATCCATGGCGCCGCTCACCTGCAGGCCCCGGCCGAGGCGCGTGCTGGCGACGTCGCGGCGCGCCTGCTGCGTGCGGCGGGGCAGGCGCTGCTGTGGTGGGCGGGCGTGTTCCTGGTGCTAGCGACCCTGGTCTGGCGTGGCAGCGGCCTGAGCTGGGTCGAGGTCGCGGGCGCGATGCTGAGCGGGCGGACGGTGCTGGCCTGGCGAGCGGCGCTGGTGACGCTGGGCGTGCTGTTGCTGGTGGTGTCCGCCTGCGTCGAGCTGGCGCCCCATTACCACGTGCTTGGCACCGACAAGGTGGGGCAGGATGTCCTCTATCTCGCCCTCAAGAGCGTGCGCACCGCGCTGGTGATCGGCACGCTCACGACGCTGGTGATGATGCCCTTCGCCGTCGCGCTCGGCATCGCCGCCGGCTACCTCGGCGGCTGGGTGGATGACGCCGTGCAGTATGTCTACACCGTGCTCAACGCCATCCCCGGCGTGCTGCTGATCGCCGCCGCGGTGTTGATGATGCAGGTGGTCATCGATACACACCCGCAGTGGTTCGACACCGCGGCCGAGCGCTCCGACGCGCGTCTGCTGGCGCTGTGCTTCATCCTCGGCATCACCAGCTGGACGGGCCTCGCGCGCCTGCTCCGCGGCGAGACGCTCAAGCTGCGCGAGCTGGAATACGTCCAGGCGGCGCGCGCCTTCGGGGTGAGGACGCCTGCAATCCTGCGCCGCCACATCCTGCCCAACGTGATGCACATCGTGATGATCGCGCTGGCGATGGACTTCTCCGGGCTGGTGCTGGCGGAGGCGGTGCTGTCGTACGTGGGTATCGGCGTCGATCCGACCACGATCAGCTTCGGCACCATGATCAACATGGCGCGCGCCGAACTCGCGCGCGAACCGATGGTCTGGTGGTCACTGGCCGCAGCATTCGTGTTCATGTTCGTGCTCGTGCTCGCGGCCAACCTTTTCGCCGACGTCGTGCGGGACGCGTTCGATCCGCGTCGGGGATAGATACACCACATTCCGGTCAGCGCTGCCTGACCTCAACGCTCGACAAGACCATCGCCCAATGAGAGCGCTTCGCTTCGACAATCGATTCGTGCGAGAACTGCCCGGAGATCCCGAGGAAGGACGGCATGTGCGCCAGGTGCACGGCGCCTGCTATTCCCGGGTTGAGCCGACCCCGGTGCGCGCGCCGCAGCTGCTGGCGTGGTCGCCGGAGGTGGCTGGCTTGCTCGGTCTTGGCGACGCAGATGTGCGCGATCCGCGGTTCGCGCAGGTCTTCGGCGGCAATGCACTGCTGCCGGGCATGGAACCCTATGCCGCGTGCTATGGCGGACATCAGTTTGGCAACTGGGCGGGGCAGTTGGGTGACGGGCGGGCGATCACGCTGGGCGAGACGATCAACGATCGTGGCCAGCGTTGGGAGCTGCAGCTCAAGGGCGCGGGACCCACGCCGTATTCGCGCCGCGCCGACGGACGTGCGGTGCTGCGCTCGTCGCTGCGCGAGTTCCTGTGCAGCGAGGCCATGCATCACCTCGGCGTACCGAGCACGCGCGCGCTTAGCCTGGTGGCCACGGGTGAGCAGGTGATCCGCGACATGTTCTACGACGGCCGCGCGCGCCCCGAGCCGGGGGCGGTGGTGTGCCGGGTGGCGCCGTCCTTCATCCGTTTCGGCAACTTCGAGATCTTCGCCTCGCGCGGCGACGAACCCCTGCTCGAGCGCCTGATCGATTTCACCATCGATCGCGACTTTCCCGAGCTGGCGGGCGAGCGTGACCCGGTGGCACGGCGCCTGCGCTGGTTCGAGGAGGTGTGCCGGCGCACGGCGGTGCTGATGGCGCACTGGATGCGGGTGGGCTTCGTGCATGGGGTCATGAACACCGACAACATGTCCATTCTTGGCCTGACCATCGATTACGGCCCCTACGGCTGGATCGACAACTTCGACCCCGAATGGACGCCCAACACCACCGACGCCGGCGGGCGCCGCTACCGCTTCGGCCACCAGCCGCGCATTGCCCACTGGAATCTGTGGCAGCTCGCCAACGCGCTGTATCCGGTGATCCGCGAGGTGGAGCCGCTCGAGCGTGCGCTCGTGAGCTATGCCGACATCCACGAAGCGGAGTACCGGCGGATGATGCAGGCCAAGCTCGGCTTTGCCGCCTGGCAGGCGGGCGAGCAGGGCGACGACGGGTTGCTCGACACGCTGCACCGGTTGCTTGAGCGCGGCGAGGTCGACATGACGATCTTCTTCCGTCGTCTCGCCGACGTGGACATCGAGGCGCCGTCGCTCGCGCCCTTCGAGGCCGCGTTCTATGACGGGAGCCGTCGCGCGGCGATCGAGACCGAGCTGCTGCAGTGGCTGCAGGCCTATGGGGCACGCGTGCGCACCGAAGACGTGCCGGCGGACGTGCGCCGCGCTGGCATGAACCGGGTGAACCCGATCTACGTACCGCGCAATTATCTTGCGCAGCAGGCCATCGATGCGGCCGAGGCCGGCGATCTGAGCGAGCTCGAGACGCTCTTCGAGGTCTTGCGCCAGCCCTACGTCGAACAGCCCGGATGCGAGCGTTTCGCTGCTCGCCGGCCGGACTGGGCGCGGCACAAGGCCGGGTGTTCGATGCTGTCCTGCAGTTCATGACGCAGTCCGGCTCCACCTTCTGACGGCGACTTGGCAAGGCGTCGGTCGCGGCCCGGTTTTTTGGGTGTATCTTCTCGTTCGTTCGGCGAGTGTTCATGACCCGCTGCCCCGGCTAGCATCAGACCAGAGGATCCGCCCCCGGCGAGGTCCCGATCCGGGGAGAACCGGCGTGTCCTGCGCCGCCTTGCGTCAGTCTGAGGGGGGCTGCGTTCGGCATGCGTGCGATCGTTCAATCTGCGTCCGTTCGCGCGGCGCTTGCGGGCATGCCAATCCTCCGCGGTTGCGAGGATCAGGTACTCGAGGTGCTCGCGAGGGGCGCGCAATTCGTCCGTTTCGCGTCGGGTGCGTCGGTGTTCGAGCGTGGCTCGATGCCGACAGGGCTGTACTTCGTCCATGACGGGGCCGTGAGGCTGATGTCGCTGTGCCTGGAAGGGCGTCCCAAGGTGGTGGAGATCTTCGAGCCGGGTGGCATGTTCGGCGAGATCGGGGTGTTTACCGGGCAGCGCTATCGCACCTGGACGCAGGCGATCGGCGCCGCGGTGCTGATCCACGTGCCGCGCGAGCAGATGCTGGCCGCCGTCCAGGTCGATAACGCACTCTGCAACCGGATGCTGGCCGCCGTCTGCGCGCGCACCCAGCGCCTGGTGGACGCGATCAGCAGCACAGCCTCGGGGACGGCCTCGGTGCGAGTGGCGAGCTATCTGCTGGAGCAGTCCGAACGCGCGCCGCGGCCCGACACCTGCATCGTTCTTCCCGCCCCCAAGCGGGCGATCGCTTCGCTGCTCAATCTCACCCCGGAAACCCTGTCGCGCGTGCTGCGCAACATGGTGGAGGAGGGCGTGCTTACCGTGGGCGGGCGACGCATCCACGTTCGTGACAAGGCACGGCTGATCGCCATGGTGAGCCCGGGGGCGCGGGCCTGAACTAACTGGAACGTTGGCAAAGGGGTTCGGCGAACACGCCGTGAGCAGTCGGTACCCCCTACTTCAGTCGTCCCGCGACCTGCGGGAAAACGGCTTCCAGCCCCTTGAGCTCCTTGCGGTGGCGGTCGGCAATGCAGGCGACCAGGCGCTCGCCGGCTGCGGTAAGGTGCCCCTCGACTGCACGACGGTCTTCCCGCCCCGGCCGGCGCTCGACCAGGCCCAGCTTCTCGCAGCGGGATACCAGCGACACGACGCCATGCTGATGCGCCTGCAGGCGTTCGGCGAGTTCGCCGATGTTCGCCCACTCCCGTCCCGGAAAACCCTTGACCTGAAGCAGCAGCAGGTACTGCAGGTTGGTGATGCCATGACGCCGCGTCAACAGCTCGGAGAAGCGCAGGAATCGCCGTAACTGGTAGCGGAAGTCGGCCAGCGCCTCGAACTCGCTTTTCTCGAGGATTGGCGTGTTGACGGGGAAGGGTTCAGCGGCGGGCATGTCGTCGGTCGTCCTGATGGGGCGTGATCTTGATCCGAGGGCGCGCTCAGGCCTTCACCCGCATCAGCCGCTGCTTCTCGCGCTCCCAGTCCTTCTTCTTCTCGTCCTCGCGCTTGTCGTGCAGCTTCTTGCCCTTGGCGAGCCCGATCTCGAGCTTGATCAGCCCCTTCTTGTAGTGCATGTCGAGCGGCACCAGGGTATAGCCGGCGCGTTCGACCTTGCCGATCAGGCGCGCGATTTCCCTCTTGTGCAGCAGCAGCTTGCGGGTGCGGGTCGGGTCGTGGCGGACGTGGCTCGACGCGGTGGTGAGCGGCGTGATGTGCATGCCGAACAGGAAGATCTCCTCGCCGCGGATCACGACATACGATTCCTTGATGTTGGCACGCCCGGCGCGGATGGCCTTCACCTCCCAGCCCTCGAGGACCATGCCGGCCTCGTGCTTTTCTTCGATGAAATAGTCGTGGAAAGCCTTGCGGTTCTCGATGATGCTCATGGTCTGGCTGGTCCTGGGGGCGCGCTTCGGGCCGCGAAGGCCTGGCCCGCATGCGGTAGAATTGCGCATTTTAACAGTTCGGCTGCGCGCCCGTTCCGGCCGCTGCGCAGTTTCGACGCCCCAGCTAGCCCATGGCCGAAGTCAAGAAGCTCGTCCTCATCGAATTCACGCCCGCGCAAATGTTCGAGTTGGTCGACCGTTGCGAGGACTACCAGCAGTTCCTGCCCTGGTGCGGCGGCGCGGAGGTGCACCAGCGCACCGAAACCATCACCGCGGCGACGCTGCACATCAACTACCACGGTATCAAGGCGCACTTCAGTACGGAGAACGAGAAACGCTATCCGTCCGAGATGACCTTGCGCCTGACCGACGGCCCGTT
>CZCA01003475.1_pt1 | contig 10850 bp, 10 predicted proteins | sample 591981 | NCBI WGS metagenome assembly CZCA01 (sample SAMEA3556810, study PRJEB10932) | anaerobic digester metagenome
GTATAGACCTGTTGGGGTGCCTGGCTGAACATCGTTGCTAATCAGGTTTGCTTTTGATCGTCTGCTTGTCATCGGCCCGAGCTGGTGTTGTGCTCGTCGCCGAGCTTGCGTTTTCGCGTCGCTCTTCATACCTTGGCAACAGGCTCCATCCTGCACCGTAGCCACGCATGACACGGAGGACGACCATGATGACCAGACAACTGCTGGCGGGCTCGCTGCTGGCGGCACTGACAGGTGGGACAATGGCCGCGCCACCCTTCGAGGCGGAGCTCGTTGGCGCCTTCTTCGAGACCGAGCAGGTGCCACCCTTCGAGGCGGAGCTCGTTGGCGCCTTCTTCGAGACCGAGCAGGTCGATGTAGCGGTCAGCGGCTCGGTGGTGGTCGGCGTGACCAGCACTGCGGTGCAGGGCGGCAGGTCGGCCGACAGTCTGCTGTTGCAGCACGCGGCCGGCGCCCCGCAGGTGTGCCTGACCATGCTGTCGCGCGATGGCGTCTACTACTCGCGCAACACCTTCCGGCTGCCCGAGGCCGGCGCCGGCCAGGCCGTGCGCCTGCCCTACCGCTCGAACCTGCGTGACCGCCTCGGCAACTACGCGGCCACCGACATTGCCATGCGCGCCAGCGCAGGCAGCTGCGAGCAGAGCACCAATCTGTACTACGTGCTGGGTACGGCGGGCAACGCGGCGCCTGCGGCCATCCGCGTGTTCGTCAATTCCTTCGGTGCAACCGACGTGTTCTACCGCAGCGAAGCGCAGCGCCAAGAGGGGGCCTGCACCTCGATCGCCGAGGGTCGGCGCACCAGCTTCGATCACTGGTGCGACATCCCGTGGCCGACGGGCGGCGCCGAGCGGGTCGAGGTCAGCATCGAGCGCGAGCGCTACGGCCGCGAGATGCCGGCAGTGACGCTGACCCTCGTGCTGCTGCCTCAGGACTGATGCGCGCGCCCACACCGGCGGAGGAGACCCCGCCCCGCCGCTCGACGCCCTCGGCGCTGCATCGCTGCGGTGCCTGTCTGAGCTTCGTGTGGAAGCTGGCGCTGGGGGCCGGCGTGCTCGCGATCTGGCTGCTGGTGGGCGGCGTCGTGGTACTGATCGCGCTCAACCTGCATGCGCCACCCAGCTGGTATTTCAGCATCAGCGCTCAGACCGAGGCGGCCGACATCGAGCTCGTCGCGGGGCGCGAGACGCAATGGCGCATCGAAGGCGCCATCGTGTGCGCTACCGCCGCACTGCCCGCCCCCCTCGAGCCACTGCGGGGGCCCGCCCCCCTCGAGCCACTGCGGGGGGCGACGTCCTCGCCCTGCGGCGGGCGGCGCTGGCAGGCCCACGCCTTGCCGGGCGGCGAGAACGCCGAGCACGTGCTGGCGCTGGGTGGCGCGGCGGTGCCGGGCGAAGCGCCCGCAGCCCTGCAGGTCAGCCTCGAGACGCGCAGCGATGGCGGCCTGCAGATGTCGATCCGCGGCCCGGATCCGCTGCGCCTGACCGCCGCCGGGCGGGAGGTCACGCTGCCGCCGAGCCTGAACCTGATCTGGTCGGGCGCAGCCCGGCCGCGCGACCTCGCCTTCCCATTTACCGGCGAGCGCGTGCGGGTGGGCCGCGATGTGACCTGGTCCGACTCGAGCATGTTGCGCGAGGGCACGCTGGCGGTCTTCACCGCCTCGGATGAGTCGCTGGCGAAACGCGCGCAGGTGGAGGCGGTCGAGCTGATGCCGGGCGACCAGGTCCGCCTCGAGCGCCACGACGCTGCCGGCGTGTTCCACCCCAAAGGTTTCGTGCGCTTCGATCGACCGGGCGGCGACGCGCCGGCGCGCTTGGCCGTGGTCGCCTTCGGGCGCGCCGAGAGCATCCGGATCGAACGCTTTGGCGACAGCGGCTACGAGTTCAGGCCCGGGTGGTGGGTGGGCATCCTGCACGACCGTCGGCTGATGATGTGGTCGGCTGTCCTGATCGCCCTGATCACCGTGCTCGGGGGCATCGCCGGCTGCCGGGAGCTGGCCCCCTCGCCCGCTGCAGCGTGGGACGCGCTGCGCCGCGCATGGCACCCGAACAGCCCGCCCGATCCGGAGGATCAGCGATGACCGCTTCCCGCTCTCGTAGCAGACGCCGGGCGTGCGCACTGATCGCGCTGCTGTCCGGTGTCGCCCCGGTCGCGGCGCAGCAGGCCGTGGTGACGACCCAGGACGCCAGCGCGCTCGAGATCGGCCAGGCCTTTCTCGCCCATCATGGCGGCCAGTGCTATGCGATCCTGCCCACCCATGTCGTGACCGAGGCCGGGCGCCCGGCGCTCCGGCGCGAGGGCACGCAGGGCTTGCTCGGCGAGAGCATCGACCATGCCGACCTCGGTGACGACCTCAGCCTTGCCCGCGTAGCGGGCGGCATCAGCAGCGACTGCGGGACGAGCGCGCTCAGCATCCGGCGCGCCGTCGAGCGCCTGCTGCAGCAGGGACGTCTGGGCACGCTGCGCTCGGTCAACGGCGACGGCACGGTGGCCCAGCTCGGCGTCACCATCGTCGACGACGACGGCCGCGGCACCTTGCGCGTGCAGCCGACGCATCAGGGCAATCCCATCCGCAAGGGCCTGAGTGGCAGCCTGCTGCTGATCGACGGCGTCAGTGTCGGGATGCTGCTGTCGGTCAACGCACGCTCGGGAATCGGCACCGTCGTGCGCATCGACACGTTGATGGCGAAGGTGGATGCGCACCTGATGAACCCCGCGCCCCCCGCCCATGCGGCACCGACGCCCTCCGCCGCCGTACCCGCGACCGGCCCCCGCGTGCTCGCCTGGAGCGCGCTGCCGATCGACGAGGCGCACCGCGCGGCCAACCTCACCGCCGGCGCCGACGCGCCCGCGTGGGCGAGCGTCCCTGAGCGCTGGCCGGTCACCATCGACCTGCTGGCGGGCGAAGACCTGGTCACGATCAGCGGCCTGATACTGGATGGCCGTGGCGTCGATGACGCCGGCCAGCTGCCCGCCCATGTAGAGGTGTTCATCAATCCGAGCGGCGACGCACGCGCCTGGCGCGCGGTCACGTCGCTGGCGCTCGACTATCGCGACGGCGTGGCGCGGATCGCGCTCGCGCCGCTGCGCACCCGACTGTTGCGGCTCAGCTTCAGCGCCACGATGGACGGGGGCGAGGTCATCAGTCTTGGCCGCATCGGCGTACTGGATTAGGGGTCGCGCGCGGCAGCATTACCGGCGAGACGGCGCTCAGCGCAGCTTGGCCGAGGCGAGGAACTGCGTGCGACCGGACTCCAGCCGGACCACCCCCGCGAGCGCATTGTCGTCCTGCAGGCTCATCGTCCCGGCGATGCGCGAGCTGTAACTGAACACCAGCTCGGTGCCGCTGATCTGCCCCTGCCAGTAGCTCGACTTGAACGTGCCTGCCTCGGCGTTGCGCCCATCGATCGGCACTACGAGTCCGCTGCCGTTCTTGACCAGATATTCGGCCGAGGCCTCCTGGATCGCCTTTGGCGCCGACGGGTCGGGCGTCAGCGTCAGGTGGAGGTTGTTCTGGCTCAGCACGAGGGCCTTGAAGGCCATCGCCCGCATGACGCTGTCTGCGCTGGCGAGGCCGGTCTCGTATGCGATCAGGCGCAAGGGCTCGTCGCCGCTCCTGACCATGGCGTCGAACGTAGCGAGCCGCATGTTCTGGTCCGGGCCATTGAGGATCTTGCGCAATTCCTCGATCTCGCGCGCCTGCCCGCGCGCGCGCTCGAGGATCTCGGCCGCCGTTCCCTGGGCATGCGCCGGGGAGGGTACGGAAAGGTCGGCGATGCAGAGGGCGGCGAGTACGGCAACAGGGAGGGAAAGGCGGCGCATCGGACAGGCTCCTGTGCAAGAGATGGAATCGCCCCTGCATTCTAGGACACGATCCGAGCCCGCAGCAGCTAACGGACGACGGATACCCGCGCGTCAACGCACGAGGCCAGCCTCCTGACGGAAGGCTGGCCTCGTGCCTGCATGCGCGGCGCAAGGTCCGCGCGGCGTCCGGGTTACGCAGCGCTCTTGAGCATCGACACCGTGGCGCGGGTGGTCTTGCTCACCGCCTCGACGGTCGCGGCGGCGGCCTGATCGGCGTTGGCCTGGGCGGTCTCGGAGACCTGCTTCACCACCTTGGTCGCGCCTTCATAGGCCGACGACGCGTTGGCGACGGCGGTCTTGAGCGCCTTGACGGCGAACTCGGAGCCGACCGGGACGTTGCGGTTGACGCTCTCGAGGGTCACGATGACGCTTTGCAGCCACTGCGACATGCCGGCCTCGACGAGCTTGAGCACGTCGGCCTGGGCCTGGCCGGCGAGGCTGCCGACGGTCTTGAAGTAGGTGTAGCTCTTCTGCAGCGCAGGCGTGACGGCCCCGATCTGCAGCTCGACCAGCGCCTTCGGGTCGCGCGCGGCGGCAACGGCCTGGCCGAGGGCGATGGCGTCATCGAGGAAAGCGCGGGTGGTGTTGAGGTTGAGCGCGGTCAGGTGCTCGACGGCGGACAGCACGCTGTCGCCGGCGGCGGCGATTTCACTGACACGGGCTTCGGCACTGCTCTTGGCGTTGGCGAGGAATTTCTCGGGCGAGGTGTTCATGGTGTGACTCCTGAAGTTGGGTGACACCGCATCGCTGAGTCGGTGCATGCGTATGTTGCACTGCAACATAAACCGAAGCAAGTGCTTTCTGACCTCATCCTCAACTTTTTTGTACTGAGAACAACACCTATCGCCGATGAGCCTTTCCTTCTCCCAGATCCTCGCGCTGCTGATTTGCTGGCTCGCCTACGCCACCCTGCACTCGCTGCTCGCCTCGCTGTGGCTCAAGCGCCGCGTGGCGGCGCGCTGGCCGCGCCTGGCGCCAGCCTACCGGCTTGCGTTCAACGTGCTCGCAGTGCTACTGCTGTTGCCCCCCGTATGGCTGACCTACGCCTGGCGTGGCCCGCTGCTGTGGTCGTGGGACGGCCTCTGGGCCTGGCTGGCGAACGGGCTGGCGCTGGCCGCCATGGGCGGCTTCGTATGGTCGACGCGCCACTACGACATGGCGGTATTCGCCGGCAGCGCGCAATGGACTGCTCGCAATGGCGCCGCCGAGGACCCTGGCGGCTTGCGACTGTCGCCACTGCATCGACACGTGCGCCATCCGTGGTACAGCCTCGGCCTGGTGATCCTGTGGACGCGCGACATGGACGAGGCACGCCTGCTGAGCGCGCTGTGCATCACCGCTTACCTGTGGCTGGGCTCACTGCTCGAGGAGCGAAAGCTGCTCGCCTTCCACGGCGAGGCCTACGCGCGCTATCGCCAGCGCGTACCCGGGCTCGTCCCCTGGCCGGGCCGCAGCCTGAGCGCTGACGAGGCGCGCGCGCTGTGCGCGGCTGACGAGGCTCAGGAAACCACCCCGATGCGCGGCGGCGGTGGCTGATCCTCGGCCGGCCAGCGCGCCCAGTCCGGGTCGGGCAGCGCATTGAAGACCTTGCGCAGGCTGGCGCCCCATTCCTTGTGGATCATGTCGAAATAGGGGTTGTCCCAATCCACGCTGACATGGCGGGCCACGCGCAGCTCGTCGCGGCGGTAGATCAGCAGGTCGAGCGGCAGCCCCACCGACAGGTTGGAGCGGATGGTCGAGTCCATCGAGATCAGCGCGCACTTGGCGGCCTCGTCGAGCGAGGTCTTGCTGGTGACGATGCGATCGACGATCGGCTTGCCGTACTTCGACTCGCCGATCTGGAAATACGGCGTGTCGATCGAAGCCTCGATGAAGTTGCCCGCGGCGTAGATGTTGAACAGCCGCGGCGGCTCGTCGCCGATCTGGCCGGCGAGGATGAAGCTGGCGTTGAAATCGACCCCGAACTGCTTCAGGGCCTCGGCGTCCTGGCGATGGACGCCACGGATGGTCTCGCCGACCAGGCGCGCGCACTCGAACAGCGTCGGCGCGTTCCACAGGCTGTCGCGGTCCTGCACGGCGGCGTGCTCGCGCAGCAGGCTGATCACCGCCTGGGTGATGGCGAGGTTGCCCGCGCTCATCAGCACCAGCACGCGGTCGCCGGCGCGCTCGAACACGGTCATCTTGCGGAAGGTGTTGATGTGGTCCACCCCCGCATTGGTGCGCGAGTCGGACAGACAGACGAGCCCCTCCTCGAGGCACATGGCGACGCAGTAGGTCATGCGGTCATCCCGGCGTGGTCATTGATCGAGGGCCAGTCTGCGCCGGCCGTGCTCAGGCGGCAACCGGCACGAGAAAGTTCTGCCCGATGCTGTCGCCCAGGCGGTTGATGCGCACCAGAAAGCGCTCCAGCCAGGGATGAAGGCCGGTGGCGAAGATGTCGTCCATGCGCCCATAGTGCAGCGTGGCATGCAGCTCGCCGGCCTGGCGCGCGGCCTCGGCCGAGTGCAGGTTGGCGATGTCGCCGAGGATGTCGTTGATCTCGTCCAGGCAGGCGTGCAGCGAGCGCGGCATGGCGTGGTTGAGGATCAGCAGCTCGGCCACCTTGTAGGGCGTAATCACGTCGCGATAAACGTGGCGGTAGGTCTCGAAGGCCGACACCGAGCGCAGCAGCGCGCCCCACTGATAGAAGTCGGTGGAGCTGGTCAGGCCGTCGGCCCTGGGCAGCAGGCTGTGGTACTTCACGTCGAGCAGGCGGGCGGTGTTGTCGGCGCGCTCGAGATAGGTGCCCAGGCGCACGAACTTGAAGGCCTCGTCGTGCAGCATGGTGCCGAAGGTCACCCCGCGCAGCAGGTGCGAGCGGAACTTCACCCACTCGAAGAACTCGCCCAGGTCCATGCCCTGCAGCTTCTGCGGCGTCATGTCGCGAATCTCGAGCCAGGTGGCGTTGGTGGTCTCCCACATCTCGGCGGTGAGCGTGCCGCGCACCGCGTGCGCGTTCTCGCGCGCCGCGCGCAGGCAGTTCCACACGCTCGAGGGGTTGTCGCGGTCGAGCGCGACGAACTCGATGACGTCGCGCGCGGTCAGCGGCCGGCCGGTGCGGCCGAAGGCGTCCGACAGCTCGCTGATGTCGAGGATCGCGGACCAGCCCTCGGTGTCGCCGCCATTGGTGCCCGGCAGCAGGGACATGCGGTAGGACACGTCGAGCATGCGTACGGTGTTCTCGGCGCGCTCGGTGTAGCGCGCCATCCAGTAGAGGTGGTCGGCGGTTCGGCTCAGCATGGAAATTCTCCGTACAGGGTTGGGCGGGGCGCGGGTTGCGCGCAGCCTTCGTTCAATTGACCACCCAGGTGTCCTTGGTGCCCCCGCCCTGCGAGGAATTGACCACCAGCGAGCCGGCCTTCATGGCGACCCGGGTGAGGCCGCCCGGCACCATGCGGATCTCCTTGCCGCCCGACAGCACGAAGGGGCGCAGGTCGATGTGGCGTGGCGCGATGCCGGCGTCAACGAAGGTCGGGCAGGTCGACAGCGACAGCGTGGGCTGGGCGATGTACTTCTCCGGCGCGGCGAGGATGCGCTGGCGGAACTCCTCGATCTCGGCCTTCGTCGCCGCCGGCCCCACGAGCATGCCGTAGCCGCCGGCGCCATGGACCTCCTTGACCACCAGCTCGGGCAGGCGGGCGAGCGTGTAGGCGAGATCGTCCGGCTCGCGCAGCATGTAGGTCGGCACGTTGTTGAGGATGGGTTCCTCGCCGAGGTAGAAGCGCACCATCTCGGGCACATAGGGGTAGATCGACTTGTCGTCGGCCACGCCGGTGCCGACCGCATTGGCCAGCGTGACGCGGCCGGCGCGGTAGGCCGACATCAGGCCGGGCACGCCGAGCATCGAATCCGGGCGGAACACCTTGGGGTCGAGGAAGTCGTCGTCCAGGCGGCGGTAGATCACGTCCACCCGCTTCGGCCCCTGGGTGGTGCGCATGTAGACCGTGTCGTCCTTGACGAAGAGGTCCTGCCCTTCCACCAGCTCCACCCCCATCTGCTGGGCGAGGAAGCTGTGCTCGAAGTAGGCGCTGTTGAAGGCGCCCGGGGTCAGCAGCACTGCGGTGGGGTCGAGCACGCCGGCGGGCGCCACCGCGCGCAGGGTCTCGAGCAGCAGATCGGGGTAGTGCTCGACCGGGTGCACGTCGTAGCGCGAGAACAGGCTCGGAAAGAGCCGCATCATCATCTTGCGGTTCTCGAGCAGGTAGCTCACCCCCGAGGGCACGCGCAGGTTGTCCTCGAGCACGTAGTACTCGCCGCGGCCGTCGGCACCGGCGGCGCGCACCAGATCGATGCCCGCGATCATCGCGTACAGCCCGCCGGGCACGTCCACACCTTTCATCTCGGCGCGGAACTGGGCGTTGTTCACCACCTGGTCGGCCGGGATGCGGCCAGCACGCAGAATCTCCTGGCCGTGGTAGATGTCGGCGAGGAAGGCGTTGAGCGCACGTACGCGCTGACGGAGCCCGGTCTCGAGCGCGCGCCATTCGTCGCCCGGAATGATGCGCGGCAGCAGGTCGAAGGGGATCAGGCGCTCCTTGCCGCCTTCTTCCCCATAGACGTTGAAGGTGATGCCGACGCGGTGAAAGGCGATGTCGGCCTCCTTGCGCTTGCGCGCGATGCACTCGCGCGAGGTCTGTTCGAGCCAGTCGGCATAGGGCTGGTAGTGGGCGCGCACCGAGCCATCGGCGGCGTGCATTTCGTCATAGGGCTTTGCGGCGGTCATGTCGTGCTCTGCGCTCATGGTTTATTTGATTCCCTCGCGCATCACTCAGCAGAAAGCGTGCCAACCCCTGGTACAGGTCAAAACCCGGCGCCTCGCCGTCACCCGCATGCGTGCACCGCGCTGGTGCGCACCACGATGGATTGCGACGCATCAATCTGGTGCGTCGTCACCCGCCCCTGCCATGTCGTCGACCGGCATCACCGTCACCGCCACCTCGACCACGTGCCCGCCCCCACCGAGGATCACGCCGCGCAGCGGACACACGTCGCCGTAATCCCGTCCCCAGGCCAGCGTGATGTGCCCGGCGGAGGGCTGCATGTCATTGGTCGGGTCGACGTCGATCCAGCCGAGCCCCGGACACCACACCGCCACCCACGCGTGCGAGGCGTCGGCGCCGATCAGGCGCGCCTGCCCGGGCGGCGGCTCGGTGAGCAGGTAGCCCGAGACGTAACGTGCGGCCAGCCCGAGTGCGCGCAGGCAGGCGATCATCAGGTGGGAGAAGTCCTGGCACACGCCGCGGCGGGCGGCGAAGACCTCGGCCACCGGGGTAGCGACGCTGGTGGCCGCAGGATCGAAGCGGAAATCGGCGTGGATGCGCGCCGACAGCGCCAGCAACGCCTCGATCAACCGCCGCCCGGGGGTGAAGCACTGCAGCGCGTAGTCGGCATAGGCCTTCGCCTCGTCGCCGAGGAGCACGAAGGGCGACGCGAAGCGGTACTGGCCGGCATCGCGCGCGTCGGCCTGCAGCGGGGCATGTCCGGACAAGCCGTCGCGCAGGTGGTCGCGCGCCGCCTCCCACGGCGGGCTCGCCCCAGGATCGGGCCAGGACTGGGGCTCGACACGGATGCGGCTGCGCGCATGCACCGCGAGCTGCGCGTGCGGCGCATGAAGGGCGAACGCGGTCACCGGATTGCCGAAGAAGTCGGTGCGCTCGCTGCGTTGCGCCGGCGCAGGCACGATCTCGAGCCGATGCGAGAGGGTGTGCTGGCCATCCAGCTCGCGCGGCCGCAGGTGGGCGATCTGCTGCGACAGCAGCACCGCGCTGTCGTAGCGGTAGCGCGTGTCGTGGAGGACGTCGTACAGCGCCATGACCATTTGCCTACAGCGACAGGGTTGCCCGGCTGCGGGCGTCGAGGTGGGTGAAATAGCGCTGGGCAAGCGCATCGGCAAGCTGGTTACCGCACTGCCAGATCTCCGCAAGCACGGTCTCGAGCGGTGCGCAGTGGGGCGCCGCCCGCTGCGCGCGCGAGGCGGACAGTTCATGCACGAAGCAGTCGCACAGCGCCAGCGCGTCGAGCGCCTCGAGCTGGCGCCGCAGCGGAGCCGCCAGCGCTGCACCATCGGGCAGGAGGGCGACGTGCTCGGCGAGCGAGTCGAGCTGGTAGCGCAGCGCGCGCGGGTTGTCGGCGTCGAGCATCACCAGCTCGGCCACCGGCTGCGGCGCCAGGCCGCGGGCGTGCCGACTGCGGTAGCGCAGTTCGGCGTCGGTTACGGCGAGGAGCGCCTTCAACGCGCCCGCACACGGCGTCAGCAGCAGCGCCGACAGCGTGGCCGAAAGAAACTGCAGGCGCTCGATCCGCCGTCCGATCGACAGGAAGCGCCAGCCCGCATCGCGCGGCATGCTCTCGATCACGAAGCCGGACAGGGTGATCAGCGACAGCAGCGACTCGTCCAGGCGCTGCAAGGCATCGCCGAGGCGCAGTGCCTGCGGCGGCGCGGTCGCGAACTCCGACAGGCGGTTGTAGATCCGCCAGCTGTCCGGCGACAGGCGATCGCGCGCCAGCGCCGCTAGGCGCAATACGTGGCGCAGGCTGGCAACCACGCTGCCGGACTGTGCGGGATCGAACAAGGCCTGGGCCAGCGTCGCCGACGGTGGCGAGGCCAGGGTGGCGGTCTCGGGGACCCGCGGCAGCGGCGCCGCGGGCTGCCCTTCCGGCACCGTCTCCGGGCCGGCGGCGAGCATGTTGCGCTGCCGGCACAGCGCCAGCAGCACGCTGGCGACATTCGCATCTTCATCATCTGCGCCAGGCGCCGGCCCGGCCTCGCCCGACTCCCCCAGACGCGCCAGGGTCTCGCGACCGAGACGCGCGGCAGCGTCGGCGCGCTCGCTATAGCGGCCGAGCCAGAAGAAGTTCTCCGCCACCCGGCTCGACAGCCCGAGCACGCCCGCGCCGTGCGCCGACGGCGCAAGCTGGCCGGGCACGATGCGCGGTACCGGGCGTGGCCG
>CZCA01000644.1_pt1 | contig 10822 bp, 11 predicted proteins | sample 591981 | NCBI WGS metagenome assembly CZCA01 (sample SAMEA3556810, study PRJEB10932) | anaerobic digester metagenome
CCCCGCAAGCCGAGAGACAAGGCAAAGGTTGAGAAGGGAGTCCAGGTCGTAGAGGGGTGGATACTTGCCGCGATACGCAACATCACCTTCTTTAGCCTGCGCCAGCTGAACGGCGTCATCCACGAGAAGCTGGAGGCGGCAAGCAACAAACCGTTTCAGAAGATGGATAGAACGCGCAGGTCTCTGTACGAGCAGATAGATAAGCCGGCGCTCAAGCCCCTTCCCGAGACGCGTTACGTGTTCGCTAGATGGAGGAAGGCAACTGCAAACATAGATTGTCACATTGCAGTCGACCACAACCTGTACAGCGTCCCTCATAGCCTCATAGGCTACGAACTCGATGTTCGCCTGACTGCAAAGACTGTGGAGGTCTTTGGTCGCGGCCATAGAGTGGCAATCCATCAGAGGACCGCCGGCCGGGGCCGATTCATAACAGAGCCAAACCATCGTCCTGCATCGCACCAGAAACACCTGGAATGGACGCCTGAGCGAATGATCCGCTGGGCTGAAACGGTGGGGCCCAACACCGGGAAGCTTGTGAAAACGATGCTTGAGAGAAGGCCTCACCCGGAACAAGGATATCGCTCGTGCCTGGGAATCATCAGGCTGGCCAAGGCCTACTCAGCAGAGAGAGTAGAGGCAGCGGCGGCCAGGGCATTGGCGTGCGATGGCATCTCATACAAGAGCAGAAAACCGATTCTCAAGAACGGCCTGGATCAGGTGCCATTGTCGGATGAGGCGCCGCCTGAGGCGTTGCCCGTCCATCGAAACGTCCGCGGCCCAGGCTACTTCAGGTAGGAGGCTTAACAAGATGTTGGTTGAACACACCGTGACACGGCTAAACAACATGCGCCTGACTAGGATGAGCGAAGCGTACTCATCCCAGAGGGAAAGGCCCAACATAGATGAGTTATCCTTCGACGAGCGCTTTAGCCTGATGGTTAACCAGGAGTGGACATACCGGCAGAACAGGCGGCTGGCCCGCCTGCTCAAGGCAGCCAAGCTGCGCCTTCCGGCATGCGTGGAAGACATCAACTATCGGCAGCCACGCGGTTTGGATCGAAACCTTGTGGTTCACATTGCTGCCTGTGATTGGATTAGAAGCTCGCAGAATGTCTTGATCACTGGGCCTACGGGCGTAGGCAAAACATTCATAGCCTGCGCCCTGGCCCACTCCGCCTGTCACCACGGGTTCAGCGTGCGGTACTACAGAGTGCCGCGCCTCCTATCCGAGTTGGCCATCGCCCGTGGAGACGGATCGTATCCCAAGATGCTGGTCAGGCTCTCCAAGATACGTTTGCTTATCCTGGACGATTGGGGAACGGCGCCGCTGAGCCCCATGGAGAGCCGAGACATCCTCGAGATCATTGACGATCGCAGCCAGCGGTCCTCCACGATTATCGCTAGTCAGCTACCCGTCGAAGACTGGCACGCATCAATCATCGATCCATCTGTGGCTGACGCAGTCCTCGACCGTCTGGTTCACAATTCACATAGAATTCATTTGAAGGGGGAGTCGATAAGGAAGGCAGAACAAAGATCATAGCGAATCACTAAAGACATGACTTTACGCCACGCGTCGCTTCGCTCCGACTTGGTCAAGCGAGGCCTCCGGAACGACTGGGCGCTTTCCTCCGGACTATGTGGACGATTTCATCGGAACACGCAACGGGCCTGTCGCTGCGCCGTAGCTAAAGCATAGAGGCAAGCGGTAGTTGGGCGATGCCACACCTATACCGTCAATGGCACCTATCATCGAATGCGGAGTATATCTGCCAACCAAGTTCCCTTCTAGATAGCTGTTGAATGGTGGCACATACACTGAAGGGTCAAATGGAGTCAGGTCGCCCATGGCTACTCTGGACTGAACACGGGGCTCAGTGTTTCCAATGAAACTCACTTTCAATTGTCCTTTTGCAATTGCATTGTTGGAACCTATGAAGTTCACAGAGGCGCTTCCACCTGTGATTTCGAGATAGTTCGGGGTAAATGTATAACCGCCTTTGCTCGGAGTAACAGTTGCATTGCCCTTCAGGCTGTTCTTGGACCATTTTCCCGCTCTGTTAGTTGTGGCAGTGCCGAATCCCCTGGAAAACGCAATGGTGACGCCTTCGATCCCATCGCCGTCAGAATCCACGACGACTCCTGAGGCTGTGTAGGTTCCAGGGGCCGTGCCACCCCTCCCAAAACACGCCGACATCAACAACATGAGAGCGATTGCGATAACCACATGCGCCGAACGATACTTCCTCACCAAACGTATCTCCAAGGCCTTGCAGCCGCACTGTTGCAGACCACGTGATGCCTTTCAACTCAACCCGTTTGGGCAGGCTATACCTACAGTGTCGAAAGTGTCCTATTGGAGAGTGCCAGCTTGCCGAGGCGAGAACGGCAGCATTTCATATTTTCTGGATACATATTACATATTCGCAATGAAGCATTGAAGTCCTCTCATATTATCCGAAACTCAAGCGATTTGAAGATACTGATATCTCCTAGAGGCATCTGTCGGGCCCATCATTCAATGGGCAAATGCGCTGGAAATCCTGTCTCATCGTTCCGTAGTGCCCTACTGTGATCCCATGGATACCTTCTAAAGGATGAAAGCCCGATAGGGGTGATGGCAGCCCCAAGCCTGGTATTGACCGAGTGAGCCCTTCTTTCTTCGGCATCCCCTGAAGGATGGGAGTATGCAATGGCGAATACTTCTTGCGTGAGGTGATTTGCCATGCGACCCCGTAACGAGTATGCAGAACCCTATCGAATCAAAATGGTCGAACCTATTAAGATGACGACCAGGGAGGAGAGAACGCGGAAGATTCAGGAGGCAGGGTACAACGTCTTCAGCCTCAGAGGCGAAGATGTATACATCGACCTCCTCACTGACAGCGGAACGCCGGCAATGAGCGACACACAATGGGCTGCCCTCATGCGTGGGGATGAAGCCTATGCCGGCAGCAAGAGTTTCTACCGTTTCCGGGACGTAGTGCGAAACATCACAGGCTACGAATACGTGATTCCCGCCCATCAAGGCCGAGGCGCAGAACACGTCATCATGACCGCCCTCGTGAAAGAGGGCGATGCGATCCTCGGGAACATGCACTTCGACACAACCATGGGCCACATCCTCCTCCGAGGGGCAGAACCAGTCAACCTGTTGAGGCAGGAAGGATACAAGATCGAAAGCAGTGAACTGTTCAAGGGCAATATCGACCTGGAGGCCCTCGAAAGAGAGCTCGAGGAGCGCGGGCCTGAAAAGGTCCCGTTCGTGCTCATTACTGTCACATGCAACAGCAATGGCGGACAACCTGTATCCATGGGGAATATAAGAGAGGCTAGCCGAATAGCGCACAAGCACAACGTGCCCCTGTTTTTCGATTGCGCCAGGTTTGCCGAGAACTCGTGGTTCATCAAGAACCGGGAGCCCGGATATGAGAAAAAGAGCCTCCTTGAGATCGCACAGGAGATGTTTTCCTACGGAGACGGCTGCATAATGAGTGCCAAGAAGGATGCCCTTGTCAACATCGGCGGGTTTGCGGCAATGCGCGACGATAACATCTACCGCAAAGCTATCGAGTGGGAGATACCCTTCGAAGGCTACCTGACATATGGCGGCCTCGCCGGACGGGACCTCGAGGCCATGGCACAGGGCCTTTCCGAAGTCTTGGACGACGACTACCTTGAAGACCGCATAGGCCAAGTGGCCTATCTTGCCGACCTACTGCTTGCGAGGGGAGTACCGGTTATCACCCCCTCAGGCGGCCACGGCGTATACATTGATGCCAAAGCTGTGCTGCCCCATATTCCGCAACCCCAGTTTCCTGCTCAGGCACTGACTGTGGAGCTTTACGTTGAAGGCGGAGTCCGCGGCGTGGAGCTTGGCGCGTGCACCTTCGCCCGGACCGATCCGGCCACTGGCGAGACCATCTATCCAGAGTTGGAACTTGTGAGGCTGGCTATCCCCAGACGAGTCTACACTGACAGGCACATGCTATGTGTAGCAAGGGCTTTCGAGGGAATCCTCGAGAGGCGCAGCTCCATCCGGGGGCTCCGCATTACCTACGAAGCCCCTGTATTGCGCCACTTCACCGCGGAATTCGAAAGGGTATAGATGGTTCCGGCCTCAGGAAACCAAGCTGTTCCAGCGTGATGGGCCTAGGGCAATGTGCAGGATAATCGGCGCGCATGACGAAATCTTGCGCATAAGCTCGAAATGGAGGAGTGGGCAGATGAAGCGTGCTTTGCTCGCCACAGCCATGGTGATTATGTGTGTTGCGTTGAGCGGATGCACCCTGTATTTTGGGGGATGGGCCACCGCCAGCGGCCGTGTCGTTGAGCTCGTGGAAGCCGATGGAGGACAGGTTATTCAGGCCCCTGTGGTAAGCGCCACAGTCACATTGAGGTCGGCATCCGATCCCGATTACGGTTTGAACTGCCTTACGGATGCGAATGGGGAGTGGGTTACCCCGGCAAGGCTCAAATGCGACATGTACAACGTTACCGTCAGTAAAGACGGTTACAGCGAAGTGGGACCTTTCAGCTATCCCATGTCCGAGCGGAGCGCCCACTACACCATGGAACCAATCATAATGGAGAAGCAGAAGTAGTCCTTGGTCGATCCGGGCCGAAGGCAATACTAGATGCGGCACAAGCGCTCTTTCCGCTTGAGGCGGGGAGGGCGTTTTCTTATTCCCCCCATTTGGGGAGCATACTCCTGAATACTTCGAAGGAGCGAATCCACAATGAAACACCGCATCCATGTGAGGCGCCGCAACAAAGTCTCTGTGATCGGCGCCGGCCTCGTCGGATCCACCTATGCATACACCTTGATGCTGAGCGGCGCGGCATCAGAGATAGTCTTGCTCGATGCCCGTGCCCTGCGGGCGGAGGGCGAAGCCATGGACCTGTCCCACGGCGCTCCCTTTGCGCCCCCCGTTCGCATAAGGAGCGGAGACTGGGATGCCACGTCCCATTCAGACATCGTCGTAATAACTGCAGGGGCCGCGCAAGAACCGGGCGAAACCAGGTTGGATCTTGCCAAACGCAACGTGGAAGTTTTCCGGGACATAGTGCCCAAAGCAGCAGAAGCTAGTCCGGATTCGATAATACTTGTCGTCACCAACCCCGTCGACCTGATGTCGTATGCCGCGATCATGCTGTCCGGGTTTCCCGCGAACCGCGTAATAGGTTCGGGCACCCTCCTAGACAGCGCCAGGTTCAGACAGCTCATAGGCAAACACTGCAGCGTCGCACCGGCGAATGTCCACGCATACATCATAGGAGAGCACGGAGACTCCGAGGTCCCGCTTTGGAGCACCGCAAATATTGCAGGACTCCGCCTCGACGAGTACTGCCCCGTGTGCGGAAGGGCGTGCGATAGATCGGTCAGAACCCGGATCTTCGAGGAAGTGTGCGACGCCGCATACGCAGTGATAGAGCGAAAAGGCGCCACATACTACGCAATAGCCCTGGCCCTCACCGCAGTTACCCGCGCCATACTACGCGACGAGAACGCTGTTATGACCGTCTCCTGCCTCGTAGACGGGTTCTGCGGGGCTCACGACATATGTCTCTCATTGCCCGCTGTGATAAACCGCTCGGGCGTGGATCGTTTCCTCCACATCCCACTCACGCAGGAAGAATGCGAGAGCTTCAAGAGGTCCGCCCAGATAGTGCAAGATGTTGCGGCCGAGGTTGGCCTGCGCAACTGAGAAGTGGCATTAAGCTGTGAATGTCGTAGTCACAATGGCCGTGCCAACTTGCGTGTTCGCTGTCGGTATTAGGCGAAAACAACCCCAAAATGGGCTTTTGGCGATGAAAGCTCATTTTTCCTGCGCCGGGCAGATATGAGATAGGGCGAGGACTTCCAGATTGCAATGATTGGTCCTGCCGGCGAGAACATGGTCAATATCGCACGCATCGCCCACGACTGCCGACGCCGGGCGGGAAGGTGCGGTGTAATGGGCTCCAAGAAAGTCAAAGCCATAGTTGTGAGGGGAGGCCAGTTTGTGACCATTGCTGATCCCGAAAGAGTCCTTGCATATGGCAAGAAGATGTTCCACGGCTGCTTCGGAAAGCCTGAATTTTGCAAGTGGCCCCCGTCGGCACCCCCTGGGAGCCACCCATTTTGAGATCGGAGGCGAGGCCCTGAAAGAGCGCATATGGCTGACTTATAAGGTATGTTTCTGCTGCCCCACGTCGTGCGGCAAGTATTCCCGCACAAGAGTGGGGGAGAAGTCGGATTACGTAGAGGGGCCTGAATAGGAGAGCGCAGCTCTCCTTTATGGAGGAAGCGGCTTACGCAAACTAGGTCTGTAACGAACTCGGGCTTGACACCATCTCGGGCCGGAACGTGACCGCGTTCGCTCTCGAATGCGCAAAACAAAATGGGGAGTGATCACCGGAGCAGCAAGATAAAGTGAGGAGATATCGACTCAGTCGTCTATTTGGCCGACCGAACGATCAGGCGAGAAGACATAGGCGACAACATGGCCGATGGAGTGAAAGCCGGCTCCGAGAAGTTCGGGCAGGGTTCGGAGAAACATGCTATCCACGGCAAAGGTCATCGAGCTTCTTCGGCGGATAAGGCCGTCCTTCGATCTCCTCAGCTGATGCCGACTGCAATGGGTGGAGATAGGATCTGAGTTCGACCACTGCCCAGGAGCTGTACAAGGCCACCGACCCCTACAGGGCCCGCCGGGGGCAGACTCGTAACCAAAGAGCGGCTGGATGAGATGCTCCACGGCTACTACCGGTTTCGCAGATAGGATGGGGATGGCCCCTCCACACACAAGACATTGGAGAGCCTCGGCTTGAAGACCTTGAAGTTGCGAATATCCTTTGGATCTTCCCAAGCGCGGGGATGTTGCGTCGAAACTATCCCGGCTCGTGCGCACGATCGGAGCTGACATAGGATTTGAAGGTAAAGGTGATAGTCCACGGGCATGCCAGAGAGTACTTTCCTGACCTCAGCGAAAAGTTCGAATACGAATTCGCTCCCGGAGACAGAGCGTCCGACATGCTTACGGAGGAAGGCATCAAGAAGGAGTTGATCAAGAGAGCGGCGGCGGACGACGAGCCTGTCCCCTTCTCCCACGAGCTGTGCCGTGACGAAACCATCATCCTTTTAACCCCGATGGCAGGAGGGTAGCCAGCGAACCTTGGACCTAGCCATAGGCTTGGAAACGGGAACTAGGCCAGGTGCAACGCAAAGCCAAGGCCCCGGAGGGCTGGGGAAGCCCTCCGGGGCCTTGACTTTTCCCCCACTCACAGAAGACTGGATGAATGGCATTCCGGGGCTTGCGCCTCGCCTCAACGAATTACCCACGGTTATGCTCTGGAAACCGCCGTACCTCGAAAAACCTCAAGCCGCCGATATCGCCCTCCCAATCGGCTGCAGCCCGGATTAGGATCACAGAGGCTCGGCTTCAGCTGCTCGAGGGTGTCTGGGAGTGGCTTGGCATACCCCATCGCGCACTTGCCAGCATGCGTTGGGCTTCTGTAGAACCGCCTCTTAACGGTGATTTGCAGCAAACCGCTCGCCAATTGGAGGAATCATTGGGGAAGATGGCGACACGCTATCCTGTATTGGAAGCGACAAGACAAATACTGTTACGGGAGGGATTACACGTGAAGAGGACCTCGCAAGCAGTCTGGTGTGCAACTCTCATCTGCATCTCTATGTTTCTGGTCGGCTGCGGCCTTGGGAATGGAGGAAGTTGCTCAGTATCGGGCCGAATCACCCGGGCCGAGACCGGTCAGAGTGTTGAGGGCGTTACAATCACGTTCAGCGGCGGATTTGGAACGGCTGCCACTGGCATTGATGGGAGGTGGAGCAAGGTGGCCTGAAAGGTACTGTGAGGGTGACGCCGGCAAGAGACGGCTGGGCGTTCGACCCGGTCGCAAGGTCGGTGTTTGGGGCGGCGACCGATATCAACTTCAGTGGCAGTCCGTCCGGCGGCATCGGTCTCGATGACCTGCGTTTGGAGTCTGCAGTTCGGAAGGCCATCTCCCGCCCGACAGGGCCCATACGAGTTGAGGATGTTGCTGCCCTCAGGCTGCGGATTGCGGCATTCGGCGTTTGGGCGGGATTTAGTACCTCACTGCCTGGAGGAACTGGACCTTGGGAGAAACAAGATACAGGATATCGCCGGATTATCACGACTTGCCAATCTGAAGGCGCTGTCACTTCATGGAATGAGGTCTCCAACATCGCTGAACTATCAGCACTTACGTCTCTTGAGCAACTATACCTTAGAGTCCTGGCTTTCTACGAAAACGAAGTCTCTGACATCACCCCATTGGCCAGGCTGACGAATCTCGAGGTCCTTGGCATGCGCGACAACATGATTGCAAGCATTGCACCGGTATCAGGTTTCTCCAGACTTGAAGAGCTGTATTTTGAAAACAACCAAGTACGAGATATTAGCCGAATTTCAGGCCTTACTCGACTAAGAAGGATCGATCTTGATATGAACCAAGTCAGCGACATCAGCCCGATCTTCGCGCTCACGAGCTTGAACGAGTTTTGTGCCAGCAACAACCAGATACATGATATCCAACCGCTATCTGGCCTTACCAACTTACGGAAGCTGAGCCTGTGGGGCAATCGGATCGAGAACATCCAGCCGCTTGTCGACAACGCCGGCCTGGATGCGGGGGATGAGGTCGATATCCGGTACAATCCCCTAGACATTACTCCCGGGTCTCAAACCATGCAGAACATCAATGCCCTGATAGCGAGGGGTGTTGATCTGAAATACAGTTCAGGCGAGTCGCTCGAGCCTTTGCTGGATGCGCCGCTTTCGGCAGTCGGATGTGAGCGGAATTTGAGTACGAGAAGAGTCGACTGGTCGCGACTTGCCTCTTCACTGAGCGGGCGCGGGGCAGCCCGTCAATGGCGTCGATATGATGGCTCTCCGCTGCCGCCAACCCAGGATGGAGGCGTGATTACTTGAATCGCCAGTCATGTGGTGAGCGGAGAGCCAATCTACCCCGGCATCCTCGCAATGCCTCCCGCGCAGCAACCGCGCGGACGCAATACCCATCCGGGGCATCACGCCGCACAATCCTCGGCATTGACGATCCCAGACGCCTTCATAGTCAATGCTGCAGACTTTTGTTGGCGAACGTCTATGCCAAGGTTTCGTACCGTATCGGCCCAAATGGCTCGAAACGCATTGACCCGCCGATAAGGCACGCATGAAGCGGCGTTGCAGCAGCCCACCGAAGAGCCTTATTTGAGGAACACCCCGTTCCTCTGGATAGTCACTCCATCCAGCTGAATCTCGCCGCCCCTTCGAAGGTCTGCGATCATATCCCAGTGGATCGCTGACTCGTTCACCCCTTTTCCTCAGGGTAAGACTGGCCCAGGGCTATGTGGATAGTCCTGCCAATCTTCTCGTCGAAGAGAATGGCTCGGGTGAACTTGGTTATCCCCATGTTCGTCCCGATCCCGAATTCCCCTATGTACCTCGCTCCTGGGTCGGTATCGAGCATCTCTAGGAGAAACTCCTCATTCTTCTCAGCACTGGCCTTCACAACCAATTCAAGACGGATCCCTTCGACTTCGCGGCCCATGTAGATGCCGGGGAAAGTGAAGGTGATATGGCCTTCCGCTCAATCCTCCACAGGGGAAAAGAAGACCTCGCCATCGGGCATATTGTAATGTCCGTCGCAGTTGATTGCGGCCTCCACTTGGCGCTTCGATAATCTCGGGCCAGTCCACGTTTGTGGCTCCGAAGATGAAATCCTCGTACTCCCCCAGCGACATCTCGTCCTTTTGAGCCAGTGTATTGCACGGGAAGTTGCAGCAGCACCACCTCATACTGCTTTTCATCAACCAATCGGAGACAGGCTGTACGGCTCGGCGCCTAACCCCCATTTTGGCGGGGCTCACATTCGCAGTCTCGGATATGGTTATCAGGCAATCCGATGCCTCATATTCCGTGAGGTCGATCGGGAGCAAAGTGGCCAACTGCTCTTGTGATGCTTCCGCATAGAAAACCCGCGTCACCTCGGGCATGGAGACTTTGAACCTGGGATATCTTCCCCGTTGGAGGACTCTTCTGTACACCACTTCCATCAGCTGCGAACCGTCGAGATCCGCGCTGATCATCACCACATCGCCATCTTGGACACCGACTGAGTAGTCTACAAGAATCTCTGCCAGCTCCCACACCCTCGGGTCCATAATCACTACCTCCAATTCCACATTGGCTTCTCCTCTGACAATTCTTCGGAAGCAGCTCCGCGTCTTCGTGCAGGCGAATCAGATTGTCTCCGAGCCTCCGCGAAACGCGCCTCGATCGCGATACCTTGAATAGTTAGGGCTGGCATGGGGCTGTACTAAACCATATAGGCCGGGCTGGACGGCGCGACCGCTCTCGAATATCGCCGACTGAATTGTCCTAGGCATCGAGAACCTGTATACTCAAGATGGCAGCTAGAGCTTGCCCTTCAAAGCAGAGCGGGCTCGGGGCCGCGTTGTCTCTACTGAGGTGATGAACTGATGCAGGATCGAAAACATTCCAAGGCACGCAAAAAAGAGTCGTCGCACAAGAGGCGCGGCGGAGCGGCCGCGCCGACGGCTAGGCAGAAGCAACAGCCGGGCTCGTCGAAGAACCGTTCAAGGAAATCCTCGGACTTGCACGGCCCCGGCAATGCCAAAAGGCCGACACAGCATGGTCCAGAGCGTCGACGCAAAAAGGAACTGTCGCGTTCTGTGGCGGCTTTTGCGCCGGATATCGAATTCCCTGTTTCCGAGGAGGAGCGCGCGGCTGTGCCCGTAGAATACAGGGGATTGAAGCTCGATCCCTTCCAG
>CZCA01001705.1_pt1 | contig 10822 bp, 10 predicted proteins | sample 591981 | NCBI WGS metagenome assembly CZCA01 (sample SAMEA3556810, study PRJEB10932) | anaerobic digester metagenome
CGATTGCCGCCGCCAGGGTCTCGCGCCCCGCAGCCACGAGGCGTGCGCACCGCCGCGGCCCGAGCCGGCCCGCCGGCTCCAGCGGATGGATGCGGGCACGAAAGAGGCTTTCCGAAGCGTAGATGTTCCCCACGCCGACGACACGATGACTGTCCATCAGCACATGCTTGATCGGCGCGCGCAGTCCGCGCGTCACCGCATGCAGCCAGGCGGCATCGAAAGCCGCATCCAGAGGCTCCGGCCCGAGGCGTGCCAACAGCGGATGTCCGGCGGCCTCACCATCCTGCCAGACCACCATCCCGAAGCGGCGCGGATCGCGCAGGCGCAGCGCCTGGCCGCCGAAGACGAAGTCGACGTGATCGTGCGCGCCCGGCGGCTCGTCGCTGAACACCACGCGCAGACTGCCGGACATGCCCAGATGCACGATCACCGTGCCCTCATCGAACCCGAGCAGCAGATACTTTGCGCGCCGCCCGACCGTGCGCAGCGCCCGTCCGGCAATCCGCGCCGGCAGATCGGAGGGCAGCGGCACACGCAGGCGCGGGTTGCGTACCGTCAGCGCGCTCAACACCCGCCCCTCGACATGAGGCCGGATGCCACGGCGAGTGGTTTCGACTTCCGGCAGTTCGGGCATCTTCAGGAGGCTTTGTAAGTGACAGGAGCGGGGTGACAGGTTGCGGCCATGGCGCCGATCTGCATACCATGGAGCGAACCGAATTCTAGTGCAGCGCTCCAATCAGCTCCAATCAACGACCGTGCGCGGCGAGCAGCTCACGCCGCGCGCTTTGCCGCATGCCACCGCAGTCCGTCGGACCTTTTCCATGAAGACCCAGCTTTCCCGCCTCGCCCGCTCCCTATGCCTCGCCCTCGCGCTCGGTGCGGCCGGCACCGCGACGGCGGCCAACGGCGACGCGGCTGGCGGCGCGCTCCCCAATCAGGAGCTGACCCCGCGCACGCTCTACCACTTCCTGCTCGCGGAGATTGCCGGCGCGCGCGGCCAGATCGGCCTGTCGGCGCAGCTCTACCTCGACCTCGCGCGCAGCACCCGCGACCCGCGCATCGCCCGACGCGCAACCGAGATCGCGATGTACTCGCGCAACCTGCGCATGGCAGGCGAAGCGGCGCGAATCTGGGCCGAGGTTGCGCCCGACTCCGAGGAGGCGCGCCGGGTTCTGGCGAGCATGAGCAGCGCGGAGCATGGTGGTGAGGTCAATCTCGACGCCATCCAGATCCAGCTTGCCCGCGTGCTGGCGCAGTCCAACGGCCGCCTCGCGCAGAACCTGCTGGGACTGAACCGCACGCTGGCACGCGTCCCCGACAAACAGGCGGTGCGCGCGATCGTCAACCGGCTCACCGAGCCCTACCTGGAAGTACCCGAGGCGCACATCGCCCGCTCCCAGGCGGCAATGGCCGTCGACGACGCCATGGGCGGCCTCGCCGCCGTGGACCGCGCGCTCCAACTCAACCCCGGCTGGGAACCTGCCGTGCTGCTGAAGGCGCAGATCCTGCAGCAGGCCGGCGCCGGCGACGAAGCCCTGCGCCAGCTCGAGGCGGCGGTAGCCGGCAAGCCCGATAGCACCGCGCTGCGTCTGGCGTGGGCGCGCGCCCTGGTGTCCGCGCAGCAGTTCGAAGCCGCCCGCGCCCAGTTCCGCCAGCTGCTCGAGGCTTCGCCGAAGGATCCCGAGCTCCTCTATGCGGTCGCCCTGCTGTCGCTGCAGCTCGACCAGCCCGCGGAAGCCGAAACGCATTTCGCGCGTGCGCTCGCCGAGGGGCACCCGCAGCCCGACCTCATCCGCCTCCACCTCGGACAGATCGCCGCCGACCGCGGCCAGGGCGAGGCCGCACGCACATGGTTCGACGAGATCACCGATCCGGAACTGCGCCCCGAGGCCAACATCCGCATCGCCCAGAGCATCGCGCGCGAGGGCCGCATCGACGAGGCCCGCGCCCTGCTGCAGGCCGAGGCCGATGAGCCCGAGATCATGCGCCGCTACATCCTCGCCGAGGTGCAGATCCTGCGCGACGCCAATCGCCCCGCCGAGGCCCTGCTGGTGATCGACGATGCGCTGCGCGAGACGCCCGACGACACCGGACTGCTCTACGAAGCCGCAATGCTGGCCGAGCGCATCGACCGCGTGGACCTGATGGAGTCACGCCTGCGCCGCGTGATCGAACTGCAGCCCGACCATGCCCATGCGTACAACGCACTCGGCTACTCGCTGGCCGACCGCAACCTCCGCCTGGACGAAGCCGAGACGCTGATCGCACGCGCGCTCGAACTCTCGCCTGACGATCCCTTCATCCTCGACAGCATGGGCTGGGTGCGCTTCCGCCGCGGAGACAGCGCCGCTGCACTCGCCCACCTCGAGCGCGCCTACGCCAAGCGCCAGGACGCCGAGATCGCCGCGCACCTCGGCGAAGTGCTGTGGAGCCTCGACCGGCACGAGGATGCCCGCCGCGTTCTGGATAAAGCGCTCGCGGCCCATCCGGAGAACACGCTGCTCGGCGAAACGGCACGCCGCCTGGGCGTCCGATGAGTCACACAACCACGCTCAGGCTGCGCGCGTCGTCCCGCCGCAGCCTGTTTGTTGGCGCACTGGCGACGCTGGCGCTCGCCGCATGCGCCCCGATCACGCCGCGGGATACGCCCCGCGCCGCGGAGCGCCCCCTGATGCAGGCCTTCCTGCTCGAGGCCCGGCTGTCCGCCACCGATGGCCGGCAGGCTGCCAGTGGACGAATGGAGTGGGCGCACACCCCTCAGGCTGACCGCCTGACCCTGCTCAGCCCGCTCGGCCAGATCGTTGCCCGCCTCGACAGCGGCCCCGACGGCGCCCGGCTCATGAGCGCGGACGGTACGCGGCGCGAGGCGCCCAGCGCAGACGCGCTCCTGCCCGACGTGCTGGGCGTCGACGTGCCCTCCGCCCGCCTGCCGCGCTGGCTGCAAGGCGCGCCGGATGTCGACGCGCAGATCCGCAAGCTCGACGCCAGCGGTCGCCCTCAACTGGTCATCGACCAGGGCTGGCGGATCGACTATCTCGCCTATGCCAGCGAGGACGCGCGCGCGTTGCCTGCCCGCCTGGAAATCACGCGCGGAGAAGCGCGCATCCGCCTGATCATCGACGCATGGACCGCCCTGCCCTGACCCTGCCCCCGCACCGCCCGGAGGGCGATCCGACAGCGCTCAACGGCTGTCCCGCACCCGCCAAGCTCAACCTCTTCCTGCACGTCGTCGGCCGTCGCGCCGACGGCTACCATCTGCTGCAGACCGCCTTCCGGCTGCTCGACTGGGGCGACCGACTTGACTTCGTGCTGCGCACCGACGACCGCATCCGCCGCGTGAATGAGGTGCCGGGCGTTGCCGAAGCCGACGACCTCGTCGTACGCGCCGCCCGCCTGCTGCAGGCACACACCGGCAGCCGGTCGGGCGCAGACATCACGGTACACAAGGAACTGCCGATGGGCGGCGGCCTCGGCGGCGGCAGCTCGGACGCCGCCACCACGCTGATCGCCCTCAACCGCCTGTGGAAGACCGGCCTGACGCGCGCCGAGCTGCAGGTACTGGGCCTGCAGCTCGGCGCCGACGTCCCCGTGTTCATCTTCGGGGAGAACGCCTTCGCCGAAGGCGTGGGCGAGGCCCTGCAGCCACTCGCGTTGCCGCCAGCCTGGTACGTGGTGATCTCACCCGGCGTCTCCGTCCCTACCGCCGAAATTTTTTCCGCGCAGGACTTGACGCGAAATACCGCCCCTATCAAAATGGCGGACTTCGCAGTAAGCACCACGCGAAACGACCTGCAGGCAGTGGCCTGCAGCCGTTATCCGGAAGTGCGGAGCGCGATCGACTGGCTCGATGCTCATGCACCGGCCTTGATGACAGGCTCGGGCGCCTGCGTGTTTGCGGAAGTTTCCTCGGAGGCCGAGGCCGACCGCATCACGAAAAGTTGTCCACCACGCTGGAAGGCATGGAAAGTGCGAAGCCTCACTCGCCATCCGCTTTACGAGTGGTTACAATAGCGTCCGCTTTGTCGAACGATCCGTATCGCTGACGAAGAAAGGTTTCTTGGGGAGTCGCCAAGTCGGTTAAGGCACCGGATTTTGATTCCGGCATTCGAGGGTTCGAATCCTTCCTCCCCAGCCATACAACGACGGGCAGACCACGAGTCTGCCCGAGTCGTTTTTACGCGCCGAATATTCGCGCGTCGTTTCTTACGGCACTCGGAGTAGCAGAAATGCCCCACGGCAGCCTGATGGTCTTCACCGGCAACGCCAACCCCAAACTTGGCGCCGACGTGACGCGACGTCTGGGTATCTCCCTCGGCTCGGCCACCGTCGGCCGCTTCTCGGACGGCGAGGTCAACGTCGAACTGCTCGAGAACGTGCGCGGCAAGGACGTCTTCGTGTTGCAGCCCACCTGCTCCCCGACCAACGACAACCTGATGGAGTTGCTGGTTCTGGTCGATGCGCTGAAACGCGCCTCCGCCGGCCGCATCACCGCCGCAATCCCCTATTTCGGCTACGCTCGCCAGGACCGCCGTCCGCGCTCCGCGCGCGTGCCGATCACCGCCAAGGTCGTCGCCAACATGCTGCAGGCGGTGGGTGTCCAGCGCCTGCTGACCATGGACCTGCACGCCGACCAGATCCAGGGCTTCTTCGACATCGCGGTCGATAACGTCTATGCCGCCCCGGTGCTGCTCGCCGACCTCGACAAGCAGCGGCATGACGACCTCTTGGTCGTGTCGCCGGACGTCGGCGGCGTGGTGCGCGCGCGCGCCTTCGCCAAGCGCATGGAGTGCGACCTCGCGATCATCGACAAGCGCCGTCCGAAGGCCAACGTGTCCGAGGTCATGAACATCATCGGCGAGGTCGAAGGCCGCACCTGCGTGATCATGGACGACATCGTCGATACCGCCGGCACACTGTGCAAGGCGGCCAGCGCGCTCAAGGCCAATGGTGCCAAGCGCGTGCTGTCCTACTGCACCCACGCGGTGCTGTCGGGCGCGGCCGTGTCGCGCATCGCTGAATCCGATCTCGACGAGCTCGTCGTCACCGACACCATCCCGCTGCGCGAGGATGCCCGGGCCTGCGGCCGTATCCGGCAGGTCTCGGTCGCGTCGCTGCTGGCCGACACGATCCTGCGCATCAGCAACGAGGAATCGGTGTCCTCGCTCTTCATGGAATGATCTTTCGCCCGCAGCACCTCCCGGTGCCGCGGGTTTTTCCCGTTTTCGCCTGGTCGCGGGCGAAGACAACACTCTCAGGAGCAACACCATGCAAATCGAATTCAAGGCCACCAAGCGTGACGCGCAGGGTACGGGTGCGAGCCGCCGCCTGCGTCGCGCCGGCCAGGTCCCGGGCATCATCTACGGTGGCGCCGCCGACGCGCTGCCGGTCACCATGGACCACAACGAGCTCTACCACCTGCTGCGCAAGGAGGCCTTCCACGCCTCCGTGCTGAGCATCGACGTCGACGGCGCCAAGCAGTCGGTCGTGCTGCGCGACACCCAGTGGCACCCGTTCAAGCAGCAGGTGCTGCACATCGACTTCCAGCGCGTCGACGCCGGCCAGAAGATGCACCTGAAGGTGCCGCTGCACTTCGTCGGCGACGACGTCAGCCCCGCGGTCAAGCTCGGCGGCTGCATGATCTCGCACACCATCAACGAACTCGACGTCCAGTGCCTGCCGAAGGACCTGCCCGAGTTCATCGAGGTCGACCTGTCGGGCCTGGAAGCCGGCCAGTCGGTGCACGTCTCGCAGATCAAGCTGCCGGCCGGCGTCGAGCTGGTGCAGCACGGCGAAGGCGACCCGGTGGTGGCGACCGCGCTGGTCGTGAAGGGCGCGGCTGCCGAGGGCGAAGGCGAAGGCGAAGCGGCCTAAGCCCCTTCCGTCGCCCGCGATCCGGATAGCCGAGGCCAGCGAACGATGAGCAACGCGCCCGCGCGTCCGCCTCGTCTGATCGTCGGCCTCGGCAATCCGGGCGCCGAATATTCCGAAACCCGGCACAACGCCGGGTTTTGGTTTTGTGAGCGGCTCGCCGACCAGCTCGGCGCGCGCTTCTCGCACGAGTCGCGTTTCCATGGCCTGGTCGCCAACGCGCGCGAAGCCGGCATGTGGCTGCTGATGCCGCAGACCTACATGAACCGCTCCGGCCAGGCGGTCGGCGCGCTCGCGCGCTTCTACCGCATCGAGCCGTCCGAGATCCTCGTCGTGCATGACGAGCTCGACATCCCGCCCGGCCAGCTGCGCCTCAAGTTCGGCGGCGGCCTCGGCGGCCACAACGGGCTGAAGGACACCTCGGCCCATCTCAACACCAACGATTACTGGCGGCTGCGCATCGGCATCGGCCACCCCGGCGACCGCAACGAAGTGGTGAACTTCGTGCTCAAGCCCGCGCGCCGCGAAGAGCAGCAACTGATCGACGAGGCCATCGACAAGGCGCTCGCGCTCTGGCCGCAGATCGTGCGCGGCGAACTCAACGCCGCCGCGACCAGGCTCAACGCCCGCCCCGCGCCGCCGAAACCGCCCAAGCCTCCCAAGGCGCCCAAGCCCGCAGCCACGCCCGCCGCAGCGGCCTCCGAAACTCCCAAGGACGAACCCCAGCCATGAGCCTTAAATGCGGAATCGTCGGCCTGCCCAACGTCGGCAAGTCGACCCTCTTCAACGCGCTGACCAAGGCCGGCATCCAGGCCGAGAACTACCCCTTCTGCACCATCGAGCCCAACGTCGGCATCGTCGAGGTCCCCGACCCGCGCCTGGCTGCGCTGTCCGAGATCGTCAAGCCGCAGAAGATCCAGCCCGCCATCGTCGAGTTCGTCGACATCGCCGGCCTGGTCGCCGGTGCCTCCAAGGGCGAGGGCCTGGGCAACCAGTTCCTCGCCAACATCCGCGAGACCGACGCCATCGTGCACGTGGTGCGCTGCTTCGCCGACGACAACGTGATCCACGTCTCCGGCAGCGTCGACCCGATCCGCGACATCGAGGTCATCGACACCGAGCTCGCGCTCGCCGACATGGCCACGGTCGAGAAGGCGCTCAACCGCTACAAGCGCCCCGCAGCCGCGGGCGACAAGGAAGCCAAGATCCTCGTCGCGGTGCTCGAGAAGTGCTTCGCCCAGCTCGACCAGGGCAAGGCCGTGCGCGCGCTCGACCTTTCGAAGGAGGAATGGGCCAGCCTCAAGCCCTTCTGCCTGATCACCGCCAAGCCGGTGCTGTACGCCGCCAACGTCGCCGAGGACGGCTTCGAGGGCAACCCGCACCTGGACGCCGTGCGCGCCCACGCCGCGGCCGAGGGTGCCGAGGTGGTCGCCCTGTGCGCGGCGATCGAGGCCGAGATCGCCGACCTCGAGGACGCCGACAAGAAGGAATTCCTCGAGACCATGGGCCTCGAGGAGCCCGGCCTCGACCGCCTGATCCGTGCCGGCTACAAGCTGCTCGGCCTGCAGACCTACTTCACCGCCGGCGTGAAGGAAGTGCGCGCCTGGACCATCCATGTCGGCGACACCGCGCCGCAGGCCGCCGGCGTCATCCACACCGACTTCGAGCGCGGCTTCATCCGCGCCCAGACCATCGCCTTCGACGACTTCATCCAGTACAAGGGCGAGGCCGGCGCCAAGGAGGCGGGCAAGATGCGCGCCGAAGGCAAGGAGTACGTGGTCAAGGACGGTGACGTGCTGAACTTCCTGTTCAACGTCTGAGTCGCCAAGCCGTTTTCCTGATGTTTCATGAAACACCAGGAAAGCATGAAAACCCCCAATAAAACCGCGCAGTTGCGCGGTTTTATTGTTTCATAGCGCTGCTTCAAGTTTCCCGAGCAGTCAATGCATGCCTGAGTACGCTAGCGAGTACAGCTCTTGGAGTATGTACGAATAAGTGAGTATAGTGCCGCTGTCGCCATGACAAGGAGTCAGCCACCATGCTTACCGACACGCACTGCCGCAACGCCAAGCCCAGGGAGAAGCTCTACCGCTTGAATGACCAGCGCGGGCTCTACCTCGAAGTCAAGCCCAACGGAGTCAAGGCTTGGCGATACCGCTTCACACTGGATGGCAAGGCCAGCATGTTTGCGCTTGGCGAATACCCTGCTGTTACGCTCTCTGAAGCCAGGGAACGCAGCGAGGCCGCACGCAAACTGGTCAAGCAAGGCATCAATCCCGCCCAGCAAAGGCAGCTCGACCGCATCCGGAAAGCCAGCGAAGCAAAGAACACCTTCGAGATCGTCGCCAAGGAGTGGCTGCAGACAAAGGACTGGGAAGATGTCACCAAGAACCGCCGTCTGGATATGCTGGAGCGCGTGGTATTCCCCAGTATCGGCAGCATGCCGGTTCGCGAAATAACGCCAACCCATGTCCTGGACATCCTGCAGAAAACAGCAAAGCGTGGCGCGCCCACGGTCGCCGCCGAGGCGCGGCGCACCATGTCCGCCGTATTCGAGTTCGCCGTCGCCACCTTGCGAGCCGACAGCGACCCGGTTTGGCCGGTGCGCAAGGCGCTACCGGCAAACAAGACCCAGCACAAGCCGGCACTGAGTAAAGAGCAGATCGGCAAACTGCTGAGCGACTTCGCAAACCACCGCTGCAGCTTTCAGGTAAGTCATTGCATGCAACTGATGTGGTGGACCCTGGCGCGACCGACCGAAGTGGCCGAGGCGGCCTGGGATGAGTTTGACCTTGAGAAGGCTGTTTGGCGTATCCCGGCGCAGCGCATGAAAGCGCGCAAGGAGCACGTCGTGCCTCTGCCACGACAGGCAGTGGAGATGCTCAAAGGACTGCATGCCATTACCGGCAACCGCAAGCACCTGTTTCCTGGCCGGGATGATCGCAACGCCCCTATGTCCGCCGCATCGCTTCGCCAGGCGCTCAAGGTTTTGGGGTGGAGTGGCGCTTATAGCCCACACGCCACGCGGACCAGCGGCAGTACCCGTCTTAACGAGATGGGCTACCGCCCCGATGCCATCGAGGCGCAGCTTGCCCATGCCGACCAGAACAATGTGCGTCGTACCTACAACCACGCCACCTATTTCGATGAGCGCCGCACCATGATGCAGGAATGGGCGGACAAGTTGGATGAATGGAAGGGGCAAGCATGAAGCCGATCAAAACATCAAGCGATGGGCATGCCTTTCTCCCCCTCGGTCAAATTGAATATGAAATTTTCGCCCGCAGAACCCGTTGTGGCCTTCCTGTTTTCAGAGACCCCGCTGCTTTTTCCGAGCAGCTCAAAACTTTGGCGGCGTGGCATGCGGACCAAGTCAACCCCCTCAGAGACGAAGAGAGGAAAAAACGCTACCAGGCCGTCGCCAAAGCCGTTCACCTACTGCAGGAAGCATTGCTGGGTTTGAAGCCTGATGAAATCGAGCGGCTCCTAAGTGAGGAAAATCGATATTTGTCGTCAGGCACGCTTGATGCGGCAGCTAATGAGCCGGATGACGAGCAGTTGTGGGCGGAGCTAAATATCGAACCAGCACAATGCCATGAGCACGTCCTGATCCGACACAACCTGCACACACTTCAAATGATTGCAGAAGGGCTCGCTTCTAACAAAAGAGGTAGGCCATCACTTACCGCCGAGCTTGATACCGCGGCGGAGTTCGTTTTGATTTGCCACATCGCTGGTTGGACGCTTGGCGTTGCAAATAGCGGGAGAGAGAGAAAACGGGGGGACCAAGTCCTGGAGTCCGACGCGGTACGTTGCTTGGCCTCAGTCTTTCACGAAGCGGGAGAAAACCCCGTAACCAGTATTCAGCGCGCTAAAACCATGCTTCGCAAGATCCGTAAGGGGGAAAGATGCTACCTCCATGGTGACAAACACGTATCCGGTGAAATCAGCTACCGGATCAGTTTTCAAGGCGTTTCTATAAACTCTCCGGATTGATCTAGCAGCTCGCATCCGCTGGAGGGGATTTACGACGGACAGAAAGTGACGCGGTTTTGCGCTTATTTAATGTCCGTGCGCACGGCTTCAATCAGTCGCAGCATGGCCTCGTGTTCAAGATCATTCGAGGTGTTTCATGCGCGTCATAAAGGTTCAGGATGTCTGCGACAAAATTGCCGTCAGCCGGACAACCCTCTGGCGACTTTGCCAGACTGAAGATTTTCCGAAGCCAGTTCGGCTAGGCCCTGGCGGCCGTTCGATTGGCTTTTTTGCCCACGAGATCGACGCGTGGCTTGAGACTCAGGCGGCGGAGCGTGAGTACGCCGGTTGTCTGGCTCACCAGAGGGCGAAGTCATGAGCCGCATCCGCGTTGACGACTCCGCCGAATACTGGTGGTCTCTGCCTTGCAGCCTGTTACGCGACTCCCGGTTGAGCTATGAAGCGCGAGGCGTGGCTTGCCACTTGCTCTCGCTGGGCCGCAACTGGCAGTTGCGCGCTGTCGCACTGCCGCGCGTGTTGCACGATCAGTCACGAGCGAAAGGCCATCTTGGCCGAGACCTTTGCCGCCGCATCCTGCGCGAGCTTGAAGATGCCGGCTACCTGGCACGGAGGAAATTCCAGGACGAGGAAGGGCTTTGGCGATGGGAGTCCGTGTTGACTCCCGTTTCACAAAAAGTGTCACAGACATCCATGGCCGGCTTGGCCGGCGACGGAGAAACCGTGGACGGCACATCCGTCGCCGGTCAGGGCGGTGATATATGTGTAGGTAAATACAAGGAAGAAGTAGTAGTAAAAAATATAAAACCACTACTACAGACAGGGGCTGTGGATAACTCTCCGAAAACGGGAGAGGCTTCCGCGCCCTTGGACTTGTCGCACCCTTCTCTTCTGCCCTACCTGCGCGTCATCGCCGACGTAACCCGCCGCTTCGGCCCCTCGCTCTCAGCACAACAGATAC
>CZCA01001560.1_pt1 | contig 10800 bp, 9 predicted proteins | sample 591981 | NCBI WGS metagenome assembly CZCA01 (sample SAMEA3556810, study PRJEB10932) | anaerobic digester metagenome
ATGTGTATAAGAGACGGGACGGAGGTGACGAACCTCGCGGCCGGCGAGGACGACGTGATCGCCAGCCTGGGCGGAGCCTGCAAACCCGCTGCCAGCCTGCGCGCACGGCTGGCAGCGTGTGCCGAGGGCGGACTGCGCGCGGGCGATGCCAACGTAATCGAGCACGACTATGAACAGCATGCGCTGATCGCCGACGTGCAGGTCGCCGGCGGGCATCGCCACACCGCCTTCGAGCGCTTCACCGCGCAAGGCCCGGTGGCGCTGCTGCCGAAAGGCGACGGTTATGCGCTTGTGCATGTTGCCCGCCCAGAAACCACCGAGGAACTGCTCGCGCTCGACGATGCCGCCTACCTCGCCCGCCTGCAGGCCCACATCGGGAGCCGAGCACGGCTCACCGGCGTCGGGCCGCGCCTGCGCTACCCGCTGGCCCTGCGCTACCGGCGCTCGACCATCGCGCCGCGCACCGTGTGGCTCGGCAACGCCGCGCAGACGCTGCATCCTGTCGCCGGTCAGGGCTTCAACCTCGCGCTGCGCGACGTGTGGGCGCTCGCCGACACCTTGCTGAAACAGCGCGACGCATCGATCGCGGTCACGGCCGCGACCCCATCGGCTCACGCCGCGGGCGTAACGACGACGAAGGCCGGAACGCAGCACGCCCCGCAGTTCGACCCTGGCCGCCCGGCACTCCTCGCCGCCTATGCGCGAGCCCGCGGCCTCGATCGCTTCGGCACGATCCGCTTCACCGACACCCTGGTGCGGGTGTTCAGCAACGACTTCGCCCCGCTGCGTCACGCACGCGGCGCGGCGCTGTTTGCGCTCGACCTGCTGCCGCCATTGCGCAATTTCGTCGCGCGCCGGATGCTCTTCGGCGCCCGTGCCTGGCCCTGATCAGCCGCAACCAGGCATGCACACGAGCAAAAAGGCCTGCACTCCGGACACCGGGCTGCAGGCCTTCGCTTCGTGCAGGCCGCGGTCAAGCGGCGCGATATCGAGCTGGCGTCAGAACGCCGGCACCACCGCGCCTTGGTACTTGTCGGCGAGGAACTGCTTGACTTCGGGCGAGTTCAGCGCGGCGGCGAGCTTCTTCATCGCCGGGCTGTTGGCGTTGTCCTCGCGCGCCACCAGCAGGTTGGCGTAGGGCGAGCTGGCGTCCTCGATGAAGAGCGAGTCCTTGACCGGGTTGAGCTTGGCCTCGATCGCGTAGTTGGTGTTGATCACCGCCAGGTCGACCTGGTTGAGGATGCGCGGCAGGGTCGCGGCCTCGAGCTCGCGGATCTTGAGCTTCTTGGGGTTGTCGGCGATGTCCTTCTGGGTGGCCGAGATGTTGTTCAGGTCCTTGAGCGTGATCAGCCCGTTCTTCGCCATCAGCAGCAGCGCGCGGCCGGAGTTGGACGGGTCGTTCGGAATCGCCACGGTCGCGCCCTCGGGGATGTCGGCCGCCGCCTTGTGCTTGGCCGAGTAGGCGCCGAGCGGCTCGACGTGGACCTTGGCGACCACGGTCTGGATGTCGTTCTTCTGCTTCTTCTTGAACTCGTCGAGGTAGGGCTGGTGCAGGAAGAAGTTGCCGTCGACGCGCTTCTCGTTGGTCTGCATCGAGGGCTGGACGTAGTCGGTGAACACCTTCACCTCGAGCTCCACGCCTTCCTTGGCCAGCATCGGCTTGACGAACTCGAGGATCTCGGCGTGCGGCACCGGGGTGGCGGCGATGACCAGACGGTCGGCGGCGAGCGCGGCGGAACCGGCAGCCAGGGTGAGCGTACCGAGGGCGGCAGCGAGGAGTTTGCGCAGGGTAAACGACATCGTTGAAGTCTCCTTCGTGGGGATCACTTGCGGGTGAAATACAGCACCAGGCGGTCGCCCGAGTACTGGATGATCTGGACGAGCACGACCAGCAGGGCGACGGTGATCACCATCACCTCGGTCTGGAAGCGCTGATAGCCGAAACGGATCGCGAGGTCGCCGAGGCCGCCGCCGCCGATCACGCCGGACATCGCAGCATAGGACATCAAGGTGATCGCCGTCACGGTGACGGCGGCGATCAGCCCGGGCAGCGCCTCGGGCAGCAGCGCGCCGAAGATGATGCGCGAGGTGCGGATGCCCATCGCCTGGCAGGCCTCGATCACGCCGCGATCGACCTCGCGCAGCACGTTCTCGACCAGGCGTGCAAAGAAGGGCGCGGTGCCCACCACCAGCGGCGGGATCGCGCCTTCGACGCCGAGCGAGGTGCCGATCAGGATCACCGTGACCGGGATCATCACGATCAGCAGGATCAGGAAGGGCACCGAGCGCAGCACGTTGACCACGAAGGACAGCACCGTGTAGACGAAGCCCTGCTCGAGCAGCTGGCGCTTGGCGGTGACGAACAGCAGGATGCCCAGCGGCAGGCCGAGCAGGATGGTGAAGAACAGCGACACCCCGGTCATGACCAGGGTCTCCCAGGTCGCCAGCCAGATGTCGCTCCAGTCGATGACGGACAGGTCCATTACTGCAGCACCTCGTGGTGGATCTGGTGGCGGTCGAGCTCGGCGAACACTTCGCGGATGTCTTCCTCGCCGCCTTCGAGTTCGAGCAGCAGCTGGCCGAAAGGCACGTCCTTGATGCTCGAGACCTCGCCCTGCAGGATCGTGATCTGCACCTTGGCGCCGGCCATGATGCGGCTCAGGATGGGCTGGTAGGTCACGTCGCCGATGTAGGTCAGGCGCACCAGCGTGCCGCGCAGCTTGTCGCTCATGTAGGCGTGGGCAGGGTCGAAGCTCGCCGCAGCGAGCGCGTCGCTCTGCGCGACCATGCTGCGGGTGACCGGATGCTGCGGATGCAGGAAGACGTCGGCGACCTTGCCCGATTCGACGATGCGCCCGCCGTCGATCACCGCGACGCGGTCGCAGATCGTGCGGATCACCTGCATCTCGTGGGTGATCAGCACGATGGTGAGGCCGAGTTGGCGGTTGATGTCGAGCAGCAGGCGCAGGATGGACTGGGTGGTCTCGGGGTCCAGCGCCGAGGTCGCCTCGTCGCACAGCAGGATCTGCGGCCGGTTGGCGAGCGCGCGCGCGATGCCCACGCGCTGCTTCTGCCCGCCCGACAGTTGCGCCGGGTACTTGTGGCCGTGCTCGGACAGGCCGACCAGCGCCAGCAATTCCTTCACCCGCGCCGCGCGCTCGGCGGCGTTGCTGTGCCCGGTCGCCTTCAGCGGCCAGTCGATGTTGTCGGCGACCGTCTTGGCGTTGAGCAGGTTGAAGTGCTGGAAGATCATGCCTACGCGCCGGCGAAGCGCGTACAGCCCCTCGCTGTCGAGCTGGGTGATGTCCTCGCCGTCGATCAGTACCCGCCCGGCGCTCGGGCGCTCAAGCAGGTTCAGGGTGCGGATCAGCGTGCTCTTGCCGGCGCCCGAACGGCCGATGATGCCGAACACCTCGCCGGCGCCGATCTCGAGCTCGATGTCGGCGAGCGCCGCCACCTCGCGCCCGTCGGCGGCACGGTAGGTCTTGTGCAGGTTTTCGATGCGGATCACGGAAGGCGTCCGAGCTGGAAAAAAGCTTGCGATTTTACCCGCGCCGCCGACTCGACACCAACAACTCGAGCTTGTAGGCTCTCGCAACCCCGAGACGATCAGCCGAAAGCGCGAGCCCCGCCGCAGCAGCGGGCTTGCCGGCGAATGTCCCAGACGCGTACGAGCCTTCGCCTCACCCGGCGGGTCCGCCCCATGCTGCCCCGACCCCGCCGCGCCGATCCTCGGCTGACCATCTTCAACGCCTCTCGCCCGCAAGGACTGCGCATCATGCAGCACGACGACACGCTCTCCCCCGCCACCCTCGCCGCCCAGGGCATGGGCGCGCCCACCATGCCGCACCGCGACATCGTGCCGCCGATCCACATGGCGACCACCTTCGAGCGCGCCGCGGACGGTAGCCTGCCCGGTGGCCGGATCTACGCGCGCGACGCCAGCCCGGCCTACGATCCCGCAGAGGCGCTGCTGTGCGAGCTGGAAGGCGGCGCCGAAGCGGCGCTGTTCGCCTCCGGCATGGCTGCGGCCTCGGCGGCGCTGCTGGCGCTGAAACCCGGCGCGCGCATCGTCGCCCCGCACGACATGTACTGGTCGCTGCGCAACTGGATGATCGGCTTTGCCACCAACTGGCAGATCGCCCTCGACTTCTACGCCGATGCCGACGAACTCGCCGCGCTGCTGCAGCACCCGGCCGACCTGGTGTGGGCAGAGACGCCCGCCAACCCGACCTGGGAGGTTCTCGACATCGCCCGCGCCGCCGAGCTCGCCCACACCGCCGGCGCCCGCCTGGTGGTCGACTCCACGGTACCCACGCCGGTGTTCACCCGTCCGCTCGCGCTCGGCGCCGACGTGGTGATGCACTCGGCCACCAAGTACCTCAACGGCCACTCCGACGTAGTCGCCGGCGTGCTGGTGACCCGCGCCCGCGACGAGTTCTGGGCGCGCATCAAGACCGCCCGCGCCGCCGCCGGCGCGGTGCTCGGCCCCTTCGAGGCCTGGCTGCTCAACCGCGGACTGCGCACGCTCTTTCCCCGCGTGCGCACTGCCGCCGCCTCGGCGCTGCGCATCGCGCAGTACTTCGAGCATCACCCGGCGCTGCTCGCCGTGCTCTACCCCGGTCTCCCCTCGCACCCCGGCCACGACATCGCCTGCCGCCAGATGGACGGTGGCTTCGGCGCCATGCTGTCGCTGCGCGTAAAAGGCGGCGAGGATGCCGCACGCCGGGTCGCCGGCGCCGTAAGGATCTTCCGCCGCGCAACCTCGCTCGGCTCGGTCGAGAGCCTGATCGAGCATCGCGGCCCGATCGAGGGCCCCGGCACGCGCTGCCCGCTCGACCTGCTCCGAGTCTCAGTGGGCATCGAGGACACCGACGACCTCATCGCCGACCTCGAACAGGCCCTGCAGAAGACGAGCGAGTCCTGAAGCACCAGAAGGTATTGCCAGCGAACCCCCAGCCCTGCTTCAGCCCCTGCGCCTCATCACCACACGCAGGGTCAGCCGCGCCACGATCGGCCATCCGCCGCGCCCCTCCCTGCGCCAGCGTGTTGCACACTCGCCCCACCAAGCGCACGCGCAGGGTCGATAGGGTAAAATGCCGCGTTTTCGCTTCCCCATCAGACCATGCAGTTCGCCGGCTTCACCTTGCGCAACAACCTCTTCGTCGCCCCCATGGCCGGGGTGACGGATCGTCCTTTCCGCCAGTTGTGCAAGAAACTCGGCGCAGGCGTCGCCGTGTCCGAGATGGTCACCTCCAACTCCCTGCTCTACGGCAGCGAGAAGACCCGCCGCCGCGCCGACCACACCGGCGAGGTCGATCCGATCTCGGTGCAGATCGCCGGCGCCGACCCGGCGATGATGGCCGAGGCAGCGAAGTACAACGCCGACAACGGCGCCCAGATCATCGACATCAACATGGGCTGCCCGGCCAAGAAGGTCTGCAACGTGATGGCCGGCTCGGCGCTGATGCAGGACGAGCCGCTGGTCGCGCGCATCCTCGAGGCGGTGGTCAGGGCCGTGCCCGATACGCCCGTGACGCTCAAGTTCCGCACCGGCTGGAACCGCGCCAACAAGAACGCCCCCATGGTCGCCCGCATCGCCGAGGACGCCGGCATCCGCGCGATCGCCATCCACGGCCGCACCCGCGCCGACCAGTACATGGGCGAAGCCGAGTACGACACCATCGCCCACGTCAAGACGCTGGTGAAGATCCCGGTGATCGCCAACGGCGACATCACCAGCCCGCAGAAGGCGAAGTACGTGCTCGACTACACCGGTGCCGATGGCGTCATGATCGGGCGCGCGGCCCAGGGCCGGCCGTGGATCTTCCGCGAGATCGAGCATTTCCTCGCCACCGGCGAGCTCTTGCCCCCGCCGCTGGTGAGCGAGATCCACCAGGTCTGCCGCGAGCACCTCGCCGACCTCTACGCCTTCTACGGCGACGACCGCGGCGTGAAGATCGCGCGCAAGCACATCTCCTGGTACACCAAGGGCCTGGTCGGCTCGGCGGCCTTCCGCCGCGCGATGAACCAGATCCCCGACATCCCGGCCCAGCTCGCCGCGGTGGACGACTTCTTCGGCCAGCTCGCCGAGGCTGATGCGCGCCTGCGCTACGAGGCGGACGAGCAGGCCGATTACCCGCAGGAACTTGCAGCATGACCAGCCGCAGCAACGAAATCGCGGACGCCGTCGTCCGCACGCTGGACCAGTATTTCCGCGACCTCGACGGTGAGAAGCCGGCCGCCATCCACGACATGGTGATCCGCAACGTCGAGCGCCCGATGCTCGAGTTCGTGCTCCGGCGCGCCAATGGCAACCAGACCGTGGCGGCCGACATGCTCGGCATCAACCGCAACACGCTGCGGCGCAAGCTCACCGACTACGAACTGCTCTGAGGCCGCCCTCGAACACGCAGCACCGCGCACTGGCCGCGCCCCGTACAAGGCACCCGCTCAACTTCAAGCACGAACCGTCGCTCCGATCTCCTCCATCTTCGTACCAGGCACCACGATGAACGTCACCCAAGCCCTGATCAGCGTCTCCGACAAACGCGGCGTGCTCGACTTCGCGCGCGAACTCTCCGCCCTCGGCATCAAGCTGCTGTCGACCGGCGGCACCGCCAGCCTGCTGCGCGAAGCCGGCCTTCCGGTCACCGACGTCTCCGAGCACACCGGCTTCCCCGAGATGCTCGACGGCCGCGTCAAGACCCTGCATCCGAAGGTGCACGGCGGCATCCTCGCCCGCCGCGACCTTGCCGAGCACATGGAGACGATCGCGGCCCACGACATCGGCCGCATCGACCTCGTGGTGGTGAACCTCTACCCCTTCCAGCAGACCGTGGCCAAGCCCGACTGCACGCTGGAAGACGCGATCGAGAACATCGACATCGGCGGCCCGACCATGGTGCGCGCCGCGGCCAAAAACCATGGCAATGAACAAGGCGGCGTCGGCATCGTCACCGACCCCGAGGACTACGGCTGCATCATCGAGGAGCTCAAGTCCAACGCCGGCAAGCTCAGCCACAAGACCCGCTTCGCGCTCGCGGTGAAGGCCTTCACCCACACCGCGCGCTACGACTCGGCGATCTCCAACTACCTCACCGCGCTCGTCACCAACGAGGCCGGCGACGTGTCGCTGCAGACCTACCCCGAGCGTCTGCAGCTTGCCTTCGACAAGGTGCAGGACCTGCGCTACGGCGAGAACCCGCACCAGAGCGCGGCCTTCTACCGCCAGCCCGGTGCGGCCGAGGGCGGCATCGCCGGCTACACCCAGCTGCAGGGCAAGGAGCTGTCGTACAACAACATCGCCGACGCCGACGCGGCGTGGGAGTGCGTGAAGGCCTTCGACAGCTCGGCCGCGGCCTGCGTCATCATCAAGCACGCCAACCCCTGCGGGGTAGCGGTCGCCTCCAGCCCGCTCGAGGCCTACAGGAAGGCCTTCTCCACCGACCCCACTTCGGCCTTCGGCGGCATCATCGCCTTCAACGGCGAAGTCGACCGCGCCGCGGCCGAGGCCGTGTCGGCGCAGTTCCTCGAAGTGCTGATCGCCCCGTCCTACACCGCCGACGCGCTCGAGCTGCTCGCCAGCAAGAAGAACGTGCGCGTGCTCACCTGCCCGCTTGGCCAACCCGCCGGCGCCTTCGACTACAAGCGTGTCGGAGGCGGCCTGCTGGTGCAGAGCGCCGACGAAGCCCGCATCCAGATCGCCGACCTCAAGGTCGTCACCCAGCGTGCGCCGACGGAAGCCGAGATGCGCGACATGCTGTTCGCCTGGCGCGTGGCCAAGTACGTCAAGTCCAACGCCATCGTGTATTGCAAGGACGGCATGACTGTCGGCGTCGGCGCCGGCCAGATGAGCCGCGTCGACTCCGCCCGCATCGCCAAGATCAAGGCCGAGAACGCCGGCCTGCAGATCACCGGCTGCGTGGTCGCCTCGGACGCCTTCTTCCCCTTCCGCGATGGCCTCGACGTGCTCGCCCAGGCCGGCGCCACCGCAGTGATCCAGCCGGGTGGCTCGATGCGCGACGAAGAGGTCATCGCCGCCGCCAACGAGCAGAACATCGCCATGGTCTTCACCGGCTTCCGGCATTTCCGCCACTAAGCACGACCACCCCAGCAGAGATTCGGAGCAGCACATGAAAGTCCTCGTCATCGGTTCCGGCGGCCGCGAACACGCGCTGGCCTGGAAACTCGCCCAGTCGCCCAAGGTCACCCGCGTGCTGGTCGCGCCGGGTAACCCTGGCACCGCTGCCGAGAAGCTGCTGCAGAACGCGCCGATCACCGACATCCCGGTGCTCGTCGAACTGGCGAAACGCGAGCAGGTGGCCTTCACCGTGGTCGGCCCCGAGGCGCCGCTCGCCGCCGGCGTGGTCGATTCCTTCCGCGCCGCTGGCCTGCCGATCTTCGGCCCGACCAAGGCGGCCGCACAACTCGAGAGTTCGAAGGACTTCGCCAAGCAGTTCCTCGTCCGCCACAACATCCCCACCGCCAAGTACCAGACCTTCTCCGATGCCGCCACAGCGCACGCCTACATTGAGGCCGAGGGCGCGCCGATCGTCATTAAGGCCGACGGCCTGGCTGCGGGCAAGGGCGTGGTGGTGGCGATGACCGCCGACGAGGCGCACGCGGCGATCGACATGATGCTGCTCGACAACCGTATGGGCGACGCGGGCGCACGCGTGGTCATCGAGGAGTTCATGGAAGGCGAGGAGGCGAGCTTCATCGTCATGGCCGATGGCAAGAACGCGCTCGCGCTCGCCACCAGCCAGGACCACAAGCGCCTCAAGGACGGCGATCAGGGCCCCAACACCGGCGGCATGGGCGCCTACTCGCCCGCTCCAGTGGTCACCCCCGACGTGCACGCACGCGTGATGCGCGAGATCATCAACCCGACGCTGGCCGGCATGGCCGCCGACGGCCTGCCCTACACCGGGTTCCTCTACGCCGGCCTGATGATCGACGCCGACGGCAAGCCGCGCGTGGTCGAATTCAACTGCCGCATGGGCGACCCCGAGACGCAGCCGATCATGATGCGACTCAAGACAGATCTCGCCGACCTGATCGAAGCCGCCATCGCCGGCAAGCTCGATCAGACCGAGGCCGAGTGGGATCGCCGCTTCGCGCTCGGCGTCGTGCTCGCTGCCGCCGGCTACCCCGAGAACCCGCGCAAGGGCGACGTCATCACGGGCTTGCCAACTGCAGAGTTCGAAGACGCGCACGTCTTCCATGCCGGCACTGCGATGAAGGACGGCCAGGTCGTCACTGCGGGCGGCCGCGTGCTGTGCGTCACCGCGCTCGGCGACAACGTCCGCACTGCGCAGAAGCGTGCATACGAGATCGCCGATGGCATCCTGTTCGAGGGTCGCCAGTACCGCCGCGACATCGGCCATCGCGCGATCGGACGCAAGATCTGAATGGACCCGCGCGCCGTCAAACCCTGGTTCACCGGACTACAGCAGCAGATCGTCGAGCGTCTCCAGGCCTTCGACGGACGGGTCTTCCATAGCGACGGCTGGGAGCGCCCCGGTGGGGGTGGCGGACTCACGCGCGTGATCGAGGACGGCAACTTCTTCGAGCGCGGCGGGGTGAACTTCTCGCACGTGATGGGCGACGGCATGCCTGCGTCAGCCACCGCGCACCGCCCCGAACTGGCCGGGCGCCGCTTCGAGGCCATGGGCGTGTCGCTGGTGCTGCACCCGCGCAATCCGCACTGCCCGACGGTGCACATGAACGTGCGCTGTTTCGTAGCGCTCGCAGAGGACAGACCGCCGGTGTGGTGGTTCGGCGGCGGCATGGACCTGACGCCCTACTACGCAATCGAGGAGGACGTGCGCCACTTCCATCGGGTCTGCCGCGAAGCGGTTCTACCCTTTGGCGGCGAAGCGGAATACGCGCGCCTCAAGGACTGGTGCGACCGCTACTTTTTCCTCAAGCATCGTAACGAACCGCGCGGCGTCGGCGGGCTGTTCTTCGACGATCTTGGCGCAGACGGCCAGACCGACTTCGACACCGCGTTCGGACTCACGCGCTCGGTCGGCGAGTCCTTCCTCGACGCCTACATGCCCATTGTCGAGCGCCGCAAGGACCTCGCCTACGGCGAGCGCGAGCGCGACTTCCAGGCCTACCGCCGTGGCCGCTACGTTGAATTCAACCTGGTGTTCGACCGCGGCACGCTGTTCGGCCTGCAGTCGGGTGGGCGAACGGAATCGATCCTGATGTCGATGCCGCCGATCGTCAAATGGCGCTACGACTGGCACCCGAAGCCCGGCTCGGCCGAGGCCGAGCTGTACGAGCGCTATCTCAAGCCGCGCGACTGGGCCTGAGCCCGTGTCGCGCACCCCGCAGCGGCAGCGCCTGGCTCAGACCGCGGCGCCGCCCGCTACCCGCTCGGCCGCGGCACGGTAGTGACGCTGTGCATCGTCGCGACGCTCGAGCGTGTCGAACAGATGCGCGAGGGCGAGGTGGGTGTCGACCGCGGGCTTGAGCCCGAGCGACGCCTCAAGGTAGCTCTGCGCCTTGCCCCACAGCTCCGTACGCCGGCACAGCTGACCAAGGGCAAACAACAGCCCGGCATCGCGGGGCTGGCGTTCGAGCCAGGTTTCGGCGTTGTGCAGACAGGCGCGCGCCTCGTCTACAGACTCCGCGCAGTACGCGTACAGCCGGGCCAGCCCGCTGTCCCAGCGCTCCTCGAGCAGGCGCTCCGTCTGCGCGCGCGCGAGCGCTGCGCAGCCCGCACGCGCAAGCAGCGGCAGCGCGCCCTCGAGAAGGCCACGGTCCCGGAGCTCTTCGGCGGGGATCGCC
>CZCA01000180.1_pt1 | contig 10798 bp, 11 predicted proteins | sample 591981 | NCBI WGS metagenome assembly CZCA01 (sample SAMEA3556810, study PRJEB10932) | anaerobic digester metagenome
GCAGAAGTGGCAATGAGAGAGAGAAATGCAGAGACTCACCAGGCGCCCGACATCATGGCCGATATGTTGGTGCGCACCTTCACGATTGACCCTACCAAGACCGAGTGGCGGGCTACATCATCGGAGATTCTCGAAGCGCTGCGCACCTACGCCGGTCTGTCACGCGGGCAGGATAGGGTGCAGGGACGTGAACTGGCGCGCACTCTCAAAAAAGAGTGGGGAATCGTCGGGAAGCGCACGCACGGCGCAACCGTTTACGCCGGTTTGCAGCGTAAGGTGTGACCCACAGGTGACATAACGAGGGTGCATCAAGGGTGCATCAAAAAGGGCTGACGGGTGCATCAAAAAGCGTTGATGCACTGCCATTCTCCAGTGTAAACGGTGCTTTGGGTGCATCGGGTGCATCAGGTGCATCAAAGAAAAAAAGATAGTGTGTCAGAGAGAGAGAAGAGAGGTGAAAGATGGGGTGAAAACAAACACATTGGTTTTGGGGGGAATTTGATGCACCCGATGCACCCGATGCACCGAGAGGCTCAATTTACTCTGGTGGAAGAGCGTTTCATCAACGGTGCATCAACGGTGCATCAAAGCGTTGATGCACCGATATTTGATGCACCATCGAGGGCGCAGCGCGCTGTGGCAGTCTCAAAACGTCGTCACAGCCAACCTTACGAAAGGAACGAGACCATGACCAAGCAAAGACCAGGATTGACCAGGGCGCAGCACCAGATCATCGGCGCCGAGTTGCGCCGCGCGCACGCTTCGCTGACGACCCTAATTGTGGTTGCTGCGAACAGCTACGGTAAGAGTCACCCGCGGGTATCGAAGGTGACGCGTGCGGCACAGCGTGCTATCAAAGCACTTGGCGACGTGCGCAGCGAGATGGAAGAGCTACTTGCAGACCATCACGCCGATTGGGAGACATCCGACTACTACGGCGGGCTGCGCGAGGAAAGTCTATCAACACTGTTGGAAGAATCGGGCACAGATAGCCAGTAGGAAGCATAACCGCATGACACGACGCCGACACATCCGGCACTTCTACAACCACATGAAGGCGGCGGGTATCCGCTTCGAGCTTGACCAGGCCGGCGCGCTCGTGGTGAAAGACCCAGAGAAGCGGCTGTCACCGTTGACCAAAGGGGAAATCATCAAGCGGCGCGGGCTGTTGGTGAAGCTGGTTGAGCTTGACGGGCTGTTGGGGCGGCCGCTGCTGGCAGATGAATCAGCGCGCTGTCGGCAGTTGGCGAAGGAGTGCGGGGTAGACCTGCTGTGGGAGCGTATTGATCTGAACACCCACGAGGTAGAGCGGGACACCATTCACGCTTCAGACACCCATCGTTTGCACACGGATTCACCCGGCGCTGTGCCAGCTTTGCAGGTATGAATGAGTACAGAACGAGTGCACAAGTTGGTAGTTTGTGTGCAGTAAGTTGGCAGGAGAACGCATGGACTACGGAATCGCACGCACCTATCGATTGCAGACTGACACGGTAGAGCGCCTTGACGCCCTGGCAGCGGAGCTACGCATCCATCAAAGCAGGCTGGTCGATGTGCTGCTGTCCCGCGCGCTGGATGACGTTGACGACGGGGTGCTGGTACTTCAGACTCGCCCCGTAGCATACACACTCGACAGGATAGAACGCAGATGAAACAGAGCAAATCAACCTGGCAGCGGCACGAGCGGCACGTCGCCGCTGCTGTGGGCGGCGCCAGAACGGGCAACACTGGCACGGTCGGCGCCGATGTGGTGACGGACTCCTACAGCATCGAATGCAAGTCCTGGCGGCGCTTGCCGGTCAAAGTGGTTGCTGCGCTGCAACAGGCGGAACGCACAGCGACCGGCGGGCGGGTGGCTGTGGCCGTGCTGCACGAGGTTGGACGGCGTCATGATGATGACCTGGTCGTGCTGCGCTGGCGGGACTTTGCCGACCTGCTGATTGGCGACCACGAAGACGACCGCGACACGGCGCGGCGCGTCGGGGCTGCGCTGGAAGATGCCACAGTTGACGAACTGGCAATCCTGACGCCCGACTTGCTGGCCGACGGAACCGACGAACAAGAGGCGCTGCACGCGCACATTGTAGGGCTGTGGGGAGAGTGACGACAATGCAACTGGTAATCACAGCCGCGAACATGCACGCCGGGTTAGGGCAGTTGATACAACGCACGTTGACGGAAGCTGCGCCAGAAGATTGACGTAGCGATTCGTGCTATACTTTTCATAGTGGAAACCCTGCTATGAAGGAGGAATAGCGCGAATGAAGGGCGTTCGATTCTGCTATTACCAAACCGGTGATGACCCCTGGGCGATGCTGGCCGCCGCTGTGGTGGAGCGTGCAATCAACGACGCACGCCGGGCGGGACTGACGGCGCAATGTCGGAAGGCGAACCCGTACCGGCTGGCGGCGGATGCGGTTGACTGGCTGGCGGCGGGCGCTGATGGGCTGCTCGACCTGTTCAATCTCGACACCGGCGCGGTGGTGTCACGGTGCGCAATCAATCAGGTGACGAATGGACGAGGGAATCAGGCTACACCGAACGTACAGACTACGCCTGTCAACCGTGAGAATGCTTGACAGGATAGCAACCAGGCACAATGTCTACCCTTCGACGCTGGTTGACCTGGCGCTGATGCACACGCTTTCACTGCTCGACGCTGGCGACTTGGTCATCGACCAATCGCCCACTGTCTACACTGTTACGGGACTGCGCAAGCGGGTGCAAGGTGAGCAAAAGCCGAGCAAAGGCTGACTATGTTTTCCGAAAACAACCGGCGTCACCCAAATGCGACAATCTTGTCGCTTATGCTTCAACTGTGGGAATGAAACCGGCATTACCGGCCGTAATAGGTTGCAAGACCTAGCCAGTTGACTAGGGAAAACACCCTGTTTTGATGCTATAATTGTATCCGATAAGTGAAGTTATAGGATACAAGACACGCAAACAGGGGGAACCATGACAACCACAGCGTTGACACTCACAGGGCGAGATGCTCTGATCCTGGTGGGCAAGATGGCTAACGATTACGCAGACGGGGACATCTTCAACGACTTCAACGGGCGCAAGGCAGAGAACACGCTGCGTGCATATCGGGCTGACCTGGGCAGCTTCGCCGCGTTTCTGCACGAAGCCAGCAAGGGCGCGGTCAACGTGACGGCAGAGGCATTGCAGACGGCGCCCGATGCGTGGACGGGCGTCACGTGGGGATTGGTGGCGGCGTTTGCGCGCTGGCTGCTGGCAAGCGGCGCCAGCACAGCAACGGTCAATCGCAAGTTGGCGGCGGTCAAGGTCTATGCGGCGCTGGCTGCGGAGGCGGGCGCCATCGACGGTCAAGACGCTGCGAAGATTGCCAAGCGGGTGCATGGCTTCACCGGCAAGGCGGCGCGCAACGTGGACAGGGAACGCAGCGAAGCGGGCGCCGCAACCCGGCAAAGCACCAAGAAGATGCAGCACATTTCGCTGACGGCTGACCAGGTCAAGCGGCTCAAGACCGAACACCCGGACACACCACAGGGGCGCCGTGATGCGCTGCTGATGTGTCTGTTGCTCGACCACGGCTTACGCGTGGGAGAAGTGGCGCTCCTCACTGTGGACGCGTTCTACACCGATGAGTCGGGCACGTTCACGTTCTACCGGCCAAAGGTTGGGAAGGAACAACGGCACCGGCTTTCTGATGACACACTGCGCGCACTGACGCGATACTTTGAGCATGACGCACCAGACCGGGGTAGCCTGCTGTTTCGCCAGTCTGTGAAGGGTGGGAAACTCAAAACCGGCGCGGGCGTCAGCGAGCGCAACTTATCCGAGCGGGTGCGCACCATCGCCAAGCGTATCGGCATTGACAATCTGTCGGCTCACGATTGCCGTCACAGTTGGGCGACGCGCGCGGTGGCCGCTGGCACGGATGCGTTTGCACTGCGCGATGCTGGCGGCTGGTCGTCGCTGGCGATGCCGTCCCGATACGTTGAAGCGGCAGCCATCGCCAACGAACGGGTGAAGCTGTGACCGTGCTGGACGGACTACACGGCGTCAAAGACGGGCGCAAGGTGTCAACACCCCATGATGGCATCGTGGCGCCCGTCTGCGGGCTGCTATTGCGGTTTCTGCAAATTGACCCCTTGACGGATTGAAGGAAACGGGTGTACTCTGTGGGGCAGAAATAAGCGGCGCCCGACAGTGTAGGAAGCACTATCAGGCGCCTAACCAGACCGACGGTCGTATCGTCGGGTGGTTTTGGAGTCAATTGTAGCACGGCTCCGGGACATCCGCACTACGCACCCGTCGGTCAATCAGTGACTGACGGGTTTTGTTTTAGTGGCGATGCCGTGACTTGAACACGGGACCTAGGGATTATGAAGCCCTCGCTCTAACCGACTGAGCTACATCGCCAGATTTAGAAGCCGCCAGCACATGTGCTGACGGCTTAAGGTAGCGGGGGTAGGAATCGAACCTACGACCTTCGGGTTATGAGCCCGACGAGCTACCGCTGCTCCACCCCGCGTCGATTACGTGATGACTATACCATAGACGACGGTATGGGTCAAAATCCAACGGCGCCGGGTTGCACAACATGGCCATCACGGCGCGCGCCGGACGCATCGCCTCCGGCATCCGCACCAGCTTCTGCTCCAGATCGTTGATGCTGCGCCCGATTGCATCGACGCCGTTGCTCGATGCAATCGGGACAAAGGTCGTGCGCGTCAGTTCTGGCGCCGCCGCAAGTGTACAAAATCATGAACCACCTCGTAGGGGTCTTGCGAATCGAACTGAACCAGCGTCATTGTCGCAAAGCCGGGCGCAACTTTCTGCTCAGCGAGAAAGTCATTGAAACCGCCGATGACATCGTCGCGGACATCATCGCGGACATCAATACTCCCATTCCTCGTGCGCCAGCGGCGCGCGGTTAAGCTCGTCGCGGTAGAGTTGCCACTGCGGCAGAAAGTGATCCATGAGTTTGCGAAAGCGGTCGCTGTGATGGCGTTCGAGCAGGTGCACCAGCTCGTGCACCAGGACATATTCCAGGCAGTGCGGCGGCTTCTTGATCAGCTCCAGGTTGAGCCAGATGCGCCGTGCAGCGACGTTGCACGCGCCCCAGCGCGTCTTCATGCGCTTGACGCCCCACGCCGCGACCTCGACGCCGATGATGGGCTGCCACTTCGCCAGCAACGGCGGGATGCGCTCCTTCAGCTCGCGGCGATACCAGGCGTCCAGCACGGCGCGACGTTTGGCGGCGTCGGCGCCGGGGCGCACCTGCAGGACCAGTTTGTTGCCGCCATGCACGCGCACCTGTGAAGGTGCGTCGGCTTCTTCGATCAGCAGGCGGTAGCGCACGCCCAGGTAGTAGTGGCTCTCGCCGTGCACCATCTCGCGCTCGGACTGGCGCGCCTGGCCTGCGAAGCGCGCCTGCTGGCGGCGGATCCAGCCTAACCGCGAGATCACTGCCAGCCGCACCGCCTCGTCGCCCATGACCCGCGGCGCGGCGACGCGCACGTGGCCGTCGGGCGGGTAGACGCCCAGGTGCAGGTTCTTGATCGCCTTGCGCACCACCTCGACCTGCAAGCCGCCGATTTCGAGCACCGTCCGTTCAGTACTCATCTTGCTCCCGGATGATGGCGAGGATGCGCTCTGCTTCGGCGTCGGGCGCGTCGCCCAGGGCCTGGCGCACGGCGTAGAGCACCTGGCGCTCCTTGAGGGTGTGGCCGCGCCAGTCGTCCCGTTTGGCGCGGCGCACCGCCTCATCCACGCGCAGCGCCAGGTCGGGGTCGCGCTCCAGGTTGTCGTAGAGCGCGCGGCGGGCCGGGGTGTCCACTTCCGGCGGATAATCGCCCGCGCTGCCCGGAGTTTTAGCCTGCTGCGCCAGCGCGCGCAGCCGCTGCATGTACTCCGCGTAAGCGATGGCCTGGGCTTTGCGCAGGGCGATCAGCTCGTCGAGGAGCTGGGACATCCGTTCGTAGTAGCGGGGGTTGACCGGCGTCTCGTCAATGATCAGGCGGCGCACGTTGTTCTCGATGGCTTCGGCCATGGCCGTGCGATCCCCGGCCAGGCGCTCCGGCAGCCGCGGGGCCAGCTCAGCCAGGCCGCCAGCGATGAAGAGGTCCACCAGCCCCAGGTCGTTGAAGGAGGCCACGACGCGGCTGGGATCGGCTTGGATGTAGGCGTCCAGCAGGTGGCGCATGGCTGGCTCGAACTGTTTGAGGTCCACGGAATCGCCGCTGGCCAGGCGCACCTCTTGCCGCACCTGCTCGTAATGCATCACCTCGCGGCGGATGGTTTCCGCCTGTGCGGCGCTATAGCCGGCTTCGAGCATCTCGTTGGCCAGGTTGGCGTAGGCGCGCGTCAGTGCGGCCACGGCTTTGTAGAGCGCCACGCGCCGCGGCTCGTTCTCCTTGATCGCGTTCTTGTCGCCGGTGTCGGCGGCGACGAAGTAGTGCAGGTAGGCGCGGCTGTCGCGCGGGGGCGGGACCGGCTCGCACAGGGCGCGCACCTGCTCCAGCGTCTCCTCCAGGCGCTCCCGCCCTTTCTCCAGCCGGTTCGCCAGGACGCCCGCCACGTCGTCGGGGTCATAGCCGTCGAACGCAGCGGCAGTGTAGTCTTGCACCGCCGTCTGCAGGGACTGGAAGAGGTCGCGGTAGTCCACGATGTAGCCGTACTCCTTGTCCTCGGTGTCCAGCCGGTTGACGCGGCAGATGGCCTGGAAGAGGCCATGGTCGCGCATGGGCTTGTCAATGTAGAGGTAGGTGGCCGGCGGCGCGTCGAAGCCGGTGAGCAGCTTGTCCACCACGATGAGCAGCTTCATGCGCCCCGGCTCCTTGATGAAGCGTTCTTTGACGATGCGCTCGAACTCCTCGACCCGCCCCATGGCCTGGTCTTCGTCCTGCTCGAAAAAGTCGGCCACCATGCGGCGATAGATGGCGTACTGATGCAGGCGCTCGGTCTGGCCCTCGCCCGTCTCCTCGCCGGCGATGTCGGCCGGGTTGGGACGGTAGCTGGTGACAATGGCGCACTTGCCTTTGAGCGGCGTGCGCTCGAACAGCTCGTAGCATTTGCACGCCTGGTAGATGCTGCTGCACACCAGCAGCGCGTTGCCGCGATCGTCCAGCAGCCGGGGCCGCGTCTCCATGTCCAGCAGGATGTCGGCGACGATCTGCTCCAGCCGCGACTGCGCGCTGAGCACCTCCTGCATGGTGCCCCAGCGCCGTTTGAGCTGGGCGCGGGCGAAGTCGGTGAGGCCGCGCGTCCTGGCCTCGAACCACTGATCCACCCGTTCCGGCGAAGTAAGGCGCTGATCTATGTCGCGCGCCTCGTAGCGCAGGTCGAGCACCACGCCATCGCGCACGGCCTCGTCGTATTTGTAGGTGTGGATGTAGGGGCCAAAGACCTCGACGCTGCGCCCTTTGTCGGCTTTGAGCAACGGGGTGCCGCTGTAGCCGATGAAGACCGCTTCGGGCAGGAGCGCTTTCATGGCGCGATGCAGCTTGCCGCTTTGGGTGCGGTGGCACTCGTCCACGAAGACGTGGAGCGCGCCCTTGGGCCGGAAGTCGGCGGGCAGGTGCGCGGTCAGGTCGGTGATATAGTCGTCCAGCGCCGCCTCGTCGCTGCGGCCGAACTTGTGGATCAGCGAGCAGATCAGCCAGCGGTCGGCGCGGTTGAGCACGTGCAGCAGATCGGCGCCGCTGCGGGTGCGGTGGATCTCCTCGCCCACGCCCAGGAAATCCCCTTCGATCTGCTCGTCTAGCTCGACGCGATCGGTGATGATGAGCACGCGCGCGTCGGGCACGTGCTCGCGAATCCAGCGCGCCAGCCAGACCATGGTGAGCGACTTGCCGGAGCCTTGCGTGTGCCAGATGATGCCGCCCTCGCGGCGGCGGACGTGCGCCTGTGCGGCGCGCACCGCGAAGTACTGGTTGGGCCGGCAGACTTTCTTGACGCCGGCGTCGAAGGCGATGAAGTCGTGGATCAGCTCCAGCAGCCGCGCCGGGTTGACCAGGCGCAGCAGCGCACAGTCGAGCGGGGTCGCGCCGCCTGCGCAGCGATCCGTGGGCAGGTATTTCGCCCCAGCCGCACCGGGCCGCCAGCCCAGGTCCTCTTCCTTCCAGCTCAGGTAGTGCTTTTCGGGGGTCTCGATCACGCCGTAGCGCAGCCCCTCGGTGTCGTTGCCAGCCATGACCAGCTGGACGGTGGTGAAGAAGTTGCGGATGAAGGCGCGCTGCTGGTTGCCCAGGTTCTGGCGGATGCCCTCGCTGACCGAGACGGTGGAGCGCTTCAGCTCCAGCACGGCCAGCGCGATGCCGTTGACGTAGAAGACCAGGTCGGGCCGCTTGCGCGCTTCGCCCTGCACAGTGACCTCCTCGGCGAGGGCGAAGTGGTTGCGCGTGGGGTCGTCCCAGTCCATCAGCCAGACCGTTTGGGTCTGCTCGCCAACCTGCCGCACCTTGACGCCGTAGCGCAGCAGCTCGTAGACCGCACGGTTGGCGTCGTAGAGGCTGCGGCCCTCGCCCAGGCTGGCGGCTTGCTGGAGCTGGTGCAGGGCGCGGTCGATCGTCCCCTTGTCGTAGCCGCGCTTTTCCAGCCAGGTGCGCAACAACGCTGGCTCGACGTTGCGGTTGTCGGGCCGGTCGCGCCAGTCCCCCAGGTAGTCATAGCCGAGCTGGTCGCGTAGCAGACGGATGACGCGGTCCTGGACAAGGCGTTCGCGTTGGCCGACGTTCATCATGCACCTCGTAATGCTCATGGCACAGCAACCACATCGTAGAGACGCAAAATTCTGCGTCTCTACGACGAGACAACGATTTAGAACGGCATGTCAACGTCCACGAACGCGTTGGCATAGACAAGATGATCATCCAACGTGACGCGAACGTCATAGGCAGAAAATGAGCCGGACAAGGACAGGCTGTAATCGTGCGGCGGCGCCCGAAAATCGGAGCGCTCATACAACAGAGGCCGTCCGGCGCTGATTTCGACCCTGAGGTGAAAAGGCCCTGGCGCTTTGGTGTCCGGCGAGAAGCGCAGGTAAATCCGATCATTCATCAGCACGGCGCGTTCGATGAAGGTGCGCTGGCGGAAGAACAACTCGTTGCGGGTGGAGGCAACGATTTTGTTCCGGTACTGCTTGCGCAACGCAACCGGTAGAAGATGAATGAGTGTGTCCTTTTCGGCTTCGGAGCGGCAATAGATGTACTTCAGGGCGCTCAGATCCAATTGGCGAGGAACGACGATTTCGGCGTTACGGCACGCGATTACCTCATGAGCGCTGTCTGGATCGCTCCAATCAATCCAGGTGTTGTGATAGATTTGTCGCCAGGGCAAGGATTTCAGCTCGGCAAGTGTGCGACCTAACCGATAGTTACGAGCGCCCAGTCCTCGGTCGGAAAACAGGCTATCAGGCAGGCCGAGCACTGCAGCCAGGTCAAGGAGAAGAAAGACGGGAACCGGGCAGTGGGCATCGGGAAACTTCGACTGGCTGAGTGAGCTTCGCGAATGAACTCCCTCTGCCCAGAATTGTGTCGGCGTTTTGGGGCGAAAGTACAGGCGCACGCAATCCAGGATGTTTACATCTGTGCCGGCCAATACTTCGTCGCTTCCGCTGCTGACGGCCATCTTGCCCTGCTGCGCGGCTTGAAGGCGGCTGTAAAGCCGCCCGTCCTGCAAGACACTGACAGCGTTACGAATATCGGTGTAGTGAAAGGCAAACTGAGGCCACCACCGGCATTCGGTTCCCTGCAACCAATCCCTTTTTGCCAGCTGTTGCAGAAAGGTGCGCGCTTCGTGTTCCGTCAGCCTGTCTGCCATGCGTTCCCCTCAGAGAAGAGCGCCAATTGCATGGCTCGAGGTTCGCCAGGCCTCTGTGCTGCCGGCACGAATTGCACACCCAGGGTAGCGTTGTGGCGCAACGTCTGGTACTGCTCGGAAACGCGCACCGGCGCCACGTAGGGCAGTTCGCTGAAGATCGGGATCAGATAGGCCAGCTCGCGATCAAGACCGGGGGCGATGCGGCTCATGGAAAAACCCAATGTGCGCAGTTGTTGCCAAAAAGCCAGCAAGGTCTCGTAGTCGAAGACCTGTGTTTTGCCTTCGGTGTTGACCTCGATCCGTTCACTGGTTATTCGTGCGGTGAACGGATGACCTTCTTGGGTGCGAAACTCGCTTTTTTGGCTCAGCGCCGCTTCGAGATCACGCCAGACCTCGGTGAAGGGCAGGCTGGACGGTTCGGAGTGCAGCCATGCTTCCATCGCCGCCGCATCCAGGTGCTCCACGAAGGTTCTTCCGATGTGGGGATAGATAAACACATCAATCGGCAGGTTTCTCAAGTACCGCTCCATCAACGGCCTGACCTGCGTCGCGAAATCCAGCTGGCCGTTGCCGCAGCCGAGGGGCGGGAAGGCGATGCTGTGGATGCCCCACTCGCTGTAGACCTCCACAAACTTGCGCAGACCGGCCTCGACGTACTCCACCCGCGAGGGCTGGCGCCAGTGCTCTTTGGTGGGAAAGTTGAGCACCCACTTCTGCGGGCTTTTGTACAGCCACAGTTGCCCCACCTTGAACTGGCCGCGCTCACACAGATCGCGGTACTGGGCGTACATCTCGGGAAACAGCCGCTTGAACTCCAGCGCGACCCCTTTGCCCATCACGCCAACGGTGTTCACGGTGTTGACCAGCGTCTGTGCCGGCGATTGAAACAGGTTGCCTTGCACGTACCAAATCATAGCCGGTTCTCCTTGCAGGTGGAACTGCCGTCATTATACCTTGCGGGCAGTTACTTGACCAGCCGCACCCGCCCCGTCAGCAGCTCCGC
>CZCA01000314.1_pt1 | contig 10784 bp, 8 predicted proteins | sample 591981 | NCBI WGS metagenome assembly CZCA01 (sample SAMEA3556810, study PRJEB10932) | anaerobic digester metagenome
CGCGGGCCAGCCGCGTTTTCCGCGCTACCTGCGCGAGCGCACGCTGCCGTAGCCCGGCCGGAGCCCCCCTTGCAGCGGGCCGCGCCGCGCTGCCGCCCTGCGAGGGCCGCGCCAAGGCAGCGGGCGGAAGCCGCACCCCGGCGCGCCGGCTGACCGCACCCCCCACGGGGGCCGCTCAGGCCTCGAGCTGCAGCGCCGCCAGGCGCGCATAGAGCCCGCCCTGGCGGCGCAGGTCGGCCGGCGTTCCGGTCTCGACGATGCGTCCGGCGTCCATCACCACGATGCGGTCCACCTTCTGCACGGTCGCCAGGCGATGGGCGATGATCAGCGTGGTACGGCCCTCCATCGCTGCCGCCAGACCCTGCTGCACGAGGATCTCGGATTCCGCGTCGAGCGCGCTGGTGGCCTCGTCGAGCAGCAGGATGGGCGAGCCCTTCAGGATCGCGCGCGCGATCGCGATGCGCTGGCGCTGGCCGCCGGACAGGCGCGTGCCGCGCTCGCCGAGGAAGGTAGCGTAGCCCTCGGGCAGGCGGGCGATGAACTCGTCGGCGGCCGCGGCACGCGCGGCGGCGATCACGTCCTCGTCGCCGGCGTCGGGACGGGCGTAGCGGATGTTGTCGAGCGCGCTGGCGGAGAAGATCACCGGGTCCTGCGGGACGATCGCGATGTCGGCGCGCAGGCTGCGCAGCGGCAGTTCGCGGATGTCGCGGCCGCCGATGCGGATACGCCCCGCGCTCGCCTCGTAGAAGCGCAGCAGCAGCTGGAACAGGGTGGTCTTGCCGGCGCCGGAGGGGCCGACCAGCGCCACCCTCTCGCCGGGGGCGATGTGCAGCGACACGTCGTCGAGCGCGCGCACGCCCGAACGGGCCGGGTAGCGGAAGACCACGTGTTCGAGTTCGATTCCCGCCTCGGCGGACGCGGCTGGCGGCAAAGCCGTTCCCGGATCGCGGATCGCCGGCTCGGCATGCAGCAGCTCCAGCAGCCGTCCGGTGGCGCCGCTGGCGCGCATCACGTCGCCCCACACCTCGGCCAGGGTGCCCACGCCGCCCGCCACCAGCGCGGCATAGATCAGGAAGGCGCCGAGCTCGCCCATCGACAGCGTGCCGGCCTGCACCTGGCGCGCGCCGATCCACAGCACGAAGATGATGGTGCCCATCACCGCGGTGATGATCAGCGCGGTCAGCAGCGCACGCACGCGGGTGCGGCGGACCGCCGCCTGGAAGCCGGTCTCGCTGCGCGCCGCGAAGCGCGCGGCCTCGCGATCCTCCTGGATGCAGGCCTGCACCGTGGGCATGGCGTTGAGGATCTCGCCGGCGAGCGCCGAGGCGTCGGCGATCCGGTCCTGCGACTCGCGCGACAGCGCGCGCACGCGGCGGCCGATCAGCACGATCGGGAGCGCCAGCACGACCATCAGCGCGAAGATCAGGCCGAAGAGCTGCGCGCTGGTCACCGCCAGCATCACCATGCCGCCGGCGAACTGGAACAGGCTGCGCAGGCCCATCGACACCGAGCTGCCGACCACCGCCTGCACCAGGGTCGTGTCGCCGGTCAGGCGCGACAGCACCTCGCCCGTCTGCAGGGTCTCGAAGAACTGCGGCGACTGGCGCAGCACACGGGCATAGACCGCGCTGCGCAGGTCGGCGGTCACGCGCTCGCCGATCCACGACACCATGTAATAGCGCGCTGCCACCGCCGCCGCCCAGAACACCGCGAGGCCGAACAGCGCGACGAAGCGCCCGTCCAGCCCCTGGGCGCCGAACAGGCCGCCGCCCTCCGCCGCCCCGCGCACCGCATCGCCGCCCGCCGCAACCCCGCCGAAGCCGGCGTCGATCAGGTCGCGAAACGCCAGCGGCACCACCAGGATCGCTGCCGAGCCCAGGCACAGCAGCACGAAGGCGAGCGCCACCCGCGCGCGGTAGGGACGCAGGAAGGGCAGCAGGCCGCGCAGGGCGGAGAGCGGGGCAGGGGCAGCGGTGTCGCGGGGCATGGCGGGATTATTGCGCCATCCGTGCGCGGCGCGCCGGACGGCGATGCGTTCGCGCGCCGACCCGCCGCCCGCAGCACGCGAGGCACGCCGCTGGGCTATGCTTCCCACACATCGTCCGGCCCCGGAGCCCCGCATGGACACGCCCGACACGATCCACGCCTTCTGGTTCGGCCCCGCGGCCGACACCGCGGCGGAGACCGACATCATCGACCGCCAGTCGGCGCTGTGGTGGAAGAAGCAGCCCGCGGTCGATGCCGAGATCCGCGACCGCTTCACGCCGCTGGTGCGCCGCGCCGCGGTGGGCGAGCTGGACGGCTGGCTCGGCTCGGTGCGCGGGCGGCTGGCGCTGGTCCTGCTGACCGACCAGTTCCCGCGCAACATCTGGCGCGGCGAGGCCGCGGCCTTCGCCTTCGACGTACTCGCGCTGCGCTGGGCGAAGGAGGCACTGCGGCTCGGCCTGGATGGCGCCGTCCGCCCGATCGAGCGCGTGTTCCTGTACCTGCCGCTGGAGCATTCGGAAGAGCTCGCCGACCAGCGCGAGGCGGTGCGCCTGTTCGACGCGCTCGCCGCAAGCGTGGAGCCGGCGGCACAGCCGGCCTTCGCCGGCTACCTCGACTACGCCCGCCGCCACCTCGAGATCGTCGAGCGCTTCGGCCGCTTTCCCCACCGCAACGCCGCGCTCGGGCGGGAGACCAGCGCAGAAGAGGCAGCCTTCCTGCGCGAGCCGGGCTCGGGATTCTGAGCGCCGCAGGCATTCCCCGGGCGGATTGTTAGAATCGCAGCACAGGCGCCGCCATCGGCGTGCCCGCTCACCGCTGGAGACCGCTGCCATGCACTGCGACGTCGCTGCCCCGTCGAACCGGAACACCCTGCGCACCTTCCTGCTGCTGCTCGGCGCCCTGCTCGTGCTCGGCCTCGCCGGCTGCGCCAGCCTGGTGCATCGCGAACCAGTGCGCATCAACGTCGTCGGCCTCGAGCCCATCCCCGGCGAGGGCATGGAGATGCGCTTCAAGGTCAAGCTGCGGGTGCAGAACCCGAACGAGACCGCGATCGACTTCGACGGCCTGGCGCTCGATCTCGACCTCAACGGCCGCCCCTTCGCGACCGGCGTCAGCGACCGCGCCGGCAGCGTGCCGCGCTTCGGCGAGACGCTGATCGAGATCCCGGTGTCGGTGTCGGCGATCGCCGTCGTGCGTCAGGCGCTCGGCGTCATCGAGGGCGAGGGCAAGGCCGAGGTACCCTACGCGCTGCGCGGCCGGCTCGCCGGCGGCCTGCTCGGCGGCATGCGCTTCTCCGACTCGGGTACCCTGAAGCTGCCCGACCCGCTCAAGACCCCGCGCTGAAACGCAGACCTGATCCGCCTGAACAAGGAGACCCCACGATGACCCAGCCCACCGTCCACGACGCCCGCCTTCAGCTCGACAAGCGCGTCGCCACCCTCACGCTGGCGCGCGACGACCTGCGCAACGCGCTGACCGGCACCGCGCTGATCGACGACATCGTCAACGTCGCCGAATGGGTGAACCGCTGCGACGAGGTCTCGGTGCTCGTCATCACCGGCGAGGGTTCGGCCTTCTCCGCCGGCGGCAACGTCAAGGACATGGCGGCGCGCGGCGGCGACTTCGCCGGCGACGTGGCCGAGGTCGCCACCCGCTACCGCCGCGGCATTCAGCGCATCCCGCTGGCGCTGCAGGCGGTGGAGGTGCCGATCATCGCCGCAGTCAACGGCCCGGCGATCGGCGCCGGCTTCGACCTCGCCAACATGGCCGACATCCGCATCGCGTCGACCAAGGCCAAGTTCGGCGAGACCTTCCTCAATCTGGGCATCATCCCCGGCGACGGCGGCGCCTGGTTCATGCAGCGCCTGATCGGCTACCAGCAGGCCTTCGAGCTCACGCTGTCGGGCCGCATCGTCGGCGCCGAGGAGGCGAAGACCCTGGGCATCGCGCTCGAGGTGGTCGAGCCCGACCAGTTGCTGCCGCGCGCGCACGAGCTGGCCGCGCGCTTCGCCGCCCAGCCGCCCAAGGCGCTGCGCCTGACCAAGCGCCTGATGAAGATGGCGCAGCGCATGGAGCTCAAGGACTTCCTCGACCTGTGCGCCGCCTTCCAGGGCATGTGCCACAACGAGCCCGAGCACCTGGAGGCAGTGCACCGCCTGCTGGCCCGCTCCTGAACCCCAGGCCTGCACCCGCGATGAACGGCCACGCCCCCCACTTCGAGCTCGAGGAGTTCGCCGACCCGGCGGCGGCGCTCGCGCGGGTGAACGAGATCTACGAGCTCGCTGTCGACCATCTGCGGCGCGGGCTGCAGCGCTACGTCGATGGCGCCGACGTCGGCCGCCACGTGCGCGCCTGCTATCCGCTGCTGCGCGTGCGCACCGACACGGTGGCGCGCGCCGACTCGCGTCTGTCCTACGGCTTCGTCGCCGGCCCGGGCGTGTTCGAGACCACGCTGACCCGGCCCGACCTGTTCGCCGACTACTACCTCGAGCAGTTCCGCCTGCTGGTGCAGAACCACGGCGTGGCGCTGGAGGTGGGCAGCAGCGCGCAGCCGATCCCGGTGCATTTCGCCCTGCCCGAGCACGACTACCTGGAAGGCCACCTCGGCCCCGCGCGCCGCCGCCTGCTGCGCGACCACTTCGACCTGCCCGACCTCGGCGCGATGGACGACGGCATCGCCAACGGCACCTTCGAGCCGGGCCCGGGCGAGCCGCATCCGCTAGCGCTGTTCACCGCGCCGCGGGTGGATTACTCGCTGCACCGCCTGCGCCACTACACCGGCACACGGCCGGCGCATTTCCAGAACTTCGTGCTGTTCACGAACTACCAGTTCTACATCGACGAGTTCATCCGCCTCGGCCACGAGCTGATGGCCGACACCGCCTCCGGCCACGGCTACGAGGCCTTCGTCGAGCCGGGCAACGTCCTCACCCGCCGCGCCGACCTCGCCCCGCAGGACGAGGACGCCGACGGCGCGCCGCCGCCGCGCCTGCCGCAGATGCCGGCCTACCACCTGGTGCGCGGCGACCGCGGCGGCATCACGATGGTCAACATCGGCGTCGGCCCGGCCAACGCCAAGACCATCACCGACCACATCGCGGTGCTCCGCCCGCACGCCTGGATCATGCTCGGCCACTGCGCCGGGCTGCGCAACAGCCAGCACCTGGGCGACTACGTCCTCGCCCACGGCTACGTGCGCGAGGACCACGTGCTCGACGAGGAGCTGCCGCCCTGGGTGCCGATCCCGCCGCTGGCCGAGGTGCAGGTGGCGCTCGAGGCCGCGGTGGCCGAGGTCACGGAACTATCTGGCTACGAGCTCAAGCGCCTGATGCGCACCGGCACGGTGGCCAGCACCGACAACCGCAACTGGGAGCTGCTGCCCTCGCACGGCATGTCGACCAGCCCCGAGCGCCGCTTCAGNNCGACATGGAGTCGGCGACCATCGCCGCCAACGGTTTCCGCTTCCGCGTGCCCTACGGCACCCTGCTCTGCGTCAGCGACAAGCCGCTGCACGGCGAGATCAAGCTGCCCGGCATGGCCGACAAGTTCTACCGTGACCGCGTCGACCAGCACCTGCGGATCGGCATCCGCGCCCTCGAGCGCCTGCGTGAGCAGGGCGTCGACCGTCTGCACAGCCGCAAGCTGCGCAGCTTCGCCGAGGTGGCGTTCCAGTAGCGGCTGCGGCATCCTCGCGCGCCCACCCGAACGCCTCGCCCACCATGTCCGCCGCCGCGCCGCACAACCCTCCAGAAGCCACTGCTGCAGCGATCCCCGCTCGGGCTGCCGCGTCCGGCATCCGCGTGCTCTCCGTCATCCCGCCGATGACGCAGCTCAACACGCCTTACCCCTCCACCGCCTATCTCACCGGCTTCCTGCGCTCGCGCGGCGTCGACGCGGTGCAGGAAGACCTGGCGCTCAAGCTGGTGCTGCGCCTGCTGTCGCCGGCCGGGCTGGACGACATCCGCGCCTGCGCCGAGGCGCTGCCGAAGAAGCAGCGCACGCCGCTGGTGCAGGGCTTCCTCGAGCACTTGGCGCGCTACCGCTACACGGTCGGCCCCACGATCGCCTTCCTGCAGGGCCGCGACCCGACCATCGCCCACCGCATCGCCAGCCGGACCTTCCTGCCCGAGGGGCCGCGCTTCGACACGCTCGACGCCTATGTCGACCCTGACGACCCCGAGGGCGGCGACCCGCTCGCCTGGGCCTTCGGCGCGCTCGGGCTGGCCGACCGCGCACGCCACCTCGCCACGCTGTACCTCAACGAGCTCGCCGACATCCTGCGCGACGCGGTCGATGCCCGCTTCGAGTTCGTGCGCTACGCCGAGACGCTGGCGATGAGCCAGCCCACCTTCGAACCGCTCGCCGCCGCGCTCGCCGCCCCGCCGACGCTGGTCGATGAGTATTTGAAAGACCTGACCCTCGAAGCCGTCTCCCGCCACCGGCCGCAACTGGTCCTCGTCTCGACCCCCTTCCCCGGCTCGGTCTACGGCGCCTTCCGCATCGCGCAGGCGATCAAGGCCGCGCACCCCGAGATCGTCACCGTGCTCGGCGGCGGCTTCGTCAACACCGAGCTGCGCGAGCTGGCCGAGCCACGCGTGTTCGACCATTTCGACTACGTCACCCTGGACGACGGCGAGCGTCCACTGCTGGCGCTGCTCGAGCACCTGCAGGGCCGGCGCGGCAAGTCGCGCCTGGTGCGCAGCTTCGTGCGCGATGCGGATACGGGCCAGGTCCGCTACATCAACCTCGCCGAGCCCGACGTGCCCTTCGCCGAGGTCGGCACCCCGACCTGGGACGGCCTGCCGCTGGACGCTTACCTGTCGGTGCTCGACATGCTCAACCCGATGCACCGCCTGTGGTCGGACGGGCGCTGGAACAAGCTCACCGTGGCCCACGGCTGCTACTGGAAGAAGTGCAGCTTCTGCGACGTCAGCCTCGACTACATCGGCCGCTACGACGGCGCCGCCGCCAGCCTGCTGGTCGATCGCATCGAGGCCATCATCGCCGAGACCGGGCAGACCGGCTTCCACTTCGTCGACGAGGCCGCGCCGCCCAAGGCCTTGCGCGCGCTCGCCGAGGAGCTGCTGCGACGCGGCGTGGCGATCTCGTGGTGGGGCAACATCCGCTTCGAGAAGTCCTTCACCCCCGAGCTGTGCCAGCTGCTCGCCGACAGCGGCTGCATCGCCGTCTCCGGCGGGCTGGAGGTGGCCTCCGACCGCCTCCTGAAGCTGATGAAGAAGGGCGTTTCGGTGGAGCAGGTGGCGCGAGTGACCCACGCCTTCACCGCGGCCGGCGTGCTGGTCCATGCCTACCTGATGTACGGCTTCCCGACCCAGACCGTGCACGACACCGTAGATGCGCTGGAATACGTGCGCCAGCTGTTCGAGGCCGGCTGCATCCAGTCGGGCTTCTTCCACCGCTTCGCCTGTACCGTGCATTCGCCGGTGGGCATGAACCCCGCGGAATACGGCGTCGAGCTGGTGCCCCTGCCCGCGGTGACGTTCGCGAAGAACGACGTCGGCTTCATCGATCCCACCGGCGTGGACCACGACAGTCTGGGCAAGGCGCTCAACAAGGCGCTATACAACTATATGCACGGCATCGGCCTGGACACCGACGTGCGCAGCTGGTTTGCCGAACGGGTGCCACGTCCGCGCGTGCCGAAACACTTCATCGCGCGCGCGCTCGGACAATGAACGCCGGTCAGTGATCTTCCGCACGCTCGCCGGACGACGGCCCGATTAGAATCGGCACGTGCACCGAACGAATATGCCATTGCGATGAAAGCATGGAACACGACCTGCCCGCCGGACCGGACCTGAGGCTGCTCTTCGACGAGGCCAGCCGCACGCTGAGCGTGAGCCTGGCGCCCGACGCGCGCTTTCCGCGCATCGACGCGCTGTGGCTGCGCAACCGCCTGGCCGCCGCCGGCTATGCCGAGCTGCAGATCCGCCCCGAGCCGATCAAGCAGCTCATCGCGCGCTACAACGCGGGCGAGGCGGTGCCGCCGGTCGAGATCGCGCACTGCGTCGATGCCAGCCTGCAGATCATGATTGCGCTCGACGGACTCACCGCCCGCCTCAGCCTGACCCCGCCCAAGGGCGGCAAGCCGGCGACCAAGGCCGATGTGCTCGCCATGATCCAGAGCAAGGGCATCGTCGAGGGTGTGCTGGTCGACGAGATCAACCGCGCGATCGCCGAGGGCAAGGCCGACGACCTCGTCATCGCCCGCGGCCGCGAGCCGGTGCCCGGCGAGGACGGCACGCTCGAGAGCCTGCTGCCGGAGGCGCGCGAGCGCGTGCCCAGCATCCGCCCCTGCGGCCGCACCGACTACCGCGACCTGGGCGAGGTGCAGATCGTCCGCGCCGGCGATGCGCTGATGCGCCGCCATCCGCCGACGCGCGGGACCGAGGGCTTGAGCGTGCTCGGCCGCCCGATTCCGGCCCGCGCCGGACGCGACGTCCGCTTCACGCCCGGCCTGCGCGGCGTGGCGCCCTCACCCGAAGACCCCGACCTGCTGGTGGCGGCAACCGACGGCCAGCCGCTGCGCGTCAAGGGCGGCATCATGGTCGAGCCGATCTTCACCGTGGACGCGGTGAACATGGCCACCGGCAACATCCGCTTCGACGGCACGGTGCGCGTGCGCAACGACGTCCAGGCCGGCATGACGATCGTCGCCACCGGCGACATCGAGGTCGGCGGCACGGTCGAACCCGCCACCCTCGAAGCCGGCGGCAACATCGTGGTCAAGGGCGGCATCATGGGCGGGCTCGGCGGCAAGACCGCAGGCAAGGACATGAGCGCCCACGCCATCCGCTGCGCCGGCAGCCTGTCGGCCGGTTACGCCCAGCAGGCGCGCATCAGCGCCGGCGACTCGATCTTCATCGACGACATGGCGATGCAGTGCCAGCTCGACGCCGCCAACCACATCCGCATCGGCAACTACCGCCGCGGCCACATCATCGGCGGGCTGACGCGCGCCTGCCTGTCGATCCACGCCCGCGTGATCGGCGCGCCCAACCGCATCCGCACCGAGATCGAGATCGGCAACGACCCGGGGCTCGCGCAAGCGGTACAGGAGAAGGCCGCCGAGCGCGACGGCAAGGAGAACAAGCTGCTCGAAATCGGCAAGCTGCTGACCGCGGCCGACCGCAACCCGGGCAAGGTCTCGGCCGAGATCGTCGCCCGCGCCGAGGAGGCCGCCGCCGCGCTGTCGGCCGAGATCGAGGGCCTGCGTGGCGAAGAGGAAGACCTGCGCCAGCGCCTGCTGCTGACCCAGCAGGCGCGGGTCAATGCCGAGAATGCCGTCTACGAGGGCTGCATCGTCACCATGGGCGAGTGCACGCTGCGCGTCCCGCAGGACCGCGGCGCGACCACGGTGCGGCTGGCCGAGCAGGGCCTGGGGATCTTCGCGCTCGAGGACGACAGCCACTTTGACGCGCCGCAGCGGCCGGGAGCGGCCCAGCCGCGGCGGAGCTGAGCGTCATACGCAAGAAGGGCCCCGCGCGGCTCGACCGCCCGGGGCCCGTTCATGCTGCGTCCGACGGCTTACGTCGGCCGGCTCACTTCAGTGCGGCAAGCGCAGCGGCATAGTCCGGCTCTTCCTTGATCTCCGGCACGAGCTGCGAGTACACCACCTTGTCGTTGGCATCGATCACCACCACCGCGCGCGCGGTGACGCCGGCCAGCGGGCCGGAGGTGATCCCCACGCCATAGGCCTCGCCAAACTGGGGGTTGCGGAAGGTGGACAGGGTCTTCACGTTCTGCAGGCCCTCGGTCTCGCAGAAGCGCTTGGCGGCGAAGGGCAGGTCGGCGGAGACGACCAGCACGACGGTGTTGGCGAGCTTGCCGGCCTCCTCGTTGAACTTGCGCGTCGAGGTGGCGCACACCGGGGTGTCCAGGCTGGGGACGATGTTCAGCACCTTGCGCTTGCCGGCGAAGGCCTCGAGGCCGACATCGGCCAGGTCGGCACCGGTCAGCTTGAAAGCGGGCGCGGCATCGCCGGCCTGCGGGAAACGGCCGGCGACATCGATCGGGTTGCCGCCGAGGGTGACTTTGCTCATGGTCTGCTCCTGTGGGTGGGGGGTTGGCGGCTTCTTCGTCGGCCGCACGCTGTGAAGCTCATTAGCCTACACCAAGCCGGTGCAGACTGGCGCCGGCACCGGGCCGGTCGTGCTGAGCGATCATGACGCGGGAGCCGTCCGGCATGCTCAGCGACCGACCCGCGACAGCTTGAGCAGGCGCGAACCGCGATCGATCGCCACCGTGAGCAGCACCATCATGATCAGGTAGGTGCCGGCACGCTCGAAGCGGAACCATTCGAAGTTGAAGCTGAACTGGAAGCCCAGCCCGCCGACGCCGATCAGCCCGAGCACCACCGCGGCGCGCACATTGCTCTCGAACTGGAAGAAGCTGTAGGTCATCCAGTCGCGCCACACCCGCGGGACTGCGACCACGGCATAGGTCTGCAGACGCGAAGCCCCGCAGGTGGGCTCGAAGCGGCGCAGCGGCTGGTTGTCCACCGCCTCGCCGAACACCCGCATCATCACCCCCAGCGTGTGCAGCGCGATCGCCAGCGTGCCGGCGACCAGCCCGGGGCCGAAGAAGGCGATGCACAGGAAGGCCCACATCACCTCCGGCACGCCGCGCGCGACCACCGCGGTCGCCCGCGCGAGGACAAGCTGCACGGCGCGCAGCGCGCGCTGCCAGGGCGCCGGGGTCTCGCCGCTGAAGCGCGCGGCATGGCGCTGGAAGCTGGCCGAGTGGGCATAGGTGAGCAGGATCGTCCCCGCCACGCC
>CZCA01000954.1_pt1 | contig 10771 bp, 12 predicted proteins | sample 591981 | NCBI WGS metagenome assembly CZCA01 (sample SAMEA3556810, study PRJEB10932) | anaerobic digester metagenome
CACGAGAATCAGCGCAAGGGAGATTACAGCTAAATACGACCGACAACCTCTCACTTCTCATGCACCTCCTGCCGATCTTTTCGCTGACAGATCACACGCCCTGACCCTAATAGCGATGGGCTTGAAAAATAGTTCGTCAATTCACACGATTATCCTTCCTAGCAAGCGGAAAAAAAAGACTATGCCCATCCCTATCAGAAAGTCACCTATGAATTTCTCATATGAAAGATGGATTCAAAAGTCATGGAGGAAGTCCCCGACTTTAGCGTAAACTTCACCTTGATACATGAAGCAACACCGGGATCGACAGGTTCATATGTAGAGTATTCTGAGGGCCCAGGTGGTTCAGTCTCTTCATTTCCTTGAGACGGTGTCAGGTAGTCGAATTTGCAGGATACCACTTGCACTCCGCTTTTGGTTATGTCTTTCCCGTTCCTGGTGAGCGCGGCGGGCCTGTCATGGGCCGGCTGCGTAAACCGATAATCGATATCTTGAGCCCCATAAATGCGCCCGTAAAGCCTGATTTCGGAAGATGTGTCGTATATCTCAACCAGACCACGGATATCCTGACCAAGCATTTCGAGCATATGGGTTCCGGTTGAAGCCAGGCCGGATCTTGCATCGATAACCCGATATGCACTAAGAGACGCAGACATAACCCCAAATGATACACCTAATACCAGTGGAATAACCATGATTACTAGAAGCACTTCCACAAGGGTGAATCCTCGACTGTCAATATTTATGATGAACTCTTTCATGCTGCGCAATTTGCTCATATTCATTAAATCACCGGAATTCCTCACCGGCAGGCAGGGTGTCTTCAATCTTCGTCGCATCCCGCGGTTTCCTGCCATAAATCATATCAGTACGCAAAGACCAGAGTCTCCAGATGATATACTGGGGAAGCGCCTTCAGTATCCGGATGAACATCGTAAACCAAGACATCCACGTGCCATAGGCGACCGGTGAGATTCTCCTCATCCGGAGGAGTTGTCTTAACAAGTCGCATTATCCAATATTCTCTACCCTCTGCCTCTACCCTGACAGTTTGAGGACTGCTGTCTTGTAGCAGCTCTAAGTCATCTGAGTCAAGAGTCTTGGTCTCTTCAATTACATTACCTGCCAGAATCCGGGCGTAATCCCTTGCTTCCTGTTTTACCTGGTTGGCCAAGAGCGATTGCAAGCCCGGCAACATTACAAGAAAAGCTAATGCCAAGATAACAAGGGCAATAAGGACTTCCACATAACTGAAACCTGCCTCCCATAGAATGCAAGGCCTGCTTCGGCAGCTATTTTCCCCGTTTTCTGAACTGAACTTACACATCATCACTCAAAGCCCTTCTATACCTCAGACTCAGAATCCAGTCAGGCAGAAACGTTGGTAAACGCCTCTCACGTCAATCACTCTCGTGAATACGACCAAGTTTGTGGAATCAGTGCTAATTCCCCTGCTTCGCCGGTAAACCAAGGCGGAGGTTTCGAGAAGATATCTTCATCATATGTAACGTGGACATTGCCTACCAGTAACGTTCTGCCCGGGCTTACTATACTGCCATCCATTCGGATTCTTGGGGCGGCGTTGCCATAGAGATCATCGCCGAAAGCAATTACCCCCGTCATATGCGTAACGTGTTCATGAACGAGGAGCTCAGGCCTGTACTCTCGGAGTATTTCCTCAACCATCCATCCCCATGTCTTGCTGTCATGCACATTTGTGCGAGCGTAAACCGGACCTTCAACTTCAATCCAGTTTCTCGCCCCGTTAAATATGACCCATCCGTCTGACAGAACAGCAGGCCACGACGCTGACGCATTGTTGCGTATATCGACTGCTCCCTCAACAAGGATGCTCGCGTCTTCTGCGAAGACTCCCTTATGAATAGTGGTTGCCCCTGGTCGCAAAACCTCCGGCCCTGTGATTTTCAAGACAGTTGCAGGTCTGTTTGAAGCGCGTTTTCCGCGAATGTACACTGAACCGTATATGTTAGTCGGTACTTCTCTGTCTCCAATAGAGGGCATGCTGTCAAAGCCTTGAGTGGAGCCGCCGGACTCTATCCATACAGACCCGAAGATATCTCCGAAGATGCGCTCCGCGCCCAAGACAGAGTTAGAGTTCCTGATGATCACGTTCTTTGAAACTGAACCGCCCAGTGCCGATATTCTGCATTCTCTGGCAAAAATGTTTCCGGACACTGAGACATCAATCTCCCCAATCTCGCAATTCTCGAGGTATAGGTCACCATTTAGGCTGCCTGTCAACTTGCCTATCGTGCTGTCCTTATAATACGCAGACCCTTTGCCGGACACGGACTCCTCTTCACCCGGTTTGTCCAATACCATCGCATTCACAGTTGGATCCCATTGTGCCGGGTTGATTGAAATGAGATTAGATCTGTATCCGTCGCCTTCGTCGTCCCAAATGGGAGAAGGCGCAGAGTTCTTATTCTTCACCCAGATAGGACCTGAATCACCTGAGTCAGGTGTACAGTGCAAACCGGTGTTTACGGCGTATCCTTTATCCTCGAGATTTCTTATGACATTTTGATGCGGTTCAGTTGAATACACCACATGCCTCCACACGCCGGACACCGGTCCCAGTAAGAGAGAGACCTTAACAGAGCGTCCTCGCGCAGATGCTTCGGATACTAGGTGATACATCGTTCTTTTTGAATCCGTCCCGGCTATTCCGGCGACGTACGGTATCCCGTTGGTTTTGCCGGTCACCGTAAGGGCCAGTATTTCAGATACGTCTTGTCCGCTTTGAGTCTGGCAAGACATCTCGTACAACCAATGATTAAGGCCTGCCTCAGCTGAATAGAGGGCCTTTGTCCTTTCTATGGACCATGCAGCGGTTTGAGTGGCGCGAGTAACCAGCGCCGCGGAAGCCATAACTACCATCGTAACTATGCAAACGATAAGAAGCACAGAGACAAGAGCTATTCCCTTCTCCGGATACCTATCATCCGCCATCTTGCGCCCTCCTTGAATACCGCCTCGTGTCAGATCACACTTCAGGTGCGTGTTTTGCCTAATCATGGAGTACATTTCTACATATATCAACCCTTTCCTTCAGGGGAATACATGACGTAACATGATATTTTAAGAAGTCTGACTAATCCACTCTTCGGTTTAAGGCGTCTTTACCAAAGCAGTTTTCTGATGACATCTTGAATCTTCCTGCACATATGTGTACTATATGTATAGTTAGTATAGTACTCTTACATATAGTGCCTGGTCATGACGAACCCATCTTACAAGGAGGTTCAGAATGGAGAATCAAGACAAACATAAGCCTAATGCCCCCTGCGTCCAAGGTAGAATGGCAAAATTCATGGAACCCTGTCTTCTCTTGCTCCTTCGCGAACAAAGCTCCCATGGGTACGAACTGATGGAGAGATTGAGCTGCTTTGGTTTCGAAGGGACTTCCAGTGATATGGCGACTCTCTACAGGACTTTGCGCCAATTGGAAGATGACAAAATGGTGTTGTCAGAATGGGAAGAAGGTTCACAGGGTCCCAAGAAGAGAGTATACGAACTTACAGAAGATGGCCTAATCTTGCTGGAGAACTGGGCTTCAGTAATCAGAGAGAACAAGAACAGACTCGGAAGATTTCTGGAGACATATGAATCTCGAAACGGGCATACCTGTGGGTTGAGGCAAATTGACCCGGAGGAGGAATAGCACGTGTATAGTCTCATTCTCTATTTGCTAGCGATTGTTAGCGCAGCTGTGTCCTTCAGAGCGGATCAAGAGAAGACAAGACAAGCATTCAGAGTCTCAGTCCGCTCTCTGGTAAAAGTCGCCCCTACAATGCTGGGAATTGTGGGAGTAGTAGGGCTCCTTCTAGCGCTGGTTCCCCCCCATTGGATTTCGACCTACCTAGGTGAAAAGGCAGGCTTCGTCGGCACGATCGCTGCTGCCGTCATTGGAGCGGTCACGCTTATTCCTGGACTCGTAGCTTTCCCCCTGGCAGGATCCATCTACGCACAGGGAGCATCCACAATGACAGTGGCCGCGTTCATCACAACCCTAACGATGGTCGGGTTTGTTACAGCGCCTACAGAAATTGAACAATTGGGCAAGAAAATGACTATCTGGAGAAACAGTTTGAGTTTCGTATTCGCGCTGGTAATCGCTGTCCTCATGGAGGTGATTCTCCCATGAAAGACTCAAGGAGCCACAAAGGGAGTACCTTTAAGCAATACCGAGTAGTTGTCCTTGCCGTCTTGGCAAATCTGGTTTTGTGGTATTTCTCACCTGACAGAGCCCGTATATCGATTGGCACAACAGGGTCTGTGTTCCGGGAAATGCTTATGATTCTGCCTCCAGTGTTTTTCCTTGTTGGAATGCTTGATCAATGGGTCCCAAGGGAGGTTATTGGAAAATATGTAGGCCACGAGTCAGGGATAAAAGGCATGGTAATCTCCTTACTTCTGGGCTCAGCGACTGTAGGCCCGCTGTATGCAGGCTTCCCTCTGGCAGCAATGCTCCTTAAAAAAGGCGCACGCATGTCCAATGTAGTCGCATTTCTTACAGCGAAAGCAGCGGCAGAAGTGCCTCTCATAGTAATGGAATCGAAATTCCTAGGAGCGCGCTTCGCCCTGGTGCGCGTTAGCCTAACTTTTGTTGCTGCAATCGCAATGGGTTGGATTATGGAACAACTCAGCCGGGGATGGTCTGAGACTAGCTCGGATTCAACTTCACCAAAGCCAGCTAAATAACGAAAGAGAACGGAGGAATAACGAAATGAGCGGAAGAAGCCCTAACCCAAATAGCAGAAATCGTAGTATGCGGATACTCAGTCAAATACTGTTTCTTCTCGTATTTATCGCCTTGATCAAGATGAAGCGTCCTATGAATTGGATGATTGTTTTCCTGGGATCCACGGTTTTAGCCGCCTTATTCGCCAGGTTTTACTGCGGCTGGATATGCCCGATCAACAGCGTGATGCAGGTCAGTGAATGGATCGGCAAGAAGGCGAAAGTTCAAAAAGACGAGATCCCTTTTGTCCTCCGTTCAGGCATGTTTGCATACGGAATGCTGATTCTCACCTTTGTGCTGGCCTTCCTTAACATGACAGGTAGGTTTAAGCTACCGTTCCTGCTTGTCATGATAGGCTTAGGATTCCTTATGACCCTTAGATATCCTCAAGCAGCTTGGCACAAATACGTGTGTCCCTACGGAGTTATCCTTCGCCTTCCGGCGAAGTTCGCAAGGCTCAAAATGAATGTGGACAGCACCTGCTCAGGCTGTGGATTGTGCAAAAAGGCATGTCCCGCTGAAGCAGTGGAGATTGAAAACCGTAGAGCTACAATAGATCCGGGGCACTGCCTCGTGTGCCATGAATGTAGCGTTGTATGTCCGAAGAGCGCAATTGCCTATGGAGGGACGAAGCCCGAAGCGATAGACTCCCGAAGCATTGCTAAATGACAAGGGAATCTACTATAGTATTAGTATGACTGCCTAAACTTGACAGTCTGGTAAGACAGTCGGATGATTTTGCTTGCAGGGAGGAAATATTAAGATGGAAGCGATCGAGGAGATTTATAAGGAGAGAGCAGAAAAGCTTCGTATTCTTATGACACATGACAATACCGGAGGATTCCTTTTCACTGCTTCGCCGAACCTGCTTTATATGACCGGATTCTCAGAGGGTCAAATGCCCAGATTCTTGAGTCTATTCGTCCCTACCGACCATGAACCAGTGTTTCTGGTTCCTGCGTTGTATGAAGCACAAATCCGGGAAAACACATGGATAGAGACGGTTATTCCATGGGCAGACGGTGAAAATCCCTTCGCCAAAATGAAGTATCTTCTTAGCAGCAAAGGCCTTGATACTTCGCAAATAGCTGTTGATGACACTCTATGGAGTCTGTTCTTGCTGAATCTACAGGAACAACTGCCTGAGGTTCGCTTTGTCTCAGGAGGCAAATACATGAAACCTCTACGCAGAGTGAAGTCTCAATATGAGAAAGAACTCATGATGCGAATCGGGGCAATAACAGACGAAGTCATGGGAAAAACAATTGACTGCCTGGAACCGGGAATTCCCGAGCAGGATATTGTGGATCTCATCCAAACCGAACTGCGAAAGATGGGTGCCGGCCCGTCAACTGCCCAACCCATAGTAGGATCCGGCTTGTACAGTGCACAACCTCACTACAAACCAAAAGGAGGAAAGACTATCGAACAAGGTGATGCCGTGGTCTTGGACTTCGGCGGAACCTTGGAACACTACCATTCGGATATGACTCGCACTGTGTTTGTGGGCGAGCCCGATACGGAGTTTCTAAGGATATATGATACAGTGCGAAAAGCCCATGACGCTGCCATGGCTTTCGCCGGCCCCGGCGCGAAATGTGAGGATGTGGATCATGCGGCCAGACGTATAATCACTGAATCCGGCTACGGAGAGTATTTCATACACAGGACCGGCCATGGCATCGGACTCGAGGTGCATGAAGAACCTTACATTGTCGAAGGCAATACCACCATCCTTGAGCCTGGGATGGCCTTCAGTATTGAACCTGGAATATACATACCGGGTCGTTATGGAGTACGGATAGAAGACTGTGTCATTGTGACAGAAGCCGGCGTTGAGCCGTTTACCAAATTCAGATCCGAATTAATCGTGATTTAGTGACTGAGAAGGAAAAACATAGATTGTATTGAATAACTATAGTCAATCACCTTGACACCGGATCCCGGATTGGATGGGACCCCGGTATGAAACCAAGTCAAGGTAGGAGGTGGTACCACCCAAGTATAAGTATGAGACTATTATGGATAAACAACCACACCAATCAGTGTCCAGCTAACTAAGTAAGCTGACCTTTACCATCAATTACTTCATCAGTAGGGAGGAGAGAGATGATGAAGAGATTTATGCTGTGCCTTGTGGCAGGGGTTCTTCTATTAGGGCTGTTTGCCACACAAAGTATGGCAAAAGAGACTTACAAGATAGGTGTTATGACCGGTACAGTCTCGCAGTCGGAGGATGAGTACCGCGCAGCCGAGATGTTGAGAAGTAAGTACGGCGACATGATAAAACACGTTACCTACCCTGACAATTTCATGCAGGAACAAGAAACTACCATAGCCCAGATCCTTGGCTTGGCATCAGATAATGATGTAAAAGCTATTGTAATATGCCACGCTGTGCCGGGTGCGGTGGCCGCAGCGCGGAAGGTTCGTGAAATCAGGCCGGACATGATTTTTGTGTTCGGGGCGCCCCAAGAGGATCCAGAAATCGTTAATGTTACCGCTGACTTGTCCTTCATGCCGGACGATGAAGCCAGAGGTGTCACAATCCCTAGGTTAGCAAAGGAACTTGGCGCTAAGAAGTTCATATTCTATTCATTTCCCAGACATATGTCCATATTACTTCTGGCAAAACAGAGGGATGCGACAAAGGTAGAATGTGAGAAGCTAGGAATGGAGTTTATTTTCGTATCTGCGCCGGATCCAATGGGTGAAGGCGGAATTCCTGCTTCTCAGCAGTTCATTCTTGAAGATGTGCCGAGACAAGTGGAAAGACACGGCAAGGACGTGGCATTTTTCAGCACAAACTGTGCGATGCAGGAGCCACTTATTAACGCTGTCCTTGACGCAGGCGCTATCTATCCGGAACAGTGTTGTCCCAGCCCGACTCATGGCTACCCAGGGGCTATAGGCCTTGAAATAACTGATGAAATCCAAGGCAACATGCCGGGGATCCTACGGGAAATCGATAGAATCATAGTGTCCAGGGGAGGCTCAGGCAGATTCGCCACATGGCCTGTGCCCATTATGTGGCTCATTCTGGAGTCCGGCGTAGAGATCGCGCGGGATGTCATTGAAGGAAAGATGGACATTGCAGATATGGACGCGGTTAAAGCAAAAATGTCATCCATCGCCGGCGTAGACGTGAACATGAAAAGATACTATGAGGATAAAGGCAACTTCTATCTCGTTACATGCGGATCAGTTGTCTTTGGCCGTGACAAGTTCTAACTGGAAGAGATAAAGGAGCATCAACTTGGAGACAGGCACCGAATTTGCCCGGTGCCTGTCTCTTTAGTTTGCCACCGCCACCCGGATCTCCCTGACATCGATAACCTTCACTTTCAGGCGGAGGACGATTTTTTGCACGAGAGTCCTAGTCTCAGGATTTAGCTCAACGATGGTTTGCTCAATATCCGACTCATCTTGGAAACCCATCCCCTCACGAACAGGATCACCTGGCCGCACAGGGGGCACGTCTACAAGGTCACTGAAGGAGAATTCCTCTCCCAAATGCCGGATGAGGTCGCCTTCCACGACGAAGAAGATCTGCTTATTCACGATCCCCTGCACAATGGCTTTGCCATCCTTTATCAGCCAGTTGATCTTCTTAAACGCCGCATTTACGTTCGCTATCTTGATGGCGTCAAGAGTCTTTTCTTCACTAATGAACTTCTGCTTCTCAGCTTCCCCGATAACGACCGGTGTCTTAATCAAGACGCCGCCGGGATCTTCCTTGACAGTCACCTGTTGTGTCTGGAAGACCTGGGCAGAGAAGGTTAAAAGGAATTTGGTCACCAAGAAGCCCGTGACACTTGAAAACTCAATGCCGATATTTTGTGCCGAAATACTGCAGGTAGGCGTTATAGGACCCGGAAGCTGATGCAAGCCTGGGAAATTCACGAAATTGGACACTGCAACCCTTTCTTCCACTGTCTTCGTTTCTCCGTCCTCGGTCTCGAAGCCAATCAACTTCACCATCGTTCCCTGGATGATGACATTGTCCCCTTCTACCACGCATCGAACATCCTCAAACCTGGTCCTCACGATCTTGATTCCCGTAGCGTCGGGAAGGATTGTCTCTTCCCGGAAGAACTTATGAGTTTCCGCTGACCCTACTTTGACATTCGCCTTGATGAGTATTCCATTCGGATCTAGCACAACATGCAGTTGAACAGGTCTGGTCACGACAACATCCAGTAGAATCACAACCTTCTGCGTGAGAACCCCGGTAGATTCATCCAGAGCGAATACTACGTTCTCTACCCTCGAGTGGTCTTGCACTTCGTCGCCGGTCGCCACCGGAGTTCCCGGATCCACGAGTTCGATGTCAACAAGCTCGCTGAAGGAGCCTGCGCCTTCTGCTGCGTGGTGCTTGAGTCCATCGGGTCCTACGAAGAATATCTGCTTTTCGACGCTCCCCTGCACGATTACCCCTCTCGTTACGACCACAGCTCGGGTAACATCTAGAGTTGCTGCTATCTTCGTGACTTTTACAGCCTCCGGAAGACTGACTTGTTTTTCCAACAGGACTTCTTTCCTGCCCCGGCCTATGATCCTATTCGCCAGTATTTCTATCATTCCGTTAGGCAACGCGCTTCCCCCTTTCTCGCAAAGTCCGGCATCTTCTGAGGATTAGGCGCACCTATTCCGGGTAAACTCGGCGGATGACAGTAACCTGCACAGTGACTACGACAACGATTTTCTGAAGAAGAACCGAGGTCGCCGAGTTGAATTCGAAGAATATGCTCTCTGCGCTGACGTCGGTGAGAGATTGCATTCCGGGTCGAGCCGGATCATTAGAATCATTAGGCACAATCTCAACTAATACACTGAATGGGACTCTTTCCGTTATCGTCTGTGACTCAAATTCCCTGTCCAGAAAGGTAATCTCCTTTTCCAGGGTCGCCTGGACAATAACTTTACCTTCCACTACTCTCCCGATATTAGGGTCATCATCGATTGGCTCTACTGTAATATTTGTGACTTCAAAGGCATCCAAAGTGATTTCGCGCTCCAATAGAAACCTGGTTTGACCTGTACCGATTTCTACTTTAATCTCCTTTGGCAAGCCGGAGGCCGAGGGTTGAGTTGCCTTCACCTGGGGCCGGGCGCTTCCTTCTGCTCCCAATCCGGTAGGCGTGGCGGCAATCGTCTGAAGCGGCGGGTCCCCGGTGACACCGCCTGCGATGACATTAATGAGGATGGCTATCTTCTGGGTCAAGGCATGGGTCTCCGGGTCAAACCTTACAACAACGTCCTCCAGAACGGATCTGTTTTGAAAGGGGCCGGTGACAGGCTGTGACGGATCAATAGGAACAACATCGACGGTATCTCCGAAAGAAAGAGTCTCGCTGAGGTGGCTCTTGACTCCGGCAGTATTGATGAAGAAGATTTGCTTTTCAATCGTTCCCTCAACAACCGCAGCGTTTCCAACCCGCACCAGTCGCGTAACGCGAAATTTCACCACGACCTCGGAAATCTTAATTGCATCACTGACAGTCTTGGTTTCTTCAATCAGAACCAGCTTCCTGCCTTCCCCGGTGATGTCTCCTTCCTCGATAACAACTGCATTAACGGCAACAGCCATAGTCCTCCCCCTTCCCCATGAAGGCTCATAGTGACCTACAACATTAATATGAGGGAGAATTTGAGAAGTGCCTGTCAGACAATGCGAAAACCTCTTGGCAGTACTTCAGGCATAAGGCATAATGCTGGTAAGCGATTCCTTACATGAAAGGAGTGCGTATGAATTGTGGAACCATACATTGTTCATGTGACAAGCAAATGAAGCTAGTTTTCGTAGACACCTCAGGGATCGTGGCTGCCATGAATGCTCAAGATCAGCACGGTTGGGAATTGACACTGCCATCACATTTGATCGGCATTTTCAGCAATACGGATTTAAGACTCTATAGAGAAAACCATGGTGAATGCCCTTGAAAACACTATGGTGCGAGAGGAGGGAGTCGAACCCTCACGGGGGTTGCCCACTAGATCCTAAGT
>CZCA01002673.1_pt1 | contig 10771 bp, 5 predicted proteins | sample 591981 | NCBI WGS metagenome assembly CZCA01 (sample SAMEA3556810, study PRJEB10932) | anaerobic digester metagenome
ACGGTCTCGTGGGCTCGGAGATGTGTATAAGAGACAGCGCCGGCGTACTTCAGCTTGACAGTCGTGTAGCCGCCTTCCGCCGCTGCGCGGAAAGTCGCCGCCACGGCGCGCTGGCCGACGGCTTCGCTCATACGTCGGGCGGTGTGAGATACGAAGCAGTAGGCGCAACGCAGGTTGCAGGCGTCGGTCAGATGCAACCAGGCAGTGAGCATCCGGCTGGCAGATGCAGGCTGGGGTCGCAGGGGCCATTGCGTCATCAGACCGGCCTGCACCAGAGCACGGAACGCATCGGCGTGCAGGCGTTGATCCGATTTCGCAGCGGTGGAAAAAGGTGCAAAGGGTTTGGGGGTGCAAAATTCCGTGAGGAGTTGTTTTGCCGCTTCATTGAGCACTGCAACCGCACCGCCTCCGGCATGGCCGATGCAGACTATGTGCTCGTCATCAAGTGGTTCAGAGACATACGCCTGGTCTGCGCACCAGGGGCCTGGACTATCGGTGCATAAAGGAGGTTCGGCCTGCTCCTCGCCATCGGCGCACGCACAGTTGCAGTCGGTGAAATGTTCGGCGCGACTGACGAGGACTCGGGGTTGCGCGTTCATAGGGTGCAGCCTTTCGCAAAGGGTTTCAGCTACGGGAAAAACGGCGATCAAAAGCAAAGTATACTATGTCCGCAACCGAAAAGCAATACACGCGCCAACTCCCCTCCATACGGATGCCGCATGAAGTGGAGCCAGCGCGTGTTGGTCACGCATTTTCAGGTCGGACGCTATGTCTGGCGACACCGATCCCAATGAAAAACAGGGGCGGCTGGCGTCGCTCCTTGCCCGTCGCCCCCTGACTTCGTGCCAAAGCATCAGCTCCAGAGCGCCCGATTCTCCAGGAACGTGCGAAAGTCCGACTTGTTGTCGTTGGTGTAACCGTAGCGACTCTCCATCGCCAGGATTGTCGCCCGCACCACTTGCAGCTCATTTTCGGTCAGGCGCTTGAGCGCACGATAGATGCGATCCTTTTCGCGGCGCAGGTTGTGATAGTCCTCGGTGTAGAAGATACTATATTGCAATCCCAGCCAGTAGTTCTCGGCGGATTGCCGCAGCAACTCTTGATCTCGATTTTTCTCATCGTCTTTCATGTACCGGCGGAACAGTTGATGGCCGCGCTGTGCGTATAGCTTGCCGATCTCCGGCCAGAGCACCTTCTGTTCTGCATCCTGATCGACGATGACAGGTTTGGGGCGACCGGCGCGCAGGCGGTAATCTTCACCGATCAGCGCCTCGGCCGTGCTCTCCGCTTTGCTGCGTATCTCTTCGCGTTCGGCGTACAGTCCTAGCCAGGCCAGATCGACCATAGCGTCCAATTGATAACGCGGGAAGACGCCGGCGGCCGTCTCGTATGCCTGCCACAGCGCCTTTTCACTTTCAGCGATCAGCGCGTCTCGGGAATCTGCCAGGCTCTGGCGCTTCACAAGCTGCTCCACCCAGTCGCGACAGGCGCACCCGACTTCCAGCAGCGCTTCCGCCTGGCGAATCTTCTCCCCCAGACTTTGAAAGATGTCCGCCGCTTCGCGCGCATGGTCGCGCGCTTTGCGCAGCAACGCCACCCGTCCTTCGTACTGGTGTTCTGGCAAGTCGTCGATGGAGCGACGCGTTGCTTCGGAGAGGGCGATCAGCGCCAGGCCGGTGCCGCGCTCGTCGCCGAGGGCGCGGAAGATCGCCAGCGCCCGGTTCGCCAGATCGGTGGCTTTATGATAGTTGCCTTCGTGAATTTCGATGAGCGCCAGCGTGTTGAGGCTCAACGCCACCGGTGAGCGTGGCCCCAGCCCTCGCCGGATGTCCAGCGCATCTTCCACCAGCGCCCGGGCGTCGGCGTACAGCCCCTCTTCCGACATTGCAAAACCCATGTCGTTGAGGGTGGTGGCCCGCTCGACGGCCAGATTCAGCGCGCGCCACAGCTGCGCCGCCTGGCCGGAAAGCTCAATCGCCGTCCCCATCCGGCCGCGTCCCCATTCCAGATAGCCCAGGACGCGCAGGGCAAAGGCGCGCATCGCTTTGCTCAGCCATTTGGTGACGTCGGTGTGCGGCAAATCGCTCGGCTGTGGTTGCTGCTCCCAGGCTGCGAGCCGTGCGAGCGTCTGGCGCAGCGACTGCTCTGCGGCCGACATGGCGCTCTCAGACCCCTGATAGACCAGCGCGTACGCTAACCAGGCATCCATGATGGCGGCGGCGTGCGGTGCGGCATTGTCTAGCGTCTCCGCCTCCACCATACGAATCTGCGCCGCCGCCGTTGTGGTGGCGTGATAATCTTGATTCGCCCACAGACGCAATACGGGGTGAATTGCCAGCAGGCCGTGTGCGAGGCGCCGATCGACTTCCTCAATTTTGTCTTCCTGTTCCCCCAGGAAAGCCATCAATTCTGCCTGCAACTGCATGTCGAACAGCACATCGCCGGAATGGATGGCTTCGTGCATGTAGCGATAGTAGCGCAGCAGCCCACGGTCAGGCGCCTGGCGAAAGCGGTAGTAGAGCATCTCCGCCATCAGGTCGGCGCGCTCGCCGGTGAGTCGCGTTAGCTCTTCCAGGTCAATGCGCCCCACGCCCTCCATCTCCACCGGCTCCCAGAATTTTGCCAGCCTGCCGGACATGGCGTCGATGCGCGCCTGATAATGCTTGAAAATGTTCTCACGCGCGCTGCCTGCGGCAACCTCATCTTCCGGGGTCTGGTAGAGCGCGCGCTCTAGAATGTCGTAGACCTCATCGTGGAGAAAGACGCGCGCATCGTCGGGGTGCACCTTGACGATCGACATCCCCTTGACAGCGTCCAGCCGCAGGAAGGCTTCCCGCTCGTGTTGTTCCGAGAGTCCCAAGAGCTTGTGCGCCAGCTCAAGATCGACGCCCTTGCGCGCACGCCCCAGCATCTCGATGGTGTCGCCGATACGCCCCGGCGCCTCTTTGAGCCGCCCGATCAGCGCCGCCTCCAACTGCTGGCGCACCGCGCCGGGCGTCTCCGCCTGCGTGTTTGCTTCCACCTGGTCGAGCAACCCTCTGATCGTGGTGACGCTGGCGGCGGTGATCAGGTCGGTCAGCCACCCCAGCAAGACTGGGCGACCTTCGGCCAGCCGGCCTGCGCGGCGACGATCGTCTTCGGGCAAGCGGGCGATGAGATCGGCGCGCGTGACGTCGCCCGCTGCCCGCGTCATCGCCTCTACCGCCGTAAAGTAGTGCACGCAGGCGTCTTCGCTCAGCGGCGGCAAGGTCACCCGTTCAATATTGAGGCGATAGATGCGCTCCATCTGGTCGAGCAAAGGGAGCGCGGCCGGGCGACCGGCAAAGAGCACGATGACGTTGCGCCACACGGTCAGGCGCGTGCAGAGCCAGGTGAAGGCCTGGGCAATCTGGCGTGGATTGGTGGGGCGCAGGGCGCGGTCATAGACAAGGCATTCGGCGGTGTCGAGCGCCAGCACCAGCGGGCGCGCTTTTGCCAGGCTCGTCATGTCGTCGTCGAACGCCTTGAGCGCCCTCTGGCGTTGCGCCTCGACGCCGGCGACCTCCCCGGTCAGGCGCAGGCGCTGCAATTTTCGGCGCTCCTCACCATAGTTGGCGAAGCGCTTCTCACTGGAGCCCAGCACATGGTGGATGGCGTCCGCCAGGCCATTTTCGGTGTGCGTCGGCGCATGGTAGAGATCGACCAGCCCGCCGGCGACATCGAGCGAACCCTGTGCGTGCGCCTGCGCCAGCGCCTCCTGCAGCAGGCGCGTCTTGCCGATGCCGCCGTCGGCGGTGATGGCGATGACGCGCGGCAGGTTGCGCGCCGTCGCCAGGAGAGCGGTGATCCGCCGCATTTCTTCGTCTCGTCCCACCAGCTCGGCGGTGCGTTGGGCGCCGCTGAAATCGATGGGGGCGCCTGGAGTGGTGAGCGTCATACAATCACCTCACTGTGGTTGGCGCCAGCGCACCGGCGGAGGCAAGCAACTTCTCCAGTTGTTCAGCCTGCCGGCGATAGTGCGTCTGGGCATTGGGATATTGTGCGGCCCATCCACGATACATCTGGATCGCGCGATCGGTCATGGCCTCAAAGCGGGCGGGAGCGCGATAACGCAGGTAGCTGCGATAGGCCACGCGCACCGATTCGTTGATCACGTAGCCATCGCCCTGCCAGCGCATCAGATAGTTGTCCAGCAGCAGGTCGCGCACACCGCGTGCAGCCTCCATCGACAACTCTGCCGTGTCGCGTCGGTGCGCCGTCATCATGATGACGATCTCGCGCTCGCGAAAGCAGTCGAGTACACACAATGCTTCGAGCGCCTCGCGGACACTCCACTGCACATCACTCTGGACAAAATCGAGCAGCACGTCCACCAGCTCCTCCAACCCGGCCTCCGGCGGGTCGGCCTGCCCCAATACGTAGGTGTTGAGCGGATAGCCGCCGCCCAGCGCGTGAATGCGTTCTGCGCGTGCGGAATCGGCGAGGAGGGCGCTGCGTGCAAGCTGTTCGCCGACGTCTTGTGCGTGAAAGGGCGGCAACACCTTTTCCAGGCTCTCCTGGCGCAGCGGCACCGACCGCCAGGGGAAGGGTGCGCCGCGTCCGGTCATCACCACCAGCCCATTATCCAGAGAAGCGACTGGCGTCAGCAGGTGATCCTCCAGCAAGGGCAGCCGTTCGTTGCCCTTGCCAAACTCGAAGACGGAGTCGACGATCAGCACATAGGCGACGTTGTTGCGACGCGGCAGATCGCGCCCCAGCCAGTAGATCAGGTCGGCGGCGGTTGCCTGCTCGTCATAAGCCACCCCCCATTGTTGACAGACCCAGCGCAGCATCTCCTCCACGATCTTGACCGGTGGCTGCTGGGCGGCGGCGGACTCATCGAAAAAACGACAATGCTCGCACTTCTGCGTCGCGTTGGCGTCAACCTCAACCCTGGGCGGCGCCAGGAAGAGCGTCAGCGCCTCGACGCGGTTCGCCTGCTCCTGAACATCAGGCAGGTTCGGCAGTTCCGTGCTCAGATGACGCGCCAGCCACGTTTTGCCGCTGCCGCGTTCGCCGTAGAAGGTGATGGCGCGCGTCCGTTTTGACTTGCGGACGAGTGCATCTCGAACCGCCTGCTGCACAAGCGTGATCTCTTCTGCATGGTTGACAAACAATTCAGGGCGATAGGCCGGTTGCGGCTTCTCCATACATGCCTCACAGGGTCGATTCGATCGAAGGCGCCGGCGTCGCTGCCAGCGTATTGAGGTCAAGCCGGTGGCTGTCGCGTTGATACCAGGCTGTGGTTGCATCCAGGTGTTCAGGCTCCACCACGGCCACATCCGATGGGCAGGTACCAGGCTGTGGTTGCATCCAGGTGTTCAGGCTCCACCACGGCCACATCCGATGGGCAGGCGCGGACGGCGTGTTGCAACAACGCGCGCACGAAGACGATCGCCTCGCGCGGCAGCGGCGGCACGCGCCGGGCGATCAAGGTCTCCACATCGCGCAGCGCCGGGCTGCTGATGGCGTCCAGGCTGCCGAAGGCGCCGCCGCTGGCAACGGCGACGCGGCGCCGGAGCAGCTCCGCCAGCAACTCGACGCTCCACCGGATGGTCGTTCGGGCAAACAGATGACGGGGATAGGTTGTCGCCAGAAGGTCGGCGTAGTCGGTGGGCAAGAAACCTTTGAGAAAGACGTTCTGGGCAGCCCATTGCTCTCCCTGGCTCAGCAGCGAATGCAGCCAGCGCGCCCCAGCGCTGGGCGCGTGGGCGCTCTCCGGCAGCGCATCAACGCCGTCGATCAGCACGAAGATTGCCCGATAATCGAGCACTGCCAACAACACATCGCAGACTTCCGCAAAGTGAGCGCAGCCATCGACGGGCGCTGGCGGCGGCTGAACACCCGGCTCGTCGAGCGCAGCTGCCAGCGCGCGCAGCTTCTCGGGGTCGGCGGTGACGCCTGCGCCAAACCAGGTTGCTTTACCCAGGAGCGGCGCCAGCGCCGTCACCCGACCGGTGGTGCGCAGGATGTCGGCATAGAAGCACACAGGGCGTGGCAGCACGGCGAGCACGCGCCTCACGCGCGCACGGGCGGCGGGCGGACAGTCGAGCAGGCGCTCCGGCTGGATCGTCAACCCTAGCAGCAGACTGCGCGCCGCTGAGCACACCAGCCGCCGGCAATGGTCGGCAAGCGGCGCCGCGGCTGTATCCATCTCGCCTAATGACGGCGTGTGCAGGATAGGAAATGGGTGACGGGGACCGAAGCTCGACCAGCAGGCGCGTTCGGTGTAAAGTCGCATCGCCGTCTTGCCCCCGCCAGGCGGCGCAAAGATCAGCGACGGTGCAGCATCCCAGGCTGCGGCAAAGACTTCGTGCCCGACCATATACTCGACCAGATGTGGGTCGGCCGAGGCTTCGAGATGTTGAAAGGGATCAAAACGAAAACCGAGGCCGCGCCACCAGGCGTTTTCGGCGTCGATAGTCTGCTTCCCTTGAGGTGGCATAAACCGTTCCTTTAGCCGTGTTAGTCCACAGCGTCGGCGGCCGGTGATCTGTAAATGCAGGCGGTCAGGCGCGCTGAGTTCAGGAGTTACGACTTCCTATTGTAGCGCATTGACCGAGTGCGCTTCACGCACACACAACTGACCGATAACTCACAGATCGCTCACAAAGCTCGATTGAAGAACTTCAGCGAACATGCTGCAGGCGGACGCCGGTGGCCGTGGTGATGATGTACAGCGGGGTGCGCGGGTCTGGCTCCACCTGTTTGCGTAGTCGCCACAAGGCAGTGTCGAGTTGCGCCGTCCAGTCCTCGCTGCCGTCAAAGCCCAGTTCGGCGCCTGCCGGCACCTCAGGCAAATTGCGCTGTGCGCGGAAGTAGAGTTCGGCGCGGGAGACAGCCCGCCCCTGCTGCTGATAGAGATAGCGCAAGAGGCGTCGCGCGGTCGGGGTCAGTTCGCTCAATTCGCGTTCACCGAGGAATGCCTGGTCGGTGGATAGATCCATGCGCAGGTAGGGCGGATGCCGCCGGTGAAGTTCGTGGCATTGTTGCGCTGTCAGCGGCAACGCGGCGGGAGCCGCCAGCGCCGCTGTGGCAAATGGGCGCGCCAGTTCCAGCCACCCGCGTGGATTGGCGCCGCCGAATTGCTGCAGCCGCTCCAGCAACAGCGACGACGCACATAGAGAGTCGAGATCGATATCGTCCCTGCCCAACAGCAACCGCAGCCGGGCGCTGACAATCGCCTTCAGTTCGTCAACCTGCCAGGTGAGGGGCAGCAGGTCGAGGCGACGGCGCCCCAGACCGCTGACGCCGCTCAACCTGGCTTGCAATTCCGGCGGTGCGAAAATCTTGAAGACAAACCCCGGCGTCTCCAGAAGCGTCAACGTTTCGAGCAAGGAGCGAAATGCTTGGGCGGTCTGGTCGGCGTCGGCGCTGAGCCAGGGTTCCAGACGATCCACCAGCACCCACACACCGGTCATGCCCAGTTCGCGCACGATCTCGGCAAGTTCAGCCGTCACGTCGGCCAGCTGGTCGAGGGGCGACGCCAGAGGTGCGTGCTCACGCAGCGCCTGGAGGACGCCGGCTGCCTCCGGCGCAGCGTTGCGTCCGGTGCGCATCATCGTACGTTCGAGGGTCGCGCCGAGTGCGTTGTGGATAAAGTCGAAGCAGCTGGTGCGCACCCACGCATGAGCGGCAACGAAGCGTTGCGGCCAATCCACGATGACGCGCAGGAGTGACTCTGCGCAGGCGCCAAACACTTGCTGTGTGTACGCCCGCACCAAATGGCTCCCGTGCAGGGGTTCCAGCGCAGGTGTGAATCGCCATTCGACCGCCAGATGATGGGGGCCTGCTGCGTTGGTGCTGCGCTGCACCAGGATGATGCGGAGCGCGCTTTTGCCGGCGCCTGCCTCGGCAGCAATCACCATAGATCGCATGCTGGCAATCGCACCGAAATTTGCGGGTTCGACATACGCGGCGGAGAGCCACTCGCCCTCGTACTCTGCGCTTAGATTGGTGAATGCGTCCTCAAACTGCGCTGCGCCAGCCATGAAGCTATTGATCTTTCGGATAGGTCTGGACGATATCCATGATGTCCAGGTGACTGAGCTTAAACTCCGCTGCATCTTTCTGCAGATTGGCAAGGCGATGTTTGAGAATCAGGTGCATCATGTGCAGCAGACAACTGGGCGACCCGGCAGCCCGATGCAGTAAAGCATCCGTGACTTCATCGACGAGGTCGAAAGAATCATCATCCAGCAACCGACTGAGTGCATCAATTTTACACCCGTCGGCGCCTGCGGCGTGCATGTTGTCTTGCGCAAAGCTCCCCGATTTGTAGCCAAACGCTTCATCGAGCAATTTCGCCAGTTGCACTTTGGACACAGTGCAATCCACAGCCAGGCGGTGGAGCAGCGGCATTTCCGGCAACTGCGACGTGAGAAGATGAACGACCACGTTCCTTATACGCAATCGATCGGTCAGATGCAACCAGGCGCGCCACCAGTCTGTGGATGCGCTTGTGATGGTAGCCGGATACATCAAAGCCACCACGACGGTATGGGTGAAATAGTCAGGACGCAGCGTCAGCCATGCTCCCAGGCGCTCGCTGTCCATTATCTTTGATGACGAAGCGTTCTGCCAGAGGCTCGTAATGCTGGCCGTCAGCTTGTTGATGATAGCATCGTCGCGCTGGCGCTCGCTTGCGGGTGCGGCAGACGCACTGATCTTGTTGGCTATAACCTGTTGCCCACAGCGATAACTTTGACGATGCTGGTGCAATCGATATTGCAATTCTGCTTTTGTGTGCACAATCATCTGGAGCATTGTGGCCAGTGTATTGCGCCGCGCAAGGGTTAAACCGGCCCACAACGACGGTGAGCAGGCGAGCAGCGCCAACCACTCCTCCGTGATGGCGGTGACCAGCGGCATGAGTTGCTCCAGAGAACGCTGCTCAGACAAAGTTGTGTCTATCGTCAAGGGAACAAAAACAGGAAAGGGTATAAAGTCTATTGATAGCAGTTTCCCTGCACCCTCATCTGATAATGCACCAGCGCTCTTCTCCTGCGCCCCGTCACTTCGTTGCAACCCGTCTGCGGCAGTGGCAATCAGGTGCGCATGTAGCAGGTGTGCGCCACAGTCTGCATCCTCGTGTACAGGGAATTTCAGCAGGCGTGGTTGGCGGATAAAGCCAAGCGATGGTAGACGCGGGCGCCATGAGTTTGCTGGCGCCTCAGCGAAATCCTGCAGATTCACCTTCAGCAGGGTAAGCAGACGCTCTGCGATGACGGCAATGTCGTCAGGGTTCGCCCATGGATATCGATAGGCGGCGACCGGCGGCAATCTGTACAGGTGGGTGCGAAGCCTGAAAGGAATGTGCGCCAGGCGCGGATCCGACATCAGGTGCACTATGGGCGTCAACACTGCATCAATGTCCTCATGTACACCATCGTTTTGAATTTTTGCGTACCACTCCCTGATTAATTCAATTGTCAGATTGCGGATCGCTAACGAGTACACAAACTTGTCATACAGATTGATCGCTGTCTGCCGCAGATGCTCCGGACCTGTGGAGGCATTACGGCGACTCAACACATCGACAAGTGTAGCGATTTCCCCCACTGCGTCGCCGGTCGATTCAGGGTCGAACAAATAAGAGAGCGCACTTAATTCTTCCTGGCTAAAACTTTGGCCTGCCTGAAGGCGTGTGGCGATATGTTCAAGACATTGTTCAACGGCGAGCGAATCAGGATCGGCGGCGATAAATCTGTAGCCTTGCAATACAGTGTCTAGCCTCGTACAACGTGGGTCGTTCTCCGGGCTGCTGAGTGTGCGCTTGAGGGCAAGCAACTCGGAGACGCCTGCCAATAGATTGTGTTCACCAATTCTTTGTGCGTGCTCGATCTGTGACTGCCAGAGCGCCTCCTGGTTTTGCGCTTCGCGCTGACGCTGTTGATGTTCATTTTCTCTCTGTTCGCGCTCGCGTGCGACGCGCTGTTGTTGGGCGTTACGCTGTTGTTCCATTGCCCACCCACCAAGCGCCAGCGCCACCGAAACCGCCAGCCCCAGTTCAGTAAAAAGCGCCAGGGCGCGGCGTCCCCACGTCCACCACACAGGCTCCAGATAGAGCGTGAAGGTCAGGGTTGGCGTAGCGGGCAGGGGCGCCCCTGTTGGCGCTGCATATGCACTCACCTCGACCGCCTGCTGATGCCAGGCTGCGGAGCTTGCCTGCGGATAAAAGAGTGCGCTGCTCTGACAACAGCTGTTCACTGCCAGCTCCGCCCGCGGATCGACGCTCTGTTGGTCGCTGTCGGTGAACAGCAGCGGCGCGCTGGTTGATAGCGCCACCGTGTAGGTGACTGCGCCGATCCCTTGCAGCGTGAGGGCAAGCGGGGTCTTGTCCGCCGGACGCAACACCGGGCGCACGTCGCGTGGATAGGCGATCTGCAGCGTGGCGCCGGGCGCCAGCGTGGCGCTGACCACGGTCGCCGGCGTGGTGACGGGCGCAGACTGGAAGAACTGCGCCAGCGCCGCCAGCGCAATCACGCCGATGGCGCCCCAATACCAGCGCGAGATGCGGTGCAACGCCGACCACCCGCCGGTTGGGGGTGCGTCTTCGGGCTTTGGGGAAGCAGGTTCGTTTTCCATATGATGTTTCGGTGGTCCATCTGACTGTGCGATCCATGGTGTTGACGCCAGCCAATGTAGTGTACCATCCAATGGGACAAGCAGGGTAATCGCTGTCTCTTATACACATCTGACGCTGCCGACGAAGAGGATAGTGTAGATCTCGGTGGTCGCCGTATCATTAAAA